>Ga0307510_10004479_pt1 | contig 16438 bp, 5 predicted proteins | sample 12_EM_MG_FD_207224 | JGI IMG/M metagenome (GOLD analysis project Ga0307510, IMG submission 207224) | Populus trichocarpa ectomycorrhiza microbial communities from riparian zone in the Pacific Northwest, United States - 12_EM | ecosystem: Host-associated > Plants > Roots > Unclassified | place...
GTGCTAGCAGTCATCATTGCGAGCTTGGGACTTGCAAAGGCATGAACTTTCTTCTATGTCAATGGCATTATCAATGAAACAAATGAGTATTAAGATATCGGATCTTCCCCTTTAAAAAAAACTATAATATATACTTCAGCATGTTATTAGATTTATTCACAATTAATACCCTTATAAATTATGATATATACAATGCTCTCACACTGTCAAAAATCATTTCAATCTAAAAATTTAAATTATTATACGAGGTCTTAAAATATGATTTATATTATTTTTTAACACACTCTCTCAAGTGAAAGTTTTTTGAACTTGAAACTTGCACAGATTTACACTATTTTGTGCTTAATTTTTATCAAATAAATAGAGGTGGTATGAATCGAACTCATGACAATTTGATCATTAAGACTCTGATATCATTTCAAAGAACCAATTCGAATTAATAACTTAAGCTGATAGGTGAAATCCCAAGATATAATTTATATTATTCTCTAACACATACCGCTCTTAATCTTATCAGGATATGAGAAATGTACAGATATTGCAGCCCGATATCATTCTAGCAACTCAAGCTCTAGCAGCAAGCTGTTTTACTCGAAGCTTGGAAAGGAATTCCTCGAGGAGGATAGGTGCCCTAAACCCAAGAATTTTCTCATTGCCAGCCTGTATTGTGTGATCGTTAGAACGATAGAAGATACATGTAAATCTCATGAATAAAGCAAAGCAGCTAAGGTGATCTCCATGATGATAGCTCTTCTAATTAGATTCATGAACATTACCCCTTCCATTGACTAGATATAAAGTTACTAAGACCCCTCCAATATTATTCATGTCGGTGTAGTTAATTTTACCCATCGGATTAAGGTCTCAACGAGCTATCATTACCTAAAGCACATCACTAGAACTTGTCGGGACACCGTTATTTGACCAAGATAGAGACACCATAATCCGACCAACCAATCTTAAAAAGGTACATCCTTTTAGTACTTCCAATGTTTTTACCCCTTTCATTTTTTCATTTTCATGGTTATGATCTTCTGTTTCGATTAGATTATAATTAGAACATGTTAATTTGTAGTGCTTTCTTAATTATCTCCTATGCAACAGGCTTACATTTTTGGACCCTTGATCCTTTCCCTAAACTCAGATTTGTTTTAAGAAAAATCAAATTAATTATATAGTATAGTTTAAAATACAAGGCTTCAAGAGATGGTTTTTATAATTATTATCACTCATCACATGCGAAAACATAGGGAGAATTTGATATAGCTTTTTTTATTAATAGTTTTATTTAATCCCATGAGATTTAAAATGACGTCAAGTAACTTTGCAGACTAAACACCCGTTAAATTAATTATTATAGCTAGTTGATATGGAAAGTTTAATTTTACTGACTGTTGCTGCTGCTTTTCCCTTTTATCCTTTAATAATGACCTTGTTTGACTTGCCCTTCTTGTTCATGTAAAACAATCAGTAGTTGGGGAACAAAATGTGATGTTTATATATCGTTTGAGATTGGTCAACTGATCACTGGCATCATGGCTAGCTATTTACAAACTACAATCCCATAATTAATTTTGAATCTGGATTAATTTGCAGTAATCTTGGGTCGAGCCAGGTTTTCTATAATTAACTACGATGTGAAAGTTTAACTGTGTTAATGATTATTTATGGTGATATGATCACAGATTCGTGGGAGTTGAACGTTGCATTAATGATTATTTATGATATGTATCTTGCAAATGTTGAGAAACACACTTTTTATACAAACTTTTTCAGTGCATGCATTAAAGTCCAACACCGATCATCCTGATGAACCTCAACTTCATCAATAAACATCAATACGGGGTATTAAGCCACCTGGTGTCAAATATTTTGAAACAAACCATGGGTTTCGAGCATTTTATGGAATAGCTATCGCTATATTATTTTTACACTGAGGATACTTTTTTTTTATGGTAATCGTGGATATCTGGAACAGCTTATGCACCCCTCAATTAATCCTCTGAGATCCTAAAGTTAAAAATTATGTAAGTCTCCAATGACTCTGAGATTTGAGACGCTCAAACTAGTAACCTTTGAGGAGTAAATTTAAGATCTAACCAGTTAAGCTATCTCCTTTAGGATTCTGAGGATACAACTCTTTCTTGATACTATTCTTTGAGTGAGTAACTATTTTCAAAAATTAAATCATAAAAAAAATCCATCAATTTAAAGTTTTATCAGCAATTGCATACTGGCTTAATTAGTTATCCACACTAGCTATCACCATCTATCACTCTCCTAGTTAAGTAATGCAGAAGTTTATCTCGAAAAAACTACGTTGTTTCCTAGGGTAAGCATTAATTAATTACATCCAATTCAATGTCACGTAGAAGAAGATCACAATTCGCAAGTTGGTCTAATTTCTTACGTGTAGTTCATAATAAACGCCCCAAGTCATGAATTGAAACCTAGCTAATATGATTTGATGATGACCTTAGGTTACTTCCGAAGAACCTCTTGGGAATTGATAGCATGGAAAGATTGGCTCCAAAAAATATATAGCAATGCATTAGTTGGCCCTGACCACGCCATCTTCCAAGACTAGTGGATATCCAGACGCAGACATTTTTGGTTGTCTTAATTAGGTAAAAAAAATATATATATTAGAGAGCAGCTTTGTTGCCATTACATTCATCCACCACCTCTACCAAGACTTGTTATACTCGTGTGGTGATTTCGTGTGCATGAGTGTATTATTTTTTTAAAAATATTTTTGTATGAAAATAATTTTTTTATTCTTGATATTATTACATTAAAATCATAAAAAAAAAAATATGGTGCCGTAGCATCTTGTGATGAAAAAATTAAAATGATGAAAGATTTGATTCCGGGCATCTTTGGATTTAGGCATGTTTCGGGCATATACATGGAAATGTATAGCACAGAGGACGGGCAAGGAAATGCACTGAAATGGCACTTTCCTAGCTATACATGGATGTCTCTCTCTTTCGAAGAAAGCACACCAAGGCCATGTTTTCAAGTTATGGCTTTCACTGCAACATTGAGTTCTGGGGTTGGTGGCAGCCCTTAATTTGTATATTAGTTTGCACATATCCACGAAAAGCACCGGAAACCAAGATATTGATTGATCAGATCTTTTATGTACGTTACTCTAGTTGACCCTTGCTAATTGCTTGCCCTTCTTCTCTCTCCTTCAAGATATCTATATCTCCATGACAATATCTCTCTCCAATAATGGAGATAAGCTACGACAGACAGCCAATTTAAGCCTTTTGGAGGGACTCGCTACACCAATGCATGGAAATGGAGGGGCCTGGAATAGCAGCTGGATTATATGCTAGGAAATCAGCATCTCAGATACGACTACAGGCCCCTGGATAATTTTGTTATTAAGACTCTGCCAGAGCTTCAAAAATATCACAATCAAAACCTACCACACCACCCCTCTGATTATAAATTAAGTATACATTTATATATATACACCACGATTCATGCACATTCAATACATTATATACTGATTTATTTATGATGGTGATGGAGTCGAACTTGGTCTGCTGTTAAAAGTTCCTGCAAGGGAAATTGATTTAAAAGTTGTCGAGGTTTTTGCTATATAAACGGTGTGTGTAGATAGCTTAAGCCGGCAAAAAGACAGACATGAAAATAGCATTATAGCTAATATATAATAATGATGGTTAGTTAGACACCAACTAATTAAAGATTATGACCACAAAATTAGTTTTCACTCTTGAACTTGTAAGTAAGTACATTATTTTGAACTGTCCTGAAAACAAATACAGAAAGAAAAAGAGAAGTACACTGAAAACAAGAAGGAACATTGCAGATTAAAATTCAGAGAAGCAATATCAGCTTAGTTTTTTTTTTTTTTTAATCTGGTTAACCAAAAAGAAAAAAGACAATCTCAAACATTCCTGTACTATCAACATCTCACGTATTTGTTTGGAGAGAGAGAGAGGGAGAGAGGGGTAAATTAATGAATTTACAGTTCATATCTGGTGGAAGACATCAAAATTTGCTCCTGTTATATCTTCTGACAGCGACGTTAACGGATAGCTATTGAAATCTACTGAATTCTGATGAGTATGGAGCCGTCCAGCTTCATGCCATGGGCTAGGCTTCAATTCTTCTGTCTTGACCCCATTGACTTGATGATATTGAAACACCGACTCTAACTTATGATCATCAGAATCCCATGATGAGAAAGCTGCTGCATTCTCCACCATATTGTTCATGTGGTATCCTGCATAATTGCTGATGTTTGAACTGTTACTGGAACTTTCCTTTGCCTCGTTCAAGAACATTGAACTCATTCTTGAAGCCGAGTTATCGGAGAAATCCGTCCCACTCATACTTCCATGGTCAAAACTTGTTAAACTTGGCATTGAAGTGAATCCAAAGTTTGAACTTGTTTCAAATTGGTTTTGATCAAGAGATCTAACAGTTGGATGATACACACTTGAAAGGCTTGGATTATACCCAGTAAGATCAATACCGGCAGGGAATTCAAAGTAGGATAAAGGATCATAGGCTTGCTTGTTGAGAAATTGCTCTCTTGAAACTTCTGGTAATCCACTGCTATTGTAAGTAGTATCATTAATGAGAAATGCTGGCTCTTGTGCAGTGAAGTTTGATACGATTGGCAACCCTTTAGACTGTGGTATTTGGAAAGATGCCTTCTCTGTACAATCCTTCTCCTCTTTCACCCCCACTTGACATAGAGGCTTGTGGGTTGTTGGGTCAATACCTTGCTTCATAAGCTTCTTCTTCAGATAGGAATTCCATAAGTTCTTAATCTCATTATCTGTTCTTCCTGGTAACTGTGCAGCAATTTGAGCCCACCTGCAATTAAGAATTCAAAAGAAGTGAGTTTCCATTTCCATTTGTGTATCAAAAGTTGAAGTTTTAGATTTCTTTAGTTGATATAATTATTGGATCAATACACACCTGTTACCCAAAACTTCATGAAGACTGATTATGAGATCCTCCTCTTGCTGAGAGAACATTCCTCTTTTAAGATCAGGTCTCAGGTAGTTTATCCATCTCAACCTGCAACTCTTTCCACACCTTTGCAGACCTGGAAGAATCAAATCAAACAGTACTTAATGTTAAGACTTTACGAAAACCAAGACAAATGAAGCTCGAATATTAAGGGACAAAAATGCCAATAGTATTTGAGGAGTTGTTACCAGCTAGCTTAGGAACAGAACTCCAGCAACCAACACCAAATCTAGTTATATAATTGAGTAGTTTCTCATCTTCTTCAGGTGACCACAAACCTTTCCTTAATTTTTGCTTTAAACAACAAGAATGTCGTCCCATTTCTGCTCAAAAGATTACAGCGATATGACAGTATGTTATCAATTAATGAAAACTCTAAGCAGCTGCAGCAGCCGCTATATAACAAGATGGAAAGGTATAAACGAGGAGTTGGTATACATTTATGCCTAAGTTGTATGAGTGAAAAAGTCAAGAGTTTGTTCAGGTGATTTAAAGAGAATAAGAGGAGCGAGCCATACTTAGGATTGACGTTATAATAGAGAGAGGGGAGGGATGGAGGGAGGGAAGGAAGATGCAGAGAGAGAAGGGGCTGAGGAAGGTGAAGCAATCAAGTGGTTTTTACGCAAAATCTGGTGCTGCTTTTGCATTGGACCATGGATTGGTTTTTAAGAAATCTCTGTCTCTAAAAATATATAAAGTGTAAGGGAGAGAATTAAATGAGAACAACTCCATAAACGTGTACATTTTTAATAAGAATACACAGTTACACATTTATGCTCTGTAACAAAGATATTATTAGTCTGAATTACGTGGGTGTCTCGTTCCTCAAACCTCATGCGTGGACACTAATTACGTCATGTAACAATTTAATTTTATATCTTTAATTACTATCTTGTAATAGAAAGGACATAATTAAATAGTAGAGAAAAAAAACCTATGTTTTTCGTATTTTTATTTGAAAGAATTGAAAATCTTTATAAAACTATATATCTTGGATATATTTAGTTATATATCTTTACTTTTGTTTCAGCAATGAAAAGGGTTTTTATCTGTTTTTTTTTTTATATTCTTGAGTACTATGGTGAAGCTAGCTATCTCGAATGATATTAATTTGGTGGCTTTTTGGACGTTTTAGGAAGTAATTAATTAGATCCAATTATATTTAATAGATTATATAATTCAATCAAACTTGATTAATCATCTAGAAAAGATGTATATATAATTATTTACAAAATTTAATGAAAGAAACTTGAAAAAGCTTAAGAAAATACAACTTATGTGACGGCATTTTTTTTTAGCTAGTTAGCTAAATCTATTTATACAAAGTTATTTCTTTTTTTTTAGTAAGGATTACCCACAATATCCGTGTATTTTGGGTGTTAAAAAAAATAATAAATGTTATTTTTAAAATGTTTTTTATTTAAAAATATATTAAGATAATATTTTTTTAAAAAAAATTATTTTTAATATAAACACATCAAAACGAGTTAAAAATAAAAAAATTTCCTATGTAGGATGAAAATCAAGAGTTGAAATTTCTATCAATTTTTTTTTTAACAAGGTGGCCTAGCTAGGAAAGGACCTGTAAGAAGTTTCCACAGAAGAGGGTGTCCTCACGCTTGCTTGTTAACTACCGTAAGCAGCACTGCATTTAGAAAATCATGCCATTTTAGTACTCCAAATCTTCTTCTTCCCTGTTCAAAACCAAAAAGAAAATAAAAAAACAAAACTTCTTCTTTTTCTTTCCTTTTTTTATTTTTAACTTTTGAACACAAAAAAAAAAAGATTAGAAAGACGGCCGACAACAGTGCATCAAGTGTTGTGGGCCCCACGAATAACATGTTTGACTCTTAAGGAAGGAGCTACTTCCTAGCTAGGGCCAAAGATTTCGGCCAAGAAAATCATCTAGAAAGAAAGAGCAACGTAAGAGAGAAAACGGAGGCAAATGGAAAACATTATTTTCGTTTTTCTTTTTTGGGTGCCATAAATATTAATTAAACGTATTAAAAAAGAAATTTTAAAAAAAATAACATTCACTATTCATCTAACCTATTTTTGCCGTTCATTCACGGTAGAAATGATATTGTTGAAATTGTTTTCACACACACACACATATATATATATATATATATATATATATAAACACACACACTCACACTCTTGTTGCTCATTAATTATGTAATGTTTTTGGACATCTATCTTTCATTTATATAGTGTGTGCAAGGGCGGAGGTATGTTAAGGGCTGGGGTGGGCTGGAGTTCAGGTCAAGATTTTTTGACTAGTTTTATGTAAAAAACAATTTGTAATTCTCGATTGAGTTATCAAAAAATTCTGAAAATTTGTGTGAAACCTTCTAATATAATGTTTTAGCTTGGGTTAAAATTTTAGAATTTTTTGATAAATTCAGAAATTTGATGAAAAATCACAATTTGACTAGTTTTACATACGTTATTGGGTATAATTTTCAATCCGACTATCAGATTGAGCTGAAATTTTACGAGGAATCTTAAAATATATTGAATAAAATCTAGTTAAAAGTTTAAGATGAACGGAGCTTGGTAGTGCTAACAAAAAAAACCGTCAAATAAAAGCAAAACGACTTATTAAGAGTAAAATGTTTATTTGCCATTAAAAAATAAAACAAATTAGCTCTTCATTCCTTTTATATGTTGCTAACTAGGCAGAAGTAAGAAAAGAAAGAAAAGAAAAGGTTAGAGAGAAATAGAGAAAAACAAGGGAAAAACATAAAAAAAAATCCAAGAAAAAAAAAAAAAGAAAAGTGAGAGAATATGTTTGTAAACTTACAAAATCTAACTTATAAAATACTAATATAAGAAAGAATCAAGTGAAGGAAGGAGGAATTGAGAGAGGGAAAAAATTTAATTACTTTATTTTCCAGTTGACATGAGATTGTTATTTTATTCCGATTGAAGGGTTGTTATAATGTCGATTCAGATTCGATTATAGATAAATTATATTCCACAAAATATTAAAGGATGTAACTTTAATAGTAAATTTATTTTTACTTTCAATTCAATTTTATATATTTTTAAATTTATTTTTTAATATTTTAAATAATATATTTAAATTAAAACTTTACTTTTAACTTTAAAAAATTATCTTCCTCGCGTTGAAGCTGATTAATTGAGTTTACCAAGGGAGAGCATAATTGCATAAATGTAGCCATCAATGGACGTATCAGCCACCGACAGGCACACGTAGGAGAATAGTGGAAAATACATAGCCAGCCAGACACCTAATCACTACATTTCATGCCCTAACTTTTTTCGTTTGTCTTTTATCCAATTTCACCGTATTTTATTTTATTTTTTATGGAAAAAGAAAAATAAAAAATCAGACCAGACATTCGCAATTAAAAATGGGCCATGAGGATCTTCGGTCACACGTGAAAAACAACTTGTCGAGATGTGGAAGAAAACATCATGTCTTAATATATTAGTTGTATAAATCCAAATAAATGATAATGTTAGTTAACGAGTTGTTTACGAAAAGAAGGTATCCATCAGAAGATCAACTCCTAATTAATTACTCTTAATCAAGAGTGTTTAAGCGTCTAATGTAAACCGCTAATTGTTCCAAGTAAATGTGACAATCAATTTTCGATATTAATGGTTGCTTCTCTAATTATCAATTATTGCTTCATTAAATTTGCTTCAATATCAATAGCCTTATGATTCAATATTTGTTTATTTATTCAATAGCTAGTAATTACTTGTACAATATTTGTTTATTTATTTAGATTAAAAGGAGGAAGCTTTAAGATAGGTTGAAAGGAGCGAAAAAAAAGTGTTCTCAACTTGTTATATTAAGTACATGTTATGTAGCACTTGAGAAGGAAGGGAGGTAACAAGGCATTCTTTTGATTATCTCACAATCAGATTTAATAGTTTTATCAATAAAATTTTTTGTTGGTATTTATACTAATAGTTCATTTGTGATTATTTTATCGATGGGATCACAGACAAAAAACGTTCATCAGAAAAATGCTTGTCGGTAATTTCTGGTCTGTCGGTAAGTCCATCGTTAATAAATTTACTGATGGCTTTACAGACGGAACATGCATGCAAAAAAAAAAAAGTAAAGATAAAGTCATTGGGATAAAATTATTTGCAAATGAAATTATAAAGTGGTTATAATTACAAGATTTTTATTGCATTAAAGCTTTGTTCTTAAATGTTTCTAGTCAATGATATATTAAAACCATATATTAATTTGAACTGTTGAGACTAATACATATTATATTTTTTTATTTATAGAAGAAAATAGTTGTTCTCATAAGCTGAGGTATAAGAAATATCTAAAACTATTATGTAAGTGATTATTAGGTGACATATATATTAAACTAATGTTCATGAGAATTCCATATAGAGAGATTATTTGTGTCCATGAAAAGGCTCATGTAATAATTATATAAGTGATTCTTAAACTTGAGATCAATAAGTTATCATATATAAGGAATGTTATAGTTTGATCTTAACTACATGTTGTTTTAATCAATGATAAAAAACGATAAGATATTAGGTATAACATGAACTATATAAAAGTAATTTAGTGATTAAAGGAGGATTCATCACCCAAAATGAATTAGAAAAAATGTTCCACGTGTTCTCAAATAATATTAATTATAAAATCATTGTGTAAGGTAGAATGAGATTTGAAAAAAGTTTCAAATCTTATTTAAAAATTCAATGACTAGAAGTGTTGAGAACAAACATGGTTTGATAGAGCAGACACACTTCATGCTATAATGTTAAAATCATAATATTCTTAAAGAGAAGATAATAATTACACTGAAAAAATTGCTTATTGAAAGGTTAAGTCAAACCACATATGACTTTTCTAATATTTAATAAGGATTCATGACATGTTATTAGACGATGCACTTGATCTTCAAATATAAATCAATTAATTATTAAATTGATAATAGATTAAATTATTTAATTTATTTAATCCTATTTTGATTAGGATTATAATTTATATTTTGGTTAACATATTAGGAACTTAATAGGTCACTCATAATAAGAACCATTGATAAAAAAAGAATTAAACCATGATGATTAATTAAGTGAGTCTTGATCGAATAAATTTCTAAAATTATATTGAAATAATATATGTGATATTGTTCAGGGAGTAAATTGTTATTTTATCATTTATAGGGTTATTAGAATTTCTCTATAAATAGAATCATATGCCTTATAGTTTTTAGTAGAGAGAAAAACTAGGTAAGTGATAAGACATGTGTACATAAAAATACCAAAAATAAATATAGAGAGTTAGTACTCGAAGGTATAATGATCCATCTCTTTTAAAATAGGTCTTAAGAGATTTTTCATTGGTGGTTCGTGTGGATTATAGTTAGAGATCAAACACTTGGATGACTTGTGGTTTGCGACAACTCAACCTTAAAGAAAATGATCAAACCTTAGAAAGAAAATTTGATCTTCAAATAATTTTTGTATAAATCCTATACGACTTTAGATTATCTAAAAGGATTCTTAAAACATCAAAAAAATAATAATTAAATTACTGTTTTTATTGCATTCATATGCTTTCATGAAACCCAATAGACCACCCACTTAAACATCATGTTTTACAAGTTGATTGTATGGTCATCCATAATGAAGATAATTATTCTACTTGATTAACCCTAAAAGTAGACTACATGCTATACTTGCATGCTTACTCCTTACGCCATGCAAATTTATATGATTTGTGAGTTTATTAAAGATCCATGAATAATCAAGTATAACTCTAAGCTAATCAATTCACTCACAAGCATATAGAGATAGAAGGGGTTCACATTCTTTCTTCCAAATCTCTCGCCATCTTTTACATTTTTCGTGCAAACACACACACTACTTCAAAGGTTTCCCTTCACCTATACTAGTACTAACTTAAGCATTAGAGGATCCTCTGAGCCTGTTAGGAGACTTGTTTTGAAGATGCTTGTAAAGCCCAATTTCAATAGTTATCTTCAATAATTAATTTTTAAAATTCATGAACCAACTATGTAAAGTTATAGAATTCTTTTAAGTTTGCTCTAGAATATATCAAATTTGAGTCAAATAGTATTGAAAAAATGATGGATTTATTAGGACTAATTTTTCTATTTGGATTACTTATCTTCTATCGTCCCGTTAGGGTTTAAAGCGACAAAGGTAATTGGTTTAAAAAAGCTTCAAAACTCTTGTATCATTCTACATTACTCTTTTAATTTTACCCTTCCAAGACACTAGCCAAGGAAGTGCTTAAAAGTGAGTGGTGTGAAGCAAAATAGATAGGATAATTGCAAGTGTAGATTGTAGAGGTTCTAGAAACCAAAAACAAAAGGGAAGTTTTAAAATTAAAATTTCTCAATATGAAGAAAATACATGTGCCTGTTCTTTACATATTTTATTTTAAGATAATCTCCATGCCCATCATTATTTCAATATTATTTTTATTCACCATTTATTGTTAGAAAGAGTAATATTAAAATCATTTTTAAAATCCCATTGAATAATTTAATCTTTTTTTAGCTGAATTTTATTAGTCAAACGATCAAAAATCCAAGTAGTACTACTTTCACTTATTTCTCGTGCAATGAGGTGAGAAGTCTAATTCACACTTTAACTCAGAGCACAGAATTTCCTTGCAATAACCAAATAAAGATGCCTTTTTTTTTCACTTAAATTTAAGTTGCTTCTATTAAAATTTTGTTTCCAAGTGGAACAGCGATTTCAAGCTTTCATGGGTTGTTTGTTTATTTCTATTTCTAGGTGTTTTTTTAAAATAATTTTTTAGTGTTTTATAATAATTTTGATGTGCTGAAATTAAAAATAAAAAAATCTAAAAATATTTATTTTAATAAATTTTAAAACAAAAAACTATTTTAAAATATATTTTATCCCACAATATCAAATACCCCACAAATCAAATTCTCAGAACTAGAGGGTTAAAAGTCTTCCCCTATGTTTTTCTTTGTCGAGAAGCTATTCTTCTCATTCTAAAATGACAACTTCAATTATAAATAAATTTCTCAAACTGGAATCATATAACTTTGTCAATCAATAATTTTATATATGCTTTAAATTGGTAGTCTGTCTATTCCTTCTGCAAACGTATCTCTCTTTTAGAATTATTTTTCCTCCAATTTTATGCATTATTCATGAAAAATGAACATAAGATTCTGATTTATGAAAAATAAACAGAAAAATCACGAAGTTAAATTCTCAACCAACTAAATATTAAAAGTCAAAACTTAAAAGAAAAATAATTAATAAAAAACCAAAAGATAATTTTATTCATCCTTGGCTAATTTTCTAAACTCGTGATTCGGGTCATAAAACCAGATTAATTTTATAGAATAAAAGGTGAAAAAGAATTACGAAGCTTGATTTTCAAATCTACCCAATGCTAAAAGGGAAAATTAAAAAAAAATCCAATTAAAAAAACATTGAAAAAGCCTAATCAATCTAAGTTAACCTACTAAACTCGCAACTCAAATTATAAAATAGGAATAACTCTAAAAAAAAAAAGCATAAAACATTATTAAGCTCAATCCGTAACTAATGCAATATTAAAAAAAAAATTGAAAAAAAAAAGGTTCTAAACAAAAAAATTAAAAAAAAAAAGGTTCATAGTTGATGAAAGGACCATTGTTATTTTGAAAAGAATGGCCATATAAATCGAGAAGAGAGAAAAGAGAGGAAAAAATAAAAACAAATGAGATTTTCGTCGCCTCCACCAACTACACGTGTTGCATCATCGGGATAACCTCGCCGAGACGCTTTCAAAGCCACAAAAGACGTGGCATTCTGACATTGGAAGAAGTCTCATGTGCCGATAAAGAGCAGTTCCTGCACATGAGATCCACATTTCTTAACAATAAAAAAACATTGTTAAATCAAAATTCATTTAAACTTAGTTTAAAAGGATCAAATTGAAAAATAAAAAACTCAGTAACTTAAAAAAAAGGGGCCTGATCATTTTCTACTAGTGCAATTCAGTCCCTGAATTTTTAAATAAAAAAAATTAATAATCAAAACGGAAAATTTATCAAAGCAAAAGAAGAAAAAAATAGAAGTAAAACACGAATCCAGCGAGAGCACAGTGATTCAACAGTATTTTTGCCATGTAATCTAAGTTTTGTTAATTAATTAATAATTAATAGGCATTATGAGATTCCTATGTCAGCATGTGGGCCCATTAGAGTTCAGACAAAAACTAGGCCGTAGCATGACGATGATGTTGAGGCCCGCAAACACCGTATAGTCAAAATCAGAGGCAGTCAAAATCAAGGCTGTAAGTAATTGTGTCAACGATCATCAGTCTGTCTTGGAATTTGTTGCCAAGACAGTAGAGTAGACTACACATCGTCTATTCAGTAATTGTAGTCGAGGTTGACGTGTCCTCGTAAGGTCATGTCGTATTGTTACGTAAGGGATTACCCCAATTCTTGGTAAATTTTGATTTGCCTTGTGAGTTTAATTTTATCTTCATTGATTTCTCAGTTTAACCTCAAAACTTAAAAGCTTGCTTCGTATTAATAAAAATAGTAAATCTTTTTTGTTATTTGAAATTTTCATGTAAATTTCAATTTTCTAAAACACAAAATACATGTAAATTTCTATTTTCTTTTAAAAGTTTATAAATCATATCAATATCATCTTAAAAATAATAATTATATCGTTAAATAATAATATTGATGATAATGATAATAAGAAAAAAAATAAAACGTTATTTTTTATTCATTTCTATATGTCATAAGATATGGTAAAATTTTGAAACCCCTTTTTTTTAGTCCTTGACAATTATATGTTTTGATCACTATACATTATTTTTTACAGTCTTATCCTCATTTATTACATTCACATGATTTTAAGCATGATAACTTATTTTGATTCACAAGCTAATTTTATATATTAATCAACATTGACACAATGAGGATCAAATTTCACACATAAAAAATAGTTTCCCTTTATCCTTTTTACTGTTCATGGGATATAAAATTACATTTTAGTCCCTTAAGTGTTTTGTTTTTAAAAAAATTTTATGTTTCAATACTAAACTTTATTTTTTTATGTTTTAGTTTCTAAAATTTCAAAGAAGAGAGTCGCTAGAAAATGGGAGATTTAAGACAAAATAGTGGCCAACCATATTTTGACAATAAAAAAAGTTGATCTTGATGTCAATGGATTCGTTTTGGAGTAAGGGGATTGATAGAGGTGTTTTTTTTTCTCCTTTGAACATAAAAAAGTCTAGCCGCTTATATTTTAAAGGTGAGGATTAGGCTTTGTTTTCATTCATGAGTTCCTAAGGTTACAAAGGTCATAATAAGATATCTTATTACCTATGCTTCACTCAAAATAACATGACTAGTGCCAGTCATCCATCATATTCTCTACCTTATCAGGCTTACCCTACACCAAAAAAAAAACTAACCACCTTATTACCAAATTTTTTTAACCATAATCCATATTCATACCACCATAATACTCAACATTATTACAATCATCATAATATCTAAAAAAAAAAAAGTCAAAATAAAGAAAAACAACCACCCATTTCAATGCCTTTGAAAGAGGTATACCAACACCTGATCAAGTTGTTCTCATCACTTATAAGACCTTACAACCACCTCACCCATACTGGTACAAGCTTTAGGAGAAATATAATTACCATTGAAGTGCAGTTGGGAACAATATTAAGGCATGTAGAGTGTTTAAAAAAGATGTCATCATGTTATTCAAGCTAGCATGGTTGGATATTTTTCAATTTGGATGCGAACAATTCTAAGGTAAACATCGATCATCTTTCAAACCTTAACAATATCAATGATGAGGGTGTGAATGCATTGACTTTTAAAGACATGACATGTGAGGTTCACTCATTTTTTTAAGGTTGAAACTGTGTTAAAAATCTTTCTCTCATAAAAGTTCATTAACATGAAATATTAATACAATTAAAACAAATTGTTAGAGAAATAAAAATGGATTTAAAAAAATACTTAGTTGACATGTTTTTGTGTAACCTAATACCTTTTATCCCATATAAAAATAAAATGAGATTTTCTTGTAGATTATACAATAAAAAGTTGAAGAGTCATAAATGAACTTTAACAAAGTAGTATGAGTTTAACTATCATGTGTGTACTCAGCTTGGGCTCAGGCACATAAAAAAAAATAGCGAGAATTAATTCTTCACCATTTTGGTTTTAAAATGAGTATAAATAGGGGTTGAAAATGAGATACTTTGAAGACCTTTACAGCAGCTCTCTAGCCTTCTCTCTTTCCTTCGTTTTCTTTATCTATTACCCTTTTCTTTCTCTAATATAATGCTTAGGTTCTAGTTTTTTTAGATAGTTTTTAGTTTTAAATTCATTTGGTTCATTGTTGTTTAGTAAAGTATCTAAACAAGAAGAAGTTATTGGAATCTTAGGAGACTCGTTGCATAAGAGTCTTGTTTGCACCATAAAGAGTAATAAAACCTTAATGACAAAGGATTGATCCTTGACAATAACAAGTAAGTACCTTATATCTACACTTATTTTAAATTAACCTAAAATAGTCTTTATATGTGATAGTATGCATGCTAAGATCTATCATTATTTAAGTTAAATTTTATATACTCTTTGGTATGTTTTGGATAGATGCTAGGTTTCTATTTTGATCCTCATTGCAACTTTCTTTGATTATATAAATTATGTGCTATATAAATTACTATTTTCTTCTCTAATCAAATGCTTAGGTTCCGATTCTTAAAAAGAGTTTTTGAGTTTTAAATTACTTTAGTTCGTTGACATTGTTTAGTACACATAAATAATGAGAAGTTGTTGGAATTCTTGGAGACCGATTGCATAAGTGTCATGTTTGCACCAAGTGACGCACAATAAAACCTTAAAGTCAGAGAATTAATCGATTATTGGCAATAACAAATTATTTTTTACTTTTATTTTTTCTTAATGTCTTTAACAAGTAATAAGTATCTTACATCTACACTTGTATTAAATTAATCTAAAATAGTCTTTATATATGATGGCATGCGATATATGATTTATTATTATTTAAATGAAATTTTATATACTCTTTGATATACTTATAGTATATGTTATAGTGCATGTTAGGCTTTTGTTTTGATCCTTATTACATGTTTGTTTCTTTGATTATATAAATTGTATGCTATATAAACTGAATAATTGTGATCTTTAGTCGATCACATTTAATAATTAGGTTGTTGTAATCTCTTTGCTATATTAATTTAAAAATAACAAGGCAATGGGCACGATTTGATTTTCATAACTTATGGAAGACACTATATTTTCAAGCTCATGTGAGCTATACTACTGCAGCAGTTGGTGCCACTTGATTATTCCCTCCACTAGGCGTATGTTGTGTAAAAAACCAACATGGGTTCATA
>Ga0307510_10004480_pt1 | contig 16437 bp, 13 predicted proteins | sample 12_EM_MG_FD_207224 | JGI IMG/M metagenome (GOLD analysis project Ga0307510, IMG submission 207224) | Populus trichocarpa ectomycorrhiza microbial communities from riparian zone in the Pacific Northwest, United States - 12_EM | ecosystem: Host-associated > Plants > Roots > Unclassified | place...
AGTATTTTCTGAGTCTCGTTTTCTCAATCCCCCCCCCCCCCCATCTGTGCTTGTATCCGTGCTTGTAGATGTTGTTTCTATGCTCTAATTTACTGACACCGCTCGTCCTGTTTCTGTAGCCTCCCGAAGCCTATGGCCGAATCTGAACCGACATCTGAAACACCTAAAAGTCGAGGTGGTTACGGAATATGCGAGGATCTCCTGATATCTGACTACGAAGTTTCCGAAGGAGAAGAGGAGGGGGATGATGAATTAGACCCCAAGTATCCCGAGTTCCACCACTTGGAAGAAGAGAAGGCTTCGGGGTCCGGGGTTTCTACTTCTGGCACTAATTCTACGGTTCCAAGGCCGGGACAAACTACCTGTGTTGGGGCATCGACGTCATATATGATACCCGATGATGAGCTTCCCATTAGTCATGAACGCAGCACGAAGGACATGTCGGTCGAATCATTGACTCAATCGAAGGACCGCGTAGAGCAACTGAAGAGAAAAGTTGATGAGATGGCTGGCTCGGGAGAGAGAGATGTCGTTGAGGTCAACGCCGAACTGGTAGATATTGAAATCTGCGACGCGCCCGCTAGGCCCGGTGTCACAATCGGGAGCTTGATGAACCAGGCCCAGGAAGCTTCCGTCTCTCGGAATGATAAGAGTAAGGACGTTGCGAACGAATCCAAGGGCTCCAATAAGCCTGCCCCTGAATGCCTTGTGATCGATGACGAGGAAAGCGATATTGAAATTATACCAGAGGAAACCTTCAAACGTTATCAGCACACCCCCAGAACACAGGGGCACACTGAGAGCGAGGGGGTTGAGAATTCGGACATGGACGAGTCGGACGATGAGGATTCCAGTTGCCGTGTTCATGTCCGCAGTCGTCGGTTCAATTATGCATCGTCTGATGAATCTGATGAGAATGAGGAGGAGGAGGACGAAGAGGAGGAATTAGAGGAGGAAGAGCAAGATGAGGAAGATGGGGACCAGCATGAGAATGATGGAGGGGAGCATGCCGGGAAGGCTTCCACGGCAAATGATACCATGGATGTCACTATGGCAGTTGATAATATCTATTCACCGAATGCTCCTACCTCGATGTCTCCACCAGAGGCCCTGAGCTCAAAACCCCAAGTTGCCCCTACACCTTTAGGCGGTGTCTCCCGGCCTAAGACGAACTTTGCGCCATTTGAAGAGCTAGCAAACGCTGCAGTGGCTGCGCAAAATGGGAGTGATTCTTCTAATAAGTCTGGGGGAAACGCGGCCACATCCGCAGCCATTTCAGAACCTCCCACTCTTCCTCCTCTCACTATGCTACCTACCGAGGCGGTGGCCAAGAAGACACCATCCGGTGCGTCTCACATTCACTGGTTCCCGGAAGATCCACATACGCCAACCGATACTTTCCAAAAGCGATATGGCAATAGTTCTATGGAACAAAAGAAGGAATACTTTACTGCCAGACAAATAAACCTTGCAAATCTGGCTAATAGGCCTAATGATGCCTTACCTTATTTGAGCCCAGTTCGTGGGAACCCCAAATCACCTAGTGTGTCACAGCCACTACCCCCAGCTTCTTTGCCCTGGGCTCAGACCTTCAAGACAGTTGAGGGGCCTAAGGAGCCTACCGGGTTGTTCCCTAAGGTTTGGGAAGATCGGCAACAAGATTTGGCCCAAGCACCAGCACCCAAGGGCGATAAGCCACTCGTCTCATCTCCACCACCACTAACAGTTACTCCTCAAGCCAAGAAGCTACTCGAAGATGCTATGGCCGAGGGTGAAAAGTTTCGAGGACTTGATAAGAGCACATGGTGGTTGGGCGATGAAGCCGAGATCTCAATCGGCGAAACAAGCGAAATGGTTTGGGATGATGAATATTGCAACGATGAAGATGGGGAATATGACGAAGAAGACGAGGAGGAGGAGGAGGAAGAGGAAGAGGAAGAGGATGAAGAGGAAGAGGACGAAGAGGAAGACGGAGATGCACCCGACAATGCTCCTGAACAAGAGATGACCGATGGGGTAGTAGAGTACGATGAAGAGGAAGAGGGGGAAGGTGATGTGATGGAGGAAGTGGAGGATGACACCGATTCTCGCCATCCCACATGCGCTTGGTTCGCCCCACATAAGGCCTTCAACACAGGATATGAGCGCTTCCCAGTTCACCACCCCAACACCACTCTGACTGGGCGAACTAGTGTCTGTGAGGCAAGCAGAGGCGACTTTAGTAAATCACGTGGTTTCTCGATCAGCAATCTTGTTCACGAAAACAATGGCCCTCTCACACCTCCTGGGCCCTTGATGGTAGCAACTGGTACTTTCTACCCTCCGCCCCCTCAACAATTTAGCCGATGTAGATACCAGGTTGACGCGTTTTATGGGATAGCATCATCACCACCGCCTGGCCCATCTACAAATGGCCTAGTCAGTCCTCCTCCTACCGAGACCAAGAAGGAAAAATCTGTAGCCGACCTTCTCAACCCCTCTTCTCCACATACTGGATCCAAGCGCAAGCACTCTCAAATATCTGATATCACACCCGAAGAGAAATTCCAAGAGGAGGAAGAGGTCGCTCATGAGAGCCCTGACAACATGGATGAGACGGATGACGACGTTGAAGAAGAGGATAAACTGGAGAGTATAAATAAGGTTTCTACTCAAGAGCTGGCCATGCTCTTCCCAGGAAAGAACGTTCAGGCACTCGAAGAGGAAATGGGGACAATTACTTTGGAACCCGCTCTACCAACACCCAATAGAACATCTGACAAGGAGGAAGAGGAGGAGGAGGAGGAGGAGGCTGTTCAAGCTAGAGAAGATGAAGAGGAGCGTCCAAGGAAACGGGCTAGAACTGTGAGGCCAAAGAAGCAGTTTGCAAAGTTCGCCGCTACCGCCCTTGCCGGAGCAATTGTCGGGGGTGTCGGTGTGTTTGCAGCATTGGTGGCTAGTGCTCCTTAATTTTAGATGCTGTAGTATCCCAAAGACTCTTTCCATTCGTGTTCCCTTTCTCTATTCTGAAGGCGATAATGATTTTCCTTTGTCACATCTCTTCCTTTTCAAACTCAGGGTGGCATAGTTGCTTGTTTTTCTGTTTTGGTTCTCTATTGCTGCGAGAAGTCTTTGAACACGACCTTTATCGCCATACATTACGTTATGGGATCTTATCCCTCAACTTTTCTGCGATTGCTTTTCTACCAGCCATGTTCACGGGCTGTACCCTCCTTATTCACGGTAACGAAGAGTGGGGGTTAGCTAGTTGGTATCGGTGCGGTCAAGTGTATTTTTCTCCTTTTTCTCTTCTATACAATCTGTCATCGCTTTTACTTTCCGAAACAAATACTCAAACACATACCTTGACGGGGTTTATCTGAATTGGGGTTGGTCGGTAGGCGGATCGGGGCTGGTTGGTGGCCGGGGTGTCTATGTTTTTGTCAGTTTTCCTTGGTATCTCACTCTCTCTTCCTCTTGTTCTCTCCTCCCGGATGGCGTGTAAATGAAAAACGTGAGGGAAATCCATTATTGTCCTGGGAGGAGGAGGGTTTGGCTTTCATTTCATTTTCCTCTCATTCCTCTTCCCTTGATTTTTCATTTCCCATTTTTCGATCCTTTAAATGTTGGCGACTAACTCTGGATATTACTGCTTACTTTAACTTAGTTAGCTGTGGCCCTCATTTCCTTTGTTTTGTTTTGCTCCGTTTTATCTTATCTTATAGTGGGACTGGTTCGGCACAATTTATAAGAATTGAAAATCACCCGTGGTATCATAGCTGTGTTGGTGCTTTTGGTTAATTGTGGGATGGTTGGTCTGTTGGGCTACCTGCGGGGATATTGAGAGCGAATGCGTGATTGGTCGTGACCTTTGTATTTGCACGGAGATCTATTAGACCAGTCTAGTATTAATACAAGCGATGTAGGTGACATAAGCAACATAGCTATGATACTTGGCCGATAGAATGGGAATCACCGTATCATACGGGTTCCGGGGGTAAATATTTAGTACAAGACAAGGCTTATTTCGCGGGTTAACCTGAATTAACTGCTTGGATACTTTATCCCCTATACCTTGAAGGCTTAACTGCGGGGGCCCTAGCGGCCGTAATGAGAGGGAGAGCAAGTGTGCGCGCATGTGTGTACCGCAAAAACTCGAACAATCGAACCGTGTGCTAAGTCGTTAGAGTTGCCTCCTCTAGTAAGGTCTGGTGTTTTTCTTGCTTTCTTATGGCCCCCAGAGGGGCTGAGCAGCTCTTTTGTTTTGCCGTGTCTTTCACCCCTATTCTAAAGTAGGGAATTATCAACTACATAGCATACGTTTCGATCATCCGAGTTTTTGCGGTGTTCTGGTAAAAATGATGCAACCAACTCTTACCGTACTCGAGTACCTATGTTCTCATGGCGTTTTCGGAATCTGGTAATTATAAGCAGTGTTCCGGAACTAGTAGAAATGGTACAAAATTAGATTGCTAACGTCATTATGGTTTTCAAAAGGAAATTGAGGGAAATAATGACAATAATTGCTGTTGAAATGGTGGGGGTAGTGGCAATTGTCGTGAGAATTCCGACCCGAGTCATGATGAGGTTTATAAAAGCTGACCGCGCTACTAGAAATTGGGGGTGTATAAATATCAATAATCCGGAAGAGGTCACTTCACAAAAAGACTTCTCCCTAATGAGACTTTGTTTCCACAAGCCAGGCAACACCCCATAATTCATGTCAAAGGAAAACTTCATTTTATCAAAACCAGTGCTAAGAGACTGCTGTTATTGGAAAGGACAAAGTATGGGGCAACAATGGAGACCTACCACTTCTCTATCGAAGTGAAGGAAAATAGTGGCTCTCACAAAGTTGGCAGGAAACATGTAGTTACCACTATGGGAAATTGCAGCTTTAACAAATGGGTCTCTCTCAACCTGTTGTGATATCGTTCAGCTTTTGACACTACACACACCCCAGACCGTGATTCATAATCCCTTAGCACGCTCTGAAGAAAACTACACCCTGCTCCCGCATACAGAAATATCATAATAAAGCTTTAACTTGAACGGCAGAGGACAAACACTATATTTTCTCCCTGGACTTCAGGATACTACACACTTCAGAAACTTTTCTGATGAGCTTATTACTGAAGCAAGACTATCTATTTGCAGAAACACTCTATCCAATATCCCTGCCACTAATGAAATCCACCATTGTCAACTAACTAACAAGTGCTTCTTGCATGCTAAGGCTAAATCTACAAGGTTGAAGTGGGCATTGAAGTATCCGAACTTCAATTTTAGAAAGGTTGTGTTTACTGATAATTTATACTTTAAAGTGAGTACACTACTCTCCTCTTATGCAAAGGAAGTTTTGAGGCAGGCAGGGGAAACATAATTGGCTCAGACCCTAAATAAGGAATTCTCTAAAGGCCTAGCAGCAATGTTTTGAGGTAAAATTATTTCTGGTAATGATATCTCCCAGCTCTCGTACCCCTTTTTCCCATCACGAATCAAGACCCAGGCACAATGGAATGCATTAATTGCCCATTTACAATAAAAGTTTCAAAGCAATGCCAATGATTACAACTATTCCATAGGCCAGAATAAACCTTATTCTCTTTCACTTCACAAAACTCACTCTACAAAGAGAAAAGAAGGAGTAGATTGTTATATTTACAAAGAGCAAGTTCCTCGCTCAAAAGTCTTTCCTTTCTTAGTATTTGAATAAATAATAATACAACAGGAACTTGAACTTGATAGAAGATGGTACTCCCTCCTCTACGAAGGACTACAATGTTGCAAAAACTTTAAATTATGGTTTTCAAAGAATTACACTTCCTTCTTGTTCATCCAACTTAAACCCAATTGAGGAGATTTGGAACTATATTAAGGATAGAGTTAAGAGAAGCATAGGTTGAAACTATCGAAATACAGTAATAAAAGAGAGCATTGTTCAAGAGTTGAAAGATGTATCTGAAGACTAGATTAATGGGCTAATAGCAATAATGTCGTATGAGATTACTGCTGTAATTGAAGCTAGTAGAGGTGAAAATAAATTTCATGAATAGCTGGCAATAAGCGAATTTAGGTGTGCATTCCCACTACCTAGAGTACGACCTATAAGTTGCACTTGAAGCTAGAAACTTACCACAAGAATTCAGATAATTAAACCTCCAACTGGGGCATTGGAGTTTCCTCCCCTGGTAAGGTTTAGCAACCTTTTCTCTTCTCTCTCTCTGAGCTTCAAGGTAAGTAGTTCAGCCTTTACTGTGTCCTCCTCCACCCCATGCCACCCTCCTCCCCCAACCCTGATCCAAGAGAGTGAATTTTGGACACCTTAGTGCAAGGTTCAATTATTTGAGTTCCTATGGTAATATCGTAGTTACTATACAAAGTGTCTGGCTTCCATTAAGCTCAATGGGTTAATATACAATAAACATATTGAAATCAATATGCCAAAGACAAACACAGACTACGAGACTTGGTGGAATCGGATTTAGGGCAGCAAGGATTGGAACCAGGTGGGGGCGGGCAGAATATTAGATTTACAGTGAGAGCTGGATGAAATTTGTGACAAAATAGGATGAACCAGCACTGGGTATCCTTTGTTTTTGAGCTGCTTGCCATCTTCCCCACACCCCCCCCACCTCCACTTTCCCCTAAAGCCACACTCAACAATCTCAGAATGCAGTCGGTGTTGGAAGGATGTGGTTGACTTTGGAAGATGTGGGAGAGAGTCTGAAAGATTGGATAGATGCTTGTGGACGATTTGGGAGATTGTGATAGAATGGTCAATGGTTTATGAAAGAGATTAGATATAGACATGTCGTTCCTTTGTTTATCACGGGAGTGTACGGAGGAATAAAGGCATGGCCGGGATTGAGACATAGGTGTGGTGAGCGAGGTGTCTAACTTTCGTTGTGGATTCTCTTTCTATCGTCTACCACTCTGCCAAACATAACCTGCCAACGTTAATAGTCGGCTTGTCGGTTTTTCCTTTCTCTGCAGCTAGCTTAGCAGGCATTCACTAGCAGAGTGGCCCCCCAGCAGAGCTGGAGCTCATAGCTAAAAGCAGAAAAGTAGGTTGCTATGATACTATTTGTACCTTTTTTGGAATTCTCTCCTGGGACTGGTGTTCCTACCAGCGCTCAATAATTCCGTATACAACGATGAAACTACAAGCACACTAATATAACAGATCAACCATGAGATATAACCGGCTTATTTCCATACATGTAGCAATTTTCAATTAGAAAGCGTTTAAGTAAATGAACGAAATTGGAGGAACCTTTTTTATAGAAAAGATTTATCTAGCAATGAGTTTGATGACCACCACCACCTCCTCCTCATCTAGCCTCCCTCCCGACGATCTTATACGATAGCCAGAAAAACAACAGTTTTGGGAAAGATACCGTATATAACTGATCGGTCTTTTTTGCTATGGAAGGTCGATACTAACGTGAATATGTAAGACAGCTACAGGTCCTATTATATACCACGGAGTGAATTTAGGTAGGCGCTGTTTAACCAGCCCCCCCCCCTCGATGAGCCTCTTTTTGTGAAGCTGGGTTCTTGATATTATCTATGCTCGGGGTATGTAATCGGGATATACCCCCGCGCAAGCATCACGGTAGAGTATCGTATCGTATGATACCATCCAAAAACTACCGAAACAGCCTTACTATCATATAAAACGGCCAACAACAAGGGAAAAAAAAATTCCCCACTACTATGGCCAAGAAACATGCCGAGCTCTATTAAATCTCTGCCAGAGAAAAGAAAAATTGGATGGAGGAGAAGGAGGGAGTGGGGAGGGGTATGACTGCATGCTCAGTTGTAATACTTACTTGCTTGCTTCCCCCTTGGATCAGAGATAGAGCGGGGGGGACTCTGTACGACATGTATCGCATCCTGGATGTTGTCCAAATGGGGGCAAAAGTGTATGTTTTAGACGGGTCTACGAGATAAGGATATCTAGAGGTTGGATTGGGGTGGTGGTAAAGGAGGGGGCCCCCTTCCAGAGGCTGATAGTGAGTGAAGTAAATTAAGAGTTCGGGTATTATTGTTAGAACATTGTTATTGTTATTATTTATCAAGGCCTTGCCACTCCTCTCCTCCTCAACCGTCCCCTAACCCTATCCCTAACTCCACCATCGCCCGCCTCCTGAACCCTCTTCTCTTCCACACGCTCCCACCCGCGCCCGACCCTCTCCCTAACCTCACCTACTTGCCCCTCCTTCTCCAACTCCCCAACTTCCGCCTCCCCCTGCCTAATCCTCTCTCGCCTAATCTTCTCCCCAACTCCTTTATCCCTGTTCTTCCTGACTTCGCGATGCACACCCTTGAGCGTAAATCCAACAACCCCAGCGGTCGCAGCACTAGTCTTCAGCACGCCGCCTGCAACGCCCCTCCCCAGCCCTTTCACAAATCCCTTGACCCCTTCCTCCTTCCCGCCGTGGTACGGCTGCGACACAATCCCCGTGAAGCCGTCATAGACTCCCAACGCGAATCCTTTACCCGCAGCGCGAAGGCCCGAGTGGAAGCCCGTAATTCGGTATGGGTGTCGGACTTCATCGCCGTAGAGACGGGGGGCGTTATGGAAGCCTTGGGCTACGGCTAGAGAGACCTCCATTGGCGCCCGGGCCCCTGCGCGGGCGGCTTTGGAGAGGCCCTTGGAGGTGTTTTTGGCGACTTCGATGGGGATGGAGTCTTGTTGTGGGAAATTTGGATGGGAGCAGAAGCTAGAAGCACTGGTCGTTGTCCAGCCATTGGAGTCGGTGGACTGGCGCGGCTCCGATTCAGTATTTGGTGGGGTGGGTTCGGTGGCAGGGTGGGAATACGAGCGGGATTTACTCCTATCGCGGATCTCACCGACCTTATCCAGACCTTCCGAATTGAGGCGGCGGGCGCCCTTGTACCAACTATAGGGGACTGTGGCAATACCTTTCGTTACGCCGGTGATGGAGCTAGCGAGCGCGCTTATGCCGCCGGTGAAGGGCTCCCCGGGACCATCGTAGTCGTTCCATTCTGTGTGGCGGATGCTGTGAAAATTGGGTTAGTCAGGCCAGCGAGCGAGAAGTAGTGCAATAACTCACAGTCTCAAATCTTTCCACGTGAGCTTCCCTCCCTGCACGAGTAACCAAGCAGCGAGCGCGCTGAGCCTAACCCTCGTCCTCCGAATTCTCCAAACCGCAACCTTCTCCTCTAAAAATGAGCAGCGGACGCCCGGACCTCCATAGCCCCACTTCCCCTCTCCAGGCCCACCCGGCCCGCTTTCACCCCACTCCCTTCCGGACTCACCTAGTCCCCGCTTCCCCTGATTTAGCGCTTCAATGCCCTTGAAAAAGCTCCTCACAGCATTCTCGGCTCCATCTCCGTCGTCCTCGCGGATCTGCTTACTTATCTCCCCAGCAGCGAGCTGGCACTCCTCGCTCAGCAACTTCTTTATCCCATCCGCCAACTTCTCCGCAGTCAGGTCTTTATGCGGGACCGGTTCCGCACCCGCGCCGGCGTTTGCAACCATAGAGCCCCAGAACGCCTGGTCACCAAAGAACGGCACGATCATAGTCGGCCTGCCATGATACAACCCTATAGCCGTCGTCCCTGCCCCGCCATGGTGCACCACCGCAGAGACTTTCGAGAACAGCCAGTCGTGCGGAGTGTTATCTAGCATAAACAAGTTCTCGGGAATGCTGGATTCCCCGCCGCCAATTCCACCCCAGCCTTTTGCTATTAGTGCACGCACGCCTGTGGACTTGGTTGCTTCGAAGATAGTTTGTGTGAGCGCGTCGGGGTCGTCGACTACTATTGAGCCAAACCCAATGTAGACTGGTGGCGGGCCTGCGGCGAGAAAGTTGGCGAGTTCCTGAGAAGGTTTGAAGGAGGAGGCTAGGTCTAGGAATACGAAGCCTGTAATGTCGATGTGGTCGCCCCAGTCATAGGGCTTTGGAATCAACGCTGGCGACCTGGATGATGTTAGATATGATACCTAAGGGTGAACGGGGGATGCATACCACATATATGTGAACGGGATCTTCAACCGGCTAAGCATCCCAGGAGCCCATAGCGTCGCAAGGGGCTCCAATCCCAAAGTCTTTTGTCTGAACTTGTTCACCAAATCTCCCAATCCCTGCCATGCCATCATGTCGATCATGGGGTAGGAAATCGCATTCGTATATTCCTTTCCAAGATTGCTACTCTGGATCATAGCGAGTGGATGCGGCATAGTCTGTGTCGGCGAATATGGAAATGTAAACATCAAATGTAATGGAATTCCCAACTTTTCTGCACAATGTACATGCGCGAAGGACGGGGGATTTGCGATTATCGCGTCTGCGACGAACGGATAATCTTCCTCCTCCCCCTCCCCCTCCTCCTCATCGTTATGACCCCCATTGACAACCTCTTCAGTAGCGGAAGGCGGGGCCTCAGCTCCTTTCCTCCCCCTATCCCCGCCTCCATCCACACTCCCTCCGCGCGACCCACTCTTCCGCTTACTCCCATCATTCGGCTCAACACAAGCCTTCCAAAAGCCCTGAAACATCTCAAACATCTGCTCTCTCTGACGAGCCACATCTCCAGCTTTAATAGTCTCGATGCTCGGAAACAAACCCTACCCACAACGTCAGCCCTCTCCTCTCCCCTCTTGCAAAGCAGGATAATACACAAACAAGCACTCACAGGATTCTTAACCATGAAAGCCATCAACTCTGCCGGATCCCCGCCAACACTAAAGAAGTCCACCCCTTCCCCGACAACAAACTCTCGAAATGCCGGATGCGTCGCAAGCCTCACCCTATGCCCATACTTCTCCTTGAGCACCCTTGCGATGGCCACGAACGGTTGCACATCCCCGCGGCTCCCGATCACCATAACGACGATATTCAATTTCGGCGGGGTGATCTCGTCGATTGCCGGCTTTTTCTCTTTTCCCCCCCTCCCCGTGCCCCGCCCGTCGTCATCGCTTTCTTCTTCTTCTTCCCCGTTGCTATTTAGCGTAGATAGTAGTGCGGATAATGGCCCGTCCTTTAGCTTGTTCACGGCAATGTGCACCCGTCCATCTCTGGGGTGAACGAAGGCGTGAGTGTTGAATTCCTCGTGCGAGATGTCAAGATGGCTCAAGTGGGATTGATGCGGGGGTGGCGGGCGGCGGGCGGCGGGTGCTGGGGACCAGGTCTTTCGGAGGGATCGGGAGGTTGGAAGCCGTGGTCGTGGTCGTGGTGGAGCATTTTTTGATGCCATGGTTGTAGACATCGTTCACAACTGAAGGAAAATAATGAAGATGGGGAAGCGCCTCATTTTTGTTCTCTTCCGACGTAACCTGCCCTAGAGAATAGTCTATCACTAGGTCGCCCCTTAGACTACTCGAACCCCTTCACGTCCTCCCTCCTCCTAACTGGCCGTTGAAAAGCCACTGCTCTGGTGTTGCTATTTTTGTTATGACGTCAGGTCCCTATGCTTTCCACGGGATGACGAAAGCTGTTCCGGGAGCCTTGGCAGGAAGGTACGATAGCCGCAGGATGCTGTCCCATTATCGGTACTTTGACCCGCTGCACACTATAATGGCCGAAAATGCCTACGTATCCTTTGCCACGGACTGCACGGTAGGCCAATTCCTTAATACTATAACAGCGCCAGTACTGAGTGCTCGAGTGACCTGTGAGCAGAGGAAAGACAGAGGAAAGGAATAAAAATTCCCATCTAGTAGAGTTATGTTGAGATAGATGAGAGTAAGTAATAATGTCGAGCGACATGGTTAAGATGCAGTGACCGTCATGAAAGCATCAAGACACAAGGTCAAGGACAGAGCCTTGGGCTGCTGTAGGGAAATATCAACCGTCAACCTAGCGCCAGCAGGTAGGCTAGCCTAACTTACTACTTCCACTTGTAACTTAATTATACTCCATTTCCAATAGCGTTTTTATTATAGCACAAATTTGTAAGTCTGTGGTTCTGATATTATCTGTGATACTCCGGGTGCTCGCCGTGCCTGGTGCTTTCTATACAACTATTATACTAGTATTATCATTCCATATGGACAAAATACACCCACGAGCGACCGGGCAGAACGTCCACGAGAACGCATCTTCCCACAATCCCTTGACATTAGAAAGAAGGAAAAAGAAAGTATCCTGTCAAGAATGGGCTAGAGATGCTCGGCAAGCGGCACAACGCCAATCCTCTCCATGGATAATACATGCATTTGGGCGGATATCAGCCATCTACGGTACTCGTAGTATAGCATAGCAACTCTCGACTCAACTTGCGCACCTTAAGAGTGGAAAAAAAGGCGGTGAGTGAATTCTATGGAAAAAGAAGAAAAGGTCATGCCATCGGCAGGAACTATTCCTATTGCTCACCTTCGTAAGCCATGTCTATTGAGTTTGTAGAGTAGGATATCATACTTTTGGTGCAGAATGAAAAGAGTGTCGTGAGCTTGCATCGGCTAACCGCTAGACAACCATCCGTCTCGATGACGATGGTGGTGCTTACACAACCTAGCACTCGCACGGCGCAAAATCACTTAATCCCATTCAATTATTTTAACTTACTATACTGCACTGACTCCGAAAACCCAATCTACTTACTTGCACCCAACAATTGCGAAACGCACAGCGAGTGACAAAAAAAAAAGGCACAAAGGAAAAGTCTAGCAGACGACTTCAATTATACTCTCTCCCCCCTCACCGCCCTCTCGGTCCAATAATCTGCCTTCTGGCTCCAAACGTAACCCCCATCTTCCCTTGATCCGCTCCGCCAAGGTAACTTTTTTGGTTAGAAGATAGATCAGCATGCCGTACTTGGATACGATGCAGCAAAAACATTAAAAAAGAGTAAGGAATTAAACAAGTGTATCTTAACAAAAAGGAAAGAATAGGCATGCTGTAAAGCATGCAATCAACGCAAAGGCGGCAGACTCAATACAGATCGAGAATATCATCAGCATACCCATATTGATTCACATCCCAAGCCACATCTTCTGTGGTTGCTGTTGGAACACGCTGTTCAACTTCCCTCTGGTTGGCCTCCCATTCCTTCTGTCGCTGGCGTTCGCGTTCTCGCTCGCGTTCTAGGAGTGACATGCTGTTTCCATACGTTAACAATGATTCGAACGATTGGGGTGAGATGGAGGGTGAGGGTGAGGGTGCCGGTGCTAGAGGTGCTAAGGAGGGTTGGAGGAAAGAGAGGAAGGATGTTAACCTAGCCCATTTGTACGCCTGTTGTTTCTCAAGCTCCTCCCGCTCATAGTCAGGGCCTGAGGCATCGTCATTAGTTTCCCAGGAGCGGCTAGGTTGCATGGGTTCTGCGGCGTAGTACCCGTTTGATGTGCTAGGATAGTCAGCCACTGGAGCGGGCGGGAGCTTTCGGGGCGGCGGCGTCGGAAGAGCGCGAGGTTGGGGGATTGGTGAGCCAAGCTGCTTGTGGCGGGGAGGTGTTTGTGGGGGTGGAGTGTTGTTTTGCCAGGTTTGGAGGAACATTCTTTCAGGTTCTTGGTCTCGATCGCCGGTCCTGTGGCCTCGGACAAAGTTGGCCTCCGAGGAGGACGGTGTCGAAGGAAGTTCGCCGGTTCGGTGTCTTCTGATGGCCATTTCTTGGGCGTCCCGTCGCATCCTCTCGGTGTCTTGTCGTCTCCTTTCCTCCTTCTCTGCCTCGTAAATTCGCTCTCGCTCGCGGGCTTTTTCGAGCTCCCTTTCTAGCTCTCTGATACGCTCACGTTCTCGCTCACGCTCCTTCTTCTCCCTATCTAGCCTTATCTGTACTTCCCTATCCCTAACTCTCTTGGCCTCTTCTTCGCGGCGCTTGAATGCGTACTCTTCCTTTTGGCGCTCCAACTCCCTCTGGTTATCTTGCTCACGTTGCCATAGCCTTCGCTTCTCCTCTTCCTCCTTCCATTTCCTCCGTTCGAGCTCAATGGCCGTCCTCCCCTCCTCCTCTTTCCGCCATCTATCTGCCTCTTCAACAGCTCTTCGTCGTTCATCCGCAGCTCGTAACTCCCGCATCCGTTCTTCTTCAGCTTGGGCCTCCCGTTTCCTTTCCTCCTCTTCTTTGCGACGTCTCTCTGCAAAGCTCATGGTGGGTGGAGGCGATGTTGCAGGCGTACTCTTCACCACTGGATTATTAGTGATTTGTCGTCTAGCGCCAAACGATATTCCCTGATTCCCCTGCGAAGCTCCACCCATATACCCATACTGAGCTATGTTCCAGGCAGGCAGAGTAGCTGTTTCATCTGAGCTCTTGCTCCAGGTGCTTACGGCTGCCTTTCGCGGAGGGACGGGTGGTCTGGCCGTGCCACCGGATCCAGAATACCCGGATACAACGCTACCTCCTCCCCCGCTGCCGACAGAGCCTCCGGATACCTTTCTGGCACCCCCGGCCCAGAGGCCACCCGCACCACCAGACAGCTGGGGCGAGAGCTGTGCCGTAGCTTTAAGTCCACCGATGGTTGTGGGGAAGGCTCCTGGTTTCAGTTTGTGGGCAAGGCGGGAGTAGGAAGTAATGCATTGACAAACTTGGGCTGGATCCTTTTGCTCGTAGAGGTCGACCGTGAGGAAGAGATCGTGGGGAGGGAGCGAGACGGGTGGGGACGCAACAAAGGACAAGAAGTGTGAAATATTCTCCATCTGAACGAAGGGCATTGCCGATTTCTTGAAACGGATCTGAGGAGATTCTCCCAGGAGGTTTGCAAGACTATGACAGCTTAGCAGAGCTTCCTCTTACTCACTCCAGCAAGAAGGGGGGGGGTAAAGGGTACCGGCAAAGTATAGTCCCGTCCCTCAAAATTTGCATCAAATCCTCGTTACCGAGATTCTCATTGAGCGTTGCGGTGATCCAGTCCTTGATCTCCTGCGAGGCTTGAGTCGTATATTTTCCAAGACGTAAGCGGGAAAGGTCCCTGTCCAAAGATGAGACAGAGGCCATGGTATTGGTAACGGCGATGCACAGTGGGAGCAGCGGCAGTAGTGGTAGTAGTTGTAGCAATAGCAGCAGTACTGGTACCGGTACTAGCTTTCAATGCCGTCAACTAAAGATAATAATGCAGTGAGGTTGCATGTGAGGCCCGGTGAGGGGATGAGGTTAGGGAATACGGTACTCGGTACGCAGGCTGGGTTATGATAGGATAGTATGTCACAGCAGGGGAGTAGGGGGTAGCAGGGATCGAGCGCAGCTGGGGCAAGAATAAGCTGGACGTGAAGGGGCGAAGGAATGAGGGAGAACGAATCTCAGGAGAGAATTGGGTGGATGAAAGATACAGTACGCATGATGGAAAATACTCTATCGGTAGTGTAAGGGCGACCGCTTTGGTTATGGGATGGCAGAGCGCTGCCCTCAACTCCAACTCGTTTCCCATTCACGAGGCTCCATCATATTTTCCCTTTTTACAGGGATGATCAGGACATTCCACGCAACCATGGGCTGTGGCGTTTGTTTTCACCAGCCTCACATCCGTGGCTGGTGTGAGCACAAGCAGAACGACACCCTCTGACTGGTGAAATGTAGCACAGCGTAGAGTAACTCAATAATAATATCATCATTATTATTCGAACCATTCCACTTGGCTTACGGGACTCGCCGGTAACCCCCCGAACAGCGGTAGGGTTTGTGTACCACAGAACGAGTACTCGAGTACCGGCTCACCACTCTCCAGCAGCGCAGACCACGGCAAAGCGAAAGCACAATGACGCGAGAAGGGGTATCATACAAGTACAAGCTTCATAATTTGACATAACAGTGCAGGGAGAATTCCCTCGCTTATCCCCATGAAACACCAAGATGGCGGGTAAGCTTTTCTACTTTCACCATTCCTGTATCATCCTTGTGCAACTACTTGAAGTTATCATGACGGGTTCTGTACCAGTACTCGTACTGTACATGTGCTCGAGTACAGCACTTGTATCTCGGCACCGGGACCCCAAGTGCTGCAAAACTCCCAAAGCACATTCCCCATATCATTAAATAATCCTGGGGATCATAATCGTCTACCTGGATATGAGAGGTATAATACAAGTGATGGGAGCTCACATCCAATCACCCTACCGCTACCAGTATTTTATCGCTATGCGCAGTATGCTGCGGCTGAAATGTTACGCTCGAGAGTACGAGTACAGTACGAGTCCTCGTGTGCTCGAGTGAGTGCAACTATGCACGGCAGAGCGATCTCCATGGTTATGAGTCAGTAAATAGATGGTTCGATTGCAGCTCGGGCTACAGTTTGCCCACCGCCTCTCTCCCCTCCCCTCTCCCTCTCCCTCTCTCCCTCTCGCTCTGTGCGTGTATGCCTACGGCCAGTAAGCAAGTCGATGCCCAATCTGAAACAGGTAAACAAAGAAATCATAATTCTATCCACAATACCACTAAAAGGACAATCAATATATGAAGGATTCCGGGGGGAAACCCGTTAGTCCACTTCTATTCGTGTTTTGACCAATCCAAGCGCCCCCCCAGGCGGCTACAGTATTGGTCTCAAACGAA
>Ga0307510_10004481_pt1 | contig 16430 bp, 20 predicted proteins | sample 12_EM_MG_FD_207224 | JGI IMG/M metagenome (GOLD analysis project Ga0307510, IMG submission 207224) | Populus trichocarpa ectomycorrhiza microbial communities from riparian zone in the Pacific Northwest, United States - 12_EM | ecosystem: Host-associated > Plants > Roots > Unclassified | place...
GTCGAAAATCTCCAATCGTCTCGCTTTCCTGTTCTCGCCGTTTCTAGTTTTTTGCAAATAGCATGTTTCGCGCCCATTGTACTCTTAACCGTAATGAAATACCAATTTCAGTCCAACCCATCCTTGCGAAGGTCGTCATCCGAGCTGGCAGTGGTCTGCGAAACCCGAGAGCCCTGTCGCCTGTGCGGAGGTGGGGGAACTTCCGGTCGTCGACAGCCGCTCCATTCGCCGCAATTCAGTTCATAGGAGGCCGGCTTTTGTGCTGGAGCAAACTTGTATTGGTTTACATTTGGTCTTTAACCAACAGAGAGAACACGCCTCCTGCCGTCCCGACCATCAGCATTGCAACCTTCGCTCGTTCCCGTCCTGAGATATTGTCACCTATCCACCACTCACATTTTTGAGGCTGTTCTCCGGGCGATCATCCGAGGCTCGGCCGTCGGTTCTCGAGACCGTCCAGGGTGGTGATATGGTCACGGTGCAGCGGATGGGCCGCGCCCCAGTCGAGACCCGAAAACCAGCGGTGGTACGTACCCTGATGGGATTGAGGATCGGCTCGGGGGTGGTGCTTCTCGAATGGAATTCCCGGACTGTTAGGTTGTGAGATCAGGAAAGTGGGATGCATCTTGTGCGCCTGTCCTTGCGTTCCGATCCTACTACGGTGTTAAGACCGACGATCGTGTTTTCTCTACTATCCGTTGCATTCTTAACCGTAATGAAATACCAATCTCAGTCCAACCATCCTTACGAAGGTCGTAATCCGAATTCGCACTGTGACCGGTGTCTGACCTGTACTTGTGGACGTCGAGTCACTGGATAGAATCCGAGAATACTTTTCGTTTGTCGCCTGTGCAGAGATGGGACCCCGGTCGTCGATAACCGTTCCATGCGCCACAATACAGTTTGCAAAAGGCTGGCTCTCGCGCTGGAGTGAATATATTTCACGAACGGAGAGAACACCCATCGACATCTGTGGCCTGGTGTTCGACAGGAAAAGCGGGAAGTACTAAAGAGCAACGAAATTTTTGTCGGTCGTCTCCTGACAACCAGCATTGCAGCCTCTATTCGTTCCCGCTCTGGGATCTCGCCGTCTGCCTGCGGCTGAAGTGGTTCTCCGGATAAACATGCGGAATTTATTTTTAACTTCAGCATTTATACCCCGAACATGCGGGGCTCGACCGTCGGTTCTTGCGATCGCACAGTCACGGCCGAAAACCCGCACCGTCTGTGCTAGTATCCGCATCAGACTAGGAGGCACCCTCCCCACTGCACCATTCCCGTCTGGATTTAAGGCTCTAGTTCAAGGGCCGTTGGGTTGTGAGGCCAGGGAAGTGGGATGTACCTGGCGCGCCTGTCATGGATTTATTATGCGACCCTGGGACTGGAAACTTCCGCACCGATCCTACTACGGTGTAAGACCGACCACCCACAATGACCACCCATTGGACTTTACATCGCCTCTACTCGCTAGATCCTTCTTCTCTCGATTTCTCGCGCCGCCTCCGTGCCTTGATTCGGCGCGACGAACGGGAACAGTATCTGACCAGCCTCCAGGGATCGGAGTTAGCTCGGCTGGTGGATTTCCTCGACGAGGTACGTGCTCTCCCGGCGTAGCCTTTTGTCCAGTGACGAAACGGATCCTGCAGACCCTCGGTGCCATTTCCGCCGACGACGGTCTTTCTCGACAATGTTTGCTTAAACTACAAGCCATCTGCGGTCGCCACAAGATCCTACCATCCTCATACATCGCATTTCATCGATTTTCCGGAGTGGGTGATGAGCCAATCACTTGTGGCATCATAGCCGATGTATGGGAAGGCACTTATCGCAGCAAGAAAGTCTTAGTCCAGCGTTTGAGAGCTCTCCTGAACAATGATCGAACCCTTAAGAAGGTTCGTAGTCGGTACGGCGCGTCTTCATCGTGACCACTCAAGAATACCTGGTAGTCACTTTTCAAACAGGCCGTCACCTGGAAAAGGTTAAGACACCCGAACATCGTCCCTTTCATTGGCGTCGTAACAAACCGTTTGAAGATTGTCTCGGAGTGGATGCCAAACGGAACTCTACTGGAGTTTATCAAGAACAATCCAGGTGTGAAGCGGATCAACCTTGTGAGTCTTTCCCTGTGATCGCGCTTGACCGATAGCCTGACCCCTCCCAAGCTGTTGGACGTAGCAGAAGGCCTTCACTATCTTCACGCAAACCGCATCACCCACGGAAACTTGAAAGGGGTAAGCATTTTCCTCCAATTGTTTTGGGCCACATCAATAACCCTCGGCTAGTCCAACATTCTCGTCGATCACGACGGCCATGCTCGTTTGAATTTTGAGTTCCCTCTGATCGCCCATGGAATGAACTTCAGGGCTAATGAATACACTGCGGTATGGGATGCGGCGTGGGTTGCGCCAGAGATCATCGAGGGAATGGGTAAAATCACACCTCAAGCGGACGTGTTTGCATTCGGGATGGTTGTGATAGAGGTTTGTCCTACCCCACCCGGTATTGGAGGGGGACGGACGGATTGTTTGCCTGACATCTAAATTCTATCGAAGGTTTTTACGGGAGGGTATCCATTTGGTGAACTCACAGCTCCGGTCATTGTTTCAACGATTACGGATGGCGGTCGGCCGGCTCGCCCGCAGGAGGCGCAAGTGCTTGGTCTGACGGATTCTGTATGGGAGATGGCGGTCCGCTGTTGGTATCAGGATCCTCCTCAGCGGCCAACCATGACGGAGGTGGTCAGACTAGCACGCGAATGGCCAGTGTTTTCACTCTCTCCATGGAATAAGCATCGTAACGTGCTTCCTGCAGCTACAGGATGACTACTCTGTGGGCGTGGACTATAATCACGGATATCCCAGTCAAGGTCTTCACCGACAACATCCTACCCTTTTGCGAAGCCAAGGACGTGATTTCCCTTTGCTGCACCAACACGTTCTTTGCCCCCATCGCAACTGATGAAACATTCTGGAAACGAAAGCTGGCGGCCGATTACAATTTCCCAGTGTCGAGGACGGCCGGAACGAGTGGCTGGAAGTTCATCTACCAGAGGTTGAGAAATCCGCGAGTTTTCGTGTGGGGGTGCGTGACCTTTTCATTCTCTTATGTTGCAATGGAGCTCATTTGTTCGTCAATGCGCTCACTGGAACCATTCAGAGAGAAGGGCTATGGTCAACTTGGGTTATCACTATTTCCGGAGACGACGCGCGGGGACGTTCCTTTTCCGGTCGAACTTCGCATTCCAGGTGTTCGTGTGGTCAGCCTGGCAGCGAGTCAACGGTCGGTAGATCCCATTTCTAGTCTCAACAAAATCTCACTGTATCTCATTGTCTCCATATACCTACAGGGCTGTTCATGCGCTTGGCTTTGACGGTAGTGTGTATGTTTGGGGTGGGTGCTTTTGATCCTCTCCGTTTTGCACAGAAATCCCCAGGTATTGCTGATGCATCGCAATAAACCCTTTGCATCCCCAGGCACACTAGACCCGCGCAAGGGACAGAGGGATGCCGGTTTTGCAAATCCCGCTGCAACCGCCTGGACACCTCTGAAGCTCCAGCTGCCGGCTCCAACGCGCGCTATTAGGTAAATCCGCTCATCGATGCACGGGGCAGAAATTTATGCACATGCTCAATTCGGTCCACTCTCTTGACTTTAGCTGCGACTGCACCCGTGTGATGGCTCTGGACGCCAATTCCACCATCTGGAACCTTGAAAGCTGGGGAAGACCATACCGGCTTGTCTCCCCTTTGCTTAACTGCTCGTCTCCTGAGAAGACACCCATTCAAATCGCATGTGGCTCGTTATGTTCTGCCGTCCTTACGAGATCCGGAGATGTGTATGCGTGGCCGGCGCACACAGTCCAATATGACAAAGCAATGGCAGAACTAGATAAGGACGAATCCACGAGGGTCATTGTCCCCGACGGTGGGACGGTCATACCTTGTCACACCTGGGAGATAAACATGGACCCTGTTAAGCTTCCCATCCCCCCCGATCTACCTGACTTGCCAATGACCGGACTCCCGGAGGAAGAGCGCAGGAAGGAGACCAAGTTCATCGAGGTTGCGACCTGTTCTGGTAGCCTCGTTGGGTTGACGAACAAAGGTCATGTCCTAAAGATGGGCAGATTGGACGAAGAGGGTACTGCCTTGGTCTGGGATTACGTGAGTGAGATTACACGGGTGATCTGGCACCCGTTCTTGAACTGTGATACACAGCTGCCAAACTACTCTGAAATAGACAAGGTCAAGAAGCACCCGGCCTTCCATACGACTACGAGCAGCAACGGCAAGAAAAGACCACCACAAATGAAACTGTCATCGGATACCATGCTCATCACCCACGTAAGCTACATCGCCTTGATGAATTCTCAATCCCGTGTATAAGACCTCTCAATGTTCAGCTGTCCGCGCAACCTGGTGTCTTCTTTGCCTACTCATCCTCCATGGTGCTCGAGGGAAAATCTGATACTACCCCGAAGTCGCTTCCGATCATCTTCCCGGAGCTTCAGAACGGATCTTACATCTCCATTTACCGCGGCTCCTTCCACTCTGCTGCTCTCACCTCATCCGGGAAGCTCCTGACGTGGGGCAGCTATTCTCAGGGCGCTTTAGGTCTCGGAGATCCTGGAAAGCTTCCTGTTGGGTCTCCGGGAGGGTACGCGACAGAGGAACAACGAATTCAGGCGCAAGTCGACTGGCCACCATACGTCAGGGTTCCCTCTGAAGTGAGGTTTGACCACGGGCTAAAGGCCGAAGGAAGGGTCGAGAGGTACTGCTTCGCCGCGGATGCTGGTGGAATGCATACAGCAGCCCTCGTCATCGACCTTACGGGGGATGAGGTTCCGCCGGAGGGCCTCGAACAGCATTTCGAACCCACAGTATCGCACGAAAGTAGCAATCCAAATTCAACTACCCAGACCACTCATGACCGGAAAACTTGTTGTCTCATGTAACGAATATTTGTCTATTCGTAAGTGCCATAACCCGTGTAATGTTGTAAATGCATTTCTCAGCCCGAGGTCAAAGGATTGGGAATGAGATGTATCCGACCCTTCGCGAACAGTCAACTTTTGATGAAGCTCGGCATCGTGTACGTGTTTGTTACCCGTGCTCGTGGGTTCGGCCCTTTGCATAACTCGACCGACGGGTTGACTCGATCTGGTGATTTACATGAGATCTTACGGAAATCCAGGCAAAAAATGATTGGGAAGGCGGTTGGAAGAACTTCTATTTTTTTCTTCTGCGTCGCGAGTAGGAGGCGGGGTGGGCGGTCCCGGACGTGGTCGATTGGGGAGGGTGAACGGCGAAGCGGAATTCGACGTCAGCGTAACAACCGGCAGAGAACAGTTCAGCAAATAGGACGGTGGAGCGAAAGACGTGAAACTTTCATTTCACCCGTACGCGCAAGGCGGAACAGAGGTGTTAGGTATGAACTTCCCCGGTGGGATAATAGGTCTTTATTCAAGTAGTCCGCAACGGTGAGGCCGAATTTGATCGCATTCCAAGCATGAGTATCACACGGCGAATGCTGCAGGGGGATGTCGGACTTGATCGTAGCCTCGTCGAGAGATCGGCCTTCGATCCGAAACACCCTTTGCAGAAGGGTGGTCCATCGTTTATCCTACGCTCTGCGCCCTCCCCGGTTGAACCTGAGGCTCTCGTTCAACTGATGGGATTTAGAATCGGCTCGGGGGACGGTGGTGGCGCTTCTCGAACGAAATTCCTGGACCGTTAGGTTGTGAGACCCGGGAAGTGGGATGTGTCCTGTGCGTTTGTCAGCTGAACTTGGATTCAACGCGACCCTGGAAACTTCCGCTCGGAATCCCACGACTCGATCGCGTGCGCTTTCTCTGGAGATGGTGGTATCACCTCGTGGTGACAGTGAGGCCATCACGAGGTATCCTTGCCTTCGACGAGCTTTGCGTTATCTCCGCCAGGACTCCCGGAGGCGGGTCTGCCCATAATGTCCACCTCTTGGATTTTACGTCGCCTCTACTCGCTAGATCCTTCGTCTCTCGATTTCTCGCGTCGGCTCCGCTCCTTGATCTGGCACGACGAACAGGAACAGTATCTGACCAGTCTCCAAGGACAAGAGTTGGTTCGGCTCGTGGATTTCCTCGATAAAGTGCGTGCTCTCTCCCCGACCTTTTGTCCAGTGACGAAACGAATTTGCAGACCCTTGGTGCCATTTCCGCCGACGACGACCTTTCTCGACAATGTCTACACAAACTACAGGCCATCTGCGGTCACCATGCACTCCTACCGTCCTCATATGCTGAATCTGGTCAACTCGCCAGGGTAGGTGATAACCCAATCTCCCGTGGTGCCATCACCGATGCATGGGAAGGCACCTATCGCAACAAGAATGTCTCGATCAGGTGTTTGAGAGCTCCCTTGAACGATGATCAAACCCTCAGGAAGGTTCGTAGTCGGAGTGGCATGTCTTAATCGCGTTCACTCAAGAACACCCGTAGGCGTTACAGTCATTCGTCAAAGAGGCCGTCATCTGGAAAAGGTTAAGACACCCGAACATCGTCCCTTTCATCGGTGTTACGACAGATCCTTTCCAAATCATCTCGGAGTGGACGCCGAACAGAACCCTGAGGGAATTTATTCAGAAAAATCCGGGAGCGAACCGAACCAGCTTGGTGAGTCTTCTCCTATAATCACACTCGACCAATGACGCGATCCTCCCAAGGTGTTGGACGTAGCCGAAGGCCTTCATTATCTTCACGCAAACCGCATCACACATGGAAACCTGAAAGGAGTAGGCATTTTCCTCGAATAGTTCTGGGCCTCATCGGTAACCCATGGCTAGCCCAATATTCTCGTCGATCGCGACTGTCATGCTCGTTTGATGAATTTCGAGTTCGCCTCGATCGTTCGTGGAACGACCTCCGCAACGCAGGCCGATGAATCTACTGTGGCGCGGGCCCCGCCAGGGATTCTCGAGGGAGCCGGTGCGATCACACAGGAAGCAGATGTGTTTGCATTCGGCATGGTTGTGGTAGAGGTTTGTCCTCGTGCCTTGCCACACCTAGTATTGGAGGTGGACGGATGAATGATTCGTCTGACATCTGAATGCTGCCTAAGGTTTTTGGGGGAGGGCGTCCATTCGGTGAACTCACAACTCCGGTCATTACTTCAAAGATGATGGATGGCGGTCGGCCGGCTCGCTCAAAGGAGGCACGAGAACTTGATCTGACGAAGGCGGTATTGGAGATGGCGGTCCGCTGTTGGCACCAGGACCCCCCTCAGCGACCGACGATGACGGAGGTGGTCAGACTAGCACGCGAATGGTCAGTCTTTTCGCTCACTCCATGGAATGAACATCGTAACATATTTCCTGCAGCTACAAGATTGCTGCTTTGTGGACTAGAATCACAGATATCCCAGTCAAGGTCTTCGCCGACAACGTCCTACACTTCTGCGAAACAAAGGATGTGATTTCCCTTCGTTGTACCAACAAGTTCTTCGCCCTCATCGTGACTAACAAAACGTTCTGGCAACGGAAGCTGGCGGTTGATTACAACCCCACAGAGTCGGAGACGGCCAGAAATAGTAGCCGGGAGTTCCTCTACCAGGGATTGGCAGGAAATCCCCGAATTTTTGTGTGGGGGTGCGTGGTCTTTTCATTTTTATATGTTACGAGTATTCATTTTTTCGTTAATGCACTCATACGTGCCTGCTGGTACCATTCAGAGAGAAGCGGGGGGGCCGACTTGGGTTACCACAGGTTCCGAAGACGACCTGCGGGGATGTTCCTTTTCCGGTCGAACTTCACATTCCAGGTGTTCGTGTGGTCAGCCTGGCAGCAAATCAATGGTCGGTAGATCCGATCCCTAGCCTCAACAAAATATCCCCGTATCTTATTATCCCTACATACTGACAGGGCTACTTATGCGCTTGACTCTGACGGTAATGTGTATGTCTGGGGTGGGTGCTATTGGTCCTCTCCGTTTTGCACTAAAACCTCCGGGTATTGATAATGCATCGCAATAAACCCTTTACGACCCCAGGCACACTGAACGTATATGGTGAATTGGGGAGTAGCGGTTTCGCAAGTTCCGCCGCAACTGCCTGGACACCTATGAAGCTCCAGCTGCCGGCTCCAACGCGCGCTATTAGGTAAATCCACTCATTGATGTACAAAGTGGAAATTTATGCATATATTGCCTTCGGATCCTTTCTCTTGACTTCAGCTGCAGCAGGTTCAACGCGATGACTCTGGATGCAAATTCCGCCATCTGGAATTTTGAAACTTGGGGAAGACCATGCCGACTTGTCTCCTCTTTGCTTGACTGTTCGTCTTCGGAGACGACACCCATCCAGATCGAACGCGGCTTCTTATTCTCTGCCATCCTTATGGGATCCGGAGATGTGTATGTGTGGAGGATGCACGCGGGTCAATATAAGAAAGCCATGGCCAAACTGGATAAGGACGAATCTACGAGGACCATTTTCCTCGATGGCGGGACGGTTATACCTTGTCAAACCTGGGAGATGGACATAGACCTTATCAAGCTTCCCTCCTTCCCCGATCTACCTGACTTGTTAGCGACCGGACTCCCAGAAGAAGAACGCAGGAAGGAGACCGGGTTCATCAAGATCGCATCCTTTGATCATGGTCTTGTCGGGTTGACAAATAAAGGCCACGTCCTCAAGATAGATGGATTGCCCGACAAGAACTCTGTCTATATCTGGCGTTACGTGAGTGGGAGTACACAGATAATCCGGTACCACTTCTTGACCCGTGATACACAGCTGCCAAAATTTTCTGACATAGGCGAGGTCAAGAAGCACCCAGCCTTCCATACAACTGCAGGCCGCAATGGCCGGAGAGTTCCACCGCAGGTGGAATCGTCACCGGACACCATGGTCATCACTCATGTAAGCTGCGTCGCCTTGATATGTTCTGAATTCTGTATCTAAGATATCTCGATGTTTAGCTTTCGGGGTACCGCACATCCTTCTTCGCATGTTCATCCTCCGTGGTGCTCAAGGGAGCATCCAATACTACCCCGGAGATGCTTCCGACAATCATCCCGGGGCTTCAGAACAGATCTGTCGTCTCCGTTGTCTGTGGCTCCAACCACTTTGGTGCTCTCACCTCCTCCGGGAAGCTCCTGACGTGGGGCAGCTATTCTGAAGGGGCCTTGGGTCTTGGTGACCCTGGCAAGCTTCCTGTAGGGTCTCCGGGAGGGTACGCGAATGAGAATCAACGAGTTCAGGGACGGAACCGCTTGATACCGTCCGTCACGGTTCCCTCTGAAGTGAGGTTTGACCACGGGTTAAAGGCTGAAGGGAGAGTCGAGAGGTACTGTTTCGCTGCAGCTGCAGGTGGGGGAGGTACAGCAGCCCTTGTCCTTGACCTCGCCGGGAATGAGATCGATGAGATTCCGCCGGAGGATCTCGAACAGCATTTCGAAGCGGTACTCAGTGCCACGCGACAGTGACAATCCAAATTCAAGTACCTAGACCGTTCATGACCGGAAAGCTTGTCTCGTAACAAAAGGACGATATATATTTTCCTACCCGTACTACGCTCCATGTAATGTTATAAGTGCATTTCTCAGCCTGAGGGCGGTCCTCAGCGACATCGCCGTCGACGATCCAGACCCACGGAACGTTGTCCTTATAGGTCGCCCCTCTCTTCGCGAGGCTCGGTGGGTGCCTGGGGCGGTGATGTTGGGATAGTGTATTGATGGGGGGGGGAGAGTCCAGGTGGGATTAGAGACGGAGCTTCTTCCTGAACCTCCCCGTGGACATGAAGATGGGGTCGGCTGCAGTCTCTGTGGTTTGAGCGCAGATCACGAGAATAGGGTTACTGGATCACTCCTTGACGTTCTGAAGCTTTAAGTCGACATTGGGCAACGGGGAGAATAGAGATAGAGAAACCTCCGGACGATGTAGAGATCCAGAACCGAATCCAAAGAACGAGTGGATAGAACATATCTCTACCTGGAGAGTGTGAGGGCGTGATTATTACAACACTGAATGACTGAGCCCGACGTCATATATCTACCTGGTGGGCAGGCGTAAAAGCAGCCTAGTTCCTCCCCCCTCCTCTAAACTTGAGCTCCGAGCTTGAGACTGGATTCCAGCCTACGTAAGGGCGCCATTGGCGTCGAACGAGACCAGTTTATTGGTAGGTTTTTCAGCGAAGGTCTTTGGGGTCATCCTGGACGAAACGGTGATGGTAGAACTGAAGCGAGAAAACGGGAGACTGCTAGTGGTCACGTTCCCTCAGCCACTGACGCGCCGCGTCGCGAGACGGATCGGCCCGCGCGAACCGACAGCGGACGATCCACCTCGTCCCCCAGGTACTACCATGTAGAATGCTCCATCGGCGAGAGCAAAGTGCCCATGTTCAATATACTCCTCGACCAATCCGATGTTGCTCAGGTCCTTGCGACCGCCGACGAGGCTGAGGTCTTGGAGAGCTACGTTGCGGAGTACTGAGGCTTAATCCGCCTATCCCAGGTGTATACCGAGAAGCTAAGGCTCACGAGACCGTGCCAGGTTCGACCTCGCTCAACGCTGGTGACTTGGTCTATGCCAACATCGCGAGCGCGAACGTGAATGTGAGCTCCCGAGCTTTTTGTCTCGACAATAGTGCTTATAACTGTCTAGGAGCGCGCGATTGCACAACCCACGTCAATCGTTGGTTTTCGCCCCCGGCCCAAGAAGCATCACACCCGTGATGATACTTTGACCAAGACCCTGGGTACGGAGCTGGTGTCCAAGATCGTCGCTGAGGTCCTCAAGGTTATCTTCAAGTTGAAGAACGTGATCCGAGGACCCGGCCAATCTGGTAAACCCGCTAACGGTAATCGAAGCTCGTCCTGGATCGTTGTAACTGTATCCCTGAACCTCTCATCTCTTTAGATCCACGTGAGGTCGAGGGTATTGCATCGCATAGGTATCTGGATAAGGACCAGAAGCTGAGTCCATAGACCAGTTCTTTGGTTATCACGGTATGTTCGAATTTTGCAGACGCTACGGCATGATGTTGACGGTCTTCGCAGTATGGTAACTGAAGCGCGTCCATGATGTTTGCGCGACCCGTCACGAGCCTCGCCCATGAATCTTCTGGCGCTTTGGGCGGTGGGAGTGCCCTCCTCGTCGGGTGTTGATTTGCTCCGTCGAAGTCTTTCACTCGCGTCGCTTTCCTGGTCTCGCCGTTTCTAGTTCTTTGAGAATATCATATTCCACGTCCATTGTATTTTTAACCGCAATGAAACACCAACCTCAGTCCAACCCATCCTTGCAAAGGTCGTAATGCGAGTTGTCAGTGGGCTACGAAACTCTCGAGAGCTTTGGCAGCAACTGGCGCCTAACCTGTAAAGTTGAGGACGCCGATTCACTAGACGGAATCAGAAAATACTCTTCATTGGTTGCCTGTACAGAAGTGGGGACCCCCAGTCGTTAACAACCTTTCCGGCGCAATGGTACAGCTTACAGGTAACCGGCTCTCATGCTGAAGTGAGGGTGTTCTGTCTGCACGCGGTCTTTAACCAACGGAGAGAACACCCATCGAAATCTGTGGCCTGGTGTTCGACATGAGAAGGGGGTGGAAAGTACTAAAGAGCAGCGAAATTTTCACCGGTAGACTTCTGCCATGGCCACCCCGACCATCAGCATCGCAACCTTTGCTCGTTCCGGCTTTGAGATCTTGCCATCCACCGAGGCGGTTCTCCGGACAAACGTCCGGGGCTCGACCGTCAGTTCTCGTCCCCTCTGGCCCTTCTGAACTGCGTCCCCCCGCCTCTGAATTCGAGGCTGTAGTTCAACTGAGCCCAGTGGGATTGAAATCAGCCAAAGTCGTGATGTTTTGCGAATAAAATAGTAGGCTGCGGGACCAGAGGGGTGGGGTGTGCCCTGCGCGCTTGTAAGTCGGATTCAATGTGACCCTGGAAACTTCCGCTCCGATCCTACTACGGTGTAAGACAGACGATCACGAGGTCATCATGAGGTATCCTTGCCTTCGACGGGCTTTATATTATTTCTGCTAGGACTCCTGGAGGCGGATCTGCCCACAATGTCCACCCATTGGATCTTACATCGCCTCTACTCGCTAGACCCTTCTTCTCTCGATTTCTCGCGTCGCCTCCATCCCTTGATTTGGCATGACGAACAGGAACAATATTTGTCCAACCTCCAGGGACCGGAGTTGGCTCGGCTCGTGGATTTCCTCGATGATGTGCGTGCTCTCTCTTCGGCCTTTTGTCCAGTGACGAAACGAATTTGCAGACCCTTGGTGCCATTTCCGCCGACGACTACCTTTCTCGAAAATGTCTACACAAACTACAGGCCATCTGCGGTCACCACGCGATCCTACCGTCCTCATACATCGCATCTGGTCAAATCACTAGGGTGGGTGATGGCCCAATTGCCCGTGGCGCCATCGCCGATGTATGGGAAGGAACCTATCGCGGCAGGAGAGTCTCGATCAGGCGTTTGAGAGCCTCCCTGAACAATGATCGAACCCTCAAGAAGGTTCGTATTCGGGATGGCATGTCTTGATCGCGTCCGCTCAAGGACACCTGTGGGCGCTGCAGTCATTCTCCAAACAGGCCGTCGTTTGGAAAAGGTTAAGACACCCAAACATCGTGCCTTTCATCGGCGTTACGACAGATCCCTTGCAAATCATCTCGGAGTGGATGCCGAACAGAATCCTGACGGAGTTCATTCAAACAAATCCGGGTGTGAATCGGATCGGCCTGGTGAGTCTCCCCCTGTAATCGCGCTTGAGCGATGATGTGACCCTCCCAAGCTGTTGGACGTAGCCGAAGGTCTTCACTATCTTCACGCAAACCACATCGCACACGGAAGCTTAAAGGCGGTAGGCATTTTCTTCAAATCGTTCTGGGCCACGTCAATAACCCTTGGCTAGCCCAATATTCTCGTTGATCACGACCGTCACGCTCGTTTGACGAATTTCGAGTTCGCCTCGATCGTTTGCGGAACGTCCTCCACAACACAGGCTGATGAATGCACCACGGCATGGGCTGTGCCAGAGATTCTCGAGGGAGCTGGTGTGATCACACAGGAAGCGGATGTGTTTGCATTCGGCATGGTTGTGATAGAGGTTTGTCCTTGTGCCTTGCCGCACCTAGCACTAAAGGTGGACAGATGGATGGTTCGTCTGATACCTGAATACTGTCTAAGGTTTTTACGGGAGGGGATCCATTTGGTGGACTCGCAACTCCGGTCATTACTTTAAAGATGATGGATGGCAGTCAGCCGGCTCGCCCGGGGGAGGTGCGAGAACTTAGTCTGACGAAAGCGGCATGGGAGATGGCAGTCCGCTGTTGGCACCAGGACCCCCCTCAGCGAGCGACAATGACAGAGGTAGTCAGACTAGCACGTGAATGGTCAGTGTTTTCACTCACTCCGTGAAACGAACATCATAACATGCTTCCTGCAGCTACAGGGTGACTACTATGTGGACGTGGACCACAATCACGAATATCCCAGTCAAGGTCTTCACCGGTAATATCCTACCCTTCTGTGAAGTCGATGATGTTATTTCCCTCGGCTGCACCAACAAGTTCTTCGCCCTCGTCACAACTGATGAAACATTCTGGAAGCGAAAGCTGGCAGCCGATTACAATTTCCCAGTGTCCGGGACGGCCAGAACGAGTGGCTGGAAGTTCATCTATCATAGATTAAGAAATCCGCGAGTTTTCATTTGGGGGTGCGTGACGTTTTATCCTCTTGTGTGCAATGGTGCTCATTATTCGTCAATGCGCTCACGCGTGCTCCCGGAACCGTTCAGGCATAAGGACGATGGTCAAATTGGGTTACTGCGGTTTCCAAAGACAACCTGTGGGGATATTCCTTTTCCGGTCGAACTCCACATTCCAGGTGTTCGTGTGGTCGGCCTGGCGGCAAGTCAACGGTTGGTATATCCCATTTCTAGTCCCAACAAAACAGCTCTGTATCTCATTGTTCCCATATGCCGGCAGGGCTATTCATGCGCTTGGTTCTGACGGTAGTGTGTACGTTTGGGGTAGGTGCCTCTAGTTCTCTCCGTTTCGCGCTGAGACCTCTGGGTATTGGCGGCGGATCCTGATAGACCCTTTGCGGCCCCAGGCACACTGGGTATATATGGGGGATTGCAGGGTCCCAGTTTCTCAAATTGTGCCACAACCGCCTGGACACCTCTGAAGCTCCAACTACCGGCCCCGACGCGCGCTATTAGGTAAATCCACTAACCGATGCACAGAGTGTAAATTTATGCACATACTCACTTTGACCCACTTCCTTGACTTTAGCTGCAACAGCCTTCGTGCAATGACTCTGGACGCTAATTCCACCATCTGGAACTTTGAAACCTGGGGGAGTCCATACCGACTTGTCTCCCCTTTGCTTGACCGTTTGTCCCAGGAGAAGACACCCATTCAGATCGAATGTGGCGCGCTCTTTTCTGCCGTCCTTACGAAATCCGGAGATGTGTATGCATGGCCAGAGGACGCGCTCCAATATAAAAAGCCAGTGGCCCGACTAGCCACGAGGGCTGTTGTCCCTGACGGTGGAACGGTGATACCTTGTCACACCTGGAAGGTCAACGTGGACCCTGTCAGGCTTCCTATCCCCCCTGATCTACCTGACTTGCTGATGACCGGTCTCCCCGAGGAAGAGCGCAGGAAGGAGACCAAGTTGATCAAGATCGCGGCCTGTTTTACTAGCCTTGTTGGGTTGACAAACAAGGGTCATGTCCTCAAGATTGACGAATTAATGTACGAGGAGGATGGTACCTGGGCCTGGGGTTATGTGAGTGAGAGTACGCGGATTATCCGGCGCTCCTCCTTGAACCGTGATATGCAGCTGCCAAACTACTCTGAAATAGACGAGGTCAAGAAGCACCCGGCCTTCCATACGACAAAAGGCGACAACGGCGAAGAAAGGCCGCCGCAAGTTGAATTGTCGTCGGATACCATGCTCATCACCCATGTAAGCTATGTTGCCTCGATAATCCCTCAATACCGTGTATAAAATCTCTCAATGTTCAGGTGTCTGCACAAAGCAGCTCCTTCTTTGCCTACTCGTCCTCCTTGGTGCTCCAGGGAGAACGTGACACTACCCCGGAGATGTTTCCGATCATCGACCCGGAGCTTCAGAACAGATCTGTCATCTCTGTTGTCTGCGGCTTCCACCACTCTGGTGCTCTCACCTCGTCCGGGAAGCTCCTGACGTGGGGTGTCTATTCTCATGGAGCTTTGGGTCTTGGAGATCCTGCCAAGCTTCCTGTTGGGTCTCCGGGAGGGTACGAGAATGAGGAACAACGAGTTCAAGGAAAGGTCGAGTGGCCACCATATGTCACGGTTCCCTCTGAAGTGAGGTTTGACCACGGGTTAAAGGCTGAAGGAAGAGTCGAAAGGTACTGCTTCGCCGCAGCTGCAGGTGTAACGCATACAGCAGCCCTCGTCATCGACCTTGCGGGGGACGAGGTTCCACCGGAGGACCTCGAACAGCATTTCGAAACGACGGTGCCGCTCAAAAAAAAAAGTAACAATACAGACCGTTCGTGACCAGAAAGGTTTCCGCCTCATGTAACAAAGGGACAACATATATTTGCCTACTCATATCACATCTCGTACAATGTTGTAAATATATTCCTTCGGTGTCGGCGTAGCAGCAGGCAGAGAACAGCTTGGCAGATAGAACGGTGGCGCGAGCGGCGTGAAACTTTCCTTCACCCATCCGCACACAACGGAACGGGGGCGTTGGAAGTGAAATATCCCGGTAGGGTAGTGGTATTCAAGTACTTGACAGCGAGGTCGAATTTGGTTGTATCCCGGGAATGAGCGTAACACAGCGACCAATGTACGCAGCGAGGGGACGCTGAACTCGGCCGCGGACCCGTCGAAGAGATCCAAAACATCTTTTGTCAAAGGGTGGTTCGAGAATTCCAGGGTCAGTTTACTATTGAGTGTGGATTAGCCTCTACGTCAGTTGGACGGATGTCAAAGGAAGATACCTTCACCATTCATCTCCTTTGCTCTTGTTGGATGGTCTCGAAGTCGTGATAACGGCATACGCTACGACAGTCTCATCATCCGCACCCCCTTTGGTCAATAGCTTCCTCCAGATCCGACTTGGCCTCGGAAATTTCTCCACAACAGTTCAGTTATCGAATTTCCGTTTCGGACCCTGGGACAGGAGAAGGCGAGGGTCAAAAACCGCATTGTTCGAGCGATAGCTTGGGAAAACGGACCAAAGTGAAGTCGGCAGCGCTCCATAACCGGGAGGAAGATAGTGCCAAATGTCCCTCGGAGTCGCTCGATGACCGGTAGCTGTGGTGGTCAACCAAAAGAGATCATCGAGTTCGAGTTCGACTGCGTGTACGGGGATTTTGAGAATGAGTTTCGAGGGTGGATGGGAGGGTGGAGAGGTGAGGAGGTTCCTCCACTGGCGCAGGTG
>Ga0307510_10004482_pt1 | contig 16430 bp, 8 predicted proteins | sample 12_EM_MG_FD_207224 | JGI IMG/M metagenome (GOLD analysis project Ga0307510, IMG submission 207224) | Populus trichocarpa ectomycorrhiza microbial communities from riparian zone in the Pacific Northwest, United States - 12_EM | ecosystem: Host-associated > Plants > Roots > Unclassified | place...
CTTCAAACACTGACCTCGAACTATATAGATGATTGTTATTTTTCTTTGCTAATATAATTACAGTAATTGAGCTTTTTTTTTTTATTATTATTATTATCACCGTTGAAAGTGCCTTTTGATGTGAAGTGAATCGTCACACTGTTTATTTTGCTGCTGCGGCAGCATTCTATTGTGTTTTATAGATTTCATTTTATAGGATTAATTAGCTTTTTCTTGGGAGCAGCAGCACTGCCAACCACTTCACTTGATCGGGTAAGCGTAATAGTACCTGTACTTTATACTTAATTTCACTCCAGTACTTCAACTTTAGATATGTTTTTAACTGAATGCTTTCGTTAGTTTTCCTTTACAATTCATTTATTTTTCCCTAAATACCCTCCATTTCTTTTCAGTTTTTCCTTCACATACTATAAAAAAATTAAAATAAAATCAATTTTTTTAAATTAGCATTCTAACCGTAGTCAAGATACTAATTTATGATTTCTAAAAACAGAAGGACAAATTCAACAATTAATCGAAAATACAAGGACTACATACCGTAGTCAAGATACTAATTTATGATTTCCAAAAACAAAAGGACAAATTCAACAATTAATCGAAAATACAAGGGCTAGATAAATTAGCATTCTAACCACTTTCTTACCCAACCACCCCTAATTTTTACCTTGTTAAAATCCGATAAAACAGCTTCTCATAAAAATAAAAAAACATTAACCCTCTCGACATTTACTTTTAACCACGGTAAAAAAAATGCCGGGAAACCTCTCACAGCCTGCTGTTCTCATCATCCTTCCGTATCATGCAACAGTAAAATACAGTTATAAATACACTCTACTACACTTGGCCTAGCCTACTGTTTTATCACTTCGAACTGTTTTTTTTTTTTTTTAATTTATTTTTTAAATCGCATTTTTAAGCAAGCAGGCAGAAGTTATTGTTGAGGGTGTAGATTTTTTTGAAAAGAGTAACTGTTTTTTATAAATGATTTTAATGATGGAAAAAGTAACTGAAAATGAGATGATTTTTCTGACGGTGGTGCCATCTCCCCGACGACAGAAATAAGAGAATGACAAGTTTGTTTAAAGGCTCGCCGTGTATACGCCAGCAAGATGATTTGGAAGCTGGTGAAAATCGTTCTACTGACGTCGGCCGTGATGCCAACTCTTCGTCTGGTCCTTTTGATATCGTCAGCACCAAAAACGCTCCCATCGACAGCCTCCGCAGATGGCGGGTACGTTCTCGTCTCTCTGTGTTTTTTTTTTTTTTGCGATTTATAAGGTAAGGTAATTACTAATTAGTTTTTATTTTATGTTTCTAATGTAAATGTGTGTGGATTTCGTAGAAAGCTGCGCTCGTGCTTAATGCTTCTAGAAGATTCCGATATACTCTGGACTTGAAGAAGGAAGAGGAGAAGAGGAGAATATTAAGCAAGATAAGAGCACATGCGCAAGTGATTTGGGTAAATAATGCTTTAGATTTAATTAATAATGATAATTTTTTTTTTTTTTATAATGTTTTGATTAATTTTATTTTTTGGTATTGTATTAGGCTGCACATCTTTTCAAGGAAGCTGGGAATAATAGAGTAAATGGTACTTTCCCGTTCCTTTACCGTGCTTAATGTGGTGTGGTTTTGTTACAACAGCATGATATGGTTTGATTAGGCGATAATTATGGTAATTGTTTGAATATTTGTGCTCATTATCATGTGTTATGAAATGATTATTATATTTGTCGCATTCTTGTTCGTTTGCTGTATTTAGCGTGAAATAATCATTTGTTTGTTCAGAATTTTAGATATGTTATCTGGTCTTTTATTCATTTCTTTGTTGATTTCATCCCCCCCCACTTATGTTTCTTTCTTTTTGTTTACTTGATGTTATTTGCTGCGAAGGGCATTGTGTCTTGCTGGAAAATCGTTGGCATTCTTTTTCTTGGTCGTATTTGTTTATTTTTATTCCATGGTTCTTATTTTGACAGATGGTTACTTTGGTCTGATGCACGGTGGAATTTTTGAAGTTTATATTGGATACTGTTTATAATAAGATTTCCTGTTAATTTTTTTGGTGTGTTGTTGAACGGGTAATTTATGATTTCTCCGAGATGTTCAGTGCACCACAGGTTTTTAATTGCATTCTCGTCACAAGAAGTATGGTTTGAAAATGTTATACTGTGCTGGTAGTATGTGAACTAAACGAAATTTGGGGATGGCAGGAGACACAGAACCACATCCACCCCCCACTGGTGATTTTGGAATTAGCGTGGGGCAAATTTCTGTAATCACGAGGGATCATGATCATAATGCTTTGGAGGCACTCGGTGGGGTAAGTCTACCACTCTCTTTGTTCTCTGTATCATTTTACTATTCGTATCTTAGATTCATTTTCTTATTTTATATCTACACCAGGTAAAAGGGGTTGCAGATGCATTGAAAACTGATATAGAGAAGGGAATTCATGAAGATGATGCTGATTTATTGAAACGGAAGAATGCATTTGGATCAAATACATATCCTCAGAAAAAAGGAAGGAGTTTTTGGGTAACTTCTTTTGCAGATTTGTACTTAGTATCATTGCTTACTTTTCCTTCTTTTTTTCCCCTTCTTTCTCTACTTCTTTGACCAAAAAAGAAGAAGTGGAGTACTGTACACCCTTGATTGAATTTAGTATGGTGCTTTCTGTAGATGTTCCTTTGGGAAGCTTGGCAAGATCTTACTTTGATCATATTGATGGTAGCTGCAGTGGCCTCTTTGGTGCTGGGTATGAAGACAGAGGTGAGTTTCTGCAGGGCATAACTGATTGTGCCACCATTATTTGACCATATAAACCAGAAGAATGCTTCATCCAGAGCTTTCAATGAATCCATTCATTTAACTTTCGATAACCTGATCCTCGCTTCTTGGAGGCAAATAAATTTTGGTTTCCCTTGTGCTTACATTATATACACGGCAATAATCTGGTTTGCTTTTGGGAAACAAGATTGATGGTTGATTAAGAAAAAGAATCATACGATTGCAGTCCACACATATAAACATAGGGATGTAAACACACAGACACACAAAAAATAATGAAAAAAAGATGGCATTGGTGCATTAAAACACTAGAAAATTGCCAATAAGTTCATCTAGTTTCTTGAATGTGGTCTCCATGTCAACTTGCGTGCTATATGTTTTTGTAACGGTTCCTTGACCTTTATCTGATCAATAAATTGTTGTTTACTTATTCAGAGGGTCTTGCACTTTCTTTTGCAGGGTGTTAAGGAAGGATGGTATGAAGGGGCCAGCATTGCTTTTGCAGTTATTCTTGTCATTGTTGTGACAGGTATGGAGATGCATTTATAGCGCTATATGTATTTGAATTGGGAAAAATTAAGTTTTGTATAGAGTAGCAAATTAGTGGATCCCCCATTGCTTAGTAGAGTTTTTTGTTTTAATCTTCTCAGGATAATACTTATGTGATTCAGTTACAATGTTAAGTTTGTCAAATCTATTTGGTTTCTTGTGTTAAAATTCCTATAGATGAAACACTGTGGTTGGTCTTGTAGGATGACGCCTGGTGCCTTGTTACATATTTGTGCTGTGTTTACCTGCATTTCTTTGTATCGATTTCTGTTGCTGGATGTGTGGGTGTGTGTTGAATTTACAAAAAACTTCCCAATAACAATCACAAAACTGTTACTTGCTGCAAATATTGGAAATAGAAGAGATTCTAAGCAACAACAATATTGCTTAATTAACAGAACTACCATTAATGCAGAAGTGAACAAAAAATGGAGAACCATTGACTGTTTTGGCTTTGATATATTGAATCCATTCACATCGATCCATCTAACTATGCCAATATATATATGAATGCTATGCGTTATTATTTGATTATAATAATGCCTGAAATCTTGAACTGCTATAAAGTGCTATAATTTTTGCAAATGCTGTGTCATCATTTGCCAGTTCACGTTGATCCATTTAAGTATGCCAATATATATAGGTTTTTGCGAATGCTGTGTTATTATTTGACTATAATAATGCTTGAACTGCTATAAAGTGCTATAATTTTTCAGAAGTGGCAGAATACTTGTCTGACCTACCAGCTTTTTTGGTATTTGTCATTTATCCTGTTTGTCTTTGTTCATCTGGTTGGGAAGATCAAAGAAAAGCCTTCAACTGTGATTTGCTTGCTTTATTGGATTTCTTAATGTTTGAATGAGTTATTTAGTATGATAGGAGAAACCTGTTGGGGGGCTAGCCAAATATCACTGGTGGGTCATATAAGATACTTAGAGTCATGTCTTAGACAATCTGGTCATGCTCTCTGGTCATTTTGTTAAAAGTCCAAATTTTCTTCCAAGGACTAGCATGATGGAGATGATGTTATATATCATAGATGGATATGAGTGTTTTGCTTTTTTCTGTGGTCACTAATATTAGCTTGAACTTTGAGCACCTACTAGAATCATTTTCTATATGTCCTCCTCTTCCTTTCTTTCTTCAGCTATAAGTGACTACAAACAATCTCTTCAGTTTCAAAATTTAAACGAGGAGAAGAGAAACATACATTTGGAGGTGCCTTTCTACTATGGCAGTTTTATTTTATTTTATTTTTAATTATGGGCATTTATTTGTCTTGTATTTTAAATTTAAATTTAAAGGCTCCTGTGTAGGTTACCAGAGGAGGTAGAAGAGTTGAAGTTTCAATATATGATATTGTTGCTGGTGATGTTATACCCCTTAACATTGGTGATCAGGTAATTTTCATTTTCTGGTAATTTTCATTTTCTTGTAATTTTCATTTTCTTACCCTACTTCATTGGCGTCCTTCATATTTCTCCAGGTTCCTGCTGATGGAATTTTAATTACTGGTCACTCCCTTGCTATTGATGAATCAAGCATGACTGGAGAAAGCAAGATTGTAAGCCTTGGATTTATATTTCAACTTGCTGATATTGCATTATTACGCTCGTTGTATTAAAGTTTGATTGCTTTTTTTTCAGGTCCAAAAGAATTCCAGGGAACCGTTTCTAATGTCTGGCTGCAAAGTTGCAGATGGTAGTGGCACTATGCTGGTAAAATTTAAATGTTCTCATTTTTCTTCTCTTTCTATTCCCCTCTGCTAAGTACAATAATTTTCACCTTTTTAAAAATCCATCTTGTTGGCTCATCGAAGGCAACTAATGGAGGGATACAGTTAGGGTCTCGACATTGTTTTTGGTTTCTATGTATTTGAAAGGAAATAAGATAGTAAAAAGAGGGGAAAAGGCTGGTAGTACGTGCAGCAATCATATGTTTGTCCTTGAGGGACCGAGGGTTTGTCTTCAACCCAGCCTTACCCTATCCCTTTTACTCTGCATGGGGTATTCGGATCCCTCTCACATTCATTTGGACATGATATTTTAATTGTAGCCTTCCAAATTTAATGGGCAAGATCTTACTATCCAAATTCCAACACAACTATTTTCATATTTTGCATAAACAAGTAATTATACACCTCAATTCATTGTGGAAAACTAAAAAAGAAAAAGCAAACAAATTATATAAAAAAGTACAGGCTGCATCTCATCAAAGATTTATAATCAAAAGAAGAAATGGATAATCAATAAATAACGATAAATTAGAGAATTTATGTTTCTCTTGCCAAGTGAATCATTGTTTTTTTGTGTACTTTCGGATGATGCTAAATTGCTAGCTTCAAACAGTGCACAACAAGGAATCTGATTTCAAATTGTTAACTGTGGACCCAACTTGTGCATCTGTGCTTGAACAAGAAATGGATGGTGTAAATAATTCGATTCTTTTTTCTTTTTAATTTTCTTCTAACTGTTTATTCATTCTTAGAGTTGAATCATCAAAGAATATCTATGTAGAATGATGGCAGTAATTATCCTGGAATTTTAGATTTGCTTTTGTTTGAAATATCCACTAGCCATTCTTTTAATTTGAATGGCTGAGATTAAAACAACAAGATATATCACATTCTAAGGAATATGAGAGGATTTCAGTCCTTGCAAGGGAAAGCACCATTGGGATGAATGGCGTTGGTGATTTGGGGAATGCTTTGAGGAATCTTTTTTTGTTGATGTAAATTTTCCTCATGCTTGTTTTGTGTTCTTGTTTCCCTCTTTTTTTTTCCATGTTCATTGATAACATTGCCATAGTACCACCACTTATTGAAAACCAGTTTTGTAATGTTCCTGAAGCTATCAAAGGCTTTCACTTTTAAGGATTGACACTTTGCTTGCTTGTTGATTGTCAAAATCTTGTTCTCAACTGACAATATAATTAAGGATGCCAAGGGTGTGCTTTCATGGTAGGGGTTGATGGTTTATTGGCCTCTATTTACCTTGCTAGCTTACGTGTCTTTTGTTTTTTCCATTGTCTGCAGGTAACAGGTGTTGGAATTAATACTGAATGGGGGTTGCTCATGGCTAGTATATCAGAAGACAATGGTGAAGAAACACCTTTGCAGGTTGGTTTTCTCAATATTGGTTTGTAATAACCTTTATATTATAAGCATCATATTTACTGTTAGTGACTGCTTACAGGTGCGCTTGAATGGGGTCGCAACTTTCATTGGTATTGTGGGGCTGACAGTAGCTTTGCTTGTCTTGGTAGTCCTCTTGGTCAGGTAACTGCGATATCTTTTTCTGTCCTCTTCACCTCTCTTTATGTCTGTATGTTGAATTTGCAAATTTGATCCAACAGATATTTCACTGGACATACAAAAAACTTTGATGGAAGTCCTGAGTTCGTAGCGGGTAAAACAAAAGTTAGTAAAGCAGTAGATGGAGCCGTTAAAATTCTGACTGTCGCGGTATGTGCTCCTTTCTTCAAGCATTCTCCTTAATCTCCATATGCCTCTGATTAACTAACTTTATAATCCTTGTAGGTCACCATTGTTGTAGTTGCAGTGCCTGAAGGGCTTCCCTTAGCAGTTACTTTAACGTGAGTTTACCTTCTTGTAAAATTAGTCCAGTATCTTGGGCAACATTGTTTATCCAAACATCATCCATTATTTTCTTTCATCAGCTCTCATCACAAGTTCAAATTACTACTATCTTTCATTAACCCATGCATTTTGTGCTGTTAAAAAAAAAACAAAACCCATGCATTTTATTATTACCTTTTGTAGCAGATTAATTCCCATCTTTCCTTTTATATAGCAGGTGATGTTACCTCTGACTTTCATATACTGGTTTCATGATTGAATATCTTATGCTTAAAATAGACTCGCTTTCTCGTTGGTTTTTTTTTCTTCTATGACAGTCTTGCATACTCGATGAGAAAAATGATGAGAGATAAGGCTTTGGTATGTGATGTTCTATATTATTGTTGGTGGTTTTGATGACCTTGACACTCTGTGGCTTAAATAGAAGTTGAATCGCAGGTGCGCCGGCTTTCTGCTTGTGAAACCATGGGCTCTGCCACCACTATTTGCAGTGATAAGACTGGAACTTTGACCTTGAATCAGGTGAATCTTGAGGAAAAGATTGTTCTCATAGCTTTTCCTTGACTTGGATGGGGGAGTGAGTAATAGGGTCAGTGTCTTTCTTCTCGCGTTAATTTCAAAGACCTCTTTGATTCACAGATGACCGTTGTGGAAGCTTTTTCTGGAGGGAAAAAAATGGATCTTCCTGAAAGTAAATCACAATTGCCTCCTATTTTGTCTTCTTTACTTATTGAAGGTATTGCACAAAACACAACCGGCAGTGTTTTTGTTCCTGAGGTAAGTTCAAGGGATTTCTCATGCTTTTTTTTCTTAAATATGAAAAATGTAATTGAGCAGCTGATCAAGTATCTAGGGCATCATATGATTTGCTGTCACTGCTCTTTGGCAGGGAGGTGGAGATCTAGAGATTTCTGGATCGCCAACAGAAAAGGCCATTATGGGATGGGCAATCAAGGTCTGTTTTTTAACTTGCTCTTGTTTGCTATAAGGTGAAATTTTGAATTCTAAATCAGATCATGGGTATTCCTTGTTGGTAGCTGGGGATGAATTTCGATGCTGTCCGATCTGAATCGAATGTCATTCATGTATTCCCATTCAACTCTGAGAAGAAAAAAGGCGGGGTGGCACTACAGCTGGTAATATAACTACATTGTTAATTTCTTATATTATAGTAACCTTAGTGAAAGCAAATTGACAGTCCAGTATGGGACTGTGCTTTGGGAAAAGTTGATTTTTGTTTGGTGCTTCTCTTTCTCTTTAAAAGAGTATCAAGTACATACTATCCTTCATTTCTAAGATTGTGAAAAGCCCAAGAGTGTGTTGTTATTGTTTTTTGTAACTCAACTCATTTATGTTAAATACCAATTGAACCGTTACCTTTATGATTCATCCATTGCACCAATCTGCTAAAACTGAGACCTATAGAACCTTGCTTGTGTGTATGAAGTAATTCGACTCATTTGAACATCGTTGACTAGCAATACTCAGAATTCTTTCTTTTGCTAAAGTTTTGGTGGGCAATAAAAATAGCACAGTAAAATTTATTTTCTATGCAATTCATAAACTCTAGATATCATGGCCTACAATATTTTTTATACAGGCCAGAAATGTAGTCCATATATAATTAGGAAACTAATTGAAAATTGTGAATTTGAACCAATATTGTATTCTGCTCTTAGATGTGATTCAAAATTGTTTAATTTTTACAGCCCAACTCTCAAGTGCATATACATTGGAAGGGGGCTGCCGAAATAGTCTTAGCCTCATGTACAAAATATGTTGATGCAAGTGGTAACACAGTGCCATTGGATCAAGACAAGGTTGGTTTAAATGGTTGCTTTCTCTGATTAAGTTTGTCCATGTATTGTGTTTGGTAAAAGGAGGTTAGTCACAGTTCTTTGAGTGGAAATGTTGTTTTCTTTTCTCTCTCACATCAGACTTTTCTCTTTATTTGGAGAACTGAAAAGCAATAATGTTTGTTTCATCATTTTAAGAGGCACCTGCTATTGTTGATGGCATCATTCATATTATAATAGGATTCTTTTTGGTGAAACTGGTGATTGATTTCAGGTGTCGTTTTTTAAGAAAGCTATTGAAGATATGGCTTGCAGTAGTTTGCGTTGTGTTTCCATTGCGTATAGAACATATGACATGGACAAAGTTCCAGCTGATGAACAACAACTAGCTCAATGGGTGATTCCTCAAGATGATCTTGTTTTGCTTGCAATTATTGGCATAAAGGTACATGTTGCCGTATGGTTGAGATTATCATTTATCCCACTTGTTTACGATGACATCCTTATTTATCACACCAAGAAACTGTTCTACTAATGGCCTTGTGAGATGCAACTAATTTACTCATTAACTTTGTTGATTTATGTAATCTAGTTTTGCTTCACTTGGCTCTTAACATTTATATTTACACAATTTTGTTTCACTCAGCTGCTGAACATTTACATTTTCGCATATAATTAAATTTTATTTCAGACTGTTATGATTTATATTTGCATGCTACCTTGTATATAAAATTATGCAGGACCCATGTCGTCCAGGTGTGAGAGATGCTGTTCGACTGTGCCAAAATGCTGGTGTTAAGGTATTTTTGCTTGTCATGTTTTAACCCGTCTGTGTGATTGATATGCTATCGGTTATTTGTTGTATGACGCTGCAATTTCTTTTTTGCTCGCCAACCTTTTTTGTATTATAAAAGCTCTGTTGGATTCATTCCTCAGCATGCTGAATGCTGGTTTCTGATAACTTTGAACTTGTATCAATTCTGGTATGAACGATTATTTTGGAAAAACAAGTTGGGATATACATAACAGATTTATTTTTCCTTTAGAATTTCTGAACCACATATTTTAGGTCATTATTTATTTATTTTCTAATTTTTGTGTGCTCGTTTCCTTTGAAATTACTAAGCTTTTGATATCTTGCTCTATATTGATCGCGATGCTCCTATGTCTTGGTCTCTCCCATCTCCTAGAGAGTCAAGTTATAGTGATATTTGATGCTCAGCTAGTTTTATTTCTCTTTCTACTTTGCTTTGTTTTCCCTTAAATATAAAAATAGTTTGATTGAGTTGAATATAATTGTTATCTAGGTTTTAGTTTTGAATGTTAATGCTGTTCATTCTTTTATGCTTGCAATTTGGAAGATTGTTGCTATTGGGTCAAATATAATTCTATATTGGAGAGTTTTCTCAAATTAAGGGGGAAATGCATTGAAACAGGTTTTGGTTCCTAAGATAGATCCTGCTTTTATTTCTTCCACACTTAAAATATTTAAAAGCATCCTAGGACAGCTGATTTTGTTCATAAACTTTAACTATAGTTTTGCTGGGAGGTGATTCTGAAAGTGTGGGAAATTCTTTTCCTGCTGAGCTCTCTCTCTCTCTCACACACGCAGTCTTTATAAATTTACCTTTTGAGAGCATGAAATTGGTCCTGATAAACAACATGAGACCTCTATTGACCTGCAAACATAAATTGGTGGTCAAGAAGTTTAAGTGAAGTGCAGATTACTTTCTATTTCCCTGTTTCCTGTTACTGGGTCTTGTTGGGAAGTCATCTGAACTTTTTCTAATTATTGTGTTGCTTGCAGACGTTTTTAGCCATCAAGATTCTGTAATTGTATGCATCAATTAAACAAAATAGAACATTATATGGTTATGATTGAGTTACAATTACATGAAGTCTAGTGTTACAATTTTATTTTTGTATCAAGTTGATGCCATTCCACAAATAGGAGTGTTGAATCTTAGACCCTTCTTCATTAATACATGCTTATTTGATTACGCCAGGCATTGAAATAATAACAAGGAACTTTTGTACATAGGTTCGCATGGTAACCGGTGACAATCCTCAAACTGCTAAAGCAATTGCTTTGGAATGTGGGATACTGAGTTCAGAAGAAGATGCTGTGGAGCCTAATGTTATTGAAGGAAGAGTGTTTCGTGAATATTCAGATTCAGAAAGAGAAGACATCGCAGAGAAGATCTCAGTAAGAATTAATTGTCTCCATTTGTTATTAGTTTTTTCTGTTTTTGTATATTTGCAAATTGTCTAATACTTAAAAGAGCCAAATTTCTTAGAAACATGTGCTATTCAAAATCTTTTAGGTGATGGGGAGGTCTTCTCCGAATGACAAGCTTTTGCTTGTGCAAGCATTGAAAAGGAGGGGACATGTTGTTGCTGTAACTGGAGATGGAACAAATGATGCTCCTGCATTGCATGAGGTTTGACTTTTTTTTTTTTTTTTAATGCTGTTACAATTGTTCCATGCATTCAAAGAAAGAGTGCCACACAGTTCATTTGGAGGAAGTTTGGTGGAAGTTTAGAATTCAAAATGCATCTGGAAGTTAGGGTCCTATATCTGAGGCATTTCTCCTAACTGGTTCCTTTTCCTTAAAATGTGCAGCCACCTTTCATTATCTGGTCGATGATTTCAAGTGCTAAATTTTTTTTCACAAAACAGTGGTTTTGGTTAATAATTTCAATGCTTGGTTTTCTAACAAAACAAATTTGAATTGGTTTGGGTTGAGATCTTTGCTTAAGAGAATAGTGCAGAGCCCTAGTTTTGTTATGTTTCTGTATTAATGGTTCTTAATATTTTTATAATCAGTTATCTCTTTTCACAAGGTACTCTGACTTGCTACATTGCTATTATTCATTTTTTGAGTTCAGGCAGACATTGGTCTCTCAATGGGTATTCAAGGCACAGAAGTTGCTAAAGAGAGCTCAGATATCATAATTTTGGACGACAATTTTGCTTCAGTCGTGAAGGTTGACACTGTTTTCAGCTAGTTTAGTTTGAATTAGAATCCTCGCTTTTTTATGCTATTGCAGGACATCAGATTCTTCAAAATTATCTTCTTGACTTGTCACAGTAGATCAAGGTCTTAGGCTTTTTGTTGCTACTCACTACGACCATAGACTAACTAAATATTATTGAACGCCCAAGTTGATAAGCATTTTAGGGCCAAAGTTGTGCTATTATTATTTCATTCTTTTTGAAAGTGCAAGTTTCAATTATTTTAAATGTCTCCTTAATGCAGGTTGTCCGTTGGGGTAGATCTGTATATGCAAATATCCAGAAATTTATTCAGTTTCAGCTTACAGTTAATGTTGCAGCTCTCATTATAAATGTTGTGTCTGCAATGTCTTCTGGTGAAGTCCCATTAAATGCAGTGCAGGTATTTTCACTCCTAGTATCACACAACTAAAAAAGGTTAACTGTTTCAGTTAGTCTGTATTCATGCTAATGTTTCTATCTATTAATACAGCTCCTTTGGGTTAATCTTATCATGGATACTCTTGGAGCACTGGCACTGGCTACTGAGCCTCCAACAGATCACCTGATGAATAGATCTCCAGTTGGTCGCCGGTAAGAAATGCTACGTTGGTTGGCACCTTGTCAGTGTATAAAATGTTGAAAATTTTAAAACTGAACTCAACCTGTTCTATGCTTAGAACAGTGTCCTCCTTTCTTTGTAATACAATGAGTTGAAAATTTTATCTGGAAAGTTTTAGAATTGGAGACGCCATGTTGATTTGTCCAAGCATTTTATGCCTGGGATATTGGATGTATGTATGTTACAACTAGTGTCTCATCTGGACTTTAGAGAAGTAGATGGCTCTGTTTTAGTTCGATTCTTGAACCTGATTAATGGCTTCCCCTTACTAAAATTTCAAACCTTCCTACCTCAGCCTAAAACTCAGCCATTTGTTTGCGTTTTTTATTATTAGATAACTTGTGTGAGTATTAGTATATGTTTCTTCTGTAAAAATGGTGGTGCCTTTATTCTATAAAGATATTTCCCAGGTAAAATGTCTCAGTTCTGGTCTTTAATTTACTTGGTGTCTCATTATGTTCCTTTTGTTTCTCTGTTATCAAAATAACTGGGACATGGTTTTGCATTTTCTATGATTTACCTCATTGTGTATACACATTTTCAGGGAACCACTAATAACAAATATCATGTGGAGGAACCTGCTGATACAGGTACGTTTTAGTGTTTGGTTTTATTCTATCTATCTTGCCAATATTAACACTTCAAATTGCTATAAATTTTCTGCTTAGTTTTTTTTTTTTTTTTTTCCAGTCACATAACATACAATAATGGTAACTGTTGATTGTGGTTTCTAAAATTTTAGGCAGCATATCAAGTGACCGTGCTCCTTGTCCTTAATTTTCGAGGAGAGAGTATACTAGGTTTGGAGCATGAGACCCCTCAGCGTGCGATCGAAGTGAAGAATACCTTGATATTCAATGCATTTGTGCTCTGTCAGGTAAGTCTTTTAACTGCTCTTAATAAACTGAAGGAACAAACAATTAAAATGATTCCAGTTAAATTCCATTATAGCATTGTTGTATTATTTGGTTGTTGAGAGTTCCTAACTACAAGGCATGATAAGGGACTAATTTTTTGAAATGCAGATCTTCAACGAATTTAATGCCCGGAAACCAGATGAAATCAATATTTTCAAAGGGATTTCAAAAAACCACCTATTCATTGCTATAATTGGAATAACACTTGTACTTCAGGTAAGAGCAGTTATATTAGCCCCTCTTAAATTCTTCAATGCCCTAGGTTTTGGGCCTTTTTTGTGCTGTCCATGAACATTAATATTATTATTTTTTTCTCGCGTGTGTTTTTATAGGTAATCATAGTTGAGTTCGTTGGAAAGTTTACTTCTACCGTCAAGCTCAATTGGAAACAGTGGCTGATTTCAATTATTATTGGTTTTATCGGGTAAGTGAAGTGATTTTCTTCAAATGTCATTTATGAATATGGTGTAAGAAGCAAACACGAGATATCCTTTCCAGAAAACATCCTATGTGTGTTATTCTCAAACCATTTAGCTCATGTTTGCATGCCTGAACTCATAGTTTTTTTTTTTTTAATTATTTTTTTCTGTCCAATCAGCTGGCCGCTTGCTGCTCTCGCTAAACTGATACCTGTTCCACAAACTCCTTTGCACAAGTTCTTTACAAATATGTGTAATCGACGTGCCAAGTCTTCCAAGTCTTCCAAGTCTTCCAAGTAAGAGTCTTTCGATATTTGTCTGTTCATCTTTCCTTCTTCAAGTGGGCATCAATTTAATTTGACATACCGGGTCTGATATTTCTCAATTAATGTCTTTCAGGTCATCATCAGTAGAGGTCACTAACAATTCACAGCACTAACACCGACCTGCCTAATGTAAATTTACTAGCTCTGTCAGCACTCTCTCTCCATTTTTGCTTCGTAGGATGATACAGATCTACACAGATGGCGACATGCTTGTGAATAAAATCTATCACCGGTGGGTTTTTTTTTTTTTTTTTTTTTTTTTTTTTTGCACTGATCGCTTCAGGCTTCAGTTCTTATTAGCGAGGGTTGTTTAGGAGAAAAACCGGTGCCTTTATTTTTGCTTGGTAAATATTTTTTCATATAGATTGTGTTTCCATGTATGAAATGTTTGTAATCGAATGCGGTGAGGACACTTGGACCTGAAACACAGTTTATACCCCATGTTTGGCTGTAGTAAAATAGGGGATAGCCCAATATTTTATGTAGTGCGCCATAATTCTATTTGCTGGTTTTGATTAGGGTTTCTTTGTTTTGTTAATTTTCTAAAATATGGTTTTGGATTATTGATGATGAAATAAGAAAAGTTACTCTTCTTTCTCTCCTCCGCCTCCTTCTCTTCTAATCTTTTCTCCTTTTTTCCAAATCTTCTTTTCTTGGGCTGCTCTCCTTCTCCTTCTTAGCTTTCTTATTCTCTTCTCTTATTTTTGTTCAATTTTCTGTAACCAATTGGTATAAACTATTTAAACCCACCCCTTTTCAAACCATCATCTTTCACCAGCCAGTTTCCACGCATAGCACATATCCTCCACGGGGCCCCTTTTCACACTGATTAACGAAGATTAACGAAGCCCCTACGGTCGATCAATATTCTATCACAACAACCCTTTCCCTCAAATCACGACAGGTCTGGACCTACAACTAACCCAACAACCCCATCATCGATAAAACCCAACGCCAGCCACCCACTGCCATAAAAACACACCACAAACCACAAAAAGGCCAAAAGTCAGAACACAAAGCTAGAAATAAACATGAAATGAGTGAAAGTTGGGGTTTCCATTTAGATGCGAAGCATTAGTTTAGTTGAGAGTAAGGGATGAAAGAGACTTGAAGAGTGTTTCGTCTCTCTTTTGAAATTCACAAGTTGTTGTGCATCATTTATCATTTGATTTCAAAGGATTCGATTGTAATTTTATTTTTATCTTGAAAAAAAATAAGTGACAGAAAAGTCAATGTAAAAATATATTAAAAAAATAAAATAAAAAGACATTATGAAAATCCACAAAAAAGCGATAACATCAATAAAATATCAGCATAGTCAAGAAGTTATATTTGATGCGGTGGAGTTCCTTCAACCCCCGAGAAAATTGGTACGGACACAATATATGATCCTTTTGGTTTGTGTTTTTGCTTTAATTTAGAAATAGAAAAGAAAAAGGAGAAGATTCTTCGTGTTTAAACATACTTATAAATGACAACACAAATTCGTGTCTTGAGATGAGCTTCAATGGAGTCAAATATCACTTGGCATTTCCTGGATCCAATCCAAGTGGAAGTAACAAATTCGTGTCCATCCACGATCCATGCCTTGGAGACCCAAAAGATGCTCAAGTTACTAAAAGAATTGACATAAGAAAAGAATCAGCACTTTGTTGTTGTCAAAGGGATATATATACTTTGTTGATGGGAGTTTTTTTTTAATAGGAAAATTGATATTTTTTTGTTTATTTTATTTTATATTTTCCTATTTTTTTATGATATTTTTCTAGCTTTTTTTCTATTTGAAAGGAACATTCTTCTTAGTTTATTTTTTTCTATTTAGTATAATTAAAGTTTTCTAGTTTTTTCTATATAAAATGTTGTAATAGCTTTTTGGTTGTCAAAGAACTATCTCATTCAAAAGTTTACGCTGTTAAATGAGATCTCAAGATATGATTTTTATAATTTCTCTATAACATACCTTCAAGTGAAAGCTCTTTGACCCACATCACCTTGTGTTTAATGTTTTATCAAATAAAACAGGGGTAGTGAAATTTGAATTCGTGACTACTTGGTCAACAAAGCTCTAGGTGAACCTCTAAGATATGATTTATATAATTCTCTAACATTGGTTAGTGGAGACATGAATGAATACAAATTGAATATTTTAATTGACTCCCCCCCCCCCATATTTATAGTGCTCTTGGTTTTTTAAGATTTTTACTTATAGCAAACATTTTATCCAATGCTTTCATCTAGTTCTATTGTTATTAAAGCCCAACGATTCTCGATGATTATTTTACTTTGCTGTGTATTGCAGAATAACCATGGCTGAAAAAAAACTTGACGATCCTTGATGATAATTTTGTTTTGTTGGGTGTTATAAAACAATTATGTTTGGAAAAGAGCCTAACAATCCTAGGTTATTTGCTTGTTGTG
>Ga0307510_10004484_pt1 | contig 16429 bp, 17 predicted proteins | sample 12_EM_MG_FD_207224 | JGI IMG/M metagenome (GOLD analysis project Ga0307510, IMG submission 207224) | Populus trichocarpa ectomycorrhiza microbial communities from riparian zone in the Pacific Northwest, United States - 12_EM | ecosystem: Host-associated > Plants > Roots > Unclassified | place...
AAAGGGATAGCTAAACAGTCGGGTATAGTAGTATTTTGAAGAGCATCGGTATTCTGCGGGTGAGAGTGCGGATGTAAAATTCAACAGGGAGCTAAGTGCTATGATAGATGTTTAAACCTTAATAACTACTGTTGGATATTATAGGAATTAGCGTGCTGAAATATTTCCTATACCGACGTACCCGCCCTGCAGCCGCTTCCAGGTTCTATTGAATAGTGAGAGTATAATGCCATAGAGTTGAACCGCTTGCGAGTACCAATACTGGTTTGTATATTATTAAACAGCACCTTCAGCCCAATATCTCCTCCTCAATGGTCCTTGAACAAACCCTCCATAAATATCTATAATCTTCCGGCACTAGCAACCTAAAGGTACGCAGGAGCCTATATGTTGTTGAGATCTAAGCTCTCGGATCAGAGGTTCTCGGGCCAAAAAGTCATTATATCAAACTCATACTAATCACAAGCTTTGGGAATATGCCAGTAGGCATTCTAGCGATCCATGCGAGCATCCCGGGGTTACTCGAGCATAGCAACCCAACCAAGTTCCCGGTAACATCCCTACCGGGCCAATTCCGCAACTCGGCTCCCCCTACTAATAGCTTCCCGAGTCGTCGGGGGCAAAAATGGTCGAAAGCCCTCAATAGTATCCGTACAGCACTCACAACCAACAACGACCGAGCACAACCCGTAGAGCAGGCATAGGATAACACGAGCATCTCCCCAGTTCGTCAGCATTCGGCTAACTTATGCTTGTTCCATGGCATGTACAGTACAAGATGTTCTGTCAGTACGATATGCGGGCGGTCTTAGTCCAGTCTTACCAATCCAACCAGCACCGGACTCCGATCACTAGCCGACAAGTTTGTGATATGTTTTAAATGGCATATGTCATGTCAGACGGATATGCACGGTTAACCCAGTGGCACAAATTGTGAATTCGCCATCTCTTACCCACATGTACTTTTTCCCTCTTCCTTTCCGGAAGCGGGACAAGCACTGGGTTTTTGTGGAGAGCGTGGGGTCGTTATTTGTCACGATCCTGATTCGGGATCTGTTGTGCCCGCACAGAGGATATACCGTGGTGGTTTCGAAGTCACGTTAGTGATTGCGGAGATCGGAGCCGGTAACACTGCGGGGTACAAGAGCGGTGTACGGGTAGTGTGTACTGTACGACGGGACGAGTTACGTGGATAAACTATGACCCCTCTTTTGAATTGCCAGTCCCGGTACTACCTTAAGCCAGTCCGAGCAGGGTTTTTTTGTGGCATATGGAAGTTAAGGTTTCACCGGGACACCTAGAAGAGAGGATGATTTGAATGTGAGTAGTTTATACCCATGCTTCGATTTGCGAATTTATCCCTTAGGAGGTGAGAAATAGTAAATTTCGGTGCTAGGCGCGCCAAACCAAAAGTATAATAGCTACCAAATACGGTAGCTGCTGTTGGTAGCAAAATTGGACTTTTCAGACCATAGCCGACCCAACCCCTCAAGAGCTGCTGCTAACTTAAATTCTTAACGAATTACAAAATCCAATTCATCCCACATCCGGCTTAGCCTGCCTGGCACGGAATTTTACTGTTTCACATGGCCCAAGCGATACCAGCAGAGATCGAGACCTGCTTATCTCTACTCGAGTGCTGTACTGTACTATCGAGCCCATACGATATTCAAGCAGCACCCTCAAGTAGTAAATATGATATATCCCAGCTCCCAAGAAAAGGGCACTTCAAGCAAGAGTGCCTCCGATTGCCCTATCCCAAAAAGTAAGAAACCATGGTCAGCTAAATTGACGAGCAAACCAACCGAGGTCCTTTAGCGACTCTACTACCCCTTGTACGTAAGGATTTCTTGAAAACTGCCGAGGGAACCAATGCCCAAAACAAAACAAGTGGAATCACAAGCTCAAAACAAACTCGAGAGCGAGGCAAGCCTTCTTTCATCTGCCGTTGCGTTCCTTGGGCCTCCCCCCCTCGCCCCCACCAAGAAACGGTTCCCCTTGGCCGTTGTTAGTGAACATCCCCAACCTACCCATTGTATTTCGGCAGTTCCTCTTTCCAAATGTGTTCCACGTTTCCGGAAATATTTTTTCGCTTGTCATATATGATCGATGGAGAGCCCGAAATGTCGGGCGAAGTCGGCCGTGTCCCGAATGCGCGATGACGGTGTGCTGAAGGTACAGTACACGCTTTCCCATCGTGGTTCTCCTACTCCCCTGCCATCGTATGTGACCTTGATCAGACTTGTCTTATAGATTCCCCCACGGTACTTGTGCCTCGCTCCTTAGACTTGTGTGATCTGGAACGTGCTGGACGAGTTAGAGTCTGAGTGGGTCGTTGGGACGCCGCCCCGCCATGTGTGCCAGAGTGGCGAGCGAGCGAGCGGATAGGCGGGGCATAGGAGAGGGGTGGAGGTGTGAGAGGGGGTAAAGGGGAGATGCTGGTGGAGTACTGTACTTGCGCTGCGCAATACGGCATCGCGCCGTGCCCCTATCGGCTAGCTGAGCCTGCACGGTAATAGTGCGATGCGGCGCTTCTTGCTGTCAGGGGATGACTTGTTTTGTCATTTCTTTCCTCCTCTTCCCTTTCATTGCAATGGATAGGCGGACGGGGAGAGAAGCCGTGGGAATATACTTGTAATAATGGCACCTGCGTTGCGCGATAACGTGTTGCAGCCGGATATCTGTCCTTCATGTCTTGTCTCTGTTCTGTGGATCTTTCTCTCCCTGCTCCCTTGCATTCCGGTTCCAATTTTGTCAATCTTGCCAACCCCCCACCCACCAGTAACCACCACCACCCAGACACATTACCAACCATCAACCATGCAATGAACTCCACACCCACCATCGGTTTCCGAGAGCCTCTGGTGGTGCGAGTCAGGTGCAAGACATCGTTATTATTACAAACTAATTGAGCTAGCTGAGGTACGAGCGCTGTACCTATGTGTGCAATAGCCGCACCTTCCCCCTCTCATCTGCTTCCTTCCTCCCACCTGTATTTGCCCCCCTCTCCGAGTCTCTGAGTGCCTAGGCGGGTGGCACTGCGCGAGCGATGATGAGAATTGTGCTTGTGCGGTTGGTCTTAATTGACAGATGAGGTGCCGGTATAGGATGGAGGGATGAGAAGAACGGGGGATGAGATGGGTAGGGAAGACAATGCGTGCTCATAGGGCGGATGAGACGGGGAGAGGGGGTTTGCTTTTTTGTTAGTAGTGAAACCCCCTATGGAAAGGAGTCTACTTTTAGCCCACTTTCCCCCTTCGTTTTCTATCAGCATCTGCGGACTCTAACTGTAGGTGCTGTACAATATCTGATGCTCCACCGCCTATCAAATCCGCATCCACATCCTTACTAAACCCCAGCGCCATTACACCTACATTTCAACATTTTTGGGGGCATTTCATATTTCTAGGGTCCTCGCACAATCCAGAAGAAAAAGAAAGTCATTTCCCAACCGGACAGATAGTCTAAAAAGCAATGAGTAGAGAGAGGGAGGGATGAGGAAAAAAGGGATCAGGGCCAGAAAAGCCACACAGCACGCCCGCACACTTAAACACCCACGCCGACACTCACTCACATAGACACACACCCTCCTGGTAAACCTTGTCTTCACGCGAACTCTTTGCCGCAAAATTCTTACTTGGGACCCTGAACTGGGGGCGGAGGCAAAGGGAGAGAAAAGCAAAAGGTGGAGCAACAGAAGAGAGACTTTGGTAAGAGAACTCCCCCACTTGCCGCAGTCGAATTGATTGCGCCGCCAGGGCTCCAGCCAGGCAGCAGGCTGTTTCTGCAAGCACAGTACATAGCTTACGCCCCAACACCGTACCTCCAGGCACGTATGTCAAATAGTTAACCCTTCTACTTACAGTATATCACAATCGATTGCGGAATGTTTTCACTAGAAAGAAAGGTCCCAAAAGGCTGTTCTAATTATTCCCTTTACTTGTGTTCACTCTGACCTCCTTTCGGTGAGTGATATCTAAAGGGCTTTTTTTTGGAATCGGGCTTTTCTCCCTCTTTTCTTTTCTTTTGTTTTCAGTACTTGTCGGGCACTATCTATCAGATCAGTCTCCTTTCGCATGTCTCGCCTTAAAGGGTTAATAAAAGGTTAATATAGAGCAATTGCTTATGATACGATGCCTGCGCGTCACGCTGCTTCGACCATCACGATTGCTTGCGCACCCGAGATATCAAGTCTCAATGGGCCTCTGTTATCGTCACCTGATGGCTGCAAAACCGTACCTCCACTCCCTCTTCCCCTCCCTCCCTCCTCACCATCTCTCACGATCCCCAATCCTTACTGTCATCCTCTTCCTCGCTATTATCCATTCCGTCTTCCCACCTCCCTTGATCCTTCACCGCCTCCCGTTGCCCCCCCTCCTCTTCCTGCTTCCCTTTCCATTCCCTCCTCCTGCTTTAGTTTTACAACTAACCGGGTTGAAGGAATCATAGATTGGCTGGCTGTTTGGGCACGAATACACCCGTATCGTACCCCGTGCCCTTCACCCCTCCTAATTACTGCTCCACCCTTACAGCCTTGTCTCCGTGGTTCTCGCTTGTTGTCTCTTGTGGACTTGACGGATACCAGCATTAGCTTGAACCCTTTGTGTTCAACTTCTACCGGTACCTCTGAATAACAAGTGCCAGTAGAGTGCGAGAAGAGTGAGGTGGTGGCAAAGTAAGGGGGGTACAGTTGGTCCCTCCCAGCGCTGTGTTATAGGGTAGGCCAGCCAGCCCTTCCTGAAGTAAACCATTGCTGAGGACTCATACGCTGTCAAGATTCCTATATAAACTTCAATTGATACTGGTATCTTTGCCCCTTCCCACTCCTCCTTTTGTTTCCTAGATCCATAGGTTGGGTGAGGGCTCTAACAAGAAGTGGCTTTCAACCAAACATTTGCTCGTTTGGTACTAACTCTTGGTGAATCGGAGATCTCGTTGGTGTAGCACCACGATCCCATACAAGTATCGTCTCGCTAGGCCTCTTGTCCAATTGCCCCGTCACCGCCCCCACATTTGCTTGGACTCTCTTGCTATTACTCTCTACCCTTGTCAGATTTTCGACAACTCCTTGGGACTTCAAACCAGCTCCCCTACCTACCAGAGCCTGTCGGGGATTCAATCAAACTTTATCCTGAAAAGAGCTGCCTCAGGAATACATTTCTTGAGAAGCTCCCATCTCGCACCAACGGCCCCTTTCCCTCCTCAACCCCTGCACATCCTACAGGAAAGCCACTCTCACAACACATCCACAACTCCATTCAGTTCCCTGATCTGCAATGGATAGCAACAGATCTGGTTCGGACTTTTTCTGCCGCTTTCGGGACGGGAGCAATAATTCGTCGCTTGCACAGCACCTGCCGTCTTTACCCAATGCAGAAGCTATATCCTCTCTTCCAATCACCCCTCCTGCTACTGACACTGACCCGGAGGATGAAGAGGTTCTCTCTACCGCTGTGCGTGTACTTTCTACTGAGGCTATGGCATTGTCATGTCTCTCGCGGTTATATGCAACCAACCCGGTAGCACGGAATGGGTTCGTGAAGGCTGTGGAAGCAATCTCTACAGCGGTTGTCAAGGGAGGAAAGGTCGTCATCATTGGCGTAGGAAAGAGCGGCAAGATCGGGGAGAAGATGGTTGCAACGATGAATTCTTTAGGATTATTGTCGGTTTTCATGCACCCTATTGAGGCTCTGCATGGCGATCTGGGAATGGTTAAGCCGGTAAGAAAGCATTTAATAATTCCGATTTCCTCCACTTGCAATGCAGGGATGGTTGGTTGTCTCGATTGATCAGTTATTTTTATTTTTTCCATTTCTTTTCTTTTTCACCGTTCCCCAGCCTTTTCCTTGGGCCTTCTAGCTGTTTTCCTTCTTTGGTTGTATGGCATTTCCTATCGTTGCTGGGTTTGAAATCAGCCTAGTTTCCCCCCTCTTTTCCTTTACCTAGTAACACCATGCTTCGCGCCCGAGCCGACTGGCCCTCACACTGCGCAGGGCAAGGCTGGCCAACATGGCTGGTCTACCAAATCTCACTGCATATTGTGACAAGAATCGGAGAGCCTTGCTAATCGCTACTTATCCACAGAAAGACGTTCTGCTTCTGATCACCTTTTCCGGAAACACCCCCGAATTGATAGCACTGCTGCCGCACCTTCCAGGGCATCTACCACTGATCGTGTTGACGTCGCACACCTCGTACCACACTTCTCCATTGACGCGAGAGCGCACTAAGGCAATATTACTTCCCGCTCCCATACATGAAGCAGAGGAGGCCAGCTTTGGAATCTCGGCGCCCACTACCTCCACGACTGTTGCGCTGGCGCTTGGAGATGCCCTGGCAGTAGTATCGGCGAGGCACGTGTACACAGGCGACGGAGAGAAGCCCAGAGATGTGTTCAAGCGGAACCACCCAGGTGGAGCCATCGGATTGGGGACCGGGAAGGGTGTTGTGAGAATGTCGGATCTAGCAGTGCGTCTGGAAGATATTCCGGTAGTGGATAGCATCCTCGAGGATGGGCTACTGGACTCGCCGCCAATCTCGTCCGCTAGCTCGGAGTCAGACCTGGAGATTACCGAGTGGGCTGGGACTGATACCCCGCTTTCGGCGACTCATACCGTAAGGGTTATTGACTGCCTACTTGCCGGTGTAGGGTCCAAGACTGGCTGGGTGAGGGTTTCGAAAGATGAGGTCGTCCCACCGGGGCGGTTGAAATCTGTCCGAGGTAATGTTCAAGGGAGCGTGTATGAATTTGAGCCATCCCTTGTAGTTGGTAAGTCGGAAATGATACGTGTGTCTGGCCAGGCAAAGGTAGAAGATGTGAAGAAGTGGGTGATGGCATCGAGGGAGGAAGAGCGTGGAGCCTTTCCTATGGGGACAATACTAGGCGTTAGTGTGGAGGGCGCTGGTCAAGGAGAAGTTGTTGCGGTGATTGAAGTCGATGAGCTTATGAGGATTTGAAGCGAGCACACTTCTTGCTTGCTTGGCCTGCTTACTTTTGTTTGCTCTGCCTATGCCAGGGCTTTTCCGAACCAAGCTTGTTTAGGCACTGTTTACTATTCGTCTGGCTTATTACAATCGCTATTCTGCTTTTTTCTTCTTTCCTCCTTCTCCCTTTTACCTCTTCATGCTGTTGAGCGGGTTTCCTTTCTTCGTAATTCTTTGGGTACACATCGTTACACGGATGGTTCTTTTTTCGTTAATTTATCTGGGTCTTGCGGGGGTATATTTTTCGTTTTTCATTCCACTTTTGAAGTGGGCTTATTGCGGCCTATGGCGAACGGGGTTCGGTTTGGTAAGGTTCCGCAGCCTAGCGATTGCATTGGGGGTAGAAAATGGAGTACAATTTATCATCCAATTTGACCTCTGGTGTCAGTGCTAGGAGAGTAGAATACTTTTGAAGCCCCAGATATTCTGAAAATAAGGTGGGCTATCATAATAATATTATTATGATGGATTAGATTCGGTTTTGGCTCGCTGGCGTTCGGGACATGGGGTATCACCCGGTGATGGAAGTCCTAATGTTATGGTCTTGGGTAAGTAAGACCCTACCGGTATACTCGTAGTGACCTACGGTGAAGCGAGCCTACGGCGAGGCGAGAACGCACATACCAATTTTATAGGATAGGGATTATTTGTATTGACACTCTCGTTATGCCGTGGGCCCGCTTTGCCGGGGAATACTGCACCAATGGCAATCGCTGGAACCACAATGTACAGTACGAAAGCAAATCAGACAAAGAAAGGAAGGCAAGACAAGTGTGCTACCCACAAATAGCGCGGGCTTTTGCCTACAATTAGCGAGGGGATGTCGTGGGCCAGCAAAGTCGCTAAATAGAGGATATGGTAGCCAGGGAGAGAGGGTGGGGCCGTGGGAGGTGTTTGTCATTTTGGTGGTTGGATATCGCACGAAGGAGGGGCAGGGGTTCGCCTGGTTGCTGGGTTGGGGGGCCAGAGTTGGTTAAACGTATCGCAAATTCGCAATCAGTGATCTCAACGGGGAAGTCCGTCAGGTCCTGGTCCTGTTTTGTTTTTTTGTTTTTGTTTTTTTACCTGAGGGATGGGGAGGATGACCGTTTCTGCGGCAGGTGCATGTCAAGCTGATTGACAAAAAGAAAAAACAAAATAAATAAATAAAAAAGCGGAACTAGATCGCACCTGAGGTTTTCCTGAGGGGGATGATTGCTTACAAAAGAGTTTCTTTTTTGGGCCTGAGGAAAAAAGAAAGGAAGGAGAAAAAAAGGGGAGAAGGAAAAAAAAAGGATATTCGTGGTATTGTATCTTAATATATTTCCACTATTACAGTAGTACCAAATACAGTACCGTACCGGTGCGACGCGAGCTCGGTTCAGGTTAGACTATTACCACTCTACCTACAGCGCGGGAACCATGTGAAACTCCGGCCGGGGAGTTATCATAAAGGAAAAAACTAAAAGGAAAAGGTATCACAGAAAATAAAAAGAAGTATCCACCACTCCCACGGCGACTCAAGATATTATATACCTGTATCTCCAATTATCACACTGGCCGGTGCTTACTAGTGCTGTACCCATCTCGTCGGGTTCCGCACGGGTATATGCTGGTAGTTGTGACACCCGCTTCCTCACTAGAGGAGATCCGGACCAAGGGATGATGATAGAAAAAGGGGGATTTGAAAAGGGTTGCGAGGTTCTCGGGATCGTTACTACGAAGGTTGATTGGGGGTGGGAAGGGTGGGTTCGTTGGTTCTGGTACATACGGTACTACAGGCAGCCATATCTTAGTACTTGAGGGGGTGTGAGTGGCGGGAGATGCTAGACTTATCTTGGAAGCAGAATGTATTTTTATTTTTCCAGCAGGATGGAATTGGAGAAGGGGGTGGAATCGTCTTCGCATCTGCTCGCGTGGATCGTGGAGTACCGTATTGGTGAGGAGTGTGATGAGTGTATGCCCGATATGTAGTTGCTGACTCGCGATAGGGAGGAGAGGGGTACAAGGCGAAAAAAGGAAGTTGGTGAAATTTGGGTGTGTGGATGTTGGTTCGTTTTGACGACTGGTGAAGATGATCCCCGTAGAGAGTTTGAAGTGCACGGTTATTCCTTGGAGTGGAGTACAGTGTTCCTCCGTCCTATATATCCGAAAAATTGGCGTCCGAGACGCCACATTATATCTATCCAGAGTTTTATTTCCGCTCTTCCTCCCCTCCTTTTGACTCCCTGTTCCGGTGCCGTACGCGCAATTACTCCTTCTGGAAGAAATGAAGTGATGAGCACCAGAGTATTTCCCAGGATATGCAAGAGTTCCTGGGCGCCCAAATCTTTATTGGTCACTTTTTAATAATACCCCTCTATTCTTGTTTCTGATTTTCTTCTAGTTTTTGACAGGTTATGTCTACTTTAAGGATTCCATCCACTCATCCATCCATCCATGCTGAATATAAGCGTAAAATCTCTCTGAGTTAAATGGAGTGTATTAGCTAACTTGAACCCACCTAAGCCCACAAGAAAGATCCCGATCTCATACATTCCACCTTGAAGCACTTGACTTTCAGATAATCGATCGAGTCTCCGAAAGCAACAAGAAACTAGCAATTGGTAGAGAGAAAACGGGTTTTGACAACAGTCTGAATTATAGGTCTTTCACACTATCATGAAAGTAGAGAAGCATGTTAGATCTCCCGCAAGCCCCCGGCAGTGTCTGAGAAGGAGTGCTCTGCCGCATCACAGGTTCTCACTCTTGGGCTCTTATCTGATGAGTGTTTCCACCTGGTTAGAGGCAGGGTTTTTTTATTATCTCTGCTGCAGGTTTCCAGTTCCTAGGACTATAATTATTGGGTGCTTTCTGAACTGGAATCATAGCTCAGAGATGGAAAGTTGTGTGCTGTCTGGGTTTGTTGTAAATGATCCCCTCCGTCCTATATCAAGAAATGCTCTTACCCATAATTCCATCTTGAATGTCTACCCTGACTTTCTCTACCATAACCCACCTATTCAAACATACATGAATTCTTATTAACCCTGCTAAGTATTTTCCCAAGCAAGCTGTCAATTTTCGCTCTTGAGCTTATTAAGGAAGAAAAGAGTAACTAAACTTAATCGGAAGAGAAGATGGTCCAATGTAGAAAGTGGGAAGACACCAAGTAATATGCTTTAACGCACTCACACTCCAAGTCTTAGCCGTAAGGTTTACAGTATAAAAATTACTAGAGGGGAAAACGTGCAGGGAAGAATTTAGAGCTAAAGTAAAAAGCAAATATTAAAGGATGCAGACTGGAAGTTACGAACTAAACCTGCTTCTAGTAAAATAGAACAATTGCATATCATCAACTAAACTTATTGCACATTGTAAACTAGCACCCCCTCCTCTTGACATCTCAAGGGTTCCAACTCTCAGGACAATACCTAACAACCATTACATCTAAATTGAATTAAAATACAGCTTAGTGACAGCAGGCTTATTATATAACAGTCAAACCAGATAGAAAAGGTTACAAAGAAAGAGACTGTTTAGTAAGGAGCAAGCATATTATATATAATTATCAACAAATACCACTCTATTGAATCCAATAGCACTTGGGGCTAGCTACCTTTGGGAACACTTGCTATGTCAAATTAAGGTAGAATATGGGTGGGATGGGAGCTATGATAGAAGCACGTATAATATTATTATATTTCCTCAAATATCGATAGCAAACCCTCCGCGCACACAGACACTCGGCCTTGTTCTTAGTGGTTATTGTTCCGGGTTTAAAAGGCCGGCGGGCCGTCCCGCGGGAATCACGTGTCTGCCTGCCTCCGAGATGTTGTGCTTCCTGGGTGGGTGAGAGAGGTGGGCACGAAGTCCATGTGCAAGTCCCCACTACTCTTTTGGGCTTACATCTGTGTAACTGCGGTATCTGCGTGACCTTGGGGGTCTCTCAGCGTGCTGTTTGTTCTTTGCTTCGGAGGTATAATGAGTGCGCGTAGCGATGCCAGCCTCCCGTAGTGAATGGATAGATTAGCAGATGGGTGGACGGATAGAAATTTTCACGAGTGACGGGTGTTGATGGGACATTTTCACCGGATCCATCAGCTGTACCACAATCATTCTACAGGCAACAAGGAGCAGTAACTTCAAGTAGTATATGTAGAGCAGGTTAGGACCGCAAGTCACAATTGGTGCACTAAGTCTTGTTCAATTCCAATTTCTACACTCTACCGAACCAAGTGCCAAAGTCCGTATCACATCATTCCGCACCCAATCTAACCAACTCAACTCAGCACTCCAAGGCCCCGGCCAATCTCACGATATAATAGAGTACAAGTCCGGTGTTCCAGAATAGAAAAAAGAAAAAAAGGCCCAGTGCAGGCCGAGACAACAAAGGAGCTAAGAAATGCGTGGGCAAGTTTACCCAGTCCTCAAACAAAAACATGACCAAAGCAAGGCAGAAAAACACCCTACACCATACACCAAGCATGCAATTCCCGACCCAACTTGCAACCAATCAAGAAATAACTCGGTTTGTTTCATTTCAATCCCTCCTTTCCTTCTCATCCAGCAAATCTGCCCACTCATCCTCACCCTCCCCATCCCACCCCTCGGGGGTAACGAAGGGAACCTCAACCTCCTCTGTCAAACTCGACCTCACGGTACAAACCCCGTCATTCTGACAAATCTCCTTCCTAGCCAGGTTTTTAAATTTTGGACCTGTAGGTCCGTGTACGTAATCTATCCAGCATCCTCATCAGCCCCCGCTCTCTCCACCTGTTCCTCCTGGGTGTTAGGATAACTCACGATACTGTCCTGCAACCCTCCACTGCCTCCTATCACTACCCTTGTACATTCTATCCCCCCACCTACCGCCAAAGTGGAACCAGTCTACCGGTGCACCCGGTGTATCACCGCTAGGTTTCAGAACATCATGATCAATGTCGTACTTGTATATGTATGAGTTTTTAGTAACGTCCCAGAGAGGGCCTTTGTCTGTGTGGTCTGCGAGGAGGTGGAAGGGGATAGCATAGTAGTGTGCTCCTGGGCGTGCATAGTTTGCGTGAGAGCCGAGAGCGGAGTAGCATACCGGCTATGCAAGCCATGAAACCGTGTTAGCGCGGGTAAAAAAGTGATGTGGGGAACTAATAGAGGTACGTACACGGACACCTATCTTCTCAACAGCACCATACTCGTACGCCGCACCACCTGAATGCTCGCTGTAAAAAATACTCTGCGGAATTCCACCGATAAATCGCACAGCAGTGTGCTCCCAGTCACCAACATGATTTCCAAATCGCCAGCCGGCGACCGTATTCCCTAAATTGAAGCTATAGAAGTAAAAGTAGAAAGCGTCCGTGACGTTATTCCCCTTCTCCGTCCATATGATTATCCCCGGCGCCGTGCTAGCACCCACGTCTGTTTCCCCGTGACCGATGGGAACTGGGCGGTTGTGCTCGCCACGGAGCCAGGATGGTTGGGTTTCCGGATCGTCGTCGGAGGTTAGGTAAACGTCTGGACCGAAGCGGTTGAGATGCGAGAGGGAGGTTAAGGATTGGCGAACGCGGGGCGAGGTCAGCGGAGTGTAGTTTAGGTATGGGATTGTGTGCTCGAGGTGCTCGCCAATGTCGCCCGGGAGGAAGATTTCTTCACTGTAGAGGTGGACATAGGGTGCTATTCATTGTTGTCAGGGAGACTCAGGCTTAGCGGTAAGGGGAGGTATAGGGAGGAGGGACCATAATCAATCACGAAACGCGGAACAAAAACTTCAGCAAGTTTCTCATGACCTTCATTTTCTGTGCCTAATGCCGGCCCCGTGCCTACGGCATCACTTTCCCATACCCATCGCAGCCCACTAAGCGAAAACCACGTTCCCAACCACTGTTTTGTTAGCAGAAACATGACAAGCAGACACTCTAGAGGTGCATTGACTGCACAAGGAGCATCCACAGTATTCGTAATATTAGCTCGAGGAGCCCCCGGGAGTTTGCTGGAGTAAGACACAGCCCACGGTGGAGACACTGCTTATTGAGAATGTTAGCTCTATCACAGAGCACCTCAATTCTGATGCTGAGGCAGGTAGGGAAAGGAGAATAAGGAAACCCTTTTAGAAGCTTCTCGGTTCCGAGGATTCACTTTATCACCCTACTCACTCCAGCTGCTCACTGGCTCGCGTGGTCCACCCCGGAGGTAACGACTCACTTTCTAAAAACCGACTCTCTGACCGAGTCCAGCCTCCCTCACTCAAATGCTCTCTTCGCTGTTTCTCAACCTTAAAGGCTTCCTTCCCTCTTTCTCGCTGCCTACAATTCCCACTCTGGCTCTCGTCTTAATCGCTGCCGTAGAAACCGCCAGCCAGCCCCACGCTAACGAGTTGTACTCGAGTAACTTACACGTACAGTAACCCAAACCCTTGCAGCAACCACAGCACCAAGCAGCAACGGTAACACCGGAGCCGCCTAATTCCGAGGGAGGTACCTTAACCCCCACTTATTAACAAAGCAGGCTTGTTCCTTAACAGTTCACTCCCACCGGACCGTGTTCTCCGTCAGTAATGATTTTTGTTGGACCAGGAGAAAGTGGAAGTATTGTAGCTTTGAGTAAAGAAGGGATTCCGTCGCCAGAGGCGTTAAATAGCTCCGCAAGTTAGGAAGGAAGGAGAGTGAGACAGAGGAAGGAAGCAAACTCCAGGCTATCCAATCCTCAAATGCTGTGATTTCCAAATACTCGCTTAACTTATGCTAGGAGGTATGGAACGGGGAACCGTTTGAGAGCCCGATGTGCTTCCGTTGGTCGGGAAGGGAGGGGGCGCTAAGGCACAATATCCGAAGTACGGTACAAGTAGGTATGCTGTGGTATTGTAACCTATTCTGGCGGATTGACGGGGAAGATGCGGTTCGCTTTGCAGTCTATGGATGCCAGTGTGTTGTGGGATAGCCCGTACGGTGTGGGATCGGGATAAGTTTACGAGGGTGCGAACGGGAAGTAATATGGTAAGGCAGGGAGGAGATATGCTATATCCGTGTATTTGGGAGCACAAAGAAGGCACAAGACTAGCAACTATTGCTCAAGTTTTGCATGAGAGGAACGAGTACTGGTAGCGTGGTAAGTTATGATAACGTGGATTCGATTCACGACCACGCAGATAACGAAAACGGAAACAACAAGCCTCGGAAGGCAAAACCAAACTTGTATCTCTCTTTTCAATGGCTCGGTTGTCTCACCCCATTTAAATTTGAGGACGATGTCTGTACCCTACTCCGCATTTGTATACTATATCTGCTATCTACAACTATAATAGGGTATTCCTGCTACAAGTCCTTTCTAAACACCTCTGTCGACCACTTTGGTTCTGTCAGCGATGTTGGTTTAGCCGCGGGCTCGCAAGTCACCCTCCCACTCAGTGGCCCAGGTGCGGGGATTTTAACGCCGTTGACCACTCTATCCGGGGGTTTACCTAAGCACACACCCAAATATCAGTAAAATAACAAAAATAAAATATTGTTAGAGATTGGGTAGCGGGGGAGACAAACCGACGGCGCTCCCCGCCTTAACCCCCGCATCTTTGCCCCTAGCCGCACCCTTCCCTCTTCCAGACGTCGCACCCGTTGGATTGGGAGTTGGGACCGGGGCAGGAGCATCCCAGGTAGCTGCCTGCTCTGGCAAACTATCTGCCGTAGCCTTCAATGCCTCCAGCAACTTTGTGATGCTCTCCGCCGTCAAGTCCTCATAATAGTCATCATTAATCTGAACCATCGGACCATTAACACAAGCCGCTAAGCACTCCACCTCGCTAAAGGTGAAAATCCCGTCGGGGGTTGTATGCCCTGGCTTCACACCGAGGAACTTCTCAACTGCCTGCATCACACTGTCGGAATCGCACAGCATGCACGGCGTAGTCGTGCATACCTGAACGTGGTACTTTCCTACTGGGTCGCGGTTGTACATTGTGTAGAAGGTGGCGACCTCGTAGACTCGCATGGGCGGAATTTCGAGGATACGGGCAACTTCGTTCATTACGCTGATCGAGGCGAAACCATGCTGGCGTTGACCTAGGTCCAGGAGGGGCATTACAGCGGCCTTCTTGTATTGTGGGGGATAGCGTTTGAGAATTTCGTCGATGAGTTGTTGGTTTTGCGAGGTGAACGAGAAAGGAATTGAGGGGTTGTTTTGAGGGGTGTTCCTGTGCTGTGTGATATGAGAGCTTCGTTAGCTGGTGTTGATACGATAGGAGGTTGAGTAGGATATGGCGAGGGGACGTGCAATTGCCAGAGCATCGCTACGACATAGAGGTGTTGTGCCAATGCTTCGGGATGGGATTGGGCAATTGATTCGACGGGGAGCCGCACGCAAAAGACGGGGGAGGAATGCCATGATGAGAGATGGCGGATGTTCACGAGAATCCGGGCGGGGGGCGGCGAAATAGAGGTTTGGTATGGCAGAGATGATTGGTGGGTTTGATGGTGGGGGTCTGGCAGCCGGGTAACTGCTATTCGTTCAAGGTCTCCTGCAGGGCTTGTGACACGGGTAGGGCTTAAAGATAGACACTTAAGGTTGCTCAGGTGGAGTCTGGCAGCAGTTTAGAATGAAACGAAGCCGGCTTGCAGGTGATCCAACATTGCTAACGAAGGATCTCACCAAAGTTCCCATTATTAGCATGATGACTTTAGCCTGACTTTGTGAATTCACGGCGTCCACCACCCGGGTCCTATGGATCGAAATACTTTCTCTGGGATGTTTCATCGGAGCCCTTAATTCTCGCTTTGTAGTGTTATACTTCAGGATAGAAGTTCCCCGTCTCAGTCCCTTGAGGGTGCTAAGAGCTCAAAATCAGCCGCAGTTACTCACGAGTAATCACAAGAGCTGCAGCCACTTCCCTACACCGTGAAACATCGCTCAGCTTGGAAGGGCTTCCCATCGGATATCTAACCTGTTTCTCCCCCAACCGAGTGGTCGAAGTTGGGAAACTAGTTCCCACGCCCTCTTCGCCCTGCACTGCCATCACCGAACTCACACAAAATCACGAGATATAAAACCACTTTCAAAACCCCAGTCAGTTCAATGTTCAGAAATCAGAAGCCAAGAAAAGACCGCATCATCAAGCTATCCAGATCTCGCCACAACCCCACAGCGGGAATCAACCAACTAGGCATAGCCTTCTTTCTTTCTCTCCTTCTGTTACGTGCGTAATTAACCAATCTAACCAGGCCAGACGGTGGGGCCGGAGAAGGTGTAGCTGTTGGAGTTGCTGTGGATGTTGGCGGTGACGCCGAAGTCGGAAGGGGAGATGTGTCCGGAGACCGAGGACTTTCTCGGGCTCCCGCGGGACCTGTACGCGGGAGATGCGGAATTTGGGAGCGGCACCGGGGCTGTGGAGAGCGAGCTGCTCGATTTAGAGGAGGCAGTCGCCTGCCGTGACTAGGCTGGGGATTGTGGCGGAGTAGCGCCTGGTGGGGGAAGGGAGGTGTTAATTTGTTGCTCATCTATG
>Ga0307510_10004485_pt1 | contig 16427 bp, 10 predicted proteins | sample 12_EM_MG_FD_207224 | JGI IMG/M metagenome (GOLD analysis project Ga0307510, IMG submission 207224) | Populus trichocarpa ectomycorrhiza microbial communities from riparian zone in the Pacific Northwest, United States - 12_EM | ecosystem: Host-associated > Plants > Roots > Unclassified | place...
AAATGGAGTTTTAGAACTTTAGATATAGTTAAAAATCTGATGAGTGTTCAGACAGTAACAGTTGGAAATTGGACAGTAACAGTTCAAAGTCAAACAGTAACAGTTCAAAGTCAGACAGTAACGGTTGGAAAAGTTAAACAGTAACAGTTCAAAGTCACATAGTAACGGTTGGAAAAGTCAAACAGTAACAGTTCAAAGTCAAACAGTAATAGTTCAAAGTCAGACAGTAACGGTTGGAAAAGTCAGACAGTAACAGTTGGAAAAGTCAGACAGTAACGGTTGGAAAAGTCAAACAGTAACAATTCAAAGTCAAACAGTAACAATTCAAAGTTAGACAGTAACAGTTGGAAATTGGACAGTAACAGTTCAAAGTTAGACAGTAACAGTTGGAAATTTGACAGTAACAGTTCAAAGTTAGACTGTAACAGTAGACTTTCATGTGAGTACTAAAAATAAGAATATAAAAAGAATTGAGTCATACGAACACTTGTATATTGAGATATTAACTCTGAAAATATACATGATATATGTATGTATGTTATTATGAGGAAAACTCTTTTCCACGTAAATGCAGATTCATCTCTTAGAGCCCTTCCCATTGTCACAAGTGCTATAGGCAAGCCGCGACATTCTCTCGCAACATCCCTTGCCACTCTGTTCAAGGTAGAGTCCCCATCATCTAAACCTGCATTGATTCTGAATAAATCCCATGCTTCTTTTTCAGAAAAGAGACCTAAAAACACATTTTGCTGGCACACCATATAAGAACATATGTCTCGACGACGTGTTGTTAGAAGAATTTTACAACCCCTGTGATCATCACCAAATGGGATCCCTATCTCTTTCAAGTCAATATGTTTCCAAACATCATCCAGGGTTATAAGCATCTTCTCCACTTTCTTCAGTCTCTGCCGTAATCGATCTGCTCTCCCTTCTTTATTGTTTTCTTCAATTTTCAAACCTAACATATCTGCCATTCGGTTCTGAATGTCTATGACATTTGGATTCTGCGACACCGTAGCTATCAAAACTTCATCAAAAAGCTGCTACTCTGTGGTTACCTGCCTACTTCTTTCACCAAGGTGGTTTTACCCACCCCTCCCATGCCGTACAGTCCGATCATATTGACGTTGTCATCTTTGAGAGCTTCCATAATCTGTTCCAAAGCTTCTTCTAACGATTTTGAGGGCGTGAATTCCTTTGATGTTAGAAATTCTATGTGCTGAGGAGGACGTTTGTCGACCACTTTTGTAAACTTTGTTTCTCCAAGTTTTGTGAAAGTCTCCGACTTCTTGGCCAGTGCCTTGCTTAACTTGAATTGTCGCATTTTTTCCTATTTCATTTTCCAACGGCTTCGCACCTTCAATTTCGTTGTTTGCATCTTCCAGCCACTTTTTGACATCCTTCTTAATTTCTTCAGCATTCCTTTCAGCAGCTTCGACTTCTTTTTGCAGACCATCTAGTGCTAAAGCAAGGTTCTCCTTTCGTTCTTTGAATTCTTCAACAAAATTGTTGAAACAGAACATGTAACGGAACAGCCTTCCTACTGGTTCCACCATGAGTTCTGCTAGCATAGCTATAATGGATCCACCAGCACTTTCAAGAGCCATTTTCCACAGGTCTGAAAATCAAAGAAATAAGGATACATAACGTGAGAGTGAGTCACTACAAGTAAAACAGGCGCAGAGAGAATGGGAATAGGAATTTCATTACCTTAATTTGGGAAAATATGTGCGAAAAGCACTGGTACTGAATGCTTAATGAAATAGCGGGAGGAAGAAAAGGAGAAGGCCTCTAGCTCTGTATGGAATCCAGCTTCAAAAGCAACAAGGCAAGGTATAAGTATACCAATAAAATATGCTTCGCACTTGCAGCTGTGGTTTGCTGCGGGCATTTGATAATTGGGAGAGGCTTTAGTTTCGTACCTGTTGATCTGCTTCATATACACTTGACCTCTTATTTTATTTTATATTGGTTGGATCCAAACTTAATCCAACACAAAATTAACATATTTATTATTTATTTAAGATAAATGATATAGCTTTAACATATAAGCGTACACTTAATATGATTAAATTTAATTTAATTAATTAACATCTCACCGCAATAAATTTGAACATTTGCAACCAAAAAACAGTTGACACCTTATTAATATAATCAATATAGTAGAAATATTATAGTGATTTAACACAATTCATTAAAATGTTTGTAAATTTTTATTTTTTTTTGTGACGAGGGTTTTCGTGTTATCTTTTATGTATTGTCATATTTTCGTACATCGATGCGCGACATGGGAGTTGTCATCTAGTTGTTTAGTTCAAGGTCACTAAGAAACCTAGGTATACTAGTCTTGTTAGAGATTTGAGAGTGAAGGACTAGTTATGGCTAAAGAAAGTATTAACACTCTTAGTGCACCCTATCCAGGTAAGTTACTTTGTGATTAGATGTGGTTTAGATATTTTGATGGTTTTCTAATATATCTATAGTTTAGGATTGGGATTTGCTTGTATGAATAAATTTGGTGTTTAATAATTTATTATGGACTTATGTACCTAAATAAATTCTTAGAAAAAAAAGTTCTTCGTAATTTGTGTATTACGGTAAAAATTACTCTCAATAAAAATTCATGAATATTTAGAATAACTTTGAGAATTTTCTGATCAACTCCAATATTTCAAATATCAGCCTCACTTAATTATAGGTATAGTGTTTTACATCAAGATTTTTAACCATTAATTTTCATTAATTAAAAAATAGTGGTCTATTAAAATATTGACCAAATTCACATGAATTTAATACTACTTATTAAATTCTAAACTGCATATTCATATATAATATTTTAATTTGTTTTTAAATAAAGAATATTTTTAAAAAGTATGTTCCACAATACCAAATTATAGTATAAATTAAAAGAGAAAGGAGTTTTCTCTTCATCACTATTCACTTATATTCATTTCACTATGGATATTAATAGTGAATTTTTTGAAAATTTCCAATTTGGTACTTAATTATTTTTTTCACAATTGAGCTTTTTTAAATCCGAATTAAAGCCTAATTGCATATTTTTTCAAGGATGAGGGTTGAATTGAAGACATAGGATTGAAGTCAAAAAACTCGACTAAAATAAGTTGTGGCTTTGCAATTTGTTTGTAAAGTTCATTTTAGTCCCTATAATTTTTCATCATTGTATTTTGATACCAAACTTTATTTTTCTCTGTTTTAAGTTTTTTTTTTGTAGGAGAGAGAGAGGATCACCATATTTCATTTTAGAGAAAGAAAGTTGTTGTTGGGGCTTTTGGCCACCAATTTTCCAGTTGGTTTTGGTTAAAATGGGTTGAAAACAAGTTGTAGGTTACAATTGGGTTTTTTACCAAATTTGTCAAAGTTTTTTTAGGTTTTTTTAAAAAAAAAAAACAATTCAACAAGAGAAAAGACTTGTAAGAAAAATAGAATTGCTGAAAGAAACTCAACAAAGAATCAAACTCAAAACCATCTAGGTGGTGGCCTAGTGGTAAGAGCTTGGGACCAAGAGGTTTGCTCCCTCTGTGGTCTCAAGTTCGAGCCCTGTGGTTGCTCATATGATGACCACTGGTGGTTTACATTGTCGTTAACTTCAGGGCCCGTGGGATTAGTCGAGGTGCGCGCAAGTTGGCCCGGACACCCACGTTAAACTAAAAAAAAAAAAAAATCAAACTCAAGCAATTAAAAATAATTTTCTATGATGACCATCTCTGTATCACACATTCAGGTAAATATGATTGACCTATAACATAAATAAAGCCCTACAAACAATTAAATTATGCTTCAAAAGCAACAAGACAAGGTAAAAAGTATACCAACAAAAATAGTTTACTAACTGACACTTGTGAGTTAAAGCAGTAATTCCCATTAAAAATGCATTTTGATGACATAATTAAGATCATTTAGAGACAGTGACAAACAAATAATAAAAAATAAAATAATGTGTTAAAGTACTCACCTAGCAAAGAAAGAAAGGTTCGGATATCACTTGGACGTCTCCATGGATGATACCAGCTCGCTTCCAACAACAAATATAATTAACCTAAGCTGTGATAGGCCAAAGTTCTTTTTAGTTTTCTTTTAAAGAAAAAAAAACAGATCAACAAGAGAAAAGACTTGCAAAGAAGTAGTAACGTGTTTGTTCTTAAGTATTTAAAAAAAAAATTAAATTAAATTAAATTTTATTTTTATTTCAAATTATTTTAAAAAAAACTAGCTTGAAAATTAGTACGAAAAAAGATGATAATAGAGTAGTTGTCCAAATCAAAACACATAAATATAGGACAAAAACAGGGAGAGAGGCTCTTTATTTTTTTAACTGTATTGGTTTGATAAGGTTTATATAGTATTTTATAAATATTTTGGATAAAAAATAGGTTAAAAACAAGTTTTTAAATAAAAAATCAAGCTTGTAACATAGTGCAGAACAAACAGAAGAGACATCTGGTTTCTCTTGAGCAAAATAAAGAATATATATATATACTCTCTCTTCCAATTTCCTCTCCCAACTGAATTTTGGCGACCGCCCACACAACGATAGCCTACACAACCACCAGCCATGCCACTTTTCAAGACCCCATCTCTCAATCTCAAAACCAGAAACAACCCTTTCTCCATTTAACCGAACCTCATAACTCCGGGAAAGTGAAGGACTAAACCATAGTGGCAAAAATCTTAAAGGCTTCTAAATTATCTCTGTTACTTTTCCTCAATTTTCTAGACAAGCAAAAGGAGCTAAACTTATTCCCGACCAAAACGTCAAGAATTTCAGTGGAACAAAAGAAGAGATCATTACTTGACCAAAAACAACTAGTCAACACCCAAAGAAACCGAGTGAATGAGAGAAAAAGACTAATAGCTAGAAAACAATCAACAGATCCAAGAATTTTCTGTATGGTTTCCAAGAAAATGAAACGAAATGAGCGGCACAACCCTCTTTCTCCTCCAAAAAAAGAAAGAAAAAGAAAGGAAAGAAACAAAGAAAGTCAAACTTGGCTCCTCTTTTAGTGTTAAAAAAAAAAACAAAGAAGTTCGAGGAAGTGGGCAGCCTTTTTTCTGATGTTCATGTGGTGTTCTGCTGTTCACGCAGACTAAGAACTCCTACCATCGTAAAATCATATAATTAAAACACAACAATAAAAAAGTAATAAGCAGCTAATTAATATGTGCGAAAATCAGAGAAATAAGGATACAGAACGTGAGAGTGAGTCATTGCAAGTAAAAGAGGCGCAGAGAGAATGGGAATAGGAATTTCATTACCTTAACTTGAGAAAATATGTGCGAAAAGCACTGGTACTGATTGCTCAATGAAATGGAGAAGGCCTTTAGCTCTGTATGGAATCCAGCTTCAAAAGCAACAAGGCAAGGTCTAAGCATTTTGATGACATAATTAAGATACTATGTGTAGTAATATAGAGACAGTGACAAAGAAATAAAGAAAAATAATGTGTAAAAGTACTCACCTGGCAAAGAAAGAAACGGATGAAAGACACACGGGGCTTGTAGCTCAGTGGCCTTGGCAGGCTTTGCCCTGCCTGAGTGCCCTGGTTCGAGCTCTCGTGTGTACCCAGCATTTGAGGGTTTAACTGTTGTGGTCAATTCGTGTGACTTGTTCCGTCCCCGTCCCGGGTTCGACCCTTTATGTGTACGCCTGTCACCCCCGCGGTGCCTTACCTGCTCCTGGGCTTGCAGGATGTCCAGCGGGCCGTGGGGAATTGTCGTGGTGCGCGTAAGCTGGCCCGGACACCCCACGTATATCAAAAAAAAAAAACGGATGAAAGGTTCAGGATAATCACTTAGACGCCTCCATGGATGATACCAGCTCGCTTCCAACAACAAATATAATTAACCTAAGCTATGATCGGTCAAAGTTCTTTTTAGTTTTCTTCTTTTTTAAAAAAAAAACAGATCAACAAGGGAAAAGACTTGCAACGAAGTAGAATTACTGGAATGAACACAACAAAGATCAAACTCAAGCAATTAAAAGTAATTGTCTATGATGACCATCTCTGTCTCACACACTAAGTAAGGAGAGAAAAGAAGGAGACAGAAAGGAATGGGACAAAGAAGGAAGAAAGTAAGGTCACGTAGGGGGCAGTCTTGTAGAAAGAAGAGGTTATTACATGGCAAGTGCCGAGTGCCAAATGAACATGGCAGTACTGGTTGGGAATGTGACAGAATGCCAAGTGCCAAGTGAAATGCAGTTTCAACGAAAACTCCTTCACGCTATTTTCCAAGATACTTCTACCCACAAGAAACCTGGAAAAACTTAAATAATATCAGCAAAACAATAATCAATGAACATGGCAGTAACAGGTTGGGAATGTGACAGAATGCTAAGTGCCAAAGGGTAAAAGTATTATTAAAGAGGCGTGACACAAACGAAGCTACCCCTTACCTACTCCTGGGAAGGAATGTCAGACTATACAGCCTTTTTCAATTCATTAATGTCGTTCTATGTTTGTCTTCTAAAACCTGCTCCCATCATATACATGTATTATATTCTTAAAATTGCTCTATGGGATTGCAGGCCATGGCTCGTTTGATTTTTTTTATAAAAAAATTATTTTCATGCTCTTGCAAATAAGGCAGGGATGGAGGACTTGAAATCACGGCAGCGAATAAGAAGTGAATAGAGAGTTTGTTTTTGCTTCTTTTCTTCTTTTTTTTTGTATTTTTTAAAAAAGATTAGATTTTTTTTATTTTTTTATTTTCATATTATTTTGATATATTTTTGAACAAAAAAATATTTTAAAAAACAACCACTAACACATTTTTTTTAAGCTATTAAGTAATCAGTGCCTATAATTTTTCAACATTGCATTTAGGTACCAAACTTCATTTTTTTTCTTTTTTAAGTTCTTTTTTGGGTGGAGAAGAGAGAGGGTTGCCGGATTTTATTTTAAAGAGAGAAAGTTGTTGTTACGAAAGATTTTGGCTACCGAAATTGTTGATTTTTGTGTGAACTGGTTCAATATAATGAAAGGAGTTAAGATTATGTGTGTGTTTTTTACCTTCTAAACACCTAAAAAAAAAATTCTGAAATCTAGAAGATTTTTGGTTCTTAGGTTGATTTTGGGTTTTGGGTTTTTGGGTGGTTTTTTTTAGAGGCCATGTATTGGTTTAATGATGTTTTTAGAGTGTTTCATAGGTATTTTAGGTAAAACAAATGGGGTTGAAAACAATTTTTTGGTTAAAAAGTCAAGCTTCGTTTTTCTAGTCACATTAGTGGCCAAAATCTAGGGACGCATAGACGATGCGTTGTCTATAAAGAGAGACACATGTCAATTGTTTTTAAAGCATTGTGGGAGAACATGTGTCGTCCACCCCATTAACTTAACAAAAAAATTAAAGGTTTGTGTGCATGGGCCTGACCTTGCAGGTCCGCGAACGAGCCTTTGAAGGGTGGGCCACGTGTCTGGCATCATTTATTTTTTTATTATTATTAATACTTGTTTTTTATATTTATATTTGAAAATAATTTTAAAAATGATGTTTTCATTAATACCCCTTTTTCTATGATTTTCTTTTGCCTTATTTAGCCTTTCTTCAATTATTTTTAATTTTGTTAGTTGTGTTTAGTTTTCTAAGAGGTTAATATGATTCATCTATAATTTTTTTTATATATTTCAAATAAATTAAGTATTTATTCTTTTATAATATTTTGAATATGTGTAGCCTTGCATTATATATTTTTTCCTTTTATGTTATTCAATAAATTTTATGTGTTTATTGATTTCTATTATAGATTGATTTTAGTAAACAAATTCACTAAATATAACAAGGTAAATGAATCATGTTACAATATTAAATATCTTGATCTATATTTGTCTCTCAATTTCCACTTGCGTTTTTAATTATTGGTAATGACTTTGTTTTTTCATTTACTTACACAATGGTTCATGCTTTGTTTAATTCGATGCGTGCATAAGTTTTTTAATTTACATTTAGGATTTTTTTAATGTAAAAAAACACGTTGAGAAATTCTTATTCTTGTGATTTCAGTTTGATTTTTATTCTTATGATTTCGTTTTCTTTTTTTTTTCCTTAACCCTTTTATAAAAAAAAATGTTCGTAATTTCACCCTTCAATTCAACGTGATGTAGTGTTGTTTTTTTTATCATTATTTTGGTCCGCATTGATTACTTATTATATATATTCCCGTTTGCTATTGTTGCCTCTTTTTTTTTCATATGATTCAAATAAAACCAGCTTATTTAATTGGTCAGGACTATAACCCAAGTTATTTAATGTCTTTTTTTAAAAAAAAACTTCTAATATAACAGTGGTGTTTGTGCTAAGCGATTGACTAGTAGTGAGTTTAAAGTTAACTATTATGGTAAATTAGAAGAGATCGTTGAACTATAATATCACAACAAGCATAATAGAGTATTTTTATTCAAATGCTATTACCTGACACCACTGACAAAGGAATCAAAGTAGATCCCCACTATGGTTTGGTCAAAATTAATTCAAAAGTTAGACTCCGCAACGTAAACAATGTATTTGTTTTCGCCAAACAATGCCAGCAAATTTATTACACATACACCCCTTCCTTTAAAAATGATTCTTCAAGAGTTGATTGGTTATCTGTTTTAAACACGAAACTCATGGGTCATGTAGAGGTTGTTTAGGATGAGAACGAAGACACAAGTACGTGAGATGATGTCTTTTAAGTTAGTGAGTTGGTTGAATCATATCGAGTTACTCCATCGATTGACTTAAAAGAAAATTCAAATTTTTGCATCTTCAATAATAGTCTTGTTGATGTTGACGCTGAGGAGTTGAATGTTATTCTGAGCTCCAGCGGACAAGCACAAATCGATGAAGATGATGATACCAATTCTATCAAAGTTGAAGATTGTAGTGGAACTGATGACAATTCAATTGGAAAAGAAGAAGAAGATGATTCTGACTAACTATCAAAACACGAATGTGTAATGCAATTTTTTATAACGTAATATTTATGGATGCAGAATATTTCTTTCATAATTTATTTGTGAACTGTTGTTATTGTGTTGGGTGTGCAATTTCAATTTAAGTATTTGCGAGGATAAATATGAAAACAGAAACAACCTGTCATTCACTATGCACATCACTGATGGAAACACCGACAGTTTTTGGTCAGTTGGTGTTTTCCAGAGGCGATGGGAACTGTTCACACATTACTGATGGAAACATCAATGGTTTCTAGTCCATCGGTGTTTTCCAGAGTCGATGAGAACTGTTCACCTCCCATGTCGGTGATGTTAATTAAAGTTCTCTAAATCAGTTGCACTTTACCGATGGAATTACCGACGGATTATGAATTTCAAAGCACGTGTAATTAATGCATCTCTAATCATGTGTACTATTTTACATTAGCAAGGGAATTACCGACGGGTTGTGAAAATTCTGGAGGATGTTTTTGAAAATTTTAGAGTGAAATTAAATATTGTGTGAATTTACTGAGGAAATCACCAACGAACTAATTAAAAATAATATTATTTAATATTACGTCAGTGAATCCGTTAGTGAGTCCGCAATATAAATCCTATCAAGAGCCCCTTTAATTCATTTTTTTCTCTCTTTCGTCTTCAACGTTTTTTCAATCCCAAATCTCTCTGTTTTTTTCCTCTCAATCTCTAGTTCTATCTTCATCTTCAAAGTTTAAAAGGTTTGTATTATGATTCAATTTACATCATGATTTTCTATATTTTTTCTTTTTCTTTGTTTTATTAACAATATATTTTTGTTTTTGTTTTTTTTGTATTGTACGTTGATAAAGTCTAAAAATAAACACATTATTAAGGTAAGCATTTTTCATTTCTAAAGTCTATATTTTAAAAAAAAAAATTGTTACCTATTTTATTATTTTAATTGCAATAATGATGGATTGTTTTATTGAATTTTAATTGTTATTTTTGAATTTTCTATATAAATGTTAATTGAATATATATGATTAAATTTAATTTTTTTATCTCAATTTTATTGTATATATTGCATAATAGAGTGTTTGATTGTTTTGTTGAATTTTAATTGTTATTGTTCAATTTGTATAAATGTTAGTTGAATATATAGAAATAATATTTTTCTATATTTTACTGTTAAATTTGTATATATGTTAATTAGCTTATATGTAGGATTTTTTTTCTTTATTTTATGATTAGAAATATTATATTATCACGTTGAAAATGAGATGAAATTGACTAATCCAAAATTTTTGGTAGAAATAAAATAAAATCAACTGGTTTGTGGCATATATCTTGTCAATATTTGCATGTTTGAACAATTTGGGTAGTCTCCAGTATAGAGGAGGTGTTGCCGATTTGTTTAAAAAAAAAACAAATTTGATTATGTAATTATTCATCAAATTTGTGTAGATGCGTAGAATAAAATCAACTATACGTCATGAACACATGGTCGTAGTTAGTTCTTCTAGCAGCGATGATGACCTGTCATTAGGTGCCGACCAAGAAGAGGCACTTGTGGTGACTCAGGACGCTGCCTCTTCCAGCGCGATTCCACAATGTAGAGGCGGTGTCCTTTCACAATGGGATCAATTCTCCCGCAAGTATGAAGCACATTGGAAGGATGACCTTTCAATGTAAGTTTGTTTTTATTTCAGTTTTTTTTTCTTCTTTTAACGTAATTTGTGGACAACTAATTAATATTTCATTAATTTTATTGATTTTCAGGTTCACAAACATTGAGGTCACCCGAGTAATAACATCAACATTTAAATCGTCGATGGAGATTCCATTGTTTCAATGGGGTCAGGTTTCCAAACCTCCTGATTTAAAACCTTATATCGATTTTTGAGGTTAGTGTTTGTAAAAATTTTAACTATTTTTATGTTATATTGTAATTATTGATTTATTTTTCATAAATTATTTATATACGAAAGAAATTTAAGTGGGATAGCGTGAATGACAATGTTATGAGGAGGGTATAGGAGAATCACGCAGCAACTAGATAACATCGAAAACAATACTATATTTTTTTAAAATCTAATTTGTCATTAACTTATATAAAATTCGTTCATGGATGTAGGTTGCGTCACTTTTGGTATGAAGCATAGAAAAACAAAAAAAAATATGTTAAAGATAATGCTCTACTAGGCTGGAATGACATGGCGGTTTAGAGAGATTATAGGCTGCCTAACTTGCAACATTTTTTTTCTTACAGGTTACATCTCTTGGACGTAAACCGAGCCCAATAGAGCTTTCTGTCGAAATGCACATGCAGAGTGAAGATCGCTAAAAGAGGGTGCAACAGTTTGTCGACAACCGCGCTCAACACTTCGTGGTATGTTCATTCAACCATTTTCTTTTGTAGGTTATTATTTTCTTGAATTGAATTTGATGATTTATTTTTTAATTTTTAGGAGATGTATAATAGCCAATTGAGGGAGAGATACGAGATTTGTGGGTGGAGGTAAGATCGTCTGATGGACCCAATAGAAATCGAGTGTACGAACTCTCCAACACTATGGTCGAGAACTTGTGGGCGACCAATAATATCTCAACCGTTGAGAGCTCTCAATCATTATCGAGCACCCAGTCTTAAGAGTTTGTGGCCTTGCAACAATACGAACAACTATCAGTGGATTATAAACAACTCTGCCAAATGGTCATGGACATGAGATCACAGATAGGTGGTAAGTGTGCACTTTCTTTTTGGACGTATGATCCCGGGAACGACCAACATCCTCCTCCTCCTCCTCCTCCTCCTCTAGCATCACCACTATTCTAGTTTAATTTTTATTTGTACAAATAAAATTGTAATGAATATTTGGATTTTATATTATTTAATTTTATACAATTTTATTTTTTTATTATTCTATACAATTTTATTTTTTAAAATATTTTTTACTTATCACGGACGAATTTACAAACGGAATCCATCCATCTGTATTTTACAAAGGCGATGAAATAAATTTATTGCATATGCCACAATCACTGACTGAATACGTTCGTTGATGAATTACTGATGGGAATACATATGGAATCTATCCGTCGATATATATTCTAGAGAGTTTGAAAAAAATTATTGCATATGCCACTATCACCGATGGAAATATACCGATGAAATTTTTCTGTCGGCATATTTCCAACAGGAAATTTATAAGTTTTAAGAATACTTATGTTATGTTTTAAATTCTCTCATTAAATGTTAGTGCCCCTTTTCCCTTTGATTTTATAATATGATTTGTGGGTCATATATATATATCTTCTTTGTGTGAATGGATTGTATGTGTTGAGTATTGATGATGGAAATAAAGTCCAAAACCCTTATACCATGTTGTAATGGATTGAATAGGTAAATTGGGAGTGGTCGATAACTTGGGACATTCTATATACAAAGAAAACTCTACCGAAATTTCAGTAAATTTTTTAAGAAAAATAAAAATTACCCTCACATTAAAAGCATATGTCAGGATCTTTTAGCGTTTATAGACTAGAACAGTCGGGATCGTTACAAGTGTCAAATTTCAAATCAGTCCTCAATTTTTTATTTGTTCAATCAAATCCTTCATTGCAATTTTTATTTTAAGAATCCATTCAGTTGCATCCCTACCAAATTCAAATGTCAACCTTGAAATTGGTCGCCTTTTTCAGTTTAGTCCTTGGTTTTGAACTTGTGCATTTTGACCCTCAATTGAACAATAAAATTTCAATTTCTTCAATTTCACCCTTGATCAAGTCACTTGGGTTCCTGAAGTTTGGCGCCTTTAGCAAAATGGTTCTTGACTGTGAATTTCTTCAATTTAGCCCTTAATTGACCCCAAAACTTTGATTTTCTTGCAATTTTTCCCTTGATTTCAACCAATTGACTTGGTAAAAATTAAATTTGGTCTCTGAAAATTTCAATCTTCTCAATTAAGTCCAAATGAGACTCTTAAACATAATTTTGCACCAATTAAGCCCCTAATAAAATTAATTTGATCCATTTTAAGTCCTGACACTTGATTAAATCCTTCAATTGGACTCAAATTAATTCTCAAATATAATTAAACTTTTATTTGGCCCATGATTAAATTAGATAGGCCTATTAAAAGTTTAATTATGCCCCTAGACTTAATTTCTATGCAGATTCGTCCAATAATCATTTAATTTGACCAAGAATATACATTGTTTCTTTAGTCTTGGATATAATGGGGTACAATTAGTCTTCAAATTTCATTCAAAATTGCAACTTGATTTTTTCATATGTATGAGATCCTCCTCGGCCTGCTTTCTTTGCATCGCCAATCTTCATTTTATTTTTTATTTTTATTTTGGAAGAAAAAGAAGTGAATTTGGGGAATAACCTAAAATGGGTTATAACAGATTAAATAATTTAGTTAAATCTCGAACCAAATAGAACACATAAATGAGACCTTTTGAATCATCATGCTCAAGATGTTCTGAATATTTTTCTTGGCATTGAGAAATTAGAGGGGGGAAAAACAGCAGATAATCTATCAGACCAGACCGTAGCTTTGATACGAGGTGGTGTTATAAAAATATGGTTATGTGAGAATGAATTAAGATTATGCTGGTAAACGTCCAATCATAGATGAAGAATCTAATGCATCCATTGAAATTTCCACGAGGCAGTGTGTATCACGAAATTGGAGGGTTCATCACAAAATATTAAAGAACAAAGGGGGAATATATTTAAAGACTATGATTTTAGCCTTTGGATCTATTTGAATATCCTTAGAATATTACAATGTGTGTTGTTTTAGTGATTTTTATAAATAAAAATGTATTAAAATAATTTTATTTTTTAATGTGGTGTGCTTTTTGTGTCAATTTGAGGTTCTGTTTCTTTTACATATGCCCTTCAAAAATACAGAGGCATAATGGTTTTGAAATAAGCCTAGCAATGCAGTTTGAGATCTGGAATTAGCTAGCAAAAAATGGGTCATTTAATCATCTACAATATATATGTAACAGTTTCAAAGATTTACTCTCTGATTATAGGTTACTGGATAGACAAGGATTATGCGCCTAAAGCTTAATTGTATTACATATGCCCTTAAAAAAAAACAGAGGCATAAACTTAAGCTATTAGGTGAGGTTCCAGATATGATTTATATTATTCTCTAACACATCCCCTCAAGTAAAAGCCCTTTGAGCTTGAAACTTGCACAGACCCACATTACCTTGTACTTGATTTTTTTTATCAAATAAATGAGGATGGTGAGATTCGAACTCGTGACCGCTTGATCATCAATTGAGATGGTTCTTTGCCATAAGTTTTATGACACAGTATTCTCTAAAAAGCCAAGGTCATGGTATTTCTATGTTTTCTAAAGAAATTAATATTTAATTTAATTTATATTCTTAATAATAATTTTAATTCGAACAACAAGACAACAGAACACCAAATAATTTATTGATTTTACTCATAACATTACACAATTATTTATTATTAAATAATTTGATATGGTTAATCTCACAAAGCAAACTCTTATCCTTAAACGAGCATTAAGTTTTACTACTTAAAATTTATTAATTTATATTATACATGTACGTCATATATTATCTTTGAAGGCTTGTATGACCTCTACATTATATTTTTTCTTTTTTTATATAAAAACATTTCTTTCAATCAATTAATTAAAATAATATTTAAGTGATTTTTAATTATTTCATTGATTTCAAGAAACATAAGCCTTTTATTATGATATTATTGATTAATTTATAAATAATTATGTATTAGCATAGTAGATAAAAAAAATTTAAAATGATTTGCTTATTAATACTGAAAAAGAGAGAGAACCGGATGAAACAAAAATAGAAGAAAAAGAAAAACCGCAAGGGAGGACGAGAAAATCACCCAAGTACTCCCTCAAAATTCTTCCAAATTCAGGAGGTAAAAGTAACCATTTACCCTTCGAATTTGTTATATGAGGTGTTAGGTTGTATAAGAAGAAAGCCTGAGGTGTTAGGTTGTATGAGAAGAAAGCCCAAAATGAAGTGATTTAGGATTCTTGAATTAAATTAGGGTAAATGAAAAATCAATGCAAATACATACTCTCAAGCATAAAGAGTCTACGAACAGAACATTTTTTAACTAGTATTGATGAATGTGGGAGTTGTTAGGAAACCCCAACCATTCGGCCAAAAAAAAACAAATATGAGGAGAGGGGGGGTCTTCAATGGTATTATACTAATATAATAATGTTCTATATTCAATGATAAGGATTGATGGAATGTGCAGTAAGTTAAATTATTTTTAACTTCTTATCATATCTCTTGATTTGCACTTATATGCTTCATGTTGGTGATTTAAGTTGTGTGAATCATGTTATCATGAAAATCAAAAAAAAAAAAGAAGAAGATTTGATGTCTTGATAAGGAATGAACTTTATTTGCTGGTTTCTAATAGAGTTTATACGTAATGGAATCCTATGATGTTAAAAAGATGCATAGGAAATGCTTGATTAGTGTCTCAATCCATGAATTCAAGTCTGGGTAGTTTGGTAATGGAAATCCCAACACACATTTGACATAGTAGATGATAGAAATTATTGTAACGTTTTATATAAAAGTAGTAGAGGAATGAATAAGCTAACATTTAGCACTAGTCTTGTCTCAATTGGAGTTATATAGAACTCTATATATGGGCAACATACCATTAAAAGGTCAAACTATTCGTAACAGGATATTTTGGTTATCAAAATTAATATCATCGTTAGATATAAAAGATGATAGAAATTGCTATAACGTTTTATATAAAAGTTGTATAGGAATGAGTTAGCTAACATTTGGCATTGGTCTTGCCTCAATTGGAGTTATATAACTCTATATATGGGCAAAATATCATTAATAGGTCAAATTATTCATAACATGACAGTTTGGTTATTAGAATTAAAACTATCGTTAGACTTAGAAAATGATAGAAATTGTAGTAACGTTTTATATAAATGTTGTAGAGGAAATAAGTTAGCTAACATTTGGCACTATTCTTGCCTCAAGTGGAGTTATAGAACTCTATATATGGGCAAAATACCATTAAAAGGTCAAGCTGTTTGTAAGAGGACAATTTGGTTATCAGAATTAAAACTATTGTTAGACATAGAAGTTGATAATTGCCGTAACTTTTTATATAAAAGTTGTAGAGAATTGAGTTAGATAAAATTTGGCACTGGTCTTGTCTCAATTGGAGTTATATAACTCTAGATATGGGTAAAATACCATTAAGAGGTCAAACTGTTCGTAACAGGACAGTTTGGTTATCAGAATTAACACCATCATTAGACATAAAATATGATAGAAATTGTTGTAATGTTTTACATAAACATTGTAGAGGAATGAGTTAGCTAACATTTGGCACTGGTCTTACTTCAATTAGAGTTATAGAACTCTATATATGGGCAAAGTACCATTCAAAGGTCAAGTTGTTCGTAACAAGACAGTTTGGTTATCACAATT
>Ga0307510_10004486_pt1 | contig 16424 bp, 16 predicted proteins | sample 12_EM_MG_FD_207224 | JGI IMG/M metagenome (GOLD analysis project Ga0307510, IMG submission 207224) | Populus trichocarpa ectomycorrhiza microbial communities from riparian zone in the Pacific Northwest, United States - 12_EM | ecosystem: Host-associated > Plants > Roots > Unclassified | place...
GGCGGGTCGATGCCGAGGTACTTGTGCGAGAGCTCGTACGGGAGCCGTTTGTCCGGGTCGGGGAGGATCTCGGCGGTGCCGCGGATCTCCACCGAGGCGTAGGGGTTGGCGAGGTCGAACACCGACACGCTGACGCGGGGGTCGTGGCGGAGGTTGCGTACCTTCTGGCGGTCTTCGAGGGAGGAGAAGAGCACGGCGTCGCCCTCGCGCTTCATCCAGACCACCGAGGTCTGTGGGGCACCGTCGGGCCGGAGGGTGGCGATGTTGGCGAAGTTCTTGCCGTCGAGGAGGGCACGGACGGATTCGTCGAAGATCGGCATACCGACACACTAACTAAATGCACGCGCATACATAAGCCCTTGGGCGAGATCACTCAGCCCTTGGCCCACCCGCCCCACGCCGGATGGCGCGGATCGTCGGCGCGCACCAGGACGTCCGCCGTGCCGGCCGGGTCGGTCTCGTCCTCGTAGCGCTCGAAGGCGGGGAGGGTCCAGTGCTCGGTCTCGGGGGTACGGCGGCGCAGGGCGCCCGGCGAGAGGAGGACGTGGACGGTCAGGTCGAAGGGGAACCAGTGCCGGAGGAGGAGGGGGCCGTGCAGCAACAGGACGGCGCCGGGCGGGAGTTGGACGTAGGGGCTGCGGGTGGCGCGGTCGGCGACCGGGTCCCACAGGTCGGGCAGGACGCGGCCGTCGCCGTCCGGTTCGAGCGGGCCGAAGACCTCGCGCCACAGGGCACGGGTGTCGAACCAGCCGTCGTAGTACGCCTCGACGTCCTGGCGTCCGTACTCCAGGCGCAGCGAGGCGGGGCGCAGGAAGCCCTCGGTGCCGACGGCGAGCGAGGAGCGGCCGCGGACGCGCAGCGCCTCCGCGACGCGCTCGGCGAGGTCGCCGGGGCGGGCCGCCGGGGCGCCATCCAGGGCGACGCGCGGCCAGGGGCTGCCGTCGGCCGGCTTCAGGTCGAGCAGACGCTCGGCGAGTTCGTCGCCGAGCCGGTCCCAGGTGATCGCTTCCAGTCGCACAGGGCTCATGATGCGGCAGGCCTCGATCAGGACATGTCGCGCCCGTGGTTCCGGCGGGCGGCGAGGAGGTGCGGGAGATGGGTCTCGCTCCACGCGCGGGCGGCGTCGAGGAGGGGGATGAGGCTGCGGCCAAGAGGGGTGAGGGCGTATTCGACGCGCGGCGGGTTCTCGTCGTACGCGGTCCTGGTCAGCAGGCCGTCGCGTTCCATGGCGCGCAGGGTCTCGCTGAGGACCTTGGGGGTGACGGCCCGGAGCGGTGCACGGAGTTCGGTGAAACGGCGCGGGCCGCCTTCGAGACAGCGGACGACCATGCCGGTCCACTTGTCTCCGACTCGAAAGGGCATCACGGAGGAGGGACAGACGGGGTCGAACATGTCGGGGTCGAGCGGGTCCTGCCGTACGGCGTCCGTCGCGTCGGTCATTCGTCGAGGCTAGCGCCGGTACCGTTGAAGTAACCGGGCCTCAGGTGCCTAACGTCCAGGTCGGGCGGCGAAAGACGCTGCTGGACAAGGGAGTTGGACATGGACGGCATCGTCGTTTTCGGGGCCGGCGGCCGGGCTGGGCGGGCGGTGACGGCGGAGGCGCTCGGGCGTGGGCGCGAGGTGACGGCCGTGGTGCGGGATCCAGCGCGGTACGCGGACCTCGCGGTGGAGGGCGTCTCGGTCGTACGGGGTGATGTGACCGATGCCGGGTCGGTGCGGGAGGTCGCGGGCGGGGCGGTCGGAGCCGTGCACGCGGTGTCGCCGTTCAGTGGGCCCGAGCAGGGCTTCGACTCGCTCGATCCCGGTTTCTTCGTCAAGGCGACGGACGCGCTGCTGGAGGGACTGGCCTCGGCAGGGGTGCGGCGGCTCGTCGCCGTCGGGCTGTTCGCGGACCTCCTCGGGGCGGCCGGGCGGCCGGTGATGGACGACCCCTCGGCGTTCCCGCCGGAGATACGGCCGTTCGCGCTGGCCCACACGGCCGGCCTGCGGCGCCTGCGGGAGGCGGGCGAGGGCGCGGTCGACTGGGTGATGCTCACGCCGGGCGGCGGACTGGAACAGGACGCCCCGCGCACCGGACGCCACCGACTGGGGGGCGAGCGGGTGCCGGACGGCGCACCCGGGCTGTCGTACGCGGACCTGGCCGTGGCGGTGCTCGACGAGATCGAGACGCCGACCCGGCACCGTACGCGCGTGTCGGTGTTCGTTCCGCGCGGTGTGCGGAGGACGGAGGAGAGAGGAGCGGACGAGAGGGGGGCGGCGGAAAGACAGGAGAGAGGCGCGCCGTAGGAGGGAATGCTTCTCGCATGGCTCGTACGGCAGCGCTCGCGACTCCACCGGCCCTCAGGGGACTGCTCGTTGTTCAACCGCTCAGGAAACGGCACTGTGCCGAGTGTCGGCGGGGGCCGTTGCCCTTAGTGATCGTCGAGGGTGGCATCCCGCGGTGTCTGGACTGCGTGGATCTCGGGCATCTGGTGTTCCTGCCGCGCGGGGACACGGCGTTGACGCGCCGGGCGCGGGAGGAGAGTGGGCTGTCGGCGGTGGTCGTGCGGTTCAACCGGCGGCGGGGCCGGTACGAGCGGCAGGGTGTCCTCGTCGAGGAGGCGGGGCTCGCGCGGGCCGAGGAGCGGTGTCTGGCAGATGCGGAAGCTCGACGGCGGCGCCGGGTGCGGGACGCGGCGCGGCGGGCCGTGGAGGACGTGCGGTTCGCGGAGGCGTTCGCGGCGGAGATACGACGGCTGTTCCCCGGCTGCCCCGAGGCGCGGGCCCTCGCCGTCGCCGCACATGCCTCGGCGCGGGGCAGCGGGCGGGTGGGGCGGAGTGCGGCAGGGCGGGCCTTGTCCGAGGGCGCGGTGGTCTCGGCGGTGGTGGCATCCGTACGGCATGTGGACACGCCCTACGACCAGTTGCTGATGAGTGGGGTGCCGCGACATGAGGCGCGGCGGCGGATCTCCGTGCGGGTGGAGGGGGTTCTACGGGGGTGGCGGGAGAGCGGGGTTCAAACGGAGGCCGGAGTGGAGGCGGAGGCCAGGTGAGGAGGTCAGCGGGGAAGCCAGTTGCCCAGCGTGCCGTCGCCGACCCGGAGAGTGTCCCCGCCGGTCCGGAGGGTGCCCTCGCCGGCCCGGTGGGTGTCGTCGCCGGCCCAGTGGGTGTCGTCGCCGGCCCGGAAAGTGTCGCTGCCCATCCCGAGGGTGTCGTGGACGTCCGCGTATGCCCCGGCGATTCTCGGCCATGGTGAGCCGGTCAGGGGCAGGATTGACTTGTCCCGGTGGTCGGTGGTGGGCAGGATCTCGGCTCTACGGGCGGGAGTTGGTGTCGGCATGATCGGTGAACCGTATGTCACCCTGACGGTTCTGGGGGCGCTCGCGACCGGGGTGATGGCCGGGGTGTTCTGTGCCTTCTCCGTGCTGGTCATGCGGGGGCTGGCCGAGTTGCCGCCCGCGCAGGGGGTCGCCGCGATGAACGCGATCAACACGGCGGCGATGACGCCGGTCTTCATGCTGCTGTTCGCCGGTTCGGCGGTGCTGTGCGCGGTGATCGCGGTGGTGACGTTCGTGCTGTGGCCGGATCAGGGGACCGTGGAGTTGTTGCTGGGCAGCGCGCTGTATCTGTTCGGGGCGTTCGGGCTGACCCTCGTCGCGAACGTGCCCCGCAACGAAGCGCTGCTGAAACTGGACCCGGGGACGCCGGAGGCCGCCGCGTACTGGCCGTCGTACGTACGCGAGTGGACGATGTGGAATCACGTCCGCGCGGTCGCCTCGGCCGCCGCCGCGCTGGTGTACATGCTGGCTCTCACCTGAGAGAAGCCACATGATCACCTGAGCGAGCGCTGATGAGGACCCGCGGGGGCGCCTGCGGGTCGGCTTGAGAAAGCCGTCTCGTCCCACTCTGCGCGCCCGGCCCGGGGGCCTTATCGTGGCTGAAAGAGTGCCGCCCGATGACGCACGGCCTGTCGTACGCGGACGCAAGGAAGACGGCCATGGCCGATCCCAAGGGTTTTATGACCACTCCGCGCGAGGAGTGGCCCCGCAGGCCCGTCGAGGAGCGGGTGCGCGACTGGGACGAGGTGTATGTCCCGGGCGCGCTGCTGCCGATCATCACCAAGCAGGCCGATCGGTGCATGGACTGTGGTGTCCCCTTCTGCCACGATGCCTGTCCGCTCGGGAACCTGATCCCGGAGTGGAACGATCTGGTCAGCCGGGAAGACTGGCGGGCGGCGGCCGACCGGTTGCACGCGACGAACAACTTCCCTGAATTCACCGGGCGGTTGTGCCCGGCGCCGTGCGAGGCGGGGTGTGTGCTCGCCATCAACCAGCCCGCGGTCACCATCAAGAACGTCGAGGTGGCCATCGCCGACCGCGCGTGGAGCGACGGTTTCGCGCCACCCCGGCCGCCGGACCGGTTGTCCGGGCGGACCGTCGCGGTGATCGGCTCGGGGCCCACCGGCCTCGCCGCGGCACAGCAGTTGACCCGAGCCGGGCACACGGTCGCCGTGTTCGAGCGGGACGACCGGCTCGGCGGCCTGATGCGGTACGGCATCCCCGAGTTCAAGATGGAGAAGCGGCATCTGGAACGGCGGCTGGAGCAGATGCGGGCCGAGGGCACCAAGTTCCGTACGTCGACGACGGTCGGGCGCGACATCGGGGCGGCCGCACTACGGGCGCGCTACGACGCGGTGGTGATCGCCACGGGAGCGACGGCCTGGCGTGAACTGGACGTGCCGGGGCGGGAGTTGACCGGCATCCACCAGGCGATGGAGTACCTGCCGTTGGCCAACCGGGTGTGCGAGGGGGATGTGGCGACCTCTCCCCTGTCCGCCGCCGGGAAGCATGTCGTGATCGTGGGTGGCGGTGACACCGGGGCGGACTGTCTGGGTACGGCGGTGCGTGAAGAGGCCGCGTCCGTCACGCAGTTGGACATCTACGCCCAGCCCGAGGTCGAGCGCGATGAGGACGCGGAGCCCTGGCCCACGTATCCGAAGATCTATCGGCTCTCGGCCGCGCACGAGGAGGCGCGGGATCTGGAGACGGCTCCGGCGGCGGACGCGGACGCGCGGCTGTTCGCGGCGTCGACTCTTCACTTCGAGGGGGACGCGGACGGGCACGTGCGGTCCTTGCATCTGGTCGAAGTCGACGCGCAGCGGCGGCCGTTGGACGGTTCCGGGCGCAGTCTGCCCGCCAATCTCGTGCTGCTCGCCCTCGGGTTCTCCGGGCCCGACCGGGCGGATGGACTCATCGATCAGCTGCGGCTGGCGATGGCGCCGCGCGGCACGATCACCCGGGACGCGGACTTCGCGACGAGTGCGCGCGGGGTGTTCGTCGCGGGGGACGCGGCGCGCGGGCAGTCGTTGATCGTGTGGGCGATCGCGGAGGGGCGGGCGGTGGCGGCGGCCGTCGACCGCTATCTGACGGGGAGTTCCCAACTCCCGGCGCCCATCGGTCCGTACGACCGGCCGATGACCGTGTGAGGCGGCGGAGGCCGGGGGCAGGTTGCCCCTGCTGTCGGATGAGCAGGCGTACGTCCGTGCTCGCACCTGCGGATGAGGCCGGGCGTACTGCGCCGGTACGAGTCGCCGGGTGTGGTCTCCTCCCGGCTCACGAGATCCGCCGGTGGCGGGCCGGAAAGTGGCTTCCGGCCGGCTTGTTGGCCAACGGCGGTGGGATCATTGGCGTAGGAGGCGAGTCGCCGTCGGGCCCGGAGTGGGGTCGGGCGTGGCGCGCCCCCATCCTTCGTTCCGTCGTCAGGCGCAGGGCCACCCCCGCGCGTCCCCCCTGTTGGCGGTCGGTCCTGGAGGGTGTTGATGACGACGCTCGACGAACGTCATGGCGAGGGCACGTGGGAGGCGGAGGGGGCGTACCGCCCGGACGCCACCGTCCCCCTCGGTCAACTCACGGCGATACAGCCCCTGTTCGCCGGTTCCAAGGCGGCGAACCTCGCCCGCGCGGCCCGTGCCGGGCTCCCTGTGCTTCCCGGGTTCGTGGTCCCCGAGGGTGCGGGCGACGACCCCGCCACCCTGCGCCGCGCCTGGCGGGACCTCTCCGATTCCGGTGCGCGGCCCCTTGTCGTACGGTCCTCCTCGCCGCAGGAGGACACCGAACAGTCGTCCCTGGCGGGGCAGTTCGCCTCGGTGCTCGATGTGCGCGGGTGGTCCGACTTCTGTACGGCTGTGCGGACCGTGCTCGATTCGGCGCACAAGCCCGACGGGTCCACCGCGCCGATGGCGGTGCTGGTGCAGCCGATGCTGACGGCGCGGGTCGGCGGGGTGATGTTCGGCGCCGACCCCGTCGAGGGGCGTACCGACCGGATGCTGGTGAGCGCGGTGCGCGGCGGGCCGGACAGCCTGGTCAGCGGTGAACAGGCCGGTACCGACTACTGGTTGAGCCGACGCGGGCGGCTGCTGCGCACCGAACCGCCGACCGCCGACGCGCTGCTCACGCCCTCCGAACTACGGCGGCTGGCCCGGCTCGCGCGCCGGGTACGGCAGGTGTTCGGGGGACCGCAGGACATCGAGTTCGGGTTCGGATTCGACGGGGACCAAGTCGGGGGCGGGCGGCTGTGGTTGTTCCAGAGCCGGCCGATCACCGCCATGGCCGCGCGGCCGCCACGCGGGGCCCGGCTGCTCGGACCGGGGCCGGTCGCGGAGACGCTGCCGGGCCAACTCCAGCCGCTGGAAGAGGACTTGTGGGTCGCGCCGATGGCCCGCGGGTTGACCGCCGCGCTCGACATCGCGGGCAGCGCACCACGTCGGCTGCTGCGGACGGTGCCGGTGGTCACGACGGTCGGCGGGCGGGCCGCCGCCGACCTGCGGCTGCTCGGCGCGGCCCCGCCCGGGCACCGCTGGCTGGCCCTCCTCAACCCCGCACCCGGCGCACGGCGGCTCGGCGCGGCCTGGCGGGTCGGCCGACTCACCGCGGCACTGCCGGGGTTGGCCGCGGACCTGGTGGCGGACGTCGACCGCCGGCTCGCCCAGATCCCGGCACCCGGCGAACTCACCGGCCCCGACCTGGCCGCCCAACTCCGCTGGACCCGCGCTGCCTTGGTCTCCCTGCACGCCCAAGAGGCCCTCGCCGGAGCCCTGTTGCACGATCCGCCGAAGTCCCGTACGGCGGCGGGCGCGGCCCTGACCGCCCTCGCGGAGACGCGCGCCCTGGGCATACCGGACGAGCAGGCAGCCGCCACCGCGCCGACCGTGCTGGCACTCACGGCACCGAGCCTGCGGGGGCGCGTGCGCCTGCCAGGTTCCGGAGACACCCGCCCGGAAGCCGACAGCGCCAGCACCTCACCCCCGACGGCCCCTCTCCCCCACCGCGCCCCCGTCCTCCCACCCCGAGAAGCCCTTCGCCTCCGGATCCGCTGGGTGCAGGAGTTGCAGGTGCGCCTCGTGCGGGACGTCGCACGCCGGCTCGGCCCGGCCGCGGATCGCGTGGAGCTGTTGCGCTGGCCGGAGTTGGCCGCCGTACTCGAAGGCGACCCCCTGCCCGGTGATCTCCACGCGCGCGTGCCGCAGGCCGAGTCGCCGCCGTTGCCGGATGCCTTCCGCCTCGCGGACGGCACGGTGGTCGCCGAGCGCACCGGCAGCGACGGTGACGGCCGAGGTGTGTCCGGCGGGCGGGCCGTCGGGACGGTCTGGGACGGGACCGGACCGCGCCCCTCCGACGCCGTGCTCGTCGTCCGCACCCTCGACCCCGCGCTGGCACCCCTGCTGCCCGAACTCGCGGGACTGGTCGCCCAGACCGGCAGCCCGCTGTCCCATCTCGCCGTGCTGGCACGGGAGTTCGGGCTACCTGCCGTAGTCGGTGCGACCGACGCGGTACGACGCTTCCCGCCCGGGTCGCGCGTCGCCGTCGACGGAACCACCGGTGACGTGAAGACGGCGGACATGAAGACAGCGGACGTAAAGGCAGACGTAAAGACAGGAGAGGCGCGATGAGGCGGATCGCGTACGTCTTCGGGAGCCTGGCCGCCGCCGGAGCGGGGACGTATCTCGTCGTCTACCTGTACCGCTGGCAGTGGCAGCGCGCCATCCTGTGCGGGATCCTGCTGCTGGTCGTCGAGGTGATGCTGCTCGGCATCGTGGTGCTGGCCCGGCTCACCCGGATCGAGGAACGGGTGAAGGAGAGCGACGCCAGGCAACGGGAGTTGACGGTACGTCAGGAAGACGTGCTGGCCCGGCTGCGGCAGGCGTCCGTCGAGCGCGAGGGCGCCCGCTTCCGCTGGCTGGAGGACACCGCCGACCGTACGTACGTCTTCGTGCCCGTCCTCATGGTCACCGGGGTGCTGCTGTCCGGGCTCGCCTGGGTGGTGCAACGGATCGCGTCCGCGACGGGACGCCCGGCCGAACGGCGGCTCGCGGGACGCCTCGCCGTCCTCGCCGCCCCCGAACAGCCGGGAGTGGTGGGTGAGTTGGAGGATCGGCCCGCACTGGGCCGGCGCTCCAAGGGCCGTGTCGCCCGCACGGCCGTCGTCGGTGTCGTCGGGGCCGCGCTGCTCGCCGCGCTCGTCGTGGGGCTCGCCGATCTCACCCAGACCCGGGAGCAGAGCGTGAGCGGTTCGGAAGCGACCTCGGTGCTCGTCCAGGTCGACGTGCGGGGCGCGGACATGACGGCCGAGCGGCAGGCGCTCGCCGCGCAACAGGTCTGGGAGCGCTGCCGGGACTCCACCTCCTTGCCGCTGAACCACGCCACGCTCGGCAGCCTCGGCGACGGCATGTTCGCCGGGGTCGTACGGCCCGCGCTCGCCGAACACGACCGTATGCGGCTGCGCGGCTGTCTGGAGGACGCTGCCCTCGACCGCGCCCACCTCACGGTGATGGGCATGGGCGACACGGACGCGGACGACGACTGACCCGACGCGCGAACCCCACGCGCGAACCGGACGTACGATGCCAAGGCGCCCCCGTCCCCGAGCACCCCGGGTCGCCCATGGCCACCGTTCCCGTACCCTCACCCCGACTCACCTCACCCCAGCCCGAGTCACTCCAGCCCGCCTCGCCCCAACTCGCCCCGCCCGGGCGGCGCTTGCCCAGGCGCGCGATGAGACTGCTCCTCGCCGTCACCCTCGGCTACGTCACCCTGTGGGCCACCGGCGCGCTCGGCATCCTCGCGTTGTCCTACTGGGCGCGCGAGGAGACCCCGCCACCTCCGGGGACCCGTACCGTGCAGGGCGTCCACCACTTCCAACCCGTCGACACCGGCGGGCAGTTGTGGCGAGGCGCCGCTCCCTCCCCCAGCGGCTACCGGGAGTTGGCCCGCCTCGGCTTCAGCACGGTCGTGGATCTGCGGGCGGAGGACCTGACCGCGGCGCAACTCGCCGAACCGCGCAGGGCCGGGCTGGATGTCGTACGACTGCCCATTCGTGACGGGCAGACGCCAACTCCCGTGCAGGTACGGCGGTTTCTCGATGTCGTCGCGTCGGCGGCCGGGCCGGTGTTCGTGCACTGCGGGGCGGGGGTGGGCCGTACGGGGACGATGGCGGCGGCGTATCTCGTGCGGACCGGGGAGGAGTCGTCGGCGCGGGCGGTCCGGCGGAATCTCGCCGTCGGACCGCCCTCGATCGAGCAGATCTACTACGCGCTGAGCCTCGGACCGGGCCCGGACCGGCTGGAGCAACCGCCGTTGCCGGTGGTCGCCGTCAGCCGGCTGGTGGACGCGCCACGACGCATGCTGTCGTGGTTCTGAAACTCGACGCCGAGCGGTGTCAGGGCTTGCGCCCCACCGCCCCGTACCCGGGAATCACCCCGTCGTCCTGGCCCGGCACCGGCTCGCCCAGTTCCGGATGCCACCGGTCGACCACCGCCACGCCCGGCTCGACCAGGTCGAGCCCGTCGAAGAAGCGGGCGAAGCCGGCGCGGGAGCGGAGGGCCAGGGTGATGCCCGCCGCCGTGAGTTTCTCGACCGCCGCCGTCGACTCCTCCGGGGTGAAGTCGGCGGTGGCGTGGGTCATCATCAGGTAGCTGCCGCTGGGGAGTTGGGACAGCAGCCCGTCGACCAGTTCGTGCGCGCCGTCCTCGTCGGGGACGAAGTGCAGCAGCGCGACGAGGGACAGGGCGACGGGCCGGGTGAGGTCGAGGACCTGCCGAGCGCCCTCGATGATCACGTCCGGCTCGCGCACGTCGGCCCGCAGATACGCGGTCGCACCCTCGGGTGTGCCGCGCAGCAGGGCCGCCGACTGGGCCAGCACGATCGGGTCGTTGTCGCAGTAGACGACCCGCGCGTCGGGCGCGATGCCCTGCGCGATCCGGTGCAGGTTCGGTTCGGTCGGGATGCCGGTGCCGATGTCCAGGAACTGCCGTACGCCGTGCTCGGTGAGCCAGCGGGTGGCCCGGTGCATGAACGCGCGGTTGACACGTGCCATGACCGGCACCCTCGGGTCGAGGGCGAGCATCTGGCGGCCCATCTCCTCGTCGACGGGGTAGTTGTCCTTGCCGCCGAGGTACCAGTCGTACATGCGGGCGGGGTGGGGCCTGCTGGTGTCGATCTCGTCGGTCTTGTCGGTCTCGTCGATCCTGTCGGTGGGCCGCACGTTCATGGCGTGCTCCATAAGCTCTTAAAGCAACATGTGATCAAGTCAGTACCAAAATAAGGAGGTTCGGTAAGGAGAAAGCATTCAGCACAGGTGGTCGGCTCAGGACAGCAAGAAATCCGCCTCGCCCGCTTTCGCCCCCTCGATGAAGGCCGTCATCTCGTCGGTCGTGTAGATCAGGGCCGGCCCGTCCGGGTCGGTGGACTGGCGGACGGCGATCCGGCCGTCGGCGAGCTTCATCGCCTCCAGGCAGTTGCCGCCGTTGCCGCCGCTCCACGGCTTGTGCCAGCCTTCGCTTCCCAAGTCCCGCGCGGGCATACCGTTGTAGACGCTCATACGCGGCTTGATGCGATCCATTCACAGCTCCTTGCGGAGATCCTTGAGGATCTCCTTCGTGCGATGTGCCGTAGCGGCCTGCGCCGCCATGCGGTCCATGACCTCGAGATGGGTTCCCACCTCTTCGCGCGCGTCCAGATAGACGGCGCCGGTCAGGTACTCGCTGTAGACCATGTCCGGGAGTTCTGACATGGCAAATCGGAACAGCACGAAGGGCCCGTACGTGCCTGGGTGCGGCCCCGAGGAGAACGGGGCGACCTGCAAAGTCACGTTGGGCAGCTTCGTGGCGTCGAGCAGTTTGTCGATCTGGGCACGCATCACCTCCGGGCCGCCGACCGGGCGGCGCAGGGCGGTCTCGTCCATGACGACCCAGAAGCGGGGCGCGTCGGGACGGGTCAGCAGGTCCTGGCGCTGCATGCGCAGCGCGACATGGCGCTCGATGTCGTCGGGCTCGGTCTGGCCGATGGCACCGGACTTCAGCACGCCGCGGGCGTAGTCCTCGGTCTGTAGGAGTCCGGGCACGAAGTGCGGTTCGTACGCCCGGATGAGCGCGGCCGCGCCCTCCAGGCTGACGTGCATCGAGAACCAGCCGGGCAGGATGTCGTGGAAGCGCTGCCACCAGCCGGGCCTGTTGGCCTCCTCGGCCAGGTGGACGAAGGCCTCGGCCTCCTCGTCGGAGACGCCGTAGGACTTCAGGAGGAGCTGGAGGTACGGGATCTTGAGGGAGACCTCCGCCATCTCCATGCGGCGGACCGTGGCGGGCGCGACGCGGAGGACGCGGGCGGCCTCCTCGCGCTTGAGCCCCGCGCGTTCCCGCAGGTCCAGCAGGCGCCGGCCGAGGACGACCTGGCCGACCGTCGGTGCGGACCGCGGCTCGCTCACGCTCCACCTCCACGAATGAGTGTTGAGTCCTGACAGCTGTGTGACGACGAGTACCGAGTAACGGGTTGAGTACTGACAGCGCATGCGTCCGTACAGTCCGTCGAAAGGGTTCTCACGGACCTACGAACCGATCCCGGCCCGACGTACCGATCCCGGCGAACCGAATCCTGACAGCCCTGCGGCGCCATTCGAAGACTCATTCGAAGATCGGAACAGACCTCCGGAGATCCCAACTGGCGCCGCGCGACTTCCTGTTGCGAGCAGTGTGCCACGACCGTGCAGACCGTCATACGGCACTCTGCATATTTCATAGTGACACTTGCCAAGTGTTCACGGCGGGGCGATAGTGGCAAGCGTGATTCCGTCCGCGCCCTTAGGAACAGACGCCGCCGCAGGCCGCCTCGGTCTCGGTGCCGCCGCGGGAGCCGTCCCTGGTGGGGCCGCTGCCGAGCGCCGGTTCCGGTTCGAGCTGGCCGCACATCCGGGTTCCCCGGCCCAGGCGAGACGCCTGACGCGGGCCCGGCTGTCTGGCTGGTCCGTGTGCGAGGACACCTGCGACACGGCGGTACTCGTCGTCTCCGAGCTGGTCACCAACGCGATCGTGCACACCGCGAGCAGCCACATAGTCTGCGAGCTGCACGACGGCGACGACCTGGTGCGGATAGCCGTCCGTGACGAGGGCTGTGCTCCCGGTGAGCCCCGCCCCTCCCCGCAGCGGCCCGACGAGGAGCACGGGAGGGGACTGCTCCTCATCGACGGGCTGTGCCGGGCCTGGGGCGCCCAGGAACACGGACCCGGCCTGCTGGTCTGGGCCGACCTGCCACGGCAGGCGGACCCGGCGCACGGCCACCACCCGGCCCCCGGCCACGACAGTTCCGTACCGCACAACGACCTGGGTTGGGGCGCACGACCCAAGCCGGGCCCGTCAGGCGGTTCGGGCGACGAGGACGAGGCGACGGCACACTTCGGGGCCTTCGAGGATCTGGGCGTATTTCCGGGGCGGGGGCATGGGGGTGCCCCCGGTCGGCATGGGGGTGCCGGCGACTTCGGAGGTCTGGACCTCGGCGGCTTCGGGAGCCGGGAGCACGAAACCGGAGGCGGCCCTGCTCGTGGTGGGGCCGGCTCCGGTGCGCGGGGCCGGGAGGGCGCGGGCCACTTCGGGGGCCTCGGTCAGGAGGCCACCGGCCTCTTCAGGGGCCGGGGACACCAGGACGCCGGCGACCTCCCGGACTCCGCGGAAACCGGGGAATCCAGTGGGTTCGCGGACTCCCGCGGGCCCGGGAACTCCCGTGGCTTCGGGGACTTCGGTACGGGGGCCGAATGGGTGTGAGCGGCGGATCTCGTCCCGGCCAGATGCTCAGTCTCGACACGCTGGTCCGTCTGGGGCGTGCGCTGCACGGGCCGGGCGCGCCTCGCCGCTTGGCCGTCCCCGAGGGCATGACGGCCCCGCTCGGCTGCGACGCCGTCGCGGTCCCCGCACATTTCGGACCACTGGTCCTGCCCCGCCTGCCGCGCGTCGGCTGTGTCTACGCCGATGAGGCGCACTGGTGGTGGATCGTGCCGTCCGACTCGGATTACGCCCTGGACTGGCCCGCGCCGGCGCGGTACACCACCGGCGCGCTGGTGCCGGACTCGCCTCGCGTGCCCGGTCTCATCCACAAGCCGGACGGGAAGCTGCCGTACACGCCGCCGATTCCGTTGTACCTGGCGGTGTGCCGGGTTACGGGGACGACTCCTTCTTGGTCGCGGCCCATCAGCGCGTAGCGCTCCGCGGGTTGGGCGGGATTTTCGGCTAGGTCGGTAGGGGCGGGGGCCGGGGTGGGCGGTTTTTGGCTGCGGGTCCGGTGGGGGCTGGTCGCGCAGTTCCCCGCGCCCCTTTCGGGCGCTTGCGCCCGCCCTCCGGTCCAGGCGTGCGGCCGAGCCGTACCTCGACAAGACTCCGCCCCGCCGCCTTCCCGGCGTACGCCCGCGCGCCCTTACCCCTCCCTCCCGCGCTCTCCCCCGCACCCCTTCCACCCCGCGATAGTGGCCGTTCGTTCACGATCGGGGGAGGTCGACGGTGGGAAGCAAGGGCAAGGGGGACTCGGGGCCGGGGGAGCCGTCCGCGTCGGAGCAGCTGCTCTTCGGTGGGCCCTTGCGGTACGACACGGGGTGGAGTCAGCACAACGACGCGTTCCTGGAGCTGAGCTTCCGGGCGATGGTGACGCGGTTGCCGGCGATGCTGAGGTCGAGTTTCCGGCTGGCCTGGCAGGCGGATCCGCGGGCCGCGCGTGTCGTGCTGGCCGCCGAGGCGTGCCGGGGCGCCACCCAGGCGGTGAGTCTGCTCGCGGTCAACAGCGTGCTGGGGCGGCTGATCACCGGCGGTGCCATCGGGGACCGGCTGCGCGGTGCCGTCCCGGCGCTGGTCGTCATGGCCGCCGTGATGGTGGTGGGCGCGCTGCTGCGGGCCGCGTCGACGTACGCGACCGGGCGTCTTGAACCGAAGGTCGAGCGGGTCGCCACCGAGCTGTATCTGGAGCGGGCGGCGGCCGTGGAGCTGGCCGCGATCGAGGACCACGCGTTCCACAAGCTGCTGGACACCGCGCAGTACGGCGCCATGTCGGCCCGCCGCATGATCTCGTACGCGACCAACGTCATGAACGCGCTGATCTCGCTGATCGCGGCGGCGGGCGTGCTGACCGTGCTGCACCCGGCGCTGCTCCCGCTGCTGGCGACGATGACGGTGCCCAGCGCGTGGGGCGCGCTGACGAACGCTCGGCGCCACTACGAGTCGTTCCACACCTGGGTGCAGCACGTGCGCGCCGGCCGCCTCATCGGTTCGCTGCTCACCGAGCCGGAGGCGGCACCGGAGATCCGCGTGCACGGCGTCGGACCGTTCCTGTTGCACCACTTCCACGAGATGTCGGAGAGCGCGGAGGCGGAGCAGGCCCGGCTGGCCCGGCTCACGGCCCGTACGGGGCTGATCGCGGCGACCTGGACGGGCCTCGCGACGGCGGCGACGTACGCGACGCTGGGCGGGCTGCTGCTGTCCGGTGCGATGGCACTCTCCGTGGCGGGTACGGCGGTGATCGCGATCCGCACCGGTTCCGCGAGCCTCGACACCCTCGTCCTGGCGGTGAACCAGCTGCACGAGGAGGCCCTGTTCGTGGGCGATCTTCAGAAGCTGTACGAGGAGGCGACCGAGTGGGCGATCCCGGTCGGCGGGGCCGCGCTGCCCGAGGAGCCGCGGGAGATCCGCTTCGAGAACGTCACGTTCAGCTATCCGGGCGAGGCCACCCACCCCGCGCTCGACGACGTCTCCCTCACCCTCCCGCTCGGCCGGATCATCGCCCTGGTCGGTGAGAACGGCTCCGGCAAGACGACCCTGGTCAAGCTGCTGGCCGGGCTGTACCGCCCGGACCGGGGCCGGATCCTGTGGGACGGCGTCGACGCGGCGGGCGCCGACCGGCAGCAACTCGCCGACCGGATCGCGATGGTGGCGCAGAACTTCAAGCGCTGGCCGTTCACCGCCCGCGTCAACGTGGCCGTCGGACGGTCCGCGGCGCCGCTCACCGAGGAGCGGCTGGCCGGTGCGGTCGCCGAGGCCGGCGCGGAGGACGTGGTCGCGGATCTGCCGCGCGGCCTGGACACGCTGCTGGCCCGCAACTTCAGCGGCGGGCACGAGCTGTCGGGCGGTCAGTGGCAGCGGCTCGGGATCGCGCGGGCCGCGTACCGCAGGGGCCGCATCCTGATCGTGGACGAGCCGACGGCGGCCCTCGACGCCCGGGCCGAGCTGGAGGTCTTCGAGAAGATCCGCGCGCTGGCGGGCACCGGGCAGACGGTCGTCCTGATCACCCACCGGCTGGCGTCCGTACGCCACGCGGATCTGGTGCACGTCCTCGATCAGGGGCGGCTGGTGGAGTCCGGGACGCCGGACGAGCTGCTCGCGAGCGGCGGTGTGTACGCGGAGCTGTACGCGCTCCAGGCGGACCAGTTCACGGTGAAGGTGCCCGCCCCGAAGGCGGGCTGAGCCTTCAGGCGGCGACGTCCACGACGTCGCCGCTGCGCACGATCACCAGGAACGCGTCGGTCGCGATGTCCATGACGACCTCAGCCTGCAGGCCCTCCAGACGGCGCGCCTGCGCGAACTCCTCCGCCGGCCACGAGCCACGCGGCCCGCCGGCGGGAAAGCGCTCAAGCACCATTCGCCCGTTCACCCTGTACCTCCCTGTCGTGCTGAAACTCGGAGAGCTTCGTGAAGCCTCATAGAGTTAAACGCCGACAGTACGGTGAACGGCTCGGGAAGTGACGGTACTGAGACATAGTCGACACCGGGCCGCACACTTTCCGCACACGGTCCGCGTCAGCCTTCGTTGCCGTCCGCCTCAATCCTCGTACTCGTCGTGATAGCGGATGCGCTCACTGCCCGCAGGCGCCCCGAGAGCCGACGCGCGCCCCGCCGGCTCCTCCCACTCCTCCTGCCGCCCCAGTGCGGTCAGATCCAGGAAGGTGGTGGTCGAGCCGAGCCCGTCGAGCCCGCGCTCATAGGTCGAGTAGGTGTGGAACACCCGGTCGCGGTCCCGCAGGAAGCAGCTGACGCCGGGCCGCTCGACGGGTTCCCCGTCGCCGACGAGCGTGACCTCGAAGTCCCAGTTGAAGTCCCCGCCGAAGGACGAGTACCAGGGCAGTGTCCATCCCATCCGCGCCTT
>Ga0307510_10004487_pt1 | contig 16422 bp, 9 predicted proteins | sample 12_EM_MG_FD_207224 | JGI IMG/M metagenome (GOLD analysis project Ga0307510, IMG submission 207224) | Populus trichocarpa ectomycorrhiza microbial communities from riparian zone in the Pacific Northwest, United States - 12_EM | ecosystem: Host-associated > Plants > Roots > Unclassified | place...
GAGAACGCGGCTGCAGAGGCGGATGGCAGGGGCAGTGGCAGGACTGCCGGGATTGCGCGGGGGGGTAGGGGGGTATCAGAAGGCTGTAGGGTGTAGGAAACGTTGGAGATTAACCATTTTAGGCTGCTCACCACATACATATTTTCCTTTCCTGAATGATGAGAAAAGCAACTACGATGGCCTTAAACAGACAGTTGTTTCGACCGTGTCCCACCACTCTTATGATAGTTTCTCACCTTCAGACACCCCGACCCCAGTGTTCCCAAGCGTGCAGTCCGTCCGTCTTCGGATCCGCATGGGACGGACGGCCGCACCTCAAAGGGCGCCCGGGAGAACGGGTATCTTGGCGTCCGTCCGGACGACAGCCCAGGACGGACTGGCGGGGACTGCAGGTGTCTCAGGTGGCTCAATTTTCCCGGTAACTCAGGATGGCGAGTGGGCCCTGTGGGTGACTGGCCCTACAGGTAATTTGCGAGGACTGTTGGAATTTTTCCTGCTCACCACATACAGATCCATTGACGGAAAACTTCTACCACGAGAACAATCACAAATCGAAAGGGTACTGTGGGGCTTAGTATGGGCCAACGTTAAACTAAATTGTTTTTTATTTCTTTTTGTTCTTTATTTGTTTTCTATAGGCGCGTGGGTTACATAGCTAGACAGCTAGGGAAACTATGCGGTGGGTTTCTGGATGACTAAGGGATGGGAAGGATCGTGGGGTTGAAGAGGCAGGGGTGGAGTCAACGAAGACTAGGGAAGAGCGGAGACGGACAGCAACCTGTGCATAGAATACTTTGCTCGTGGTTTTTCATCGATAGGGATCAACTTTTTTCTTTCGGGTTCTTTAATCGTCATCAACGATTTCTTTGACTTTACCCTCTGTGTGAGCGGCGATTGCCCACTTTCGGTATTGTTTTATTTCCCTACCGTGATATCATTTCTTCTCTCTCCGCTACGCTCTTTTGCTTTCCTTTATCTATCTTGCTACACGGGAGGAAAGTTCTTCCCAGACCGAAATCATCGTTTCAGTACTAGAACGAACTAGTTCCTAACTACCGTTGTTTGATACCTACCACACCACTGTTAGCTTCAAACAGATTACCCACAACCCTACATACCTAGTTGACCACGGATCAACAACTGCAAAACACCTTAAGTGCAAGGTGGGACAACACCAAGCACACTATCGTCGCCGCAACCCACACAACACTTGTGATATTGACCGAACCCGCCATCCCTCGGTCTATCATGATATCGACAGCAAAGCGCCTTCCCCAACCCTCGGTGAATGGGATTTCACCTCGGTTATGAGTCGGAGGAGATTCGGCAAAGATGAAGAGTCGAGGAAATACGAGGAAAGAATCGGCATGCTCAGGTCGTATGTCCGAAAGGGAGCTTATTATTTGAGGAGGATAAAAGGACTCCTGTTTTCCCTTTGTTCGTTGTTTTTCGATCACCCATCAGAGTTTGGCTTTTGTCCTCGCTCTATCTTCTGTACACAGAGTATCAGTCACTCGTTTCTTTATTCTTTATTGGATTTGTTTTCTTGTCATCTTATCTGTTTGTATCGATAAACTTTTGGTCCCCCCACCCTTCAGTGATCGAATCCACTGTGCACCAAACCATTTTGCTGAAACAGGACTGCTGATGACGGGTGAGGAATGCAGGTACGATTCGGGAGTTACCGATACGCCGAGGACTGTAAGGCCCTACAGTCACCCTCCTCGACGGTAGTCTTTCCCAGAGGACGGACGCTCTTGCCATACAGCTTGAGACAGACGCCCGGGACGCCCGGGAACACCGTCCGACCCTGCATACCTGATGCGACAATATCAAACACCGACCCACCTACAATGAAGCAAGAACTCTGACGATAGCCGAACATCTGCCTCACCCTCGGCGATGAACTCGACCCGAGGCAGGTGGCATACCTCTACCCTTGGTCATTGATCTATCTTGGAAGTGTCCCGGCAAAGAGAAGCGGAAGGATGAGTTAGAGATGAAAAGTTAGAGAGCAATCCGGCATGCGCAGGAAGTGTGCTGGGGAAGAAGATTGTCTGTTGATAAAGATATAAGGTGTCCTGTTCTTCCCTTTGTCCGTTTTGTTATCTCTGACTCATCGCATTTCACTCAAGGTTCTACGGTCATCTCTTGTTTTTGTTAAAGCCATTCATTCTTGCACACTATATCTTTATTCTTTCTTGGTCTCTGATATCTTTTGTCTATCATCGTTGTTCGTATCAATAAAAGTTTTTTGTGTAGTTCGGTGGCTAAGGATTGGACCCTCTGCGCCCAACTGCCCAATAGTTGTTCAAAAGGCAAGGACTGCGGGGGGGGGGTCCACAGCCGGCAGGTATAGCATTAGAAATGGCGGCCGGGCACATGCGGGAAAGAGGTGAGGAGGGCTCCGGGGAACGGCAGGGGAGCTTTAGACAAACTATGAGTGATATCTAGTGATGCCATACAACTGACACAAGAAACAATACGCCTGTAAGAAAGAGATGAAGGTTAAATAGATCATCAAGTACTCTAGGTGTTAAGATAAGACTGAACCAATGATTCCTCTATGCGTGTTATTTTATCTTTAAATACTTTCATAAGTCCTTTGCCCTAACTAAAGTCATGGTGGCGATGTCGCAACAAAGCCAAACACTCTGATGCAACCGAAGTTGGCTCATAGCACACTGCCTGGAATTTTCCAGAAGAGTTACCGGGAAACCCAATCGTCCCCCTCGGATCTGGAGATCTGCAACCAATATCGGAACCTTCTGGCCGCGATAGTGCAAGTGCACTCAGCAGCAGGGATATGATTGCCGTTCCGCAGATTCGTGCCAGTGGCCTTCGAGTTCTAATTTGGAAAACGTTTTTGGCTTTTTTATTTCTTAAAGATGTATTCTTCCTTGCTTAGTAGTTCATGCATACGGCACATGATTTGCCTGATCATGAACTATGAGCTAGACCAAATCATGAGCTTGAAGTTTCAGAGCATACCAGCCGAAGAGATGTAATAGGAAACACCACAGGGCCCTACCGGGCCGGATAGGGCGCCAGGTCCTACCTCCATTTGCCCTAGTCCGTCTATGGACTCAAAAAAAGACGGACTATCTTACCACCGGCAGTCCGTCCCGTCTTACCTCCAAGACGGACGGACTGGACGGTTCGGAACCCTATGCTGGAGGATTCGCCGATATGAGATGTCCATGCTAAATGGGCTTGTGAGCAGTGGATAAACGAAATGGTGTACTACTATCGGAAGTAGGTTTTTAGTCGCAGAATATATAAGAGGGCGGGGGCTGGGCATGTGGGAGAGAGGATAATTTTCTGAGCCCGCCATGTAAAGTATCAGATGCCCGGTCCTACAACTTCTCCGTTTAACCGGCTCTTGGGCGTAGGGCGTGTTCTTAGCCAAAAAACAACGGACTGGGGGACGTATCCGTCCTGTCCTACCTCCAAGACTAACTGACAAGACTTTTGGGAATACCCCCTAACACCTAGGGAAAGCGATGAATTTCGGCGGTATACGATAGTAGTCATGTTTGCTAAAGTTATTTCATTAGTAAATGAATGCTGTTCATGAACACAATGGGAACTACGTAATACACAAACGCATAGAAGGGAAAAACTTACAGTACCGTTGACACAGCCAATCTAGGATAGGATCCTCGCTCGCAAGTGCCGTTTACCCCCGAGAGGCGGAAAGTTCTCAGTACATTAGATGGAAGGTACAGGTGTTTCGGCTGAAGTTTAGAGGTTGGAGCGTTCTCATCTGCGCAGCCTCCACCAAGAGTTGCTGAATTGGGTTGGTTGAGGAGAAGTCTATCTTTTCTCCAACCCCACCGTGATGCATTGGGACAGCGAGCAACTGGTATCATATATCATACCACGAAACTGTATCACCATATTATTCAGCTCATGTCTAGAACCGCTCCAGCTGATTAAAACTTGCCCTTAGGGAGTAGGGAAATATCAGAAAACAAAATCTGGAAATCCCATAACTGTGCCTACTGAGACAAAGGCTATGTTTCCCGATTGTGAGACACCTTCGCTTACCCCAAGCTGGGGAAAAAGCATGCGACACTCCGGACATTGTTTACGTGTCCGCAGGCCTAAATCTCCAAGACTTCTAGGTTAACTGATAATTTCCTGTTTTCCTGCCCCCAGGTCTCCTTGTGCACACTCTGTATGATAATACCCTTTGGCAAACACCTTCCGGCTAGCGATCTGGATCACAGTCAAAATCCCAGGTGACGTCACCCTACTAGAAATATTAGGTTGAAAAGCCAACAGGTGGCGTCTTGATTCCATGCCGCATCCACCACTCTTTCTCACAACACCAAAACCAATTATCCTCCATCTTTGATCACAACACCACTACGCGACACTACCCCCATCCACCACTATCGCCAACTGCGAGACGGAATGGCAGCCACGGCCACCCAGGGAGTGGATGTCTCTTTGATTTCCTCTAACGCACAAACCCCTCAGACTAGTGTGCCGCTTGACACGCATTATTATCTTACGGAGGGGCTAGAAGGGATAGAGCGCCAGCAATATCGCAGTACCCGTTCATTCTCGAAAGCGATTGACAAACTCAAAGATGAATTCAGATCCGGTAACTCGAGCGCAAGACAGTACTTGGTATTTGTCTCGGTGACGCAAGAACAGCTTGAGAAAATCCACCATCTTCGCGAAACCCGCCTCAAAGGGCTCGGCACAATGTACCTTAAGAATGAAGAGGTATTGATTGTCAAAATCATTCCAAGCTGTATTCAAGAGATGATCCACTTGGGGTTTGGATCCATGCTTTATCTAAAAACCATCGAGATGGGGCTGAAGTGGGGCCTTGATCCAATGGGTCGTACAACGTTTGAAGGCATTCTGGGCCAAAAAGAAGCTGATTCAACATTCGAACCTTCGGTTCGCCAGACTGCATCCCATTGGCCAACTGTTGTCTTTGAGTGCGGGCTTGCAGAATCAATTGAACGCTTGAGGGTGGATTGTCGTTGGTGGCTAGAAAACTCTACGGAAGTGAATATCGCTCTTCTCTTTTCATTCTCCAGAGCCGATAGGGGAATACATATTGAGCAATGGGAAATGCTCACCGTGCCAAATTCTCAGTATACTGGCTCCCATGCCGATCCTCTTACTAAGGACGTCACCAAAACCTACGAAATCGACATTGTAGCAGGGGTTGCTTCAGGAGGTCCACTGACGCTTGACTTCCAGAAAGTCTTCCTCCGCCCACCCGTCCTGGGAGAAGGAGATATCATCTTCAGTGTCGAGGAACTCAGGAAGTATTTCACTCATATCTCGGCTCGTGCACAATAAGGTAAGCTTTCAACACAGATACCATGTCGCCCTGGACCAACTATCTCTTGAAATTGAAATTATGGCTAATAGTGTTAACCACTTAAGAACAAGATGTCGAAGATGAGGCTACTTGAGGGTAAGCTCTCCGGGAGATTAAAATACAGAAGGTTGATGGGTCGGTGCATGGAGAAACGGGTTGACTAGGGGGTCTCAGTAAGCTGATGTATTATTTCATTGCTTTACTGTATAAGAGGGTCTTGGTTCTTTTAAAAGTCCTTGGTCAACTGAAATTTTCGGTGGGAGATAATGAGCGAACTCAATGGGTCGTAACACAGTGCGTGTTAGGGAGTGACATTGCATCCGGAAGGATTCCCGCCAACGAAGATGTGTGGTAAAGTTCTCTGTATTTAACCCCCCGGCTCCGCCATTGATATATGAATAAGCAAGCCAGATACGAATCCGCAGAATATACAGATCTCTCCTCCCTGACTTCTTTGTCCTTTTTCATCGGTACAGCCTGTCCTTCTCCTATCCAGATCTCATAACAACAAGCACATCCCGCCAACATGAGTCCCGCAGTCAAGAGAAAAAAATAATAAAGAAAAACAAAAACATTATATGCACATATCAACCCCACAGCAATCCTCATTCTTCCTCCGGAAACGGCTGCTAGAATTAGCTTTGACTGCAACTCAAGCCTGGGATGACAAAGATTAACTTACAGTACTCTCTTTCAGAGCCGGGTTCAAGCGGGCCCTGCCGGATATGATTGTAGTATGCTCTCAACTTCTTTTTTGTGAATATGAAGTCTCCTTCGCCATGTTTCGTTTTGGGTTTTCGAAGAAAAACCTGCTCGAAGCGGAGCTTCAAGGGGCCGCCCGTTGTCTCCTCCGGAGCGAGATGTACAGTCCCTGTTATGCCCGGTACCGTACTCTCATCGCCTTTCTTCTGTGTGATTTGTGGATTCCGTAGCGTTCCGTGTTCCCAGAGTTCAATCCTAACCGTCCGGTCTCTCTTTGAAACAAAAAATCAGAATGACAATTTTTACAGCCCCCTCAGAGCTCTCGAACCACCATCGGGCGTCTGCAGCTAACCGCCGAGGAGTCTCCGAAACGCCGCCTTCCACTACCACTGTTGGCCAATCCATGATGCCCCGACGGGCCAACCATGGTCTGAGGGCTCCATCCGCTTCCTTTTGGCTCTCCATCCCTGAATCGTGCTTGAAACCTCAGCTCCCTGCCCCTTTGCCACTATCCTTTCCCTCATGGCATACACAAACTCATTGGTGACCATTTGATGGACTGGGCCCGGAATGATTTTGATAATCAAAGTTTTTGCTTGGTTGAAGTAGAGGAAGCGGAGCGCTTTATAGTGAGCGTCACGAACACGCTCAATGTTCGTAAGTTGGTGTAGCGTCACTGGAGCAAAAACCAGGTGTTTGGGTGTTTGGTTTTCGTCAGCTTTACTGGAACGGAATCCGTCTAGTCGTGGATCCACGGCCCTTTTCAACGACCGAATATTACGATATTCGCAATGTTCTACCCCCTCTAGCCCCTCGGTAAGGTAATAATTCATGTCTAGCTGCCCCCTAGGCTGTTCTCGTTGGGGGGCGCTTGGTTGAAAAAATATCAGCTTGCTGGGCGGGCACGGCAGTCATTCTCTCAGCGGCTGGTCGTAGATATAGAAGAAAGTGATGGCTATGAGTATCAATGGTTGTGGTTCATAGGCTTTTAATGTTGGAGGAAGCGGTGCGATTGTTGTATGATAGCATGAGAGCACACTGTCGCCAGTCGTCATTCCAACTGAGGATATATTTTGGTCACGTGATGCGACCTGGTATTCTCATACCCGCACAAACCGCCGGTACCTGCCACAGTCACAAGAGTTTTACTATGGCCTCCGCGATGTTAACTGTTAGGGCCTGTTTGGATGCAACAGTTCCGTCCAGTTAGCCCATACAACTAACCATTTCCTGCCATTCCGGAAAATTGTAAACGGAATGGCCGTTTGGCACAACAAGTATCAACCTTTCCGTTTCAAAACACAGGTAAAAATATCAGGTGTGAAAATTTTTCTAGAGGTCACTCCTTCCACTTCTGCCAAACAAGCCCTTAAGGATTAGCTCATTCGTCGCCTTTTGAATCCTTAAACACCGCGATTCATTTCATAAGCACCATTTCAATCTCACCATTCAACTCCCAACCCGGTGAGGTAAATTGTCATAATTCTCCAGATTAAGTTAATAAATGACGGGTAGAAGGACTTCGGTTTGTGTTGGAAGACGTCAACACCATAAGGGCAAGAGCGAAGCTCTGCCACTGCCTCTTGTGACGCCCCAGTCTTGTCAAGAGAATAGAAGCACCGACCGTGAAGTCTCGGAGGAATCGCCCCTGTTTGCTCTCTAACCCTTGCAAGGCCATCGGAGGATAAATGATCCTATTAGGAAGATCCTGCGGGAGTGTCTGTGAGCTCATAGAGACCAAATCACCAATGGGCACCGGTGAGATCGCTCGTACTTTTGCAGAAATCACAGTGCGTGATTCTGCGAAACCAGAGTCGCTGCTTCGTAGCTCCCGGGAATTCACTAGTAATTGAAGCGCATGCAGGGCAGAAATTCAAGTGGGTAGAGGCATCATACTACCTCACTCGCTACGCGATTCAAGACTGTTGAAAAAATGTGGAATGGCCGAGTTGTATACAGGAAAATAGGGGTAGCAAGAAATTCTTAAAAACTCAACTCTATCTAAAAGGGCGGGAGAGACCCACTGTTTATACAGAGAAGCCGGTCAAAGCAAAATGATATTGAAGACAAGAGAAAACGGATGAGACCAGAATTGCAAATCAGATCATTGATTGATCGCGTGGCGACACGAGCGAAAAGATAAATGGGACGAGTGAAACTCCGATAGCGCGAGATCGATGCTACCAGATACCGACCGGCTTTGTCGTACTCGAATAGGTATGCAGCAAGTGCATATCCGGAAGCACCATTTCAACATAGACCCATGCTCCACAAACATCACGACATTACGATTTCTGCGGATCCTGGCTTGGCTGGGATTGTATAGGAATTCATCAAAACCAAGTAACAAAAAATAGCTATAACTCATCCCTATTCGCCAATCTCTAGTTTCCGCCGTGCTCCCGCTGGCCACTGTACGAGTATCTCTTCGGGTTACTCTAGCTTGGTCTCCCCTGACATACAAAAAAAAAGTACATGGCAACCGGTCCTAGTACGTAAACGACCCTTTCTCCACCATTTGTAATATTTCAGAATTCTGTGATATTCACCATGTTGCCGCGAGTATTACTGATGCATCGCCAAATTTTCGAGGATTCTCATGGACATGGGGCTGTAATAGAAGCTAAGATGTGTATTTTTGGTGTAAAAAAGGCATCGGACGAAAGGTTTTGTCCTAGTACCGCATAAACTGGTGGCTTTGTCTCGAAATCGAAATAAGACGACATAGGCTAAGAGCCTGCTTGGCAACAATAGGACCGTTCCGTTGGGCGACTTTTCCGCTCTGAAAATGACCTCCCCGTTTTGAAACGGAAGTGAAAGAGTCATTTATATGGGAGAACGGAACTGAACCGTTGTAGCCAAACAGGCTCTAACTCCTTGTAGACGGTACTAACTCTTTCAGGGCTCTTATTTTGAAGAAATCGTCCGATAAGTTTCACCTCAGCCGCTTATTATTTCAAAGTACAAGAGCTGGGCCGATTATCGCCAGTTTATGCGGCACTCTAAGTATAAATTTTTATCGCATTAAGAATTTTGCCGTAACCACAATGTCTAACGTCACTAACGTCCACTAAGAAGATATGAATTTCAGTTGACTTCCCTGAGCACCCGTTTCGCATATCGTGTGTAAAATTACGAAATCCTTTGATCTAAGGTAAAGTTCCCAATGTAAAACGGTCGGTGTAGTATAGTGGTTAGTACGCCTCGTTGTGGAAACACAATTTCCGATGAGACCCATGTTCGATTCATGGTACCGACAACATTATTTTTAAATTTTCCGTGGTTGAAGCACCACCCCCCTCGTCTATCCCCAGAAGCACCTGTTCAATGGTTATGCAAGTATCTCGGAGCGAAACCTTTTGCAAGTCCAATGCCCCGTTTCATACAAAACGGGCAGATGAACCCGAAACCTGCTCGGCACTCGAAAAACGCACTTGCAACCGCTGAGCCGGATCTCGACATCCCAAAACTAATTCTTAGTGCGGAGACACCGCTACAGCACGGGCTATTGTCCTAAGCCGATTCAGCGAGAGCACAGTTTATACAAAAATGAAGCCACAACTCGACATAATAGCCGAAAAATGCCCACTTAGAAATTCGGAATAAACCCACTTTTGATAAATCCGGTTTTCTTGTTTTTTTCTTCTCCTGACAAGGTTTTGTCCCCCATAAAGTTCAAAATTCTCTTTTAATTATATCCAGCTGCCCCCCGCCTTTCCCGGCCACTTATATGAGAAGTGTTTGAACAAAAATGGATATAGGTCAACTGAGGAAGGTTACCCCTTTTCCCAGATCCAAGTTTGCAACTGGGCACAGTTTAATCACTTAGTCATGAGGTAGAGCATTATGGTTGTACGATCTTGGCGACAAAAGAAACCGACCCCTCCCACGTTTTACACCAAAAATGGCTGACTTTGGACATTCACAACCCATTCCAAAGTTGAATAGATTTAATGAAACCAAGGTATAGTGGAGGCAGTTGTTGAAACTTTCTGGGTAAAAATTATGAGAATTTTCCCATTCTCCTACAGAGGTCGAGGGCTTGGGATTGTCATCGGAGGTGGTTGCAATGTACCTTTTGTATGGGACACTCATACAAAATTTAAGGTACTTTTTGGCCCCCATCACAATCTCTCGTATTGCACTATGGGTATTAACTAACAGAGCTTGTCACATATAAATGATAATATATAGATGCTTCCAAAGATTCTGAGGAATTTTAATATTTTTTCGCAAAACAACAAGGCGTGATTTTATGAGGCGAAAATGCCCATTTTTGGTGTAAAACGTGGGGGGGTCGGTTTCTTTTGTCACCTGGCTCGTACGTGGGAGCATACGAGTGAAGAAAACTGTGGGACAACCGGATTCACAACCAAAAAAAGGGAGGGTATTTGGAATAATTATCAAGCGCCAAAAAATATTTAAAATTCAAGAAATTGCACAGGGGAATCACCTATATAAATTTTAGAAAGCTCCTGCCAAAGGAATGCGTGTCTACAACTGCTTGGTTTGAAATTACCTCCTACGGAAACCCAACAGGTACTGTCGTTTATCCTGGGTTCTCCGGCGTTCTTTGATGGCTTATGGCAATTCCGAAGGACACTCGCAAGCCGAATTGCAGAATGAGATAAAGGGCAATGAAAAAGTGATGAGAGTTAATTCTTTTCTGGGTGCGGTGCGGTGGTGATGATTTTCTCTCATCCGCTTCCTCTCCCCTAAATACCCCTTTTCCTAGAGTGCTAATCTACTGGAGTGTCGGTATCAGACATGCACGATGCTTTGTATGTTCCCGCGCAGTTTTCCCCATGGCCATCCACGTGACCGACAGTACCTTTTTTCGGTGTGGAAATAAGATTTCCAAGTCCCAACCCCACTCAATATAACTAGTGGAGCAGAAGTGAGATCCACATTCCCAAAACAGGTGGGAGAAAAATAGAGAAGCAATAAGATCAGTGTGAAGTTATTTTCATTCCAATTCCAAACTCCGAGTCCATACCAATGTGTGAAAGCCCCATTTTTTGTGAAATCGGGCTTGTCCCACCATTTTCTTCACTTGTATGGGAGGCCGACTGCGAACCCGGAGAAGAGGGACAAGCTATCGGCGACTAAAATTGAAAGGCGGAGTTCATTCGCCACCCAGGCGAGGAAGTACGCTGTGACGTCATAAGCTCTGTCACCGTGTTCTCTGTAAAATACATATCCTTCAACGGGGCTACCACGAGATTTTCCTCATTCCTGCGATACTGTGGGGGGCATATGAAAACAACAATGAGACCCGCTACCGACGACGAAAGCAGGATCTATCGTACCAGATCAAGCCTGTCCTGGAAGGCAAAGTAATCATGCTTCATGAGAACAATATATGATTTGACTATTAAATAAAATCGACGGTTGGACCCTGCCGATTTAATCACATGCTTCACAATTGGACAGATTGCCGATTGTTGAGGGAGGTTGGTCATGCAATACCCAAACTAGTTAATTATTCTAATTTCGGGTGGGCCAATCCTATGTTCTGACCACATTTCATAGAACACTGACATGGGTCGCCCCTTAGCTCCAGTATCAGTTCCAGTCTTGTGTTCTATCATAGTGAGCTCATATCTCAGAAACCGATGTGCTGGCGTTTACCCGCCCGGGAATGGGTACGCCCTATTTCTATCACCCAGCTGTCCATAAACCCTCCAATGCCATTACCATAAGCACATTCAGCACGCCCCGAACAAACCATGGACCACCCAGAATATCCGCACGCCGAATCTGGCTCAGAACAACTCTTGTGGGCCGCGGAGCACGGGGCCGAGGAGGTTGTAAAGTTACTGTTGGAACGACAAGATATCAATCCCAACGAAGCAGACACCAAATACGGCCGAACGCCACTCCTCTGGGCTACGGAGAACGGGCATGATGGAGTAGTAAAATTGCTATTGCAACGAGAGGATATCGATCCCGACATTGCCGACACGAAATACGGCCAAACGCCACTAGAACGGGCGGCACAGGGGGGGTATGAGGGAGTGGTGGAGTTGCTATTGGGACGAAAGGATATAAATCTCAATACTGCGGGTGTTAAATCTCACTGGACACCACTCGGCCGGGCTGCGTGGGCCGGGCATGAGGGAGTAGTAAAATTGCTATTGCAACGAGAAGATATCGATCCCAACACTGCAGACGCAAAACATAGCCTAAGGCCGCTCGAGTGGGCTGCACAGCAGGGGCATGCGGGAGTTGTAATGTTACTATTGGGCAGAGAGGATATAAATCTCGAGACTACCAATCCCTGGACACCGCTCGGGCGGGCTGCGGAGAGGGGGCATGCCGCAGTAGTAGAGTTGCTATTGGAGCGAGAGGATATTAATCCCAACGCCGCAGACGATACATATGGTGGGACACCACTCTGGTGGGCGGCACAGCACGAGTACGAGGGAGTGGTAAAGTTGCTATTGAAACGAGAAGATATTGATCCCAACACCGCGGACACCAAACACAACCTAACACCACTCGCGCGGGCCGCCGGGAAAGGGCATGAAGGAGTCGTACAGGCGCTATTGGAAAGAGACGATATCAATCCCAACACGGCAGACACCAGATATGGCCGAACACCACTTTCGTGGGCTGTAGAGTACGGGCATGAGGGAGTGGTAGCGTTACTACTGGAACGAGAGGATATTAATCCCAACACGGCAGACACTAGACATCACATGACACCCCTCATGTGGGCTGTGGAGCACGGGCACGAGGGAGTAGTAACCTTACTACTAGAACGAGAGGATATTGATCTCAATAAAACGGACTACAGATATGGCGGGACGCCACTCTGGTGGGCGGCACGGCTCGGGCATGAGGGAGTAGTAATGTCGCTATTGGCACGTGAGGATCTGGATTATGATGCACGGGGCCCAAGCCGCCGAACAGCCATTGAGGTAGCTGCATCACAGGATCACGCCGGGATTGTGGAACTACTCTCCCAGCTTAAACCCTCCTTTCCCCTCCCACAGTACCCAGTACCCAAGTCGGACGCACATGGGACCTTTGAGCACTTCCCGCTTGCTCCATCGCAGAGGCTTCCCGCCGGTGTCCGAGCCCTCCTTGTTTTCGTGATTATTATCGGCTTTGTTTTCGCCATCTTTTTGCCTTTCCTCATCCCCTACAAGCCCTCATAGGACACCCACAAGCGCCTCACCATGATTCTTACCGTTTTCTAGACGATTTTCTTATCGCACCTGCGGAGTGGATGCGTACCAAAACGTTACAGTTCTATGTTCGATGCATAAACGCGAGTTCATGCGCTTGGCGAATAGGAAATAACCCGAGAGTCATCCGGTGGAATATTGTGCATAATCCCTTCCCTCAACCTTTACTTCTTCTACCTCCTTCTCTGCAATTTTTTATCCCTCTTTTTCCTCCCACTTGTATCTTGGAACACAGTTTATCTCATCTCATTATCCGCAGACCCGTTTTCTTCTTTTCCTCCCTCAGGTTATTCCTTTCCTGAGAATTCACTATTATGAAAACAGAACCTACCCGCCCCCATGGACCCCCCTCCCCCCCACGCCCTTTTGTATTCTGGCCATTAGTTGTTTAAAACTCACAATGTGTAATATTAAAGATAATGGCTTCCCGACAGTATGACAACCTGATAGGAATTCAGCAATCTCACTTGGCTATTGCTCATAACTTCCATAGGAAAAGCCGTGGCAAAGGTGGTTATTTGAGGTCACCTCTACTCGCGGTTTGAGCTCTATCGGGGCTCCCGCCCAACACTCGCCCCATATCACAAAAGTGGACATTTAGTAATGACCATGTTGATCAGAAGCATTGAACGACACGAGCGCTCTCGAGAGGCCCCCATTATCTAATCACCGAAGAAATGAGAAGCAATTGGGATCCTTTGGTAACCGAACAGAGGCCAAAAGACCCCAAACTGCATGTTTCAGACTTTCATTAGAAAGTTTGCGCAAGGAGAGATAAGTGTTAGGAAAACAAGTTATCACCATCCAACCTAAAAGTCTGGGATACCAAGTGGGCGGCATGACCTGGGGGGATTCGACCACCACGAGACGAGAAGCCGGCGATGACGCAATACCCTTTAACCACTTAGATGTCATCCAATACTACAGCCGGCCTTCCCAAGAGATCTCCTACCCAATCAGTTAACTCTGATCTCACCCTCAAATTGGTTGCCTCCTCGAGCTCGAATTCCAGGCCACTATTATACAGGTCGGGTTTTATACCAGCTATATCAGCAACCATATGGAGAAAATCGGGGTATGCCAAACACTTAACCAAAGCAGTCTGATATAACGAGATAAGTTAATACGCATGTGGGGTCCAATCGAGGAGGATGTGGAGACAGGGTTTCGAGACTGCAGTTGTTGAGACATATTTCGATTCTCTATTAGTCCGCTTTGGCAAACCAGTAGGGTAGGTGCACTCCACTCCCTATCACTCTGTTTAAGGGCAGACTATGGGAGAGGGGGGGGGTACTTGTTTCAAAAGAAAATGATTAGAAGGCTTACATTCAATCTCAGTATCCCGCATCCTTCCACCCAAACAAGCCAATCTCAATGCCCCCGGCTACCGGCTGAGATCAAAAGTTACCGGGAAATATAGCCCGGTTCAGGCCGTGGATAGGCCAACATATTTCGATACCTTTGGGACAAGTCACAGACCCATCAGAGTTCTGCATATATCACTAGAAAGAATCACCCGGTGAGTAAGTGAGGCCTGCGCCTATCAATACTCGCCCCGACATCCATCCGGGAACAGAAAAGTTCAAAGAAGTTCCAATATCTTCTAAGGACCCTGGTATGCCACCGGTCCCGGCGAGGTTTTAATATAAAATTAGCTTAGTAGGTTCGCCCTCTCTTCTTACTTCTCCGTTCACATCCAAAGTTCAATTCTTTTTCTTTTTTATATATCTAGTCCAGCTAACAGTACCCATTAAGTTTAAACTACCAGATGACACTCCGTCGACGACGGCAATCGAACAATGAGTGATAATCCATGAACAGTGAACCCCGTGAAAGAGATACAACCACATACCCGACTCAAATTCTTTCCCTTATAATACCTCTGTCTTGCCTCCACTGTCCCCAGAATCTTCTCTTTTATACCGTGTCATCTTACATAATGACACCTTGGGCTCTCATTGAACATCAAATCCAATGCTCCCATTAACCCCAGTCTCAAGGTTTACTACCACTGCTGGGACAAGGTAGGGCAAGCAGTGCAGCCCAAATCTCCATATATTTGATAGCTCTCACTCCCTTACGAGCCCTTTCACTTTGCTGCTAGAGATGATGTTTCCTCGCCAGGCTACCGGCAGTACCGCATCGTTCTACTTCCATATAACTTCACCTGCAACCACGTTCCCCATCAACCTACCGAATTCCAAATTCCGAGGCCACCACCTCATAGGACCCAAAATTGCTATGGACCTATTCATCCTTCCAGTGAAAGAGGACTTTTCCTCGGTTCCAATCACCTGGCGATACCCATTCCGCCGATTGGGGAAGCAAGCCACAGAATAAATCCAAACACCGGAAGCGAAGGGAACCCCCTATCCCCCGAATTCCCGAGAGAAACGAGGAAAAACAGGACTCTCCAAGCACCCAGTATGTACCTATACTCTCCCGAGCAGACGGTATCCGTCCGGAGTCGTCAACCGCTATAATACTATAGTCAAATAATATCTCAACCAAGCCATCGATACCACCTACCCCCCCACGAGAGAAAAATACAACTATTCAAACACTTCTATCTCCAATCCTTCCAGACAGTATTACCATACAGTACCAACCTCGGCAAACCCTCTCTCCAAAATCCTCAATATTTTCCGGATCCATATCTAGGCGCCAAGACATTAAACCCCCCCATCACCCTCACTTAATTACAAAACCAGTCGGTTGGATGATGTTTCCTTCGTCGCGAAATTTACCGCAAAACGTGCCTTGGCGGCGCCGGCCGCCCCCGCAACCACGGCCATCGGGTAAATAAACGCACTGTAAGGACTCCACGGTCTAGTAGCGCGTCTCACACCGGAACACGCTTGGTAGCAGATCTCCCGCTGATGTCCCTTTTCTTGGGCAATTGTGATACCAGCAGTTTACCCTACCAGTGTATTGAATTCCTCCTCTGGGGTTTTTCTGCACTGACCCAGCTCTTCCAAAAACTCTTCCTCCCTCCCTCCCTTCCCACCGTATTAAATCTCCCAACCCCACCCCGAAAGTAAAAAAAACAAAAAATTCCCGAGTACAGCACCACAGCAGCGTAGCACCTCCCAACCGAAGCAAATCATCTCCCGGAATCAATCAATATACCCATTCACAAGTCACTTTCTCCACGACCGAGGGAAGGAAATTCCGCTC
>Ga0307510_10004488_pt1 | contig 16421 bp, 17 predicted proteins | sample 12_EM_MG_FD_207224 | JGI IMG/M metagenome (GOLD analysis project Ga0307510, IMG submission 207224) | Populus trichocarpa ectomycorrhiza microbial communities from riparian zone in the Pacific Northwest, United States - 12_EM | ecosystem: Host-associated > Plants > Roots > Unclassified | place...
CCAACCAAAGAAGTCCCAAATGTTCCCATATCTTATCCAACTGGTGGTCTTGCACTTGTTATCACTGCTGTGAGTACCAAGTTATTTTCTAGACCTACAGTATGCTAATCTCTTGACAAGCTTGAGCAGGCTTTTTCTCTCTTCCAAGATGACCACTATGAATGCAATGATGGCCAGCTAGTGGCCAAGAAGCTGTTGAATGAAAATCCCAAGAAGACTGATGTTGTTGATGAGAACCCATGATGGACTTGCATCCAATGGATTACTGTACTGTCCTGCCAGTGCTACAGTAGATCATCAATTTTTTTTCAATATTTTCAATAATAGAAAGGAAGCCAGTTATGTTTTGCATTGTGTGATTAATTGAGCCTGGTGCATGTGCACATGAAATGCGGCTGAGTTAAGACATACAGTAGTTTCTTTGTCATGTCATACTCACTGGTCCCAACCTCCGCCTGACCAAAGCTCACTTTCTTCCCACCCAATGCCTTCCCCAGCAAGTCCCTTGCTTTCCTTGTTTCAGTTCCAGCCACTTGCCTCTTTTTTTCAGTCTGACTGGTCCTGTCTGCATGATTGAGCAAGTGTACTAGTGCCCTCTAGATTGTTCCTTCCCTCTGACATTGTCACTTTTTTTTCCGTATTCTGACCAGTCCCAGGGTCTGCCCCCTCCGATGAATCGATGCTTTCTTTTCGGTTTACTGACCCTCTTGCCAACTTACTTTTTTTCCACATCCCAACCAGTTCCGTCCTACCCTCTTGAGTCCATGGGTGTCCCACACTGGCTCGCTTTCTTTACATGTCCTGACCCATCCCTCCACTCCTCTGGCCCCTACAGCAGTGCCATGCCACCCACCCAATATCATCCTGCTACCAGCAACGCAACCTGCCCTCTCCAGCAGGTGATGTTAAGGGCCAAGGACCCTAAGGTGCGACGTGCATGGGTTTGTATGATAGTGGCAGGACTTGTACTTCAAGGGATCACAGGTGGCTAACGCTGACCCTTGGATACGCTGATATGAGTGGTCTGCATGCGTGCAAGACACTAGTGGGGATAATGAAGGATGTAGAGGAGAGTCTCGACAATGTTCGAGATGACTTGCACGAAGTGCAGGCGAAAACTGAAGGCGCTGTGGAAGCTACAACACTTGGGATTAAACCAAGTCAGGCTTAAGGCCCAACTCTAGGATATAAGGTTGACTTATATACATCTGGGCAGCTGCCATGACTTGAGCCTAATACTACTAGTACCCGTAGCGTGAACCCAGGATACGTGCTACCGGGTTAGAGTCAGTATGAGTCACGTGCACAGCCAAAGAGGAATCACATGGTAAGAACGATAGGTAAGCGGTCAGGTGATAAAGTCATGTGATGGAAAGGGGGTGGGAACAGATCATGTGATGAGAAAGTATTGGTAAGCAAGTGAAAAATGAATTCTGAGCCTTGAGAACGTAACAGGTGAGCTCCCCTTGCTTGCTCGCTTGCTTTTTGTCCACGAACACCCTCTTTCCAGTCTTTTTTTGTGTCACAACCAGTCTCATCCCACCTTCTCAAGTCTGTGAGTACACCACACTAGCTTTTTATCTTTCCATGTCCTGACCTCATCCCTTCCACCACTTCTCTGGCCCCTATGGCAGTGCTGTGCCAACCACCCAATGTTGTCCCATTGCTAGCAGTGCACCTGCCCTCTCCAACAGGTGAGCTCCCTTTGCTTGCTTGCTTTCTGTCCACAAATACCCTCTTTCCAGCCTTTTTTTCACATCACAACCAGTCCTGTCCTACCTTCTCAAGTCGGTGAGTACACCACACTAGCTTTTTATCTTTCTGTGTTCTGACCTTGTCCCTTCCACCACTTCTCTGGCCCCTACAGCAGTGCCATGCCAACCACCCAATGTCATCCCATTGCCAGCAGCGCACCTGCCCTCTCCAACAGGTGAGCTCCCTTTGCTTGCTTGCTTGCTTGCTTTCTGTCCACAAATACCCTCTTTCCAGCCTTTTTTTCACATCACAACCAGTCCCATCCCGCCTTCTCAAGTTGGTGAGTACACCACACTAGCTTTTTATCTTTCTGTGTTCTGACCTTGTCCCTTCCACCACTTCTCTGGCCCCTACAGCGGTGCCATGCCAACCACCCAATGTCATCCCATTGCCAGCAGTGCACCTGCCCTCTCCAACAGGTGAGCTCCCTTTGCTTGCTTGCTTTCTGTCCACAAATACCCTCTTTCCAGCCTTTTTTTCGCATCACAACCAGTCCTGTCCCGCCTTCTTGAGTTGGTAAGTACACCACACTAGCTTTTTATCTTTGTGTTCTGACCTTGTCCCTTCTACCACTTCTCTGGCCCCTATGGTGGTGCCACGCCACCCACCCAATGTCATCCCATTGCCAGCAGGCACCTGCCCTCTCCAGCAGGTGAGCTCCCCTTGCTTGCTCGCTTGTGTTTTGTCCACGTCCTGACCAGTTGTTCTCTCACATCTCCCTTGCAGCCCAAATCACATCCCTGTTGCCAAGCTGCCTGAGGCGCCATCTTCACACTCCCAGTCCCCTCCCCAGTTTATAAGTTTTTTTTTTCATATTCTGACCAGTTGCATCCTGTGCCCACGCAGGCTTAGGCTGACATTCTTTCCATGTCATGACCACTGGCAGTCCCAGCATCTGCCCTCACACCTTGTGATCACTGTCTTGTTCATATTCACTCCTCCCACTGCTGCTGGGATGCTTGGTTCTGAAGGACCCTTGTAGGATACAAGACCGTCATCATTGGCTGTGGCAAGGGTACATCATACACAATAGCATCTATGTCATTGACATTTCCACATCCACTGCTGGGTGTTGGGCATTTCCGATCCCGACAGGACTGCCTCTGATGCATCCCAAACCCATGAGACAGTTTGTGAGGAAGAGGAATCCTTGCGCACCCCCAAGTACCTGCACAGACACTATGCCCAAGTGATGGGTGAACTGCAAATACGAAATGTAGCACGAAACCGATGGTAACAAAGCTTGAGCCAATGCCACCTCCAGTGATTTATTACCTCTTGCTCTCTTGTTCTTTCTATGTCATGACCTCTCCCTTTTCCAGTCTGCACCACTCCCGTGCGAGCTACTATGACCACCCCCACCAACTCAAGACCACCTTTGAGCACCTCTGCTAGGCGCACTCTCACCTGATCTCACCTTCTGCTCTCACCCCTCCTGACTGGTCCTGAGCTCTGCCCCCCTAGCGAGTGCACCATACTCAATCAATTTCATTCCATGTCCTGGTAAGTCCTGTCATCCTCTCTGTGGCTGAGCCCCTTGCTGGCTTTTGCCTTCTATTGCCAGCTGTCTTGTCAACCACACATCCTTATTAAGATCGCTATCAGCCACTGCCACTGCCACAATGCCCCACACCATGCTCTGATGAATGGCTCAAACAACGAAACCCTCAACTGACAAAACCCCTTGTTGACTACATATCCTCATTAAGATTGCCATCAGCCACTGCTGTTGCCACAATGCCCCACACCATGCTCTGACGAATGGCTCAAACAATGAAACCCTCAACTGACAAAACCCCTTGTTGACTATGCATCCTCATTAAGATCACCATCTGCCACTGCTGTCGCCGCAATGCCCCACACCATGCTCTGACGAAGGGCTCAAATGACAAAACCCTTGACTGACGAAATGCTTGGCTGATGAAACCCTCAACTGATAAAATGCTTGACTGACGAAATGCTTGACTGATGAAACCCTTGACTGACAAGACTACCTGTCCTCATGTGGGTGCATGTGCCCTTGCAGACCACTGAGCACATGAAATCTTTGATCAGGGAACTGGGGAGGATCCCATGTAGCTAATGTATGTAGTGGGCATGTATTAAAATTATATTCCACCAAAATAAAAGTCTTCTTGAAATTTCCTTGTAACCACTTCTGTGTGACTTGATAAGGGCTTGAAATGACTTTACCGCCACTTGGACTCACTTTTTCTCTCTTGATCAATTCTGAAGAATGGGTAAAGTGTGAAAAAGAACAAAAAGGTGAAAAAAGGACAAAATAAGAATAGAGACCTAGCTTGTACAAGAGAAAATCTCTTGTACAAGTGCATATCAAGTTGCAAAATTTGCTTCTTGAAACACTCTTGAAACCTACTTGGAGCACATCAAGAGATAAGGTAGGGCTCACAAGGTTTCATCCAACATCACATGAGTGTGACACTGTGTTACATGACCCATCGCCAATCTATTTCGATGTCCATAGGGTGGCTGAACCTTGTTGGTGTGGCCTGATGTCATGTGTGATAAGATGGGGTGCACTGATACAATCATTGATCTATACCAAATATCATATTTTCTTGCTTTTCCCCTCACTTCATTTCAAAAATTTCGCCTTTCATTCCTGGCAGCTAGTCAAGTATTATTAAAAGGGATAGCAATGGTTGAGCCAAATGGTGTAGTGGTTATAGTGTTTTGCTTATATTAGTGAGCAGGGAGAGTCCTTTGGTTTGATTCTGCATGGTGGGCTTTTTCTTTTCATCACCCACATGTCATATGATTTAAATGGAAGGCAATGCCATGCCATCAGAACTTGAATCTTCAAGCAGATCTAGCCTGCACACCACCCAGAGATGCAAACTTTTTGAATAACTCCTCAAGCATCGAATTTATCAGAAATATGCTCTTATACAAATGACTTAAATGTACTCATATACATTTCTATGAAGCCAATTTTTTATAAATAGTGTTATTGGAAAGATATTCAAAACTTTCTGTTTGTCACACATTTTGTCACTTTTATCACGTGATGTTGGATGAAACCTTGTGAGCCCTACCTTATCAAGAGGATAAAAAGTATCCCCAAGGGTGGTCAAGAGTGATCAAGAGCAGTCAAGAGTGGTCATGTTTTACTGATGGCATTCTAGGTAGGTATCAGACTATGTATGGAAGGTTTGCATAGGTAGATCCAGGTAGAGCCCAGACCAGAAGGGCCCAGACTTGTAATTGTACAGTAGTGAACTAGGTCAGTCCAGAACCTTGTAACAGAGGGCCTTTGTGGCAGCTGCTATGTTCTCTGTATCTGTTAACAGCTTACTTGAGCTTGTGAGGGTTTCGTTTACAGTGTCTTGAATCCCGTTTAGGCAAATATTAATTTCGTTGTGCATCTTAGTCAGGTCTTTTCTGATGCTTTTCCTGATAAAGCTCTCCTTAGCTGTGGCTTCTGATTTAGCTATCACTTGGTCCTCTTTTGCTTTTTCTATGAGGGTGAACACTATGATATCCCTGAGGGCCTTCTTGGTTGAGGAATCTAAGGAGTCGTTGGTGAGGATTTGACCAACAGCGGCCGCTATTTTTTCAAGAGGGGTGGTTGCAGGGCTTTTGTTGCTAGTTGGGTACTGTGCTTCTGGGTCTGACTTTTCCGCTACTTTTCCTTGGGGTTCCTTGGCTGGAGGGCTTTCTTTTGTATTTCTGGCATTGAGTGCCTTGTTTAGGGACAAAGCGGCTGTAGAAGCTTGCGTCACGTATGTCTTTCCACCTGGTGGGCATGTGGTGGCCAGAGGTGGCATCTCCCCCTTTGATGGGGGCTTTGACATTTTTTAGAACAGATGGTTTGTCCTTTATTTGTGTTTTATGATGGATTCAAGTGGTATGTATGGGAATTTGTTTGTTTTAATGACTATTTCCTACTTTATGCTAACACTTTTGTTGGCGAGTTTTTAGCTGCGGAGGTGGTGGTTGCCTAAAAAGGAAGTCGCTCTCACGGCCTATCTAACAACTTCACAATGGCAGCGGCCTCACGTTCGAATTACTCGTTACGCACGCATCCTGTTCTCATACCCCGAAGGGATTCGAGTCCGCGGGTAGCAAGTGGTGCCATAGACTTCAGTCGAAGGAATCACGTTTCACAGAATGGACGATGGTTGGTTCACTGCAGCATCGTGCTATTTCGGCTAATAGGATAGGGTACCAAGGTGAGAGCATAGAGCATCATCATGTCCGGCGGGGGGAGTAAATATATGGTAGCGCCCGACAGAAAAAGTGAGAAGAAAAAAAGGGGGAAATGAAAGAGATAACAGCAGGGTCGGTCATATAGATGGATAGCAGAACGTCGCGAACAACGAGCGCTCGTAATCGGTAGAACGAGGGGAAAGGAACCGGAGGGACCAGAACAGTAAAAGTAGAGGCGGAGAGATAGGGAGAGGCGGAGGGTAGTAACTTGGAGAAAAAGAGGTAGGGAAACGAGCGTCTGACGACAAATAGACTGACTATGTCGTGCTACTACATTGTGCGAGTACTTTGCGCGCGCGGGGCGGGTATTCAAATTAAGAAGAAAAAAGGGCATTGGTGTGGGGGATATGAGACGAGGTATCGATAATTATTTTTCCGTGTCCGCGAATATCGTCGAGTTCGTCAACAGGGCAGAGAATACTAGCCAGGAGCGGAGAATCTGATAAAGTCTTGGTAAAAGAAAGAAAGAAAAAAAAAAAGGCGGGCGGAAGGAGCGGGCAATTTCGACAATCTGCATTTTCAGGTATGACATGACACACCACGCAGCGAAAGCGCTCGTTACGCACTTCATTCTTTCTCTTCCTCCTCCACCACATTGTGTAACGGCGCACCGTGAATATACCGGAATGGGCTGTCCCGACCATGATCAAAATCTGAGTTCGGCGACTCCACAAAATCTTCCCCGACCCCCTCCAGCTCCTCTTCTTCAAGCTGCTCCATCCCAGGGAAGTCAAGAGAGGAAAGGGACAAAGTCCAGCTGCGGAGGTGGTGTAGGTGCCAGCGGTGCGGTTTCTTTCGCCAGCAGCGCGGCCGGCTGAGGTAGTTGCTCTCGTGAGGAAGTACCAGCAGACTTTCCCGGAGAGCCTTTACTGCTGGCCGCCTATCGCTCCTTCTCGCGATACATCTCGATCAGCGAGCTCGCCTTCGGGCCCGGCTTTCCCGACAATCTGTCACGCACCTCCTGCTGTCGTTGCAGGTCACGTTGAGTATATGCCGGTGTCTATGGGCTCGCCTTTGCGGCCGGCACAGGGGAAGGGGGGGAGAGGGTGCCAACGGCGGGGTTGGGATGAAGCCGTTTAGTATTAAGTCGGGTGAGGGCCTGCTTCGGCGAGGCTGGCGGCGTCGGCCCGGATGAATAGACGCTCTCGGTCGTGTCACTACGTCGTGGGGGTGTCTCAATACCTCCCGCTGCCTGGGCGAATTCGTCTAACATGTCTCCTCCATCTCCGCCCACTTGCACGTGCCGGCGCTCAGGAAAGTCGAAATAGCCCATCCGCCGTTGAGGGCGCTGCGGTGCCGGGACTTGCATCTCTTCCGGCTCTGCCAGGTCGACGCTGCCAGGTATCGTTGGCGCGTATATTTCATCCAGAGCCGTTCCAGTACTGTCCATCCTCGAACGGTGTGGGACATTTCTTGGCTCGATGTCGACACTTTCTCCATCGAACGGAAGTGAAGGGCCACGAATGCCTGCGAGAACCTGAGCCACTTCTTGGCTCGCAACTTCGGGGTTATGACAACTAGCGCTGCGTGATCGAGGGCCCCCGGGTCGGCGAAGCTCCGCGTCTTGGTTTCCTGCGCGGCGCGAGTGGCTCGCAAATAGTATGTCGACCCAGGCATCATCCTTCGATCGTCGGCGTTCTTCCTTCGTCATCCTCCGTGAATTCGTGTTGATATTATTCAACGCGTCATCACTGTAGCTTGCGAGGCGCGTCTCGAACTCGACACCTTCTGCTTGCGAAGGGGTCAGGCCAGTCAGGCCAGACGTGCGTGGGTGCGGACTGCGTGGAAGGCCTGTGGGTACTCGGAAACGTTGCTGATTTCCGCTTCCAGCGCCTTGGATGCCTACTTGGGTTTGCCTGTTTGGATGACCAGGGTAGACAGACGAGGTGTGGTTTCCTCCCGAAGCGCAACAAACAAGGGAGAAGATATGTCTGGTCGAGTATGCCCCGATGAAGGACCCTGTGAAGAGCCAGGGGGTCCTCTCCCGGGGTGGGTAATGTCTCGCCTTACGGGCCCATCACGACCGAGTGATATCACCTTCGTCGAACTGTTGTTGTCACGAAGGAGTCCCTCGAACTCGGCCTCGCGAGAGTTCAGACTCCGAGGGACGTGTCCGGCAACGTAAGGGCGTCCATTAAGAGTGGCAGCTTGCTTCCATTGCTTCGTCTTGCCAGGTGAGAAGAAGGAACCCAGCGTTCTTTTGTTTTGTACGCCCGCAGATAATTGTTGGCGGCATTCGAGCGGCACAAACTCCTCGAAGAGGATCAGTGTAGATGAAGTGCGCAGGTCGGTACCGCCAGAAACACGTTAATGGAAGTGATTTGAACTCGATTTGCAAAGACAAAACACGTTAGCATGGTGATCACAGAGGACCTAAACGGTGACTCTCAATTACTCTCTCTGTCAACTTCCTCCCGTTAAATCTCCATCCATCCACCGCCATACATCAGGTCACAGAATACATCCATGAATGCCTCCTCAATAATCACCTGTTCCCAGCACAGGCTCGGTGTCCCATCCAAATGGTGGGAGAGACATCTGTGTCTTTTTCAACTCGCGCGTGATATCGGCTTGTTGCCCAGGCCAAAACGATATTGAATTTACGAGGGGGGTGGCGAATTGTAGCGTCGCGCTCAGTGGCGTGGCGCGTCGGTGAGAGGAATCCAGTGGACGAGAAATCCGCCCAAGTGAGCGTCGTTCGTTTCGGGGCTCGTGACTGCAACACGGTAGGTGAACATTAGTAACACTACAGAGCCGATATCGAGACGGACCGTCCGGGTACTTTCTGTGAGGTCAAACTGTAATTTCTTCTCAGCCAGATCCAGGCCCCCGAAGCCCATCGCTTCAAATTCGCCCAACTTTAGTTCTGTCAAACTCCGGAATCGCTCCTCTCCCGCGACAGCTGGTTTTCCTAAACCAAAGTACACTGTCGGGCTATCTCCCAGTGTGGATACTGTGGTAGAGGAAGCGAGAGACGCAATGGACGATGCAACGCCCGTATGTGGATGGAGATTAAGAGAAAGGTCCATGCGCTCTTGAAATTGTCTGCGTATCCGGGCATCAGCTTGAGCGTCGGTGGAGCCACTCGCTCCCAATCGCGAAATCGTGCGAATACATTTGGGGCGTGGGCCACCCTGCTGGGAGGTCGAGTGGCCCAACTTGCAGCAGTCTTCACAAGATCTGGCGCATACATGCGGACGTTCCGCCTTATGCTGACAACGCGCACCGTGCGGGCTCCACGGCGAAGTCGGAGCCTGCCGTGCTTCCTTGATCGAGTGGCTGGATTCCAGGAGCATGGATGGGCAATCCCGAATCCAACCTTTGAGCCGCGTGGGTATGCCAAGAGATGCAGCGTTGCCAGGTCCGCTGCCAAACGAACCAGACGAGCCATTACTCGGTGGGTCTTGCCAACGAACAAATGCGAGTAGGAGGTGCTCCATTGCGTAAGTAGCACGAAGGCATTCAAGGTAGGGGTGCTGGAAAGATAACGCAGCGGGACCAAGGCCGAAAAGGAGGGGTCCGAAAAGTGGCGAAAGGGTTGGAGGGGTGTGCCCTGAAGATGACGAGTGGGTTGCAAGACGTGCGAGGAGAGAAAGACCATGGATTATGATTAAAAGGGATAGTTGCTGTAAATGTGCGATGAGGGATTCAAAATGGGTTGCTAGGTAATCTTGGACTAAAAACGGGGTCAATATTGTGTGTATCAAAACGTGGAGGAGAAAGTGGCTTACCAAAATCGTCCTCACACTCGATGTACATATCCCAAGAGAGGAGGCTTCGCACGGCATTGCCCGCAAGACTCGGGCGAGGTCCCATTGCAGGCACATGGCAAGTCCTGCGGGCGCAGCAACTCGTGCCATGTGCGCCCAGCGTCCGGCGCGGGGAGCGACACACAAGTACGGAGGAAAGCTTGGACGAGGCGACGAAGAGTTGACGTCCAGGGCAAGACTGGAAAAAATGAGAGGAGTCGTGAGACCACGTGTACTGAGCCACTCGGTCACGGTGTAGACTAGACGATCGACCTCATAGAGGCCGAGGACGACGTGGCGGAGATAGGAAAGGTAACCATATTCTTGCTCCCGGTGGCGGTGACCTGTGATACTCATTGTTAGTAAGGGGGTCAAAGGTTGGGGGTTTGGGGTGAAAGCACGAGGCCCGATGAGGGCAAACCAACGACACGCGACGGTGACGCCCGGAACACAGCATTGACGATCCCCAAAACCGCGCGAGATCGCACTCAGCGCTTCGAGAAAGAGGGATGACGATGGTGATGGGGGAGAAAGAAAATGAAAGAAGTGAGGAAGGGACGGACCCTGTTCTGAATCTGACGGACGTCAGGTCCGCCGCCGAGGGGGTCGAGGTTGAGAGGAAAAAGCCTCCCGTTGGGAATAATAATTTCTTCTTCGTTGGGGACAGCACCAGGTGCCGTGCCCTTGACACCGCTCAGGGTGCGGGTGCTGGTCTGTTCTTTTTGACGGGAACGGTCATCACACTGCAGGCAGAATTTCGGCTGGAAACGCGGCCAAACTCGTCTGACAGTTCTGTGAAAGTCTTCTATGGGTTGAGAGGAGAGGGAGTTGTGCGGGAACGAGAGATTAGGCTCATGAGAGGGACGGGATGACGAAAGCGAAAACGAAGCACTGCCCGACCACGTGACCTCTCTGTTATTCAACCTTTCGCTTTCCTCACCGTCGAGCGTCGTCGCAACTCACTCGATTTCGCTTTTCCATCATTCCATGCGCCCGCCGTCACATACATCTCAATGATTCAGTAAATTCTCTACTTTTCGGATATCACCGCTCATTGTCTATCTCACTGTGCGGATCTGTTCCTGGCAAGCATCTCATTCGCTATTGCGCTTCTCCTTCTCTACCCGTCTAACTCGTAGGATACTTGTCCTTCTCTTCCGTGTGCTCTCAACTCTCGCCCGACTGATTGATGACAAACCGAGCCAACGAGCCATCGTTTGTCTTTCTGTTTCATGAGTTGTGCGTTCCTCCTTCCTCGCCGTCTTCTTACCTTTTTAGATCGTGTCGCGTCTTGTAATCGTCTCAACCGTAGCCGCCAGCGGGCTCGCAACCTTGCTCGCAACTTCCGACCGCTTCCCATCCATCCGAGTCATTATCATTCAAGCTCTCCTTTGCGCGTTCTCAAATCTTTGGGATCGCGGCCTCAGTTCCCCCTTACCTCATTTTTCCTGATCCGAACCCACAAACATAGATTAACCCGTCTACGTTACAGGAGACAGCCGGGTGTGTCCTTGTTGTAGGTTCACATATCGTGGTGGGAGCGTCGCGAGCCAGGCGTTCGGAGAGCTGCTACGGAAGTCGGAGTTTCTGACAATCAGTCGAAGTTCGTAGAAGAGGAAGTTTTTTTGACAGTGCTCTGAACTCCAGAATCCCCGCGACAATGCATTCGAGTTACGTGTTTGCATCATGCTCTCATCCACCGAGGAGCAAGACGCCACATGCTTTACTGCAGTCGAACGGGGGAACCACACGTTTCTCAGAATATAATATCATTTGGTTCAATGCAGCATCGGGTTGTTTCGACTAATAGAATAGGCAGGAGAATAGGATACTAAGGTGGGAGAGGAAGCACAAGTGTAGAGCATCATCATGCTTGGCGGGGAGGAAATATACGGTAGCGCCCGACAGAAAATTGAAAGAGATGACAACAGCCTCGGCCCATATGGATGGATAGCAGAACGTCCCGTTGAACGAGCACTCATAAACGAGGGGGAAGAAACCGGATGGACCAGAAGAATAAAATCAGGTCTCCGAACGGCTGGATGGCTCGCAAGGCTAGAGTCAGTCTTACTGCACAGTTTCCGACTAGCACCGCCACTGGTGCACTGCCCATGGATGGGTACTAAATGGCCGCGAAGGGCGTGTGAGACTATAACGGGACCACATCCGACTATCTCCCCTCCCTCGCATTCTTCCTTCCACACATAACATCCAACCTCCCTCCCACTGAACCATGTCATCGGCTTCAAATACATCCTCCCCACAATCCGACTTCAAAACCCTCTTCGACACAGCCTTGGACAAGTATGCCAAACGCACTGGACAAGATCTCCGCAACCACCCATTGGCTGCCGCCATCGATAGATGCGGGTCTCCGGATTCGATTCTTGCTATATTCCAAGTGCAATCCCAGGCGTTTGATGAATTCAGGAATGGTGATCCCAACTTGATCAAATGGCTCAGGCCTGTTGTCAATGGGTTGCATGCTATCTCGACCAACACAGTCCTCAGCGCTGGCGCCAGTCTCGCAAGTCCAAACCAGTTCCATATTCCATTGCCAAAGTGATTTGACCCTGACCCCTAGGCGTTCCCCCCTGCAAATATTATATTTTCTGGAATAAGTGTCCTTCTCTCTGTGAGTTTGACTCTCGACATCTGTCTCTGGCCAATAATGATAGGTGCGTCTGCCAGATGGCCAAATACGCAAGGGAAAGTTATGATACCCTTGTCGATATCTTCGAATGTATCGAAAACTTCCTAAGTCGGCTAAAGATTTATACGGAGACCAAACCCACACCCGCCATGATTGAAACAATGATTAAAATTATCGTTGAAATATTGGCCGTGCTCGCTCTCGCGACAAAACAGATCAGCCAGGGAAGGTTGAGTACGTCTTGCAGTATTTTTTCTGATGGCGATCAATGGCTTGACTCGTCTCAGAGAAATTTGCTAGAAAGTTATTAGGAGAAAAAGACATCGAATCAGTTCTTCAGCGCCTCGATCGACTCACTCTCGAGGAGTCCAGGATGACTGCTACCCAAACGCTAGATGTAGTATATGGTCTGGTCAATAACATGCAAGTGGTGATGGAAGGTGCGCATCGTCTTCTCGTATGAATGTCTGTGATACGATTCACAAATCTGGTAGATGGAAAGGCATCGACAGACGACATCCAAGAGACCCTCGGTACGTCTAGCGGACCGTCGCGATAAAGGCACAAGTTTTTTTACGTTGTGTACTAGTCCTCATGCAAGAAATAGCAATGAAAGTAAACAAGATGGAACGTTCGTCGCTCACCGACATTATTATTTCGAATGTATAACCTGAAGCTATCTTGTAGGTGACCGATTGCAAGACAAGATTCGATCTTGGTTGTCTCCACCGGACCCCTGGACAAATTACAATACTGCTCGCAAGGCCCATCAACCTGGCACTGCCACTTGGTTTATCCGAGGCGATACATTCACAAAATGGAAATCGACTGCCTCCCTTTTATGGGTGAATGGCCTACGTGCGCATTCTCCTTTCCATCTTTTCACACCGCTGATCGTTTCCGATTCATAGCTGGTTCAGGAAAGACGATCATTTCGTATGTCACCAAAACCCTTCTTCAATCTTCATTCGGTGTACTCATCTCACCGACAGTTCAAGCATCATCAAGTACATCCAGGACATGTGTCCGACTGGGTTGGCCATCCTCGCGATCTTCTATTTTCATTTCGGGGATACCACCAAACAGGATGCCCGCAACCTTTTAACTTCTGTTCTTATTCAGCTCTGTTCCCAATCCGATACATTTTCTCAAGTTCTCTCATCCCTCTATTCGTCCCACGGTGATGGCTCTCGAGAGCCCAGCATAGACACGCTTCTGGAGTGTTTGAGAGCCATTCTTGCACTTCAAGGGCAGGCCCCGGTCTACATTGTCGTGGACGCACTCGATGAGTGCCCGGATTCTTCTGGGCTTCGAACACAACGCCAAGAGGTCCTTGAGATTGTGAAGGAGCTTATCGAATTGAAACTCCCTCATTTACATTTCTGTGCCACTAGCCGGCCCGAGGTCGATATCCGAATAGCTTTCGATCCCTTAAATCCCTATAATGTGTCACTGCATAATCAACAGGGACAAATCAAAGACCTAGCCGAATATGTCAAGTCAGTCGTCCGCTCAGATACAAAGATGCGGAATTGGCCGGCAGAGGTGAAAGAATTGGTGATCGATACCCTCGCTAAAAAGGGTGGTGGAATGTATGTGATTGAGATTCTGTCGCCTAGTATTCCTTTCTCATGGAATGACTTCAGGTTTCGGTGGGCATACTGCCAGTTGGAAACACTCCGTCAGTGTCCGTTGCGGTATATTTCAAGTACTTTGGAAGAATTGCCAGAGACTCTGGACGAAACATACGAACAAATATTACAAGGTATCCCTAAGAAGATGCAGAAAGACGCCCATCGCATCTTCCAATGGATTATGGTGTCCTCACGGCCGCTGTGTGTAGAGGAACTTGCCGAGGTCTTTGCGATTAATTTCGATGAGGAAATGTCTGGAATTCCAAAGTTTGAGCCACGCTGGCGGGACACAGATGCCGAAACGGCAGTACTCTCTCCTTGTTCGACCTTGGTCGCTATCATCGACGACCGGTGGCAGGGGAAAATAGTACAATTCTCACATTTCTCTGTGAAAGAATATTTGGCCTCCGATCGCATCGCAAATAAGGGACATGTATCCCACTTCCATATTTTCCCCAAACCGGCTCACACCCTTTTCGCCAAAGCGTGTCTCAGCGTCCTCTTTCAGCTAGACTTCAGCATGGATAAAGCTAAGATCCAAACCTTCCGCCTGGCCAAGTATGCAGCGAGGCATTGGGTGGAGCATGCGCGGTTCGAGGACGTATCATCGTATATCCAGGATGGGATGGATCTTCTCTTTGACAAGGACAAGCCACACTTTGCCATCTGGGTCTGGGTATATAACATGGATAACTATCGCCAGATATACTTCTCCACCGGTCGTCCAGAGCAACCCGATGCAGTCCCACTGTATTATGCTGCTCTATGTGGCTTCCGTGGCCTCGTGGAGCGCCTCCTCACCGCACATCCACAAGATCTCAATGCTAAGGGCGGCGATTGGGGGGCTCCGTTAAACGCGGCCTTAACCAAAGGACATCTGGATATTGCGCTGTTCCTACTGGGTCGTGGTGCAGACGGGCAGAATAGGGGCCCCATGGATCAGACTGGGTTGTACATCGCATCATCTCGTGGATACGCCGACGTTGTGCGGTCGCTGATCGATCGTGGCGCAGATCTGAACGCGATTTGCCAAGACTATGATGAGCACGGTGAGGTGAAGTGGACTCCACTACAAGTAGCGATCTCTCAAGAACGTCGAGATATTGTGGTTCTACTACTGGAGCGTGGCGCCGACATGGAGATACTACCGAGTAGCTTGAATCAGACTGCCCTTTACATGGCATCGTCTCGTGGATGTGCTGACGTTGTGCGGTTGCTAATCGATCGTGGCGCAGATCTAAACGCAATTTGCGAAGACTATCATGAGGACGCCTGTGACGTGAAGTGGTCTCCGCTACATGTAGCGATCTATACAGAACGTCGAGATATTGCGGTTCTATTACTGGAGAGTGGCGCCGACACGGAGACCAGGAGCTGCTGGGACGAGACTGCACTCTACATGGCATCGTCCCGTAGATGCGCCTATATCGTGCGACAGCTAATCAGCTATGGCGCAGATCTGAACGCGGAGTGCGATGGCCATGACGAGTACGGGAACGATGTGAAGTGGACTCCACTACATGCGGCGATTTTGACCGGAACACCCCCGATTGCAAGGACGTTATTGGAGCACGGCGCGGATCCCAATGCACCGGATAACTTGGGCAACACTGCCTTGCATTTGGCATCACACCAGGGCTGGGGAGAGGAGGTCACGTTTGTCGAGTTACTCCTCGAGTATGGCGCGAATGTGGATGTCCGGGACAAGAAGGGATGGACTCCGTTGCATGAGGCCGCATACCATCTAAACCTGGAGGTTGTGGTGGTCTTACTGAATCATGGCGCAGATCCGCGTGCCCAGACCAATAAGGGCGAGACACCTATCCAGTTGGCCAATGCACCTTTCCGGTGGGCATCGGAGGACCAAGCGCAGGTCATACGGTTGTTATCGTTGTGCACAAGGGAAAGAATGTGGGGTTTGGGATCATGGGATTAACCCCGAAGGGTATGGGTTTCGGTTGAAGCGACTATAGTTATACTCTTGAATTCTGCGGACGCTGTGCATACTCAATTTCAAGTTGTACGGTACACATAGATGTAGTAATTAAATGAACGTCATCCTTCCGCATGGTATCACGGCGCTATCTAACAACTCCACAATGGCAGCGGCCTCGCGTTCGAGTTACTTGTTACGCACGCATTCCCATATCTTTAACTGATTCGAGTCCGCGGATGGCAAGTGGTGCCATAGTCTTCAGTCGAAGTAGGAAAGAGGAATCACGTTTCACAGAATGAACGATTGTCACCTGAGTGTCACAGTTAACCCGGTGGTATCACGGGGCCATCTGGCTGAGACCCCCCCTTATCCCAGTAGGGTTCCTGGGCGTCCCAGTCCCCAGCAATTTCCCTCAGTCCCAGGTTTTCGGAGGTCACGGGACACGGAACTCATGTAAGCTCTTT
>Ga0307510_10004489_pt1 | contig 16420 bp, 16 predicted proteins | sample 12_EM_MG_FD_207224 | JGI IMG/M metagenome (GOLD analysis project Ga0307510, IMG submission 207224) | Populus trichocarpa ectomycorrhiza microbial communities from riparian zone in the Pacific Northwest, United States - 12_EM | ecosystem: Host-associated > Plants > Roots > Unclassified | place...
TTTCCCCATCAACTACGCCGTTACGCCCCCACTAACCACCACCATCAATTGTCTGCCTGCCTGGTTGATCGCCCATGCGATGCATCAACCTCGGGGACCAAGCATGGTTCTCACTACAAAGAGGCTTGCTTCCGTCCGTAGAGGCCACATACCCTCTACACCATCCCCGCCTTTCGACACCCACAACTTTGCACTATAACCCCGACGACGATGACGACGACGGCGATGGCGCATATAATCGATGGCGACCCCGCAAATTTCGAGGTACATTTTTTGCACTCTGATCACCCCCGGGACGGATTTCGCGTCATGAGCATGAAGCCGTTCATACACTACGAATTCCGGACGCCCATCGGTTTCCTATCAACACACACGATAGTACGGGATTCTCCACCCCCCCTATCCTCTACTTTCCCCATTCGTATCCACCCCTTTGTTCCTTAATCGTACGACTGATGGCTAACGATAAAATAATCTTCAGGTGACGGACGCTACCGGTGCGACCGTCGTAACCTTTAACTGGTTCGGGACAAGTGCTTTGGGAACCATGACGGTGCAAGGGCCCCCCGAGCGCCGGGAAGTCCACATGGGCGACCTCGTGCAGCCCTCTCCGTCGATGCCACAGTGAGCTAACCGAATGAAACAAAAGAAAGGAAGGAAGAATACTGCGCGCCATGTCTCCCCTTTTTTTCTTAAACCCCCTGGCGCGCCCGTTCTTACCTTCAACCGCAGTTTTCACTCAGTCCTTTTCTTTTTTTCACCCTTTCTTTTCTATGACGTTTGGCGCGACCGCAACCGCTTCCTTCGTCTCTCAACCCCCCTACTCCACACTCTCTCATGGTCGCACATGGGGCTATGTAGCACCCGTGGGTTTCTTTGTGAAGGCCCAGACCAGATAATCCGTCGTTTCTGGTGGCGCCGTCTTGATGGTGGTGGAGACTATGATGTAAGTTCGGTCTTTTGTCTTGCTTTGCGTCGACCCGTTTTTGATTTTTTTTTTCCCTTCTGTCGGGTGGGATGTTGTTGGATGTGGAAATTTCTCTTAAACAGCTGTACGCCACTCGTGATACCGAGATCCTCATCGGGCACTTTCGTAAACACCAACCGCCAGAGTTGTTGGAAATTGGGAATAACTACGCAACCTTCTACTTCCGGTTTTCGCACCCGCCTCTCTTACTCCACGCACTACTCGCACTGTGTTTGAATCGTTGGCTCGATTCCCAGGCCGGTGCACAGTGAGACCACCCGATGCATTCCGGTATGATTCTAGGTCACTCGTGTTATTATTTATCCAGGTAAAGTCTTTCATATATTCTGGAAACAGTATATCTGACCAGCTGATAGACCACCCTTGTATATGGCTCGAAATAGTGGAGATACATGTGTGATGCGTTAGTACGCCTCGATGTATTATGTATATAGGCTATCGATCGAATCCCTGAGAAAAGGTTTAGCATGCAAATGAAAGCAGTGACGAATCAAGCGGAATGGTAGTAGTGAGGGAGAGCGACCCAGGCTATGACGTCCCGAGCGAGCTGAGCAAGTGCTCAAGACGCTCCTCGACGGTCCAATGGGCTGGGTCGGGATGGGAAGGGGTCCCGTCGTGAGCCGTCGGCATGATGTTAAAAGAGCCGGCCTCGGCTCCATGCGAGAGGTTGTCAATGAGGCGCCCTATTTGAGCCGACGAACTGAAGAAGACCTAGTGGGTGTGGAGAGGACGGCTCATTCCAACCCTAATTCATCTGAATTTTGAGATCCGACGCACCTTAGTGTCTGGGCGCTTCTGCGCCAGTGTGGCCTTCTTGCGAGATAAGAATGATGATTGGCTGTCCTTGGACCCCGTCCTCCCATGTTCTTTGAAAAACAACTGTACGCTGTCGTCTCGCACCGAGTATTCAGACACGAAACTAGCGCGGTTTCCATAATACGACTCCTCATCTTCATCCCGAAGACCATTGACAATGGACCTATCACGGAAAATTGGTGTCATTTGATATTCAATCCATGGGTGTCAATCGGAGCTCAAACTGGAACGCACCAGATGGTTTCGCCGTTGGCCAACTCTAAGACTTCCACGGCTGTACCTGGTTCCAGGTTGTGAAGGGCGCTTGGGTCAGGACCTGAGGTATCAGGCTGCTGTGCGTCCGCAGTGACAGAGATAGCAGGTTTCCCATCGCCGGTGTACATTTCATACCTAGAAAGAAAAAGGTTTAGAAGGACGGAACGTGGGTGTGATAGCTAGAAAGAGTTACAGAGAATCATAGGCGGAGTTAGATTTTTCTAAAGGAACGGCAGAGGTAGGTTGAGGCGCGTTGATAGCCTCTGTCTGGGCCAAGAGGGAATTGGGTATATGTGGCATGGGTGGTGATTGTTCCGCAGAGAAGCGTCGGCTAGCGGCAGACTTTGGAGGCGGGGGTGTAGGAACACGATCGTGAAGTGACCGATTTGAAAGCATCGATCCAGCTGATCGACGACGGCGCGTGGACGAACTCTTGCGGAGACCCGTACTGGGGTCCAAGGTTGATTGTTTCGCCTCCGATGGGAAAATAAGCGTTCGCCGCACAACCGATGGATTGGTGGCATCTGACGCTGCCGCGTTGCGAGCAAGCGGCCTCCGAATGGGCGCCTTTGCGATGACCTCGCCAGATGGTCTTTGGGGGGACTGCCCAAAATCGCGACGGGGGCTTGAACCGACAGCAAGGGGCGGCGTAGGTTCATTCAAAGGAGTGCCACTCTTGCCTTGCGTAAACCTATCACTCGATGTAGACATGTGCTTGGCGCCCTGAGAGGTCAGTCTAGAGCCTACGGAAGGCGAACGGGCTAGGAACTCTGTCAGGGCGGCTTGGTCTAGACCAAGATTATTGGCGGCGTCAATGAACTGCTTCAATGCCGTTTCGTCTACGGCGCGAGCGGCGCTAGCTTCAGGAACTGAAGGGGGCACAGAAGGTGGAGAGGGAGGCGGATTGACTGGCGAAACAGACTCAGGGGACACAGGGGTATGCGGGCGGAAGAACTTGTTATCAGCGGGCGCCGATCGTACAGTTTGACGTGTCTCCGGATGTTGTTCTATCTGCTGCTGTGAAAAATAGGACGGAGTCACCAACGACGAGGAAGAGGAAGCCACCTGTTTTCGGCGCTCAATCTCTGGTGTGTCCGAGCGGGGCTTCAAGAAGCGCGACATCAAGCCTTTTAGGCCTGGACCAGTCGCGGCGGCCGAGGCTGGGGGAGTGACGATGGCCACCTTGGGTCGCGCGGGCTCGGTCGCACTGAACGGTGGAGGTCCATCGGGTGTACCAGCTAGCGAACGATCACCACCACTAGCCGAAGGAGAGTCAACGGAATGCTGTGGCAATCCGTCACTCCCAGGTAACGTCGGCTTAGCCCTGAGGGATCCACGGAACTTTTTGAAGCGCGTTCCAAGCTTGGACGAATTCAAGGGCTGGTTTTGTGCAGGAGACAGCTGTCCAGAGGCCGCAGACGGGGAGCGCACAGGGATTGTATCGACGCTGGTGGAGGCAGAGACTAGCCTCGGCCTGGAAATCTGGCTCAGTTCGATGCGCTTTCGTTGAGAGGCGTCGTTGGTCTTAGCGTTGGAGGATGTCCTATTTAGGTCTGCCATCGCTGCGTGTGTCCTACGTCGCACCTCCTTTACGAGTTCCTGCTGCTTATCGGCCGGCTCCGTTGCAGAAGACGATGAAGTAAGAATATCAGTATTTACGGAGCGTGATGATGGCGAAAGCGTCTCTCGGAGGGAGTAGGAACTAGCGGCTGGCTCAATGAGAGGAGGCCGCTCCGCAGGTAACACAGCAGAGTTAGTAGTAGGCTCGTCAGTCGGTGGTGGGGAAAGAGAGGTGAGAGATAGTTCAGAGTCTGAGGAGCCGAATAAAGCCCGCGCGAGCGCATTCTGTCTACGTGTTGCACTGGATGGTTCAGGCTCAGTAGTAGAGCTAGCGACGACATCCGTGTCCATCCTCAATTCGATCGGGGTACCGGAAATCTTCGTTCGCGGCGCCTGTATGCTGTTCACCACGGAGTCTAGAAGAGCATTGGCTTTCAACGCATTGTCCTGGGACGTTGGCCGCAAAGAGGATCCTTGCTGAATGGTATCGGCCGCCTAAACACCATTCAGACCAACAACCACAGCCAATAACTGGGCCCAACTTACAGATTGTGATGGCCGTCTCTTGCGGAGTGAGATCCTGCGTTCGCGAGGTTCGGGCGCTTCTGCCTTTAACCTTGCTGCAAATACAAGTCGCTCTTGTATTGCAACAAAATCGCCTTTGTTTAATCCCGAGTGCTGTTGCACAATCTCTTCGACGTCTTTATCGGCCGCCGGACCAAGTTCGCTTGTTGGATTAGAAAGGTCATGCCAGGCAGGTAGCTGGGACTCCAGTGACGCGACGAGCGGGAGCATCCGATCCTGCTTGTCCGCTTCCCACGTGTGGTAGCTCGAACCTGCTGACTCCAGCGATGAATGCGAAGAGTTTGCCAGAGGGGATAGGACGAGGGGTTGCGTTTGGTTCAGGGTGAATGGCGAAGCCGTCGCCTGGCGCGAGCCGCGCCGCGAGCTACGTCCAAGGTCGTGCTCGGACAAAGCCGGAGAGGCGGTTGATCGTGGCGGATATTGGGTTGGCGTTGACGACCTCAACGCGGCGCTCCCGAGCGGGGTTGAGCCATTATCGTTGCCCAACAATGAAAGTTGGCCTCGCTTGGTCAACGTGAAAGTCCCATTACTCTGTGCCGGACTTTCGAGAACAGGGGAATCCGGCAACGGAGGGGATCGCAGTGATCGAGCGCCCAGTTGGGACCCAGACCGGTTCAGCAGCGCAATATCATGTAGATCATTCGAACTCGCGTTACTATCGTCCCTCGTGTGCATGGAAGGTCTATCAAACCCGTTCCGAACCTGTGACGGTAGCCCAGCCATGGCGAAGTCTATTTCGGAGAATCCCACGGCACTTCCACTGCGACTGTGCCCGCCCGTATTACCACTGCCTGGGGATGTTGGGGCTTTCCAAGTGACGGTACTCGGGGTGGAGGGACGAGAAGACATTGACATGCTTTGATATGTGCCTTGAGAGTAGGGCGAAACGGGGCGACGTCGACCTAGAAGGGACGAGTCATGAGGACTGCCAAATTCGACGGATGGGCCATCCGGGGTTTGTGAACGGTCTGGCGTGAAGCGGCCGTTGACGCCAGATAATAGCGAAGTAATCGGAGCGCTAGGGTTCGTTTGTAGAGGGGACGAGGTGCGGTGCGAATGTCGCACGGATGTCGAGTCGCGACGTAGAATGCTACTGGGAGAGGTTGCTCTATCCGTACCAGGGATACGAGGAGATGTGGCACGGGGTGTGGAGGAAGAGGAGAAAGAGACCTCATCGGGATCGAAAGTCGTTTCGCGGGGTGTCATGGGTCTCGGCATACCTGGGATATAGCCTGGCAGCCGAGGGATGGGGGAAGTTTCGGCGCGAGGGTAAGGAGATGGACTGGAACGGAACTCCGCGGCATCCACTTGCGGGGGATCTGATGAGACGGCTGTTCCGGTTTCATATACAGTGGGTTCAGATGATGGGACTGGACGGGACTTGTCGACCTGCGCGTGCGGGAGAGTTGAGATCGGAAGAAAACAAGCCCCCAGAGCACAGCCACCTACCGATCTTCTCTTGAGACTGGACACACGTTCAGGTGCAGGGGACCGTGGAATTAAGATTTTGTCATCGCCGTCACCATCGCCGTCACCATCACCGCCAACCTCTTCCTCGATCTCGCGTATCACTTCCTCCAAGGCCAGTGATGCCCTTTTTATGTGACCTGGCTGAAACGCCTTTCGAACCCCCTGCTCCAATTCAGACGACTCTACGCCAGACGCAAGAGGTGTTGTATCGGAATCATGAGCAGAGGTTTCGAGATCTGTCTGGGAGGAATCCTCCGGTATAGTTTCTGAAGCCAAGTAGGAGCGACCACTTATTGTTGGTGATGATGAATTCGCGCTGCGCCTGCCAGCGCTTCCTCTCCCCCCAGTACGTTCTCTCGCCACGCTGCGAAGATACGTATGATCTCTGAATTTACCAGAGCCAAACATATTGTTGCTGTAACGTTTTGTCGAGCGTGGGCTCGGCGTGACGGAACTGGGGGTCGTTTCGGTAGACCGTAAAGACTCGCGAGCCAGGCCGTCGATGGAGTCGCCGCTGGTCGAGCTGGCGGATGGCTTGGAGCGCAGACGACCGAGGGTTTGCAGAAACGTGTCCATTTCTTCTTCTGAGAGGTGATTTTCTGCGCCGCGAGCGCGCTGCTCTACAAGCCTGGTTTTGAGATCGCCAAGGGCGATGGGATCGCCAGATGCGGCGCGAAGGAGAGTGAAGCGACGCGACAGGCTAGGAATAGAGGCATCTCGCATTTAGGAGGGGGATGTATGTGAGAGAGAAAAAAAAAGGGACCAAGACGCACTCTGGGAGGATAAGGGACGTGCGAAAGTCGCCGGCAGGAGGCAAGGCTGGAAGAGGTTCGGACGGATGTGTGGAAGTACGCGAGGACGCGGCACTTGAGCGCACAGATTCAGAAATTGTACTTCGCTTAGGGTCGGACCACTTGCTGTCGGAGTGATGATAGAGCGGAAGAGAGTGGAAAACGATAGATAGTGAAGAATGCCGGCACGGGTGACAGAGGGCGCACTTACCGAAAACGATGCATTGTTATTATTGCAGCCTCGTTTCGAGCACGCTACGGATGGAAGGCGCCTATTGGGGTATGAACAAGGGAGAGCGGCAGAAAGACTCGGAAGGGAAAGAAAATGAGGGGCGTGCAACGTGGTGAACACGAGGAGTTGGTCGAAGGATGGAAAGGTCGATCAGAGCCCGAGTGGCTGACTGGGATCAGATGTTGATGATGATGATGAGGGTCTTGCGCTTAGATGAGGAAAGGGATAAGGAAAAAGAAAAGACGAGAAAACTGGAAGAAGAAAGAAGGAAAGAAAAGGGTTTGAATTTGGGCAGAAACCGTTTAGCGTTGTCAGTTTGTCCAACACTATTTGCCCGCTATGCAGCCTCAGGGACCCTTTGCCGTCATTCCCATGGTCGGTCTATCCCTCTTGCCTTTTGCGCAGTTCACATCACATCAACCCCCAATTAATTTCCTGACAAATTACATGACGACAAAAACACAAAACAACAAATACATCAAACGACGACAACCTGCTGACGATCCAACTCTTCAGCAACCTTCACGCGTACCTGTTTACCCCGTTACATATTCGATCCATGCAAGTGTCACACGGGCGCTCACCTCTTCGTCCATTCCCGTGCCGTACTCAAGAACGCCGCTTTGTCATTCTTTAACTGCTGCAGGTAACCTGTTCGGCCCGGATCATCCTCCCATCGAATTAGCGTACTCACCGTGGCTATTTCTGGTTCGAATGGATCGTCTGCGCACGGGTTGTTTACCTTCTCCTGAATGACGGAAAGTACTACGATGACACACATGAGCATCTGGCGTACGGTGCACAGTTCCGTTCCGTAGTTTCTCACCTGTAGCGAGTGTGATAGATGGCTTCCACTGTACGAGTTCTCTCTGTCTAGCTGCGCATTCACATGAGGTAAACGACCGACCTGATCTCGTAGGATAGGGACGCATATGCTACCCTCCTCGTTGATCCCAGGATGGTAAATCTTCGTAGTGAACGTTACCTGGGACGCATGCCAATTCGAATCAGCACCTCGTGACATCGCTCCACGAAATATGCCATACCGTTGGGGCTTTGAACGGAAAGTCCTCCGGAAGTGCAAGCTTGAAGTAAAACGTGCCACCCTTGTACGGACTGTCCGGCTGCAGGGAGGGTTTATTTAGAATCCATCCGTAACCATGCATGGAAGCGAATAACACACCGCTCCTTTGATGGAACATTTCCAGTTGAGAAGGTTATCCTCGGCCGGTTCATAAGAGATGCCCTAGATAGAGTATGTTGAGTGTGTGACGGTGATCATAACGGATAGATGGTGCGCACTTCGATCGGATTGGCGTTCAGGTCATTAAGCTCCTATAAGGTGTTCAGTAAGAGAGATTAAACACGAGCAAATTAATTTTTACTTTTTGGATGCGACTGGGTGCGGCCATAATGCTGAGAATAAATAAAAGGATTGAGGATAGGACACATACCGTATAGCACGAGACATGATGGAGGTTGTGAGGGAAAGAACGAGGACCAGGTTAGGGTTTGCTTTCTCTACTAACTCTCACTTGGTCCAGATGCTCCTCCACCGTGAACACTCACCCGCGATCACATCTTCGAACAATGGCCCTCCTGCCAAAAAGCGAAAGCATAACCCACCCTCTCACAACAGCGCCGCAGACTCCCCGGCCCCCTCCGACCCCGCATCCTTATCCAACACCGCACCGGCCGAGAACGTCGTCCTACCCGCATACCTCTACGACCTCTCAACGCGACCACGCCTCACCACCTCCCGCGCGCCCGCCTTCATCCCCATCGCCGACGACTCGCCCTTCCACCACACCGACCAACTCGCGCACAACCGCCTCGGCTTCCGCTACATGCCCGCGGGGCTCGCCCCCGAAGGCTCCACGAACCCCTTCCGCACCATCGAGAGCGCACCGCGGGCGTACCGCGTGAGCTGGGAGGACCGCAGCCCGTTCGTCAAGGTGACGCAGGACGGCCTCGGCCTGTTGGGCGAGAAAGGCTTCCGCAGCGCCCGGTGCAACGCACCCGTCCGTCAGGGGCGCTGGTACATGGAAGTCGCGATCGAGCACGGAGGTGGCACGCACGCCGGCGGCGGTGGAAGTGGTGGTGGTGGTAGCGGCGGGCGATCCGACGGTCCAGGCCCGTCCAAGGCCACGCCTGGCGAGGGCGAGGGTGCGCACGTCCGTCTCGGCTGGGGCCGGCGCGAGGCACCGCTCGGTGGGCCATGCGGCCTCGACGGGTACTCGTACGGCGTGCGCGACAAAACGGGCGAGAAGATCACCCTCTCACGCCCGCGTCCCTACGGCCGCTCCTTCAGCACAGGTGACGTCGTCGGCCTGTACATATCCCTCCCCACGCTGCGCGAGGGCTCCAAGCGCGATCCCCACGATCCGGCCCACATCAAGCGCGAGCGCATCGCGATCGAGTTCAAAGGCCAGGAGTACTTCGAGTCGCTCGAGTACACCCAGTCCAAGGAGATGATCGCCCAAATGGATTTCTCCCGCAAGCCCACCGACGCCGCCCCCGTGCCACCCTCAACCAAAAAGTCGGCCACGGTCAAGAACGTGCCCGAGCGCGGCGGTGCCGGAGGGGGCGGCGGTCGTGGCGGGTCCAACACGTCCGGGCCCGCGCCGATGCGCGCCCTCCCCACGCTCCCGGAATCAAAAATTGCCTTCTTCGTCAACGGGCAGTCTCAGGGAGTCGCTTTTCGCGACCTCTACGATTTCCGCCCGCTGCGTGCGCCCGCCGACGCGCGGAAGGCGGCACAGGCGAAACGTCGCACGACTCGCGAGGGCGCGCGAGAGCACAAGGAAAACCACTTTGACGACGCCTCGCTCGGTTACTTCCCACTCATCTCCCTCTTCAACGGCGCTCGGGTCCGTCTCAATCCCGGCCCGGACTTTGCATTCCCCCCGCCGCCCGATATCGACGCTACGCTCGCTGCTCGCGATCAGACCGACGGCGATAACAAGCCCCCGTCTGACACGACCACCAGGACTTGGCGCCCGCTCTGTGAACGCTATTCCGAGTTCATGGAGGAACAGTGGGCGCTCGACAAACTCGAGGAGGAGCAGGCCCGCGTCGAGGCTGTGAAGCGCGCCGTGGACGCACATGCAGAAACGGAGAAGAAACTTGAACGCGAGCGAAAACGCGCACAGGCTAACGCGAAGAAGCGTGCCAAGCGTGAGGAGACCGCCGCTTCGACCCCTGCTCCTCCCCCTGCAACCGCGACTAATGCTACCCCCGCTTCTATTGTCGCAGGTGTAGGCAATGCCTCCGCGATACACGGAGACGTTCACACGGCATCGGCTACCCCACAGCCTGAAAGAGAAGAGTCGATGCCTCTCACAGAAGACATGCCCGCGCATCTGTCGACGCGTCCTCTCATTGGCCCCGGGGTGGCACTGCCTCACTATATGCTCAGCGAGCTGCACGGTCACGTCGAGACGGATCAGATGTCGACGGGCGCGTCGACACCTGGCCCGCAGAGTGCGTATGGCTCAGAGTACGGAGATGGCGAGGCCGAGGACCAGGACCAAGACCAGGAGCAACAGGAGCAGGAGGAAGATGCGCCCCCGGATGAACTCAGCGATATATACGGCGACCCTGCCAAGTTGCTGCAATATAGACGCGCCGTTGCGATACGGATGGAAGAGGAAGAGGAGCAGCTATAAGCGGGTATCTGAGACGGACAATCGCACCATCTCAGGACTGTGTCAGGACTATAATACACTACAAAATACGCGTAACTAGTAGACGAGATGTACAACCAAACATATCACAGGACCTTCATGCGTAGCCTTAATCAAAAAGAGAGCTCACTCAGCTGTCTCGACTTTCCACCGCGGCGGAGGTGCTGGATACAGTAGCTGCGAGGGGCAATGAGTTGTTGGATTACGCCCGGAAGGGGAGTAACTTACCCAAAGGTTTCTCCATGCTCTTTTTTCCTTTTCCACCCGGATGTCGAAACAATAATTCACCCGATGACTGCAGCCTGATGCAGCACCAGTTACGCCGGTCCATAATGTAACGATTTCTCGGCTTTGACCTATCGGTGTCTTTATCGAACAATGCAATTTGGCGCCACCTTTATGAATCAGCCCCACAGCACTTTACCGAATCTGACACTATTTCCTCGTCTGTATGGGCGTGATGCATGGTTCGATGTCGCAATTTTGACAGCGAATGAACCAGTGTGACCGAGCCATTTGGAGGTCTAGAGTGCCAAGACTGTCATAAATGGACATGAGATACCAGGTGGGTGCAAACAACTTACGGAGTGTTGGCAATCGCACCTGAACGTGGGGGTCAGCGTGACATAACATACAAGAAGGATCAAAACGTACTAGACACAACGTCCAGCATATATCGATGATCTAATGTCGGATCAGGTGCGGAGAATCTCCATGCCTTGGACAAGGTCTTGAGGATAACAACCACAGGGGAGTGCACGTCACCGCCCAAGAAGGAGATACGAGTTTGTCGGCTCAGGGCATTTTTCTGAAGTTTTTCAATAAATCGATACGCTCCGCCTAGAAAAGTCCTGCGAGGTAAAACCTGTGGCACGATGCAAAAAATGCGGACCATGTGTTGTTTGGACCTCCAGTTAGCCACGCCGCCATCTATTAGTGAAACGGATTTGAGACTCCCCGTTCAGGTCGTAGAGAAGTGGAGGCTGTAGGAACATTACTACACGACCTCAGTGGAATGGCCAGAAGTAGCCATCAGTAACAAGTAACAGCAGCCACAATATAAACAGCGCCATCTAGGGGCCTCCACGCGCTCCTTTGCGTCCAATCAACGCCGGCGAAGAGCAGAATCAACCTTGGCGTACGGGGTTGCCGCAGCGATCGCCCCTCGACCCGAGCTGGTGTCTGGTTGAGGATGATGGGGCCTAGGCGCACACTACGCTTTCATATATGAGAACGTAGACACCACTTTTACTCTTTGGAGGATTGGGGGGAGCCAATCGGTCTTTTTTTTTTGAAAAAGTGTGGATCGCAAGTTTAAAACCCAAATCTAGCAACCATTATTCTCTTCGAGTAAACTGATCAAACAAGATCCGTGTAGCTTCGTGTATGCACATTAAAGTCGAAACGAATCAACCGAGAGTACGGAGAATGGATATGGTGTATTGGCGAGGCAGACGAGCCGGAGCAGTAAGAGGAAGAAAGGAATAACGCTCGCCAGACGATCTTAGCGATATCCAAGGTAGCCCTGTAAAAAAAAAGTCCAACACTTGCCCTTAGTGACTGTCAGCTGAGAAGAAAGGGGGACTGAGCGCGGTGTGGGGCGCGGGGCGCGGGCGCAGGAATATAATCTATCACGTGACCATGGAGAAGGCCGCTTCACGCTTTGACACCTGCCGACTGAAGTTGCTCGGATTCATACTGATAGAAGAGGAAGAGGACTAGCTAAAATTGAAAGCGAGACGGACAGTCGCACCATCTAAGGACGGTGTCAGGTATATTACGGTACAAAGCACGCCGTAACTAGTAGACCAATCAAAGCTGAGGACGTCTCGATCAACGAAAGCTCACTCAACTACCTCAACTTTCCACCGCGGCGGAGGTGCTGTTATACAATAGCTACGATGGATGAGTACTCGATGAGTTGTTGAATCATGCCTAAAAGGTGCCCAACTTACCCAACTGTCTCTCCATGCCCTTTCTCCTTTTCCACTCGGATGTCGAATGATAGATCGCCCGACGGCTGGTGCAACGTGATGCAGCACCAATTACGCCGACCCATAATGTACTGACTTTTCGGCTTTGACCCATCGGTGTCTTTATCGAACAGTGCAACCTGACCACCACCTTTATGAATGTCTCACAGTACTTTGTCGAATCTGACTCACCATTCCTTCGTCTGTATGGGCATAATGCATGGCTCCATGTCTCCACTTTGACAGCGCCGCGGCGGTATGGACCAGTGTGAGTGTGTCATTTGGAGGTCTAGAGTGCCAAGGCCGTCATGTATCACGGGGTGCCGGGTGGGTGCACACCACTTACGGAGTGTTGACAATCGCACCTAAACGTGGGGGTTAGTGTGACATAACATTAAAGGACCGAAACGCACTAGATATGACGTTAAGCATGTATCGATGATCTGATGCCCGGTCAAGTGCCGACGATCTCGAGCCCTTGTTCAAGGTCTCGAGGACGCCAACCGCAGCAGAATGCACGTCACCGGCCAAAAAGGATACACGGGTTCGTCGGCTCAGTGCATATTTCTGGAGTCTTTCAATGAACTGATTACGCTCCGCCTAGAAAAGTCCTATGAGTTGAAAACCGGAGTACGATGCAAAAATACGAACCATGTGGCGTTTGGACGTCCAATGGTCATTCTTTCAAAGGAAATTAGCTCAGAACGAAAGGAACGACGGAAAAGAAATATGGACCAGATCATCCAATAAGTCTGCGTCACCATTAAAATGGTTCACAAACCCTCGCATACCGAAAGCCCCAGACCTCCCTAATGCAACAAGGGGATTGAGTTTCGACGATAACGCGGTCTCTAGAAAGGTCATGCGAGGGTATGCAATCGGAATCCCTGTGATAACATTCAGTCCCGCTTGACCTAATAGCAATCGGTGGGGTAGCGTACCGACTTGTACGATAAGATGCTCGACTCCCGACGGCAGTTCATTCATTCGGATAAAGATATTTTCATACTGCTCCTGGCTACACACTTGTTCAAGCTTTCGTTCAGCTCTAATGCTTTAGTGTTAAGAAATCAGTATAACCCGAGTTTTAACCGACGTGCCTGCAATCTAGCATGAGCAACCAAGCAGTCGGGCCAATCGGGGTCAGAAGTGAATGTGATGGGTAAGGAATGTATGCCCCTTGGGCACCAATGATGGTCGACTTGATGGGGTGAGAGCGGCCATCTTTGCCATCCTTGTCAACTGTTGCATACTGTCAGCTACGGGCGAGAGAATGACCCTGTCTACAAACCGTTGATGAAGCATTGGAACAAGAGATAGAAAAAGTATCCCCTAGATCCAATTCTTACCAAGGAACAATTCAGAGAATTCTGTTTATGTGCAATTTGAATTATGCCTACGTTTTGAAGACTGGTGCATTCTGCAACTCGTCAGGATCTGTCAATAGTCAGAGATTCCATAGACGATTGATAAAGGCGATCTCACGCACAGCTTCCGAACCCGTCAACCTTCCGCTCGCGTCGGTAAACAGCCGGGAATACAATACACAATCACTCACCAAGTCTAATTGGAAAGCGAAAATCACGGGTTAGCCCATAGAATGCTTCGTATGTATTCTTCAACGAACCGTGGTCATCTATGACGAAGAACGAAGGTATGAAACAGCACGGGATAGATGTAGCATGTCAACTGACCTAGCATGTTTACCATTGGGCTTGGAAATGAACCTTAATAAGACATCCACAAGATATTGGTCGAGGCAGACATACATCGAACTACTGGCGCGCGCGAACGCTCCACTGCGAAACGATTTGCAGTAGTGATTAAAGTAGAAGCGGTCTATAGCGTCCAGGATCTCCTGTGTAACAGGATACTGCATTTTCTCCTGACGGTTTGGGTGGTTTAGCCATTCTTCCAGTTCGGGTTCACGAGCAACTCTGGAAGAGAATTCAACCCCAAACTCAGGGGCAAAGGTGGAGTGGAATCGCGCACCCATCGCAATAAATTTGATCGCCGCCACCAACGAGCAAATGGAAACACTGCTCAGCGTGCTTCGCCAATAGGTCGACCCAGAGAGGGTCGTAGCCACTCTGGAATCCAGGTCCGCAAAACTCATCAGGGTTCACACCGGCGCTGAACCCGTTGCACTATGACCATTGATGCCTTCGAGACGGCACTAGGCGATGACGATCTGGATCACTCACGGAATAAGCAGCCAAACGCATTGCCTGATGACGACCGGGAACGAAGAAATTTATTGCTATCCCATTATTGATCGTATACTGGATCTTCATCTCAGAATCGGAAAGTGGGATCTGGATGAGAAATCTCCAAAAAGTATATGTGCTAACGGCACCAAGATATACGCACGAGATTCTCAGTCAAGTTAGGGTCAAGATACGCACCGTAAACACGTACCCGCTACGTCCACTATACACGTATAGTTCCGTGCCTAGTACATGCTCCTCTACCGCATCTGCATACTGCTGCTCGAGGTGCTCATCATCTTGTCTCAGATTATGCTGACCCATGGGATCTGCAGGGTTCCAACTGTATGTGAGAATTGGATACGTCTCGTACGTCGATCCGGCGTCGACGGCTACGGATGTGGGTCCCCAAGTCGAAAGTTATCACCTACAGAGGTTCGGCGAGGGACAAATCGGCACGTACTGACAATCAATGCTGCGCCATGCCACACCCCGTTCTCATCAATAGTGTCATACCGCAGCAGAGGTCCGCATATGAACTGCAGGTACGGTTCCATAATCTTTCTCTTGAAATTGTCCTTCTCGGAGCGCTCAACCGGCCTGAGCTGCGATGACGGAGTCTCGTAAAATCTCGGGGGAACATTTTGGCCATGCAAGTTCAATTCGGACAATTGACGAATGAATGGATACCCGGCTTGGTGAATGGATGAGCTCAGGGACGAAGGAGATTCAGGAACATTTTCGTGGCCATCTGGCTGGGTTGAGTGCGGAGAGTATGGTTGCGATGGGGAGAAAACCCAGCCGCCGATGACGACATCTTCCGTTAGTTCGAGTGCTTCGACAGGGAGAAAACGACCATCTGGGCCCCTGGACGCGGGTAGGGCACTCTCCTGAACGAGTCCGAATAAGCTGTGAGTCGGGCGGATAGCAAAGTGGATCGGGGCAAAGGAAACCAATCTGACCTCTGCTCGAGCGGCCTTCTTGCGGGCATGCCATCCGGGATTATCCATGCTACACTTCAAGTATTATGGAGAGGATGAATGGGAGGGTGAGGTTAAACCAAATGAAATAGAAGTATAAGTAGAGGGAGGATAATCGGGCGTGGCCTAGGGACCTCATGGACCCATCGATTATCTTTCGCCCAGGGTGTGTGTGATGTCATAAAAGTAACCTTGATGAACGAGGCCATTCAATTGGCGTTAGGTGAGATACTCAGATGTTGATGTCATTTGTTGATTTTGCGCTGTAGACCAATTGAATAGATTATCATCTGGATCGTGGGAACTTGATGTGCCACAGTTCTCCTTTGGGTACAACGTACCATACCAATACTATTGTATTTTTTGTGCTAGAAAAGGTACGTCAGGTTTGAACCCATTTCAACGACAAATTGAGCGTAAGTGAGGAGAACAACGCACCGCTCCCGTTACAGAACAACTTCAGTTGAGCAAATTGCAGTTCCCAAGCTCGTAAGGTCTGCTCTGTAAAAAGAGCGTGCGCTGGATGTGTGGCGATAATATTAGCTCTCAGATACGCTTAAGTTGATCGGATTAGCGTCAAGATCGTTAATTTCCTCCGCGAAGACGATAGAAGGAACAAATACAAAGACTTATGCAGTTGCTTGGTTCTCTTTGGTGAGATTGATGCGCCAATGTTGTTGGCGATTTGATTGAATCGAGGAGGACGAGCGCAGGAGGTGAAACCTCTGAGAGAGCGCTCGCATAAAAGTCTCTAGTAAAACGAATTCGAACCCCTTGTTCAGGCCGTATAAGTCGGTGCCCGTATGGATATTGCCATACTTCGCAGCGGAAAGGCTAGCATCAGCTGTGGCGATAGCTGCACCAGCTACAATACGAA
>Ga0307510_10004490_pt1 | contig 16417 bp, 13 predicted proteins | sample 12_EM_MG_FD_207224 | JGI IMG/M metagenome (GOLD analysis project Ga0307510, IMG submission 207224) | Populus trichocarpa ectomycorrhiza microbial communities from riparian zone in the Pacific Northwest, United States - 12_EM | ecosystem: Host-associated > Plants > Roots > Unclassified | place...
GCTGGTCGCACCGGTGTCGATCGGCGCGGGGGCGATCGTCGGCGCGGGGTCGGTGATCACCGCGGATGTCGAGGCAGATGCGCTGGCCATCGCGCGTGGCAAGCAGGAAGCGCGGCCCGGCCGTGCCAAGCGTTTCCGCGAGGTGATGGCGGCGAAGAAGGCCGCCGCGAAGAAATAAGCCGGGGTTCAGATTGCCCCGGTAAAGGACGCCCCGCCGCCCGGCAGGCTCGGAGAAGAACAAGATGTGCGGAATCGTTGGTATCGTCGGCAAGGAAGCGGTGACCGATCGGCTGCTCGACGGCCTGAAGCGGCTCGAATATCGCGGCTATGATTCGGCCGGTATCGCCACCGTCCACAATGGCGAGATCGATCGTCGCCGCGCTTCGGGCAAGCTGATCAACCTGGTCAATGTGATCGCGGAGGCGCCGCTTCCCGGCATGGTCGGGATTGCTCATACACGCTGGGCGACACATGGCGGACCGACCACCAACAATGCGCACCCGCACGCGACCGGTGAGGTCGCGCTGGTCCACAACGGCATCATCGAGAATTTCAAACCGCTACGCGACGAACTGATCGCGCGCGGCCGCACGTTCGACAGCGAGACAGATACCGAGGTTGTCGCGCATCTGATCAGCGAGAAGGTCGAGGCGGGCATGTCGCCCGCCGAGGCCGTCGCCGAGGTCCTGCCGCGGCTGCACGGCGCCTTCGCGCTGGCCATCCTGTTCCGCCAGCATCCCGAATTGCTGGTGGGCGCGCGGCTCGGCTCGCCTTTGGTCGTCGGTTACGGCGATGGCGAGACCTATCTTGGCTCCGACGCGCTCGCGCTCGCGCCGCTGACGCAGCGCATTTCGTATCTGGAGGAAGGCGACTGGGTGGTCATCACCCATGACGGCGCGCAGATCTTCGATCGCGACAACAATCCCGTCGAGCGGCCGATCACCATTTCCGGCGTCACCGGCGAACTGGTCTCCAAGGGCAACCACCGCCACTACATGCTCAAGGAGATCTACGAGCAGCCGATCGTCGTCGCCCAGACGCTGCGCTCCTACCTCCAGCGCATGGAGGAGAAGGTCACGCTGCCGATCCCCGAATTCGACCTGTCGAAGATCAAGCGCGTCACCATCGTCGCCTGCGGCACCAGTTTCTATGCCGGGATGGTCGCCAAATACTGGTTCGAGCAGTTCGCCCGCGTGCCGGTCGATCTCGATGTCGCCTCCGAGTTCCGCTACCGTGAGCCGGTGATGGAGGAGGGCGGCCTGGCCCTGTTCATCAGCCAGTCGGGCGAGACCGCCGACACGCTCGCCGCGCTGCGCCACGCCCGCGCCGAAGGCCAGACCATCGCGGTGGTGGTCAATGTGCCGACCAGTTCGATGGCGCGCGAGGCCGACCTGCTGCTGCCGACCCATGCCGGACCGGAGATCGGCGTCGCCTCGACCAAGGCGTTCACCTGCCAGCTCGCCGTGCTCGCCGCGCTCGCCGCCAACCTCGCCCGCGCCAAGGGCAAGCTGAGCGACGTCGAGGAGAAGGCGATCGTCAAGCATCTCGCCGAGGCGCCCGCCGCTCTCAACGGCGCGCTGGCCTATGACGAGGCGATCGAGGCGATGGCGCACACCATCGCCGGCGCGCGCGACGTGCTCTATCTCGGCCGCGGCACCGATTATCCGCTGGCGCTGGAAGGTGCGCTAAAACTGAAGGAAATCAGCTACATCCACGCCGAAGGTTATGCCGCGGGCGAGATGAAGCACGGCCCGATCGCGCTGATCGACGAGAATGTCCCCGTTATCGTCATCGCCCCGTCAGGCCCCTTGTTCGACAAGACCGTGTCGAACATGCAGGAGGTCCAGGCACGCGGCGGCAAAGTCGTGCTGATCTCCGACTATGACGGTATCCAGGCCGCCGGCGATGGGTGCATGGCGACGATCACCATGCCCAAGGTCCACCCGCTGATCGCGCCGCTCGTCTATGCCGTGCCGGTGCAGTTGCTGGCCTATCACGTCGCGGTGGCCAAGGGCACCGATGTCGACCAGCCGCGCAACCTGGCCAAGTCCGTCACGGTCGAGTGACGCGCGGCAGCGTCGCGTATCAATCGTCCATGAACCAGGGGCGGCGGCCGTCTTCCTGCGCCTTTTCGCGGATCGCTTGCGGTATGTCGTCGTCGACGATTCTGCTTGCCGCCTCAACGCACCAGCGGCGCGAAATCACGCCCTCGACATATTCGTCGCGATATTGCTGGATGATGCGCTCGACATAGGTGACCAGTCGTTCGACGACCCAGCTTTCGGGGTGTTTCTCGAACGCAGCCCTGGCCAGCCGGAGATCGGCGTTCATTGACTTCATGTCCTTGTCATATTGCCGCTTGCTCGGCGATATTTCCTCCTTGGGCGAGGAGGATGAGGAAACCTCCTTGGGCGGGAGGCCGACGGACGATGGCTGCTTGAGCAGATTCTTCTTGCTGATGAACTCGGGAACCGGCTCCGGCTCCTTGTCGGATTTTTCCCGTGGGATCACCTTCTTCAGGCCGGACGCGCCCGACTTGATCGCGCTCAGCCCGATCGCGTTCGACTGGTGCTCGCCCAACCGGCTGCCCGGATCGGGCAGCACCTCGCTCTTGCCCTTCAACAGGCCCAACTCGGTCAGTTCCTTGTCCGCCGCCCATTGGATCAGATAATAATGCATCGCGATCGGGTTGTTCGCCGAAACCGCCATGATCGTGGAGCTGGGCGTGGTCTTGAAGTCGCGCAGATGGCCGTTGACTTTCAGCTTGCCATATTCGTCGACATTGCCGAGCATATGGCCGACCTCGTGCGACACGTTGGTGGTGTCGTGCACGCCCCAGGTCGTCATGTCCTCGGTGCCGAAATGGGCCCGCCCGCCGGAATGCAGCGCACTGTCTGACTTCACCGGCTTCACCGCATAATGCTCGCCACTATCCACCTGCAGAAGGTTGACGACGATCGGATATGATTTGTCGCCCGCCTTGATCATGAAGCGGTTGCTCCACTGTGCGGTGACCTGATTGGTCCACACCGACTGGAACAGCTCCGGGTCGACGTTCGATTTGATGCGGATCGTGACCATGACCTTGTCGCTGACGATGTCCACGTCGAACTTCGATTGCCAGCCGAAGGTGGTACCGGAAAGACTGCCGCCGCTCTCGTCCTCGACCAGTTCCTGCGTCACGCCGACATTGACGACCTTGGTCAGCTGCGCGACCGCAACCCCGTTGCGGGCGCGAAGCTGCGCCGGCGCCGCAGCGACACCCGTCGCGGTAAGCGCGCGCCGGCCCATCACATCGGCCTCGTGCTCCAGCCCGCCATCATCGTTGATCGGCACACCGGCCTTCATCTGCATCGTCGGACGGACGCGGCCCTGCGCCTGTTGCACGACGTGCCAGGCCTCGTGCGGCAGGTGTTTCTCCTGGCCCGGCGCAAGATGAATATCGGACCCTTGTGCATAGGCATGGGCGTTTAGCTGCGCGGGTTTGGCTGAATTGCGATGCACCCGGACATGATCCAGCGACATGCCGGACATTGCCTCGACACCGGCCTTGAGGTTGTCGGGCATGCCGGTGCGGTTCGGCGCCATCTCCGCCACCCGCTGAACGGCAGGCGCGGCGTTGAGCGACGCGGATAAGTTGCCCAATATTTTGTTCTTCGGCCCCGCGGCCTTGCGTTGGGCAGGTACCGCATCGGGCATGGCGGGCGGGCGCTGCTGCGGTGTGCGATGGGTCATCAGGAAAAGCTATCATTCGCCCGTCGGTGCGTCATGCGGAGATGGCTATGATTCCGGTGCGATTTCCGTACGCAACCTCGCTCCCGCCTCGGCGGCGTTGACAGGCGCGGGATCGGCGGCGGATAGGGCGGCATGACCGCATCATCACCGCTGGTCGCCGGCATCGAGCTTGGCGGCACCAAGTGCAACTGCATCCTCGCCACCGGCCCCGACGATATCCGCGACGAGGTCCGGATTCCGACCACCACGCCGACGGAAACGCTGGCAGCGATCGCCGACGTGCTGACGCGCTGGCAAGGCTATGATGCGCTCGGCATCGCCAGCTTCGGGCCCGTCTCGATTGATCGGCAGGCCCCGGATTATGGCTCGATCACCGCGACGACCAAGCCGGGCTGGTCGAACACCGACGTGGCACGTCGCCTGGCCGCGGTGGCCAATGTGCCGACCGGCTTCAACAGCGACGTGGCCGGCGCGGCGCTCGGCGAGGGCCGTTGGGGCGCGGCGCGGGACGTGGCCGATCATGCCTATATCACCGTCGGCACCGGGATCGGCGTCGGGCTCGTGCTCGGCGATGCGCCGGTCGAGGGCCTGACCCATGCCGAGCTCGGCCATGTCAGGCCGGTGCGCCTGCCCGGCGACGATTGGCGCGGCAGCTGCTCCTTCCATGGCGATTGCGCCGAAGGGCTCGCCTCGGGCAGCGCGATCCGCGCGCGCACGGGCATCAGCGCCGATCAACTCGCCGATGACGACCCGGCCTGGGACGGCGTCGCGCATGTCCTCGCCCAGCTGATTCATACGCTGGTGCTGACCGGCATCCCGCGCCGCGTGGTGATGGGCGGCGGGGTGATGACCGGTATCCCGCATCTCTTCCCGCGCATCCGGCGCAGGCTGCTGGACAGCCTCGGCGGCTATGGCGCGACCGGGCTGATCGAGCCGGTCGAGCAATTCGTCGTGCCGGCCGCGCTGGGCAATCGCGCCGGGCCGCTCGGCGCGATCGAACTGGGCCGCCGCGCGCTGGGCTGAGGCGTTACAATCCCTCGGAAAGCCCGGCGAGATCATCGTCGGGCGCGCGTGTGCCGGCGCCCACTTCGCGCATCTCACCCGTGCCGCCGACATGCGCCGGCGTATAGCGCCCGTTCGCGCGACTGAAGGCGTCGGTGAAGGTCATCGTCCCGTCGGCGATGCCCTGTAACGCGCCGCGCGCCAGCAACGCCGATCCCGGGGTGCGGCTGGTATGTTCCTCGGCGACCTGGGTGATGCCGAGCAGGTGCATGCCGGCGCGGCGTGCCCGGTCGGTCCAGCCCGCGAAATTGACGTTTCCGCCGAGCGAGGCGCTGAGCAGGGCGTCCCCGCGATCCTCGCGTTGCTCGTCGGTGCCGTCGTCCAGCGCGCTTGCAATATCGTCATAATCGACCCGCACCCGCGCGCCGCCATAGTCGCCGAGGCGCGACTGGACGAAGGGTTGGCCGCCACGCCCGCGGCGCCAGCTGACCTCGCCGCCACCAACATCCTGGCGTGTATAGCCGCCGTTCCATTGATGCGCCTCGTCCTCCAGGCCCGTGCGCGGCTCGGCACCGCCGATGATCGCCTGGCGCCGCCCATGATATGCGCCGCCCGGTGTCCATTCATCGTCATCGTCGTCGCCAAAGTCCGTGTCGAGCCAGCTCGGGGCGGCCGCAGGGGCGGGAGGTGCGGCGTCATCGGCGGGAGCGCCGGCATGGGCGATCGGGCCGGCATGGACGGGCGGACCGGCACCGGTTGTGGGCGCGCCGAGCAGATAGGAACCGAGCGCGGCTGCACCCAGCCCGGCACCGATTCCCCACATCACCGGGTTGGCGGCCAACGCCGCGCCCGCAATGCCGTAACCAACCACCCCGGCGCCTACGCCGGCGGCGGCGCTGATGCCACCGAACCCGTCGCGCATACGCCGCCAATAATCGCCGAGCGCGAGCTGGACGACCGGTGTCGTCACCAACCCGCCGCGCGCCTTCGCCTGGACTGGTTTTGCGTCTGATCGTGGCGCGCGATTCTGCCCACCTCGCATCGCGGCAAGGCGCTGAACGGCCGGCGCTCCATTGAGTGTCGCCGAGAGTGCGGCAAGTTCGTCGTGTCGCGGGCCGGGAACAGCTGGCGCTGCGCGCCGCTGTGCGGGTTCGTGGGTGACATCCCGTCGGGCTTCAGCCTGCCGATGCATGCCGCGATGCTAGGCGCAACATCATGGCCTCGCAATCGCTCCGCGGCGCTCAAAATGGGGAACATGAGCCGTTTCGCGGGTGATCTCGCGCCAACAGCGTTTACGACGCCTTAACTGCATTCGCTTACGCCGTGGCAACGGGCCAGCGCGCCCAAAATACGAGCTACGGCGGTGCCTGACATGCGAATTCTGATCGTCGACGACGAACCCGGCATGCACGATTCCTATCGGCGCTGTTTCGCGCCTGTGGGAGGCGGCGATGGCGCCGCGCTCGATGCCATGGCGGCTGAGCTGTTCGACGACGCACCCGCCTCGAGCGACGCGCCGATCGACTATGCGCTGACCCATGCCCTGCAGGGCCTCGACGGCGTCACGGCGATCGAAAAGGCTCTGGGCGCCGGCGAACCCTATGCCGTCGCGTTCATCGACGTGCGCATGCCGCCCGGCATCGACGGCAAGGAGACCGCGATGCGGATCCGCGCGCTCGATCCCGACATCAACCTGGTGATGGTCACCGGGTATTCCGATTTCTCACCGATCGAGATCAGCAAGGCCGCCGGCCCGGCCGACAAGATCTTCTACATCGCCAAGCCGTTCGAGGTTGCCGAGGTGACCCAGATGGCGGCCGCGCTGGCGCATCGTTGGCAGGTCGATCGCGAACTGGCCGAGGCGCGCGCCGCGCTTGCCGCGCAGATCGTCCAGCTAGAAGAGCAGGGCGCCGAACTTGCGGCGAACGAAAGCAAAGCGATGCACATCGCCACGCATGACTCGCTGACCGAGGCGCCCAACCGGCTCGCCTTCCTGCGCGCGCTGACCGATCGCGCGCGCGGCCAAACCGGCTTCGCCACCGCAATGCTCGATCTCGACCGCTTCAAGCTGGTCAACGACACGCTCGGCCATCTCGCTGGTGACGAACTGATCCGCCAGGTCTGTACGCTGCTCGAAGACAATGTGCCCGAAGGGGGCATGGTCGCGCGGCTCGGCGGCGACGAATTCGGTATCCTGTTCGAATCCCCCGGCGAGGAAGCCGCCGCCATGGCGTGCGAGCGTATCGTACTGGCCTGTGCCACGCATCTGCGCATTTTCGGCCATGCTGTGGAGACGGCCTCGTCGCTCGGCTTCGTCTATGCAGAGGCCGGCAGCGATCGCGAGCCGATCGACCTGATGCGCCGCGCCGACCTCGCGCTCAACGACGCCAAGCAAGGCGGCCGCGGCATCATCCGTGTGTTCGACGAGAGCATGGATGAATCGATCCGTTTCCGCCGCCGCATCGAGGGGGGCCTGTCACAGGCGATCGAGCGCGGCGAGCTGAGCCTGGTCTATCAGCCGATCGTCGCCCGCGCAGAGCTCGAGGTGGTCGGTTTCGAGGCGCTGGTGCGCTGGAACACCGAGGAATTCGGCCCCGTCAGCCCGGCCTTGTTCATCCCGATTGCCGAAGAATCGAACCTGATCCACGAGCTCGGCGACTGGATTCTCGATCAGTCGCTGACGGTCATCAAGGACTGGCCGGGGCAATATGTCTCGGTCAATTTCTCGCCGCGCCAGTTCCGCCGCCATAATTTCGTCGGCCACGTCCTTGAATGCGTGCAGCGCGCCGGGGTCGAGCCCAGTCGGGTGCAGATCGAGATCACCGAAACCGCCATCTTCGACGATGCCGATCGCGCCGCAGACACGCTCTACAAGCTGCGCCAGATGGGTTTCCGCATCGCATTGGACGATTTCGGCACCGGCTATTCGAGCCTCTACAACATCCGCAAGTTCGCGCTCGACAGCTTGAAGATCGACCGCAGCTTCATCGACGGCATGGGCCGCGAGCGCGAAAGCGCGGCGATCGTCCATTCGATCATCCATCTCGGCCGCGCGCTCGGCCTGGGCGTGATCGCGGAAGGGGTCGAGACCGAGGCCCAGCTGCAGGCCCTGCGCGTCGCCGGCTGCTCGCATCTGCAGGGCTATTTCTTCTCGCGCCCGGTGGCGCCAGACATCGCCGCCGAGATCGCGCATCGCCGTTTCATGGTCGACCCGTCGGTTGGTGAAGAGATGGAAGACGAGCAAGTGGGTAACGGGACGCACGGCTGATGGCGCGCGTCGTCCGCGCCGCGTCCGGCCGGATCGGCGCGCTGCGCAATCCCAGGTCGCTCGGCGCCAAGCTCGTCCTGATCCTGACCGCGGTCGGGATCGCCGGGTCGATCGCCATCACCCTGCTGCTCGCCAGCGTCATCACCCCCAGCTTCAACCAGCTCGAGGCGAAGTCGGTCGACGCCCATGTCGAGCGCACCCGTGCGGCCTTGGGCGAATATGCCAGCAAGGTCGAAAGCGCGGTGCGCGACTATGGCGACTGGAACAGCAGCTACGAATACATGGCGCGCCAGACGCCGGCGTTCGAGCAGGAGAGCTTCTCACCGCTTGCCATGGTCAATCTCGACGTCAACGGCATGGCCTATGTCGCCAATGATGGCCGCATCGTCATCGCCCGGTGGCGCGATCTCAAGGCCGGTGCCGACAGCCCCGGCCTGCGCCAGGCGTTCGTCGACCGCATCGGCCACACCGATTTCCGCAAGGTCCTGAAGGGCCGCAACTCGGCGCATTTCTTTGTCCGCCTCGGTCCCGTCGTCGCGGCGGTCGGCGTCGCGCAGGTGCGGCGCAGCGACGGCAGCGGCGCGCCGCGCGGGCTGGTGCTGATGGCGCGTCAGATCACGTCGCGGCAGCTGTCCGATCTGTTGCAGCTCGGCGCGCGGCTCGATCTCGACCATGCCTCGGATGGCGATGTCATCGCACCCGGGTCCAGCACGATGAGCATCGCCGTGCCGATCGTCGGTGCCGATGGCCACGCGGTCGCCAGCGCGGCGTTCAGCGTGCCGCGCGACGTCTCGACGCTCGGGCGGCGCATGCTGCTGCTCGCGGTTGCCGGATCGACCTTCCTGTTGCTGGTCGTGCTTCTGGTGCTGCGGCGCATGGTCACGCGCCAGGTGCTGCGCCCGCTCGCCCGCGTCGAAAGCCATATGCAGGCGGTGCGCGCGTCCGGTTCGCTTGGCCTGCTCGACGAGGAGAAGCGGCAGGACGAGATCGGTTCGCTCGGTCGCAGCTTCAACTCGATGCTGCGCCAGCTGAAGGATCTGCGCGAACAGGTCGAGGTGCAGAGCTTCGCGCTCGGCCGCAGCGAGAGCGCGGTCGCGGTGATGCACAATGTCCGTAATGCGCTCAATCCGATCAGCACGATCCTCAGCCAGGGTATCGCCCAGCCGCCGCCGATCGACCGCACGATCCTCGATCGCGCCATTGCTGAACTGGCAAAGGACGATCTGCCCGAGCCGCGCCGCGCCAAACTACTTGCCTTCGTCAACGCGGCGGTCGAGGCCGAGGCGCGCGACCGCGAAGAACGCCGCCATCAATTGCAGATCGGCCGCGAGGCGATGAGCCATGTGCTCGACATCATCGGCGGGCAGCAGGAGGCCGCGCACGAGCGGCCCCCGCTCGCCGCCTGCGACGTCACCGACATCATCGCCAAGAACGCGACGATCGCGCGCTATTCCGGCGAGGTTTCGATCGCCTTTAGCTTCCCGTCGCGCCCGTGCCAGGTGATGGCCAGTCGCGTGATCCTCAGCCAGGTGATCGGCAACATCTTCTCCAACGCTGCGGAAGCGATTGCCGCGACCGGCTCGCGTAGCGGCACCATCAACGTCACGATCGACGAAAGCGATGGCCGCGCCCGGATCGCGATCCGCGACGACGGCGAGGGCTTCGCCCCGGACCGAACGCCGGAACTGTTCCAGCGCGGCTATTCGACCCGCGCGCACAAATCGGGCGGGCTGGGGCTGCACTGGTGCGCCAATTCGATGGGCGCGATGCAGGGCGGCCTGCGGCTGGAGAGCGAAGGGCAGGGCAGGGGTGCCGTGGCGATCCTGACGCTCGCGCTGGCGCAGGATGCGGCGCGGGAAATGGCAGCCTGATCGGCACCGGCTGAGTTGCTGTGGCAACCTGGCGTTTTTGGGGTACGCCCCGTGACGGCTAGAGCATCGTCAGATGCAGGTCGCCCAGATCGGGGAGCGTGGCGCCGCAGGTCGATCGTCGCGCGATCATGATCACTGCCGGGCGCGATATCGCGACACCGATTGCCCCGAGCTGATGCTGGACGAGCGCTTCGAGCGTCCGGCGCAGTCCAGGCGGGGTGGGCGACAGGGTACCACGGTAGAGATAGGATGGCGGACCCACCGTGCGTGCGATCTGCGCGAACGCCGCACCGAATTCGGCGCCGCGATCGCCGTCGCGCAGCTGCATCACACATAGCCCCCTGGTTGCCGTCACCACCGCGCCGATCTGGCGCTGTTCGGTCGTCACGGTATAGCCCGCCGCGGCAAGCCGCACGGCCACCGCGCCGATCAGCGTCGCGTCGTCACTCGGGTGCAGCTTGTTGCCCACCATAAGCTTCGTGCCGAGCGAGACGAGCAGCAGTAACGCGAAAGCGATGCTACGAACGATCATCGCGCATCGCCACGAGCCCGACGCCGATCACCAGCCCGGCGGCCGCCAGGCTCGCCCAGCCGAACAGCTGCGCGCCCAGCCCGTCATGCAGCCAGTCGAACGAACCCCGGTAATGCGCGATCGCCGCGAGGCGCAGGCCGTTGACGACGATCATCGCCGCCATCGCGGCGCCACACAGTGCGATGAGCCGCGGCGTCACGCGAAAGCCGAGCAATTGCGTCAGGCTTGCCCACAGGATCACCGCCAGCGAGACATTGTGGATCGACGAACAGGGCACGCCGATCGTGAACACATCCTGGTCGCCGGCAAAGCGCACCGTCGTTCCCGTTGCCGCGACGTCGGCGAGCCAGCCGACGAAGTGCGCGTCGAGCGACAGCAGATACGGCCCGGCCAGCGCGATCAGCACGGGCCCCGCGACCAGCATCCCGCTCAGCGCGAACAGGACGACCGACATCGGCACCGCGCGTGGATCGTCGCCCGGGCGCCGCGCAAGATAGACCGCGCTGATCAGCACCCCGATCGCCGCTGCGCGCGCACTGGGCCACAAGGCGAGGCCAACGACGATCGCGGCGATCCACAGGTCGCCGCGGCGCGGTGCGGCGCGCGGCGCCTCACCCCGCACCAGCATGAAGATCGCATAAAGCGCGAACCAGAAGACCGCGCTGACGCCCGACAGGTCGAGTAGCGCGCCGCGCCAGCCAAAGCCCGCAAACGAGCCGAAGATCGTCGCGGAAACGCCATTGATGGCCGCCAGCAGCGCGGCGCCGGCAAGCAGGTGAATCGCGTCGGCCGGCACCACGCGTCTGGCGCGTGATGCCGTCACGACAGCCGTCATTTTAGCGGTCGAGGCGACGCTTGAGCGCGCGATAGCCGATCGCGACGACGGCGAAGGCGCCGATACCGAGCCCGGCGATGGGCGCCGGCGTGACCGGGACGCCAGCCATGGCAGGCGTTGTCGCAAAAGCGATGACCAGCGTTGCGCCGATCGTGTAGAAACGTGCCGTTGTCATGTTCATCCTCCCGGTTGGGCGATGAAGCATCGCCCGCCTTGCGTTATCGGCACGGTGGACGCGAAAGTAAACATGAGGTTGGCAAGGCTGGCCGAAAGGCCGATGAACGGCACGATGGTCCCCGCCGCGCTCTTGCCGATATTGCTCGCGATGTTCGTCATCATCGCGCTTGCCGAAGCGCGCTGGACAGCACGGGCCGGGCAGGATGGGTCAGACCGCAGGCTGGCGATCAATTTCTCGCTCGGCCTCGTCAATCTGGCGATTGGCTCGCTGTCGCCGATCAGCGCGGTCGCCACCGCGATCGTCGCCGAACGCCATGGCTGGGGCGTGTTCAACCTGCGCGCCTTGCCCGTCCTGGTCGCGGTGCCGATCGCGTACGTCACGCACAGCTTCGTCAATTACTGGCTGCACCGCGTGTCGCATCGTCTCGGCTGGCTCTGGCGGCTGCATCGCCTCCACCACGGCGATGCCGCGCTCGACCTGTCGAGCGCCTTGCGCAACCACCCGGTCGAGGTCGCCATCGGCCTGCTCGTCGCCGGCGCCACCGCCTTGTTCCTCGGCGCGTCGCCGACCGCGATCGCCATTGCCGACACGATCCTGTTCGCCCAGAATCTGGCTGCCCATGGCAATATCCGGCTTCCCGCCGGGCTGGCGCGCCGGCTCGAATGGGTGATCGTGACACCGAGCGCGCACTGCGTACATCATTCCGACGAGCGCCGCCTGACCGACAGCAACTACAGTGAAAGCCTTTCCTGGTGGGATCGGTTGTTCGGTACGTGGCGCGGCACGCAACCGGTCGCGCGCATCGGCCTGGACACCCAGCCGCGCTGACGAGCGCGTGCGAACGCCTCGTTGTGCCAAATCGCCCACTCTGGTGAAGCAACGGCCTCTTTTATCGTCACGCTTTTTCCGAGAGACGCTATTGGCGTGCACCCGTGTGTTGAGACACGGCTAATTGAGTGACGCAGCGACGCGGCCGGCGCGATTGAGTCGCTGCCGTAACGGGATTATTCCCCAACCGGCGACAAGGGTCGCGTTGGGGAATGCCGCATGTCACGCTCAGTCGCTTTTGCCGTTCTGCTGATCGCCGCACTACCCGGCACCGCTGCCGCGCAATCTGCCGCGCCCATGCCGTCAATGCCGGGCATGGCCGACACGCCCGCGCCATCCGCTCTGCCACAAACCATCGTCGACTGGGCCAAGGGCGCGCGGCTGTTCGATGGCCTCGGCACCTTCGACCGCCCGATCGTCACCGCCTCGCCCGAGGCGCAACGCTATTTCGATCAGGGCATGCGGCTGATTTGGGCGTTCAACCATGACGAGGCGGCGCGCTCCTTCGCCAAAGCGAGCGAACTCGATCCCAAATGTGCGCTGTGCTTCTGGGGTCTCGGGCTGGCGCTCGGGCCCAATTACAACATGCCGTTGATGGCCGAGGCGCGGGCGAAGGTCGCCTGGGATGCGCTCGGCAAGGCAAAGGCGCTCGCCGCGCAGGCGACGCCGGCCGAACATGCGCTGATCGCCGCGCTCGCCCGGCGCTACACCGGCCCGACGCCGCTCGATCCGTCTAACGAGGCGCCGTTGCTCGCCGCTTATGCCGGCGCGATGCGTGATGCGGCGCGGCGCTTTCCGGCCGACAACGACGTGCAGACGCTCTACGCCGAGGCGCTGATGAACATCACACCGTGGAAACTGTGGCGCGCCGATGGCACGCCGGCGCCCGGCACGACCGAGATTGTCACCACGCTGGAACAGGTGCTCGCCCGCGACCCGAGCCATCCGGGTGCTAACCACTATTACATTCACGCGGTCGAGGCCTCGAAGCACCCCGAAAAGGCGCTCGCTTCCGCACTGCGCCTGAAGGCGATGATGCCGGCGGCCGGACATCTCGTGCATATGCCTTCCCACATCCTGCAGCGCGTCGGACGTTATGAGGAATCGGCCGAAGCCAATCGCAGGGGCGCAGCGGCGGATATCGCTTATTACGCCCAGACCGCGCCGATCGATTATTACCCGATGTACACCGCGCACAATTATCAGTTCCTCGCCTTTGCAGCCGCGATGGAGGGGCGCCGCGCCGAGACGATCGCGGCGCTCCGCAAATCGCGCGAGGCGCTCAGCGACGAGATGCTCGCCGGCATGGGCGGCGTCGACTGGTATGTCGGCGCGCTCTACACCGCGATGGTCCGCTTCGGGATGTGGGACGAGATCCTGCGCGAGCCGGCGCCCAATCCGAAAATATTCGGGCTGCACATCGCGTATCTCGAGGCGAAGGCGACCGCACTCGCCCAGACGGGCCATCCCGATCAGGCCGATGTCGTTGCCGACCAGCTCGACGCGGCGATCAAGGCCGCGCCCGCCGATCTCATGGCTGGCATGAACAGCGCGCGCGCGGCCTATCGCATTGCCGGCCTCAAGGCGCGGGGGCGGATCGCACTGGCACGCGGCAAATCGGCGGACGCCATCGCCCTGCTGCGTGAAGCGGTGATCGCCGAAGACGCGCTCGATTATGACGAACCGTCCGACGAATTCTTCCCCGTGCGCCACCTGCTCGGCGCGGCGTTGCTCGTGGCGGGCAAGCCGGCCGAGGCGGCGCAGGTCTACCGCGACGATCTGGTGCGCAACCCCGCCAATGGCTGGGCGCTGTTCGGGCTCTACCAGGCGCTCAAGGCGCAGGGACACAAGGCGGAGGCGAGGCTGGTCCATCGCCGCTTTGTTGCCGCCTGGACCCACGCCGACACGCCGCTGGAGATGTCCGCCTTCTAGTGCGCGGCCGCGCGGTAACCGCGGGCGATCTGCTGTTGCGACACACGCTTGGCGTGCAATTCGCCGGCGATCGCCGCGAGCGCGGCCTCGATATGCTCGCGCCCGCCGCACAGGAAGATGTCGATCGCGGCATAGTCCCGCTCGGGCCAGGTGTGGATCGAGATATGCGATTCGGCGAGCAGCGCGACACCGGTCACGCCCTGTTCGGGCCCGAAGCCGTGCAGCTTCAGGTCGAGCAACGTTGCACATGCCGCCGTCACCCCGGCGCGCAACGCGCGCTCGACCCGCGCGACATCGTCCAGGCCGGTGCAACCGAACAGGTCGGCGAGCAGATGGGTGCCATCGAAATCCACCAATCGCCCCTAGATCAATGTGCTGTGATGCGGAATGCCGAGATGCGCCATCGCCTCTTCCGCCGCGCGGGTGCCGCGATAATGCGCTTCCTCGAACAGCGAAAGGCCGCTCAAATCGGAATGCGCGAAGAACAGGGGCGGTCGCGCCACCGCCGCAGCTTCGCGTGCGCCGCTCCAGAAAAAGCCGGGCACGGGCCGGATCATCGCATGGCCCCAGCGCCACACATCGATCCGGCGGATCGCGCCGGCGAGATCGGGGTTCATACCCAACAAATCATCGCGAATGATGCGCTGCCAGTCCGCCAGCGACCGGTCGAGCAGCAAGCGCCGCGCTGCCGCCGGGGTCCTGTCGGACAGTGGCAGGTACCAGCTCAACACCGTCGCGCCCGGCACCGTGTCGAGCGACTGATGCGTATCGACGACATAACCGAGCGACGCGCTGGTCCACGACACATTGTCCCACGCCACCGCCGTGCCCGGCCCCTCGGGTGCACGGTCCACGCTTACCGCGGCGACGACCCATGGGGCATAGCCGAAATCGCCGCCCGCGGGCCGACCGGGCAGCAATCGCGCGGTCACGAAGTGCGGCGTGGCGAGGATCGCGGCATCGGCTGTCACGCGCACCGCCTCGCCGTTGCGCGCATCCAGGCTGTCGATCGTCACGCCCGCATCACTGGATTCGACGCGGTGGACCAGTTGCGCGCAATCGAGATGCGCCTGCAACCGCGCCGCCATCCGGCCGACCAGATGGCCATTGCCCTCAGGCCAGGTGAGTACCGTATCGGGCGCGCAATTTGCCGCCACGCCACGCCGGCTGGCGAAATAATGGATTCCCGCCCAGGCCGAGACCTCGCCCGGCTCGGTGCCGTAATCGTCGCGACAGGCGTAACGCACATGGCCCCGCAGGATCGGCGAATGCCAGCCCTGCGCGTCGAGCCAATGGGCAAAGCTGATCCGGTCGAGCGCCATCAGATCGGCATCGCGCGCGCTCAGCTCCATCGGCAGCGCGAAGGCCGGGCGGCCCTGCGCATCGCGACGATCGCGAAACGTCGCCATCGCGGCGAAGAACGCCGCGATGTCCGCGCGATCCCGCGCATCCAGCCCCGTCGCCGGGATCAGCCCTTCCTGCCACTTGCCGAGATAGAGCAGCCGCTCGTCGGGATCGCTGACCAGTTGATAGGCGTCGAACACAGGTTTGCCGTCCTGCCACCCGGTGATGATGCCGAGTTGTTCGAGCAGCTTCACCACGCCCTTGGCCTCGGCATTGGGGATCGGCAGATAATGCGCGCCTAGCGGATAGGCCGAGATCGCGTTGCGGCCGGCGCGCGCATTGCCCCCGGTGCGGTCTTCCAGCTCGAGCAACCGGAAGTCGCTGACCCCGGCATCGGCCAGCGCCCAGGCAGCCGAGAGGCCGGCCACGCCGCCACCGATGATCGCCACCCTGGTGTGTATCTCGCGGCTCGGGGCAGGGAAGGGGGTGTCACCGCGCAATTTATGCCCGCGTTTGAAGTCCGCGCCGCCCAGCGTGCCGGGGATCGCCTCGTCACCCCGCCCGCGCAGAACCACGCCGGCGCCAAGCGCGGTCGCGCCGGCAAGCGACCCGGCCATCACGGTGCGGCGCGAAATGCCCATCAGCCTTCGTAGACCGCCCATTCGGCTTCGAATTCGCGGACCAGCGCCTGATTGTCGAGCCGGTTCACCGGCGTCGCGCGCCGCGCCATGTCGGGCGGGAAGAAGAACGCCAGCGCATCGCTTTGCGGGGTCAGGAACCGCAGTCCGGCCGGCAGCGGGCCGGGGCGCCCGATCGGGCCGTTCGACGCCATGACGAAGCCCCATTCGCCAAAGCTCGGCACATAGACATGGTAACCGCGCGTGGTCAGCCC
>Ga0307510_10004491_pt1 | contig 16416 bp, 17 predicted proteins | sample 12_EM_MG_FD_207224 | JGI IMG/M metagenome (GOLD analysis project Ga0307510, IMG submission 207224) | Populus trichocarpa ectomycorrhiza microbial communities from riparian zone in the Pacific Northwest, United States - 12_EM | ecosystem: Host-associated > Plants > Roots > Unclassified | place...
AGACTATTGTGATAGTCTCAGCGACGGGTCGCCCGAACATAAGACTATTGTGATAGTCTTATTCGGCAAGCCAGTTCCGTACCATATGAGACGATAGTTTCTCTCTACGGATCCGTTAAGTCGAGCGAGATATTTTCCATACTAAAGACAGAGAGACTACTGTCGTTGCCTGTTGCACACACGTCTAACAATAGGATTGTTACACCAATAACATTAGATGAAAAACATTGATAACCTGGTGCCCTAAGTGGGTCACCCTGAAATAATGGCGGATCTTGTAAACAAACAAAAGAAACATTCCTATTCCTAATGAGTGAAAATAAAGTTAAAAACACCAAATTGCTTCCCTGGCAAATATGTTGTAATACTGTTAAGTTTTGTAAAGGAGTGTGGTCGGGCGGATCATTGGATTCGTCCATCATTATTTCGTGGTATCCATATCCTCTCAAGTTCGGGAAGGTCTTCTTCGGTCATAATGATCTTTAGCATCCGCCTTTGCCCTAATCTTAATTGGGCATTCGGCGGCATATGCTGGGTGGTTCCCACCGCAAGCTATACACTTGGACGGGGTGACTGGGCAACAGTCAGCGACCATCTTTTTGTCCCCCTTCTTGGGGCACGTTGGCGACGCACATTTGTGCTCCTTGAGTCTGTGTTCACCGGCACAGATAGGACAGGTATGTTTCGATGCTTTGCATCCTTCTTCAGGATGTCCATACAGGTAGCATTTCCGGCATTGTTTCGTAGGATTGGAGTGCCACATGATCACTGAGGATTTGTGTCTTCCGAGTAGGAGAACAGACGGCGTGATTTTTCCGGCGTCATCCGTGGGTCGAGATACAACCACGGATGTGTAGCGTTTGGTTTCTCTGATTTTAGGGTCCTTCTGGAGGAATCTGGCTGAGCTGATATTGACTTGTTGGCCTAAGAAGAGGGATTCTTTCATGACCGTGTAAAGGGAGTCTTCCTCGTTGGATGTTGCTTCTAGTGAGATCCCGTGGATAACGACTTGCATGTCCGTGGGCGCCCGTTTGAATTCTTTGTAGTCCCTGGCGGCTTCTGGTAGGGTCGCTGAGAGGGCTGTCATCATCGGTGCGAGGTAGTTTGTGTATTCGGCTGCTTCGGTGCCAGGGGCAGTGGTCAGGGAAACAGTACCATTGGTGGAGTTTATCTGGATTTGGAGATTTGTGGGCGCTGAGCATCCACACTTCTGCAGTTCCTTTGTAATTGCCATGCTTATTTTGGGTTCGAGTTTTGAAGGTTCGGGTAGTGGTGCCGGCGTTGCTCGAGTGGCGTAAATACGTCTCTTGGCAATCGTGGCGTTTTTTGGGTGAGAAACAGTGGCGTTATCATTGTTGCCTTTGGCTAGTGTAGCACTCGTGTCCTCCTGTGCTCAGGCCTCTCTCGTCTGTTTCTGTTTGGGGTTTTTGGGAGGGGTGGGTCCTTGTGTTGGAGATCTCTTCCTTCCTTTGGCTGGTGTCTTGGGCGGTTGTGATGCCGCTTCCGCATACGACTTCGTTTGTGGGCGTTGTAATATGCTAACTTGTGGGGTTGTTTTTGCCGCTGAAGCTGCTACATTGGTGGACAGGTCCTTAGTGTTATTTGAAAGGGTTTTAACCGTGGCCACAAGTGTGTCCAATGTGCTGGTGAGGTTGACTCCCTGGTGTTGTAGCCCTTGAATGACTCCTAAAACTTCGAGTTGGAAGGTGATGTTCAGAACTTCGCCATCGGACATCTCAGTTTCTTCTTGGTTTAGTATTTTATCCTTTAGGGGTGAGTCCTTTGGAAGGGACATTTTTGTTTTCATGCTTGTGATACCACTTATAAATTCATGATACCATGGGCTAAACACCCTAGGAGTAGGGGATTCAAGAGTGTCCTCCATCTGGGAAGCTATTTCAGACGGGTGATAGGGGGGGTTGATGACCGGGGCAAATTTGCCACCGGAAGTGGTGATGATGTGTGGTGTTGAGTTTTTCTAAATCCGGGGATCTGATTGGTTGCAACCAAAAGAGAGGAAGATAGAGGGGTTCAATCTCTTTTATTTATAACTAACTAGCTAATGGAGGGACTACCTATCCGGGCTTGCACAACCATACGGCAGTACGTTCCAAGGAGTACGCCAGTCCAACCCGCCTAGCCCGCAGTACATCTGGAAATGTACCACCCGCGCGATTCGTAGACCGAAGTCCGAGTATCCGGCTAGCACACGGGAATCACAAAATAAACCACCCAACTAGGGTACGAACAAAGTAAATCCACCTCCCATAGCCATCCATCAAACACTACCGTAAGCAAGGTCATAGCTACAACCACGCCCACATTCCGGCAAACCGGTCACGCAAACACGACAAAGGAAACCCAACACAATCTAACGGCGCCCACCACCACGCCCCTTCCGACGCCGACCACTGCCGATGGTTATGATACCAGGGTCACGAGCATGACGATCAGACCCTTCCACCTCAGCAGCCGAAGACACCGAAGAACCGTAATGACCAGCGGGAACCGGAGGAGGCGACGAGGAAACAACCTCAACCACCCGAGCCTTCCGAGAAGCCACGCCAGCCTCATCGTCCACCCAACGCACACGGCGCTGGTTACGTTTGGCAACGGTCCCATCAGCCGATAGCGACCGTTCAACCTGTACTACCACCGGTAACACTGGCTCAGCCACATCGGGCTCAGGCTCCTGCGCCATAACAGCGGAAGCCACAGTAGTCACCGTCAACGCCTCCACATACGCCCCGAGGGACGCCACCGTATGCGCAGCAGGCTCAGCCACCGGGGCGAGCACCGCCACTTCATCAGCCACCTCCTCACGAAGAGGAGAGGCTTCAGCACCGTCACCCCCACAAGTGAGGGGAGCGACCGAACGAAGAGCATCGAGCTCACGGCGGAGGGACTCACTCTCCAGGCCAGACAAATGTTGCCGGCGGGAGAGGACGGAGAGGTGATGGCGGAGGCGGGAAACCTCAGCCTCAAGGGCCAAAGTTTTCTTGACCGTCCGACCAAGGGCCAGACCCGATCTTGCGACCGCGGCGGCAGAAAAGGTTGAGGAACCTCGCTTAACCATAACGATCAACTTAACCGACAGAAGACCGACCGTGCAACTAACCGACCGATGGGAAGAAAACCACCGACCTTTCGACCTTAAGCGAAGGGAGGAAACCGCCAGCACTCAACCAAGGGAAGGAAGAAGCAGGAGCGAAATCGTCACCAAAGGAGGGAAGAAACAGAGGGCGAGGCGACCGAAGGAAGGACAAAGCAGAGGGGAAGATGAGGAACCTCGAAGGTTGATGAACAGGATAAAACAGAGCCTGTAAATCAAAGAATTAAAATCAAGCAGAGTCCAACGGAGTACTTGAAGTTAAAGACTTGAAGCTATCGCGAGAACAGGAACGATAAGAATCAAGGAAGCTGAGTCGCTGAAAACCAGAATGTGACAGATCACAAGGAGGTTACGTGGCAAAATTTTCAAAAAAAGGGAAAATAAAGGGGACGGAGCTTGTGGCATTTGTCGGGTGAGTATAGTGGTTTATATACTCACCCGACGAATGCCAAGAGGTCAACCGGTACCTGGTTTCATCGGGTAGATCTATGAAGGCTTTTCCGACATGATAGTTTGAGTTGTCAGCGAGATGCCGGTACCGCTCATTAGTTAAATTGCATGCATCGTCCTCAAGTAGCATCTACGGGTTACCATACTAGGGTGTGAGCAAAAGTCTGTCGAAGTCGAGCGCAGCTCGTTGAAATTACGTGTGTGTAATGCGGATTATGCAGCTGAATAGCCCATAGACGCTAATTTTTGGTGAAGGATTCAATGACGCCGAAAACTCTGCCCGGCGGAATAGGATTACAGGGATGGGAGTTGTTTAAGATAAATTGGCTGGGAAGAACCCTGAGCTGATGCAAGGGTGAAGAGAAAATGCCGGAAAACTAGCACAAACACCGGTACTCTTGGCCCGCGTTTACCATTTCCATAATAAGAGAGCCTACTCTAAAACCGCATAGGAACTCTAGGATAAACTCAAACGCCGGACATTGATATCTCAAGTGTAGCAAGCCACTGCCGACCAAGTTCCCCCACTGTGGAATTTGAATACAAGGAGGGACAGGAGGAGCGGAAGGGGGGTGGAAGAGGGTGTGATTGTGATGAGAATGCAAATGGGGTGAAGGGACGAGAGGAAGCACTCATAATGCGTAGAATTAGGAGAGCTACCTGTTAGTTGACGCCTTGGTGTAAAGTTATGAACAATGATTTCAAAATCACTAGCACCAAACAGTCCAAAATTTTGAAAAACACTGCAGAGAAAAAAACGTAAAAGTACCAAGATTGCGAACCATAGTTTGAAATTCTTTCTAAACCGTGTTTGGAAATTTTATGTTAACGAAATAGTACAACGGTTACAATCTAGGGTTTGCCTTGTAAATACGGTTGGAACCTAAAGTATGTCGCACCAAACGGCCGCTGATTTATTGCTTTTGTTTATTCGACAGAGGTTTTAAGTAGTTAAATAGGCCAGAAACCCAACCAGGATAGCTCGCCACTTACAAGAAGAAAGCGACGACAGCAGTACCGACAGCCAAGATAGAGAAGCTCCAAATAGAAGCCGAACCGGTAAAGGTTGGCCTGTTGCTTCTAAAGAGGAAATCGAAAAATAATATTGTGAAAACAAAAAAAAAGCAGCCACTCCGTGAATGATGCAAAGCTTTTAAGTTCCGCAAGCAGAAGGAGGTAGAAAGAAACAAGGAGTGATTTCCACAAGAAACAAACCAGACCAATTGTGGGGCCCCTTAAAGCCTCTATGCTGTGACTGCGGGTTGGTTGACAGTTCCGTCTATCGCAGGCTCAAACCGCCAGAGGCGATGCTTCCACTGGGCGAGATCGAGAGGGGTGAAGACGATGTCAATTTCGCTCTCGTTTAGTGGTACACGATCGAAGAGTTTTGCGAAATTCAATTTTATAGCTTCGCTGACAGTGCCGGGGTCGGCTGGGGCCACGGCGGCGGGTTGAAGGGGGTCGACAGGAGCCACGGCGGCAGGTTGAAGGAGGTCGACCGGAGCCAAAGCGGCTGGTTCGGGGGGGGGAACGACCTGGGGAATGCGGGAGATTTCGGAGAGGTTGAAGGGACGGATGTCAAAAAGGCCGGTGCGTATAGGGGTCACAGTGGGATTATTGGACTGAGAGCGGGTAGTGACCGCTGGGCGGGAACCTTCCCATTGCTCAATTAAAATTTCCCGATTTTCTTCATCAATCGAAAAAAGAAGCACGATGTTGACATTGCCCCACGAGTTGCAGAGCAACCAGTTTGCGGCCACTCGCAATTGACTGAGTGATTGCGATACACCGGTTTCCACGACGAGGGTCGGCCAATGTGCTCTTGTGGGGCGGGATGATTCTGGCCTGAAGGCGGAATCCGCCTCTTTTCTGCCCAAGTTTGCAACGTAGGTCGTCCCTCTCATATCAATCAGATCTTGGGCCAGTCCGGGCCGAATCCTCGCTACCTTCTCCTTAAACATTTCAGCAAATCGGCTCATCGCTTGCTCGTGGAGACCACCGATCGTCATGGGTTTGACTATCAAAGTTTTCGGCTCGTTGAGGTAGAAGAAGCGGAGTCCCTTGTAGCGGGTGTCCCTCAGTCGTTGAATTTTGTCGAGTTGTGACTTGGTTACCGATGAAAATATAAGGTACTGTCCACCACGCACCCCCAATGCATTCCTTTGCGCCTTGATCGCTTCCACGAATGTGCGGTTATCAACAAACTTTCTATGCACTGCCCCGGCTAATCCCACGGTAAGATAATAGTGCATGTCGGGTGGTCCCCCAGGCGATGGAACTTGTGAGGAAGATTGGGAGATGGGGGGAGTTGGGGGGACACCAGGTTGGGAGGTGGAAGGAGATGGGTGGAGGCCGATTTGTGAAGTGGCGGGAGATTGGTCAGTATCAACCCGCTGGTCAGACATGGCGGAAATTCTTTTGCAGAGCTGGTAGTAGATATAGAAGGCGGTGATATCCCTTGGAGGCTTTGAGTATCCAAGGTGGTTGGGGTGGTCGGCTGTGAAAGTGAGAAGGAGGAGTTGCTTGTTGGCCGATTGATTTATATATGTTACAATTCGAGAGTTGATATTTTTCGGTAATACAACGTCACGTGCGATCGCGAATAACCGTAAACTTCCCTTTCCCCACCCTCAACAGCAGAACATCTCCATCCACTAACGACCCCTCCTCCACTGTCGCCATCCCATTGGAAATCTTCTCATTTTTCAATCAATCATACATCCCGCCACCTTTGACAATATTCTCCACAGCACCCCTCGTCTTGACAGCTCCTTCCCGCCTGGCAAGCCTGGCGATCATCTCTCCAAAAACCCCTTCTCTAGGTACCTTGACGACCCGATCGCCCCACACCGAGAAAATTTCTGCTGCGGAAAATGCCGCTTCTCCTTCTACCGGAAAGAGCAAATTGTGTTACGAATCCCGCCTCCGAGGCCATCTGTACGCCGTGGACAAGGGTCACGGCTCCTTTTGCCAGGAGGCATCGAACGGTTCGGGATCCAGGGTTTGCAAAATGAGCCTGAGTGACCGTGGCAATTTCGAGGAGAGGAAGCAAAGTGAACATTCGGAGGTAATTTTGGACGTGGGTATCAGGAAGGGTTGCGAAGAACTTGGGGTTATTAGCTTAAGGGTTCCTTTCACTACCGCAAAGAGGGTGGATGTGCCTGGTAGAGCTCGAAGGGTGTAGTTAGATTCTGGTCAAGTCAGATGGCATTGCCGGCAGATTTGCCAATTTTCGCGCCAGACTCAGTGGTTAGGGGAGGAGATGTTAGACTGTAGGCTTCCGCGGCACTAGAGGCGTCTTCGCCAGGTATCTAGAAATTAAGTCGATCCCTGCTGTGATGTTCCCACATTGATCGGTGCCCGCTATCTAGTCTATTGTAAGTACTCCCCAACCCCCCCATACATTCAGACGTACCTGTAGACGGCAGTTGGCAGTTCGGTATAAGTGCCAAAAGTCAGAGGACCGCAGTAATTGGTAAGTGAACCCGGAAGAGTTAATTCCATTCCCAGAACTGATCCTGTCTTTAATGCTTTGCATTAAAATTAGTAATAGGAGGTACCACATGGGTGGGCATTTAACCAACCTGTCTCGAGCAAGCATACTACTGACTCGGATATGCCGACCCACCGTGGCGAGAAATTCCTCCAACCCCAGTCCATCTAACCACTCTGCATTGGTTCTCAACTCCCTCTTTCCAAAGTTTACCTCGTTATACCCTTTTGAAATCGCATACTCCCGGCCCCTCTCAAAGAATTTCTCAATCTGAGCCCATAAGCCGTCAAAGGATTCATCAAGTCTCCGTGATGCAATTGAGTCGCGCTCTACAACTCTGCCGGAAGGATCCCCAACAGAAGCTGTAGATTTACCAACCTTGATAAACTGTCAGTTTTGACCCTTGCGATATCGGGAAGAGTGTCTATACCAACGCTATAACGTGGTGGCGATGGAAATAAAAATGCAGTAGATTTATGAGTGGAAGCAGATGTCCGACGTGTAATGAGGGGGCAGTAGCATCAACCCCAGCATAGGCTACTATAGGACCTGATTCCACAAGCTTGTCGAGTTGGCCGGCAGAGCTATGAATCCCAAAGCAGATGTCAGAAACATTACTTCCCGAGAAACAAAAGCTAGCAGAGCTGCGCCCTAAGCGCATGAGCACCCTGAACGGGATTCCCATATAATGTTTCCCTAGGTAGCGAGCCTTAAGAACGGCAGGCAGCCATCAAGTATCGGCCATTCTTTGGCGGGCTATATTGCATGGCTTTAAACCATAGTTTAGGAAATTTCGTAAGGCAGTGATAATCTGGTTACGAAACTTCTTTACGGGAATGTAGGGTAAGTCGTTTAGCGCTCAGAATGCTTACCTACCCTGTCACCTCTGGACGAGACCTTGTTCCTCTAAATTCTTTACTAAAGATGAAGCGGATGAGTGGCTTGGTTGTATCAATCTCTCGAAAGAATATGGCAAGAGGGGATGCAGTATCTCTCTTCTTGCACCTCCTTAGCGCAGAATTCCCGACAATTCTCAAATTCCTAACAGCTAACAGAGACGAAGCTGGGTGGGGCCGCTTAAATTGTATGAATCCTCGATCTCTTTTCAAAGGCGCTCCCCAGGATCGTAGAGCGACCAAAGAGACTCTTGATCCTCGCTCCTAGTGAGTCTTGGTTGTTTGGAGTTGTGAACCGTTGGTGTAGCTTAGGTGTCGGGGGAGGCGGTATCTGAGTACAAGGCTGCAAGATTCACACCATAGAAAGAACAGAAAGAATGAACGGAGAGCGTCCTCGCGACTGCGCCCGCGCTTCCTAGTCCTCCTCGCCCAGGTGGATGTCTCCTTCTGATACTACAAACACCCGCGACAGCCACTTAATATATGTCAGTACACACCTGAGGGTATGGGGAAAACCTACAAACCTAATTGCTCACTCATGGAGCTTTGGCATTTTTTGAGATATCAGATTGCCCGTCTTGACAACTACACTCCCTTGGTATGATATCGCTCTCTTGATCAGAGTGTGTTGGCAAAGGAAAAGAGCCGCAACTCGCCAAGCTCAGAGCCGCCATCTGATGACGAAACCGAATCAGGTGTTCTCATTCCCCATCTCGGTTTCCGCATTTTGCCCTTGCCGAAAAGAACCCGCTGAATTCTTCACATTAACCGACGGCAGTAAAGCCCAGGAGCGGTAACGAAAAGCCCAAACAGAAACCCGCACTGCAGGCCGTCAAGACAGGAGAACTCGTATCCTTCTTATGGACCGGGAATCCCAAAGCCGCGAGCGCTGTCACTGGTAACAAATGGGAAGAAGGGGCGGCGAATGAGCCATCGGATGCACCGTTAGCAGACGGATCTGCCACTTTTACAACACTAGGATTATCCCCCATACTCACCAATCACCTTACGATAAAGCTATCTCTAAAAGCGCCCATAGCCATCCAACGATCGGCAATCCCTAAACTAATGTCCACCGACAGCGACGCTTTCATCCAAGCAGAGACTGGATCGGGAAACATTGACTTATTTATTACAAATAGTGAACCGGATCATGAGTCTCTCCGTACCCCGTCTTCTGTTCAGCAAGATGGTGAGAATCTGGCAAAGCGGACTAGACATTCAGGCCTCTACGCCATTGTCCTCGCCCCGACCCGCGAATTGTGCCGGCAAATATCAGCAGTCCTGTCTACACTAATCCACTGTAGGAACGGCCCCCACTGGATCGTCACGGGCGCTGTCAGCGGCGGTGAGACAAATAAGAGAAGGCACGGTTGAGGGAGGGGATTAATATACTTGTTGCTACGCCCGGGGGGTTATTGGATCGCTTGGAGAATACGGGGCGCCTAGATGTTAGTTGAGTGAGGTGGGTTGTGCTTGATGAAGGTGACCGGCTTATGGAGTTGGGGTTCGAGGAGACAATTGGAAGTATCCCGGGAATTCTGGGAAAGAAGAGCAAGTTGCCGAAAGAAGCGGAGGAAGCAGTGGAGTGGAAGAGCGAAGTGGGTTTACCGCGGAGGAGGAGGGTGTCGATGCTTGGTTCGGCAACCATGAAGACCAACGTACAGCGGCACAGTGATATCTCTTTGAAGGAGGCGCTATACATCAAGGTGGAGAAGGGATATGACGATGCGGGTGGGGGCAGTTAGAGTGGGAAGGACGCAGTTGAAACAGGGTTATGTTGTGGTTCCAGCAAAGTTGAGGTTAGTGGAGTTCAATGCGATACTTAAGAGGGCTCTTGTACGCCAGACTACCAGCCCAAAGATATTTTTTTCTCCTGCTCAGATTTGGTGTCCTTTCCCTTTCAAGTATTTTCTCGTTTATTAGGGGATAGTTTAGGTCCTAAGCCGCCGGAACCCACCCCGAAAGCCACGAAACCCTCGAAGAGCTCCAAAAAAAAGACTCTGCAAACCCCCACGCTCCAGAAATCAAACCAGATCCCTCCGAAAAGCCAGCTAAACAGCCTCCACTGAACAATCCTGCAATCGCCAAAGCCCAACACCTCCACCCCGCCGCCCTCCTCCACAAACTCCGGCTCCTTCCCACAGCCAATCCAAACCTCCACCCTCCACTCTTTTGCACACACAACCTCTCCCTCCCTCCTCTTCTGTGCCGACGTTGCTGCCCGTGGACTAGACCTCCCGAATGTCGACCTAATAATCCAGTTCGACCCTCTGTTCTCCCGCGACGACCACCTCCACCGTATTGGCCGTACAGAGCGCCCAGGATGCGCTGGGCGGGCTATAATGTTCCTACTGCTGGGGCCGGATGAAGGATATGTCGATGCAGTGCTAAAAAAGTGTGGAAACCTCATACAGGCGAGCGTAGACGAGGCGTTCAAGAAGGGCTTCGGAAGAGTGGACCACAAGAAGCGGGAGTGGGGAGATAAAGCTACAGAATGACAGCTGGAAGTTGAGAGGTGGGTGTTGGCGGACAAAGCGGTGATGGGCCCAGCAAAGAAAGCCTGGGGAAGCCGTATCCGTGCGTATACCACCCACGTTGTTGTTGAGAAGGGGATTTTCAATCATAAAGCACTGCATTACAGACATTTAGCGAAGAGTTTCGGGATGCCCCGGGGGATATTAGAGTTCCCGGAGGTGGCGGCGCAGCAACAACAGCAACAACAGCGGTGGCAGCAACAACAATCGCACCACTATTCCCCTCCGTCAGACAATAATCTCGCCGGTGGGAGACATGCTCATTCGCCTACTCACACCCACGCCCACGCTTCATTACAAAGCCTCTGCGAGCGTACTGATCGCCACATCGAAAATATTCTCGGCAATGCTAAGCCCGACCTCCCCATTCTCCAAAGCCCAGCGCTTTAGCAATTCCCCTTACTACTCGATGGAGTCATTCGTCCTAATGCTCTACGACGACGACCCCGTGGCGCTCTGTATCCCACCGAAAGCCTTACACAATCACCCGTCTGTTCCCAGGCTGCTGTCATTCAAGCAGCTGGTCAAGATGGCCGTTGTAGTGAACAAGCACGACTGCTCGCATGCGGCGAAGATGTACGGAGACAGCTGGACGAAGCGCTGGACGCCCCTGGCCGAGAAGCCGGGATACAAGAAGTGGCTATTCGTGGCGTGGATGCGGGCGTGGAGAAATCTTTCGGAAGCGGGGTTGCCTTAGCAACCCGTGAGCATCAGGCCCTGGGCTCCCGTATTCCAAACCGCCGATCGCCAATGATGCAGAGGGGAAGTTGCCCTCCGACAGCTCTAGAAGAATTTCCACCGCTCTCTCCCTCACGTCAACATCTCCCTGCTCTCCCTGCTTCATCTGTACTCTGCATGTAATAAACGTTTTCACATCCTCTTTTACAATATTGTTCATACCAAGATTGACCTTGCTGCATCCAGGGACGTTACGTAGGAGGCTAATCGAGATACATGGCGCGTCCTGGGTAGAGAGAAATACTTTGACTCCGCCGATTCCCATAAGCCCTACAACCGAGTAATTCTCCACATAAGCTCCCATGAAGCCCATCTATGCCATCGATGAGAATGCATACAGGCTCTGTCTTGCAATCTTGAATCGCTCTTCTTAGAACCTCCCATGAAGATATCGGGTTGGTGAAAAATCTATTCCCTTGCGTTCCGAATTCATCCTTGCAGACATCGAAAAGCCCACTATCCTGCTCGAGAATGTTGTATCGTACAAGTATAGTAGGTCGCTCGCTATTTCGGTTAGCCTGCATCGGGACAAATCCACCTAATCATCAGAGTTCCCGACGATGGGGAATTGGGGGGAGATGAAGTTGAAACCCAATTTAACACGTTCAGGTGGATTGTCGTGTTCTTTGTGCAATCCGGCAGCAACATGTCTGGCCAGCATAGTCTTCCCCGCTCCAGAGCAACCGCAAGTCCAGAGAAGCTTAGATTCCTTACTCTCCCGCCATTCCCTATACTGAGCGTCTCCGAAAATCCATTCTCCAGTTTCAGCATCCGCCTGGCCATCCTTACAGCGGGGGTTGTACAGCAAATTTTCTAGTAACGGCTCCCACCAATCGATAACGCTTATCCAATCTTCGAAGGTTGCTATACAAATTGTTAGTCATAATTTCAAAATAAAGACCGGTAATGAAAGGCCACATACCAGAAATATATAAAGGTACTCGTACACCATAATCGCTGATGATCTTTGCATTGTCGCTTTTGTCAAAGGACTCGGTGTGCAAAGATTCGCCCGCCATCTCTCCATACATCCTGATGCTGATTAGCTAATCTAGACCCATATAGAAAAATCACCAAGTTTTATACCTGACATCCAATTTCCCCGGAGAGGCCTGCTTTGGAATCGTCAAAATATCTCTTCCTTCGAGCTTTTCTGCTAACTCTAACACCGTCGTCCGGTCATTGTTTTTGATACCTGGATTAGCACCACCCTTTAACTAGACACTTGATGATCTCGGTGTGATCAAATTCAGTAGCGAGGTGGAGTGGAGTGTTGCCAGAGCGGTTTTTCTTATTGATTTTTTTTCTGTATGCCCTGCCCCCTGCAATTTCTTTACCCACGCCTTCAGCTTAGCTGATATGTGTCGTGGTGGTGGCCAAGTGCGGTATGTCCCCCAGGTGAGATCTCTTATCTTTTTCTGAATAACTACGAATCGTATATAAAGAAGCACGGGAGAGAGAATCAAAAAGATGTCGGAGAGTGACAAACTATTCGCTGACTTATCTTCTACACTTGTGCGTGAACCGAACCCTTAAGTACAAAAGCCCAGAACTACTCGCCCTCATAACCTTCCCACTATAACCATAACATGCCCAGTTCCAATGACGCTATCCTCTTACCCCTCACTTCCCCGGTTAACTTCTCACCGATTTACCCCTCCTTTTCTCACCGCTCCCCCGCCTCTCGCACCATTCACCGAGTGTCGGACGGAGTGCCGGTGAATTACAATAAGACCCGTGAGGATCTGGTGTACCAGAGATATGAGCCCCAGACAGACTGCGATGTGCAGTGGTGTCTGCTCCCCCGCCAAAACTTCCATTCTCGAATCTCTGCAGAGCTCAATCCATGGCTTTCGTATGAGGTCGCTTGTGTCAAAGAACTGATGCTGCACCCAGTCCTGATCTTTATCGTAGAAATCTAGCTCTGAGATCTCAATGCGCCGACGGGCATGAATGAGTCAAGATTCCGGGGCATATCTGAAAAATGGCTGCTTGACCACAGCTTGTGAGGTTTTCCGCGCTAATTCGCACTACGGCTCTCCCCGTTCCCCCTCGTGATCCCTTCCTGGGTGCCTCTCCCGGTCTCCAATGATATCGTGAAGATATTGGAAGCACGACCAGGAAATTGCCCGCTGTCTCACTTTCAGAAAGCCCCGGGTGGGTATTGTTGCAATTTTCGTCAAAAAGGTATGGGATTATGGCAAGATGAACAAGGGATACAATTGTCTCGGCTGCTCGGAGAAATCCGATAGAGGACTTGACATACATGCTAGTTTCCTCCTCTGCTTGGATCTGAGTTTTACTACATGGGACAACTGGTCCACATGAGGTGATTTCAGGTCTGTATGGGCTTCGAGTCGAACAAAGCAGAAAACAAATTTAACCCCTTCAGGAGGCCCACTAGGTCCTCCTAGAAGCTCGGGAGTGACAGGCTTGGCCAGGATTGTCTTCCCCGTTCCAGGACCACCGTAATGCCAAAGAAGCTTGGATCCCTGGCTCTCCTGGCATCTCCTATTCAACCTTTTCGAAAATCCATTTTCCCGTGTCAGCCAAGGGCAGGTTGTACTCGTCGCAGAGGCCGCCCAAGTTAATTCCCGGCGGTGACACCCATCCGCTACGCTCTACCAGTTCTTCGAAGCTTGTTAGACAAATTCTCACACAAGTTTACAATAAAGATTTGCAATGAAAGGCTATATACCACGAACAGATAAATGTTTACAATAATTGTGTATAGTAAAGTTAGTTGAATTATTGCTGTTGGCATTATCTGTGGAATCCCCCTCGAGGGAGCTTTGGGTATATCGCTTTGGAAATTCGATTCCCACTAAGGCCCCATTAGCCTATCTCGACATATTAGAAAGAAAGAAAGACCCTAGTGCTAAAGAAACTTATGAACCATAACCCAACGCTCTGCCGTCCACTTTAGGTTACCCCGGGCATTAGGTAAGCTCCACCGCCATTTATCCCACAAGTCGATCACTCTCGGTTAGTGCGCCAAGTTAAGCCCAAAAACGATTTCTTCTATGATACCTTAAGTTAGTGCAAAGTCCAGTTCTCCACCAATGATGCTACATATAAAGTCTTCGGTAATACTGTATCATAACACTTGGGAACAGAAAATTTGGATTCGGCAATGTGATTAACCGCCCTGTTCCTATTATACCTCATTTGTTGGATCACAGGCACTTTCCTACCAAGATGTACTCTAATCATAAGACACGATTTTACCTGTTTATGCTGAGAACGGTGTTCACGATCCTGCTGTACACTCTAATCTCCTGGCTGGCGAACCGGGGACGCGCCAAGAAATCAATTCTCAAGATCCTCGGAACTATCCCTAGTGGGTTCAAGCACTTGGGGTTCCAAAGGCAAACGCCAGTATATTTAACACTTTCATAAGATATTTGCCAGCGGCGGTTATTGTGCTGCTGATTGAGCATAATGGATGTTCTGCGCCATCCGCGAATACTAGCTGCTAGACTTCTGGCTAACTAAGGCCCCGTTTACCTACAGACGGCCGTCTAACGACCCAAAAAGATGCCGACCATTAAGGGGTGGTTGACGGTGGGGGACAGTACGGCAAAGTAGATGGCGTTTATCAAGAGCAGGAAACGTAACTTTTGGATGGTCTAGCTACAAGAATCTAGGACAGTGGAAAATTGGTCAAACACTTTCACTTCATGTCAGATAATGCTTGAGATGCCACCGTCCAGCCAACCACTTATTACACACTTAATTTTTAGAAATAGAGAGACGGTTGTTGGAGGTTTGTAAAGAAAACAGAATAATTGAATGTTTAACTAATATACTGTCTAGCATATAGCTTAAAGCCCATTTATTTAACTGATCTTCTTTTATGGTCGGCACTGTCTCTGGTTGCTTGACGGCCGTCTATAGGTAAACGGGACCTAAGAATGAGATCAGGATGATGACAAAAAGGTACAGTAGCGTCATCCCTGCCCCTCCTTCCACACAGTGCACAAATTCTCTTTCTTCAATCTTCCTTTCGGAACAGAGTGCACTGTACTTGTAATTTCATCGCGTATTCGGAATCGGGTATTAATAAACATTGATAGCTGAGTGCTATGTCCAAATATGGCTAGGAGGAGTCGCTATTACATGTATTATTCAGTCTCGTCTGGGTCAAGCTTCTGCTCAGTTCCCTACATTTGACAGGGCCTCTACCATGTGCTCCTACAGTTTTTCCTCACAGGTTTTACCTGGGTATCAGCTCACGATAGTTGTAATAAAAACTCTGCAGATTTTTGAGACTCTTTCACCCCAGCTTTATATTATGCCCAAAGTAACCTTTTAGAAATCACAACTCGCTCCTCTCATATTATGGTCACAATTGTGGTCAACCGCACCACAATTATCACCACTGAAAAAATAAAACCGGAGTGTTTTGTCCTCTAGTCCGATCGTCTAAGCTGTTATCATCGGCTGCTTTCTCCTCTTTATATTAACCCCATCATAAATTTGATATTTCTCATAATACTGACATACTGGCCAGCACTTTTGTAGCAACCGGATTCCGAATACGCGATGAGAATACAACTACGGCAAGGCAAGTGTACTGTTTGTGCCATTAAGATTTTGTAACAACATAAGGGTATGACCTACCCTTACCATGGTCATAGTTTAAAACATTGTCACGTGAAAACTAATGTGATGTGTTCCGCTCACACTCCTCCCACTTTTTGTTTACCTGCTTACTCTCAATCGCCTGGCTTGATTGCTCCTTAATCGTGCCAAGGTTGCGGCGTGTGGCCGCAACCCAGGATATTCGCAAGCTCAAAACCTGGGCACTCCTCCTGAGTGCCCGACAGCTCAACATGACTTTGTGGCTTAACATCACTATGTGGCTCAACATCAGTCTGTGGCTCAATATCACTTTGTAGCTAAATAAAGTATTGTATGATAATAATAATATTATATTTTATCAGTGTATTTCATTTTGCACAAGGCTTGACAATCTCGCCTATTGGCTAATTCCAGCAATAATAGGTGAGGGTGTCTTCCTTTGAGCACACCTCCCCTTTCCCTTACCCTTTTCCTTTGCACGTCTCTCCTTTTCCATGGCCTTTTCCTTTTCACGCCTCTCCTTTTCTATAGCCTTCTCCTTCTCACGCCGGTCCTTTTCAATAGCCTTTTCCTCGTCCCGCCTCTCCTTTTCCAAAGCCTTTTCCT
>Ga0307510_10004492_pt1 | contig 16411 bp, 15 predicted proteins | sample 12_EM_MG_FD_207224 | JGI IMG/M metagenome (GOLD analysis project Ga0307510, IMG submission 207224) | Populus trichocarpa ectomycorrhiza microbial communities from riparian zone in the Pacific Northwest, United States - 12_EM | ecosystem: Host-associated > Plants > Roots > Unclassified | place...
TTCCCTTTATTCATATCAAATGCACGGAGTGCATCTGGAGCAAGTGATGCATGTGCTGATGACTGATCAAACACAAAAAGTGCAACACACTCAGGATGTGCCTCTTCAAAGATCGAGAGGGCTTTGTTGACTTGAGTATGGAGCTGGGGTTGATCCCACCAGGCGTCTCCCTGGGCCCCAGGATACGTGATACAGCATGCGTCTTTCACCATGTTGCCACTTTCATTGCGGATGATTAATCGTCCATTCTCTTCCTCCACAAAATCCGACACATGAATGAGACATCCTTTCCCCTTCTTTATTAGTTTCTGGTCATCTGGTTGGGCCCTATCCAAGACCATGAGAGCATTCCCTGGAGGATAGAAACAATGGTACACACCATATTGTTCTTTTGTACTCATTCACATGGAAGCAACTCTCGTCCTGGAACACTGCAATGATCCGCTTTTCACCTGGCCCCAACACTGGATCAACGCGCACGAGTTCGGACCCCTGGGGTTCCCATTTCACCATCTTCCTTTGATATTTTTCCATATCAGGGAGGAAAGTCTCGTTGCGGTATTTCACCACATCAGGCCTCTCATGGCCGTCCATATAAACCCCTTTCCGCAATAGCTTGTTCCTCCAGCCCAACCTCACAAGCCATTGTCGAATCGTGCGTTCCGACAGCCCGTTTGTGAGGGTGTAACCAAGCGATGGGAGGATGCGTTCATTCAGCATGCGACGGAACCCTAATGGGGTGACTTCACCTGTGGGCAAGCTTGTCAGGTATGACCTTGCTGCCAGTTGCACCTGCTCTTCACTCAGCAGCGATCTATTGGTGTATTTTCCTCGTTTCTCAGGTGGGATCTTCCCAAACAACTTGTAGTGACGAGCGAGGAATCGAATCTGGCGGGCGAAGTGGGTGCCCGCACCGTCCTTCCATGACTCAGCAACCTTCATACTCGCTGTGATGCATCGATCCCCTCAGATTCGGAGTGTAGCGAAGTTCAGGAGGACAAGGTGTTTATTCAGGTGCGAGAGTGGTGCACGTTGTCTGTGTGCTGCCTCTAACTCAGTCTTGATTTGATCCCTTAGCTCCCTCCACCCGCGGATGTCTTCTTCTGCCTTTGGCTCATATCCGCTGGCCTCCATGAAATTGTCCATATCGTCCTCTTCACGTTCTGAGTTGATCTCCTCATCCAAATGCCGCAAGTTGTCCTCCAAGTTGTCGTCCTCATTCGGATCCACCATGCCCTCATCATCAAGATCAGGTGCGCTTCCATTCTCACTCACTTCCACAGGAGATGGCGCGTTCGATGGCCCCAGGGATGGCTCCGGAGATGGTGCGATCGATGGCCCCAGGGATGGCTCCGGAGATGGTGCGATCGATGGCCCTAGGGATGGCTCCGGAGATGGTATGGGCGAAGGCATTGCGGACGGCACAACCGACGACACACGAGACGACCCCAAGGACGATACCCTCGATGCAGCCACAGACAAAGCCCGCGACAAAGATGCGGATGTTGGGGGTGATGTGGATGGGGGAGAGGAGGTGACTTGGAACCCCAAATCAGTGAGTTTCATTTGATTCCTCATTGCCTGAATGTGTTGCGGGCGTCGCTGCGTTCGTGCCGATTTTGCGGCAATGTCGGGCCCACGGTAAGGCGTCTTCCTTTTCCCTTGACACCAGTGAGTATCCTTAATCTCCTGGCTTGGACGAGCGAACTTACCCTTTATTCTAGCGTCCGCCTTTATCCGCTCCCTCAAAGGGAGCCACTCATCATCATCATGCAGGTCGAACATCATGTCGAGCATGGGATCGTTCACCTCTATCGCGCCTCCGTATGGGAGGTCGTCCTCCAACTCAAGCTCTCCATCGGATGCACAATCATCCAACTCAGATGGTTTCATGCCCGCGTGCAGATCCCACAAAGTCGGGTCCCCGGTATCGAGCTCTGGATCAACGCCAGCGACCTCAACATCATCCCGGGGACAGTCAATATCGCCCGAGGGACGTATGCTGTCAGAGAGTGATGGATCTGGATCCAGAGGATGAGGCCGGCCCTTCTTCCCCACATCCTTCACTTTTCGTGGGCAGCCTCAACCTCGGCGTTGTGGCTGCGTGGGAGGCGATGGCCCCTGGTCCCCGGTATTGAGGCCCTTGTCGGTGTCGACGACCTCAGCAGTATCCAGAGGATGAGCAACATCATTCCAGGGAGGGTCGATATCGTCCAAGGGACGCGTGCTGTGAGAGCGCAATGGATCTGGATCCAGGGAGCGAGACATGCTCTCCTGCTCCACCTTCTTCGGTTTTCGTGGGCAGCCTCGACCTCGGCGTTGTGGCTGCGTGGGAGGCGATGGCCCCTGGTCCCCGGTATCGAGCCCCTTGTCGGTGTCGACGACCTCAGCAGTATCCAGAGGATGAGCAACATCATTCCAGGGAGGGCCGATATTGTCCAAGGGACGCGCGCTGTGAGAGCGCGATGGATCTGGATCCAGGGAGCGAGACGTGCTCTCCTGCTCCACCTTCTTCGTTTTTCGTGGGCGGCCTCTACCTCATCGTTGCGGATGCATGGGGGGCGATGGAGGGTTTGGGGCCAGCGCATACGAGTGGAAACACTTTCGTTGTTGCGCTGGCACTTTCCTTTTTCTGGAATTCCACTGAACTTTTGACTTCCTTTCAAAGGTAATTTTTTCTGTTTGTGCCTTCTGTAGGCGGCGCCATGCATCCAACGGTGCTGCCACCACCAGCATTTGCACAGACATAGCAATCGCATCTGCGCAGAGCCCGGTCTGAGGGCGGCGCACACCTCATGTGCCGTCCTGCCTGGACCGGGCCCACAAGGGTATCTTATTGAGTAGATGTCTGTAATATTAATGTGTGCAATACATGTTTTGTCTCCCGCGCGATATCGTTATCTTGTGATCATGCATCCCATATCGCCACCACTCCATCACGTGCTGGGTTCTCTGATGCTCTGGCACGTGGTTTCCACATCCCCTTACAATTTTTTTCAGCCCAATCGGAGACCGGGATCGGACTCAGGGAATTAAAATACGTCGATTGCTGGTGTTTCTAAAGCACGGGCGTTAAAATTGAGTTTGGACGTAACTTTTTTTGGCATCATTTTTTAAATCTGTTTTTTGGGCTTTTCTAACGAAAATACATCTTTAAAAAAAATTGTTGTCTTTTGCTGTCCCGCACTGTAGATGAAAAATATCAAGGACAAGACCGGCTCACGGTTGCAACCCTCTCCACATCGCATGTGTAACCCTCATATTTGCGGCCAAATGTGACACCAATGTCCACAGTGGGACAAGGGAAAACGGACTGACAGAAATGAAGATATCAGAGAAAGACTGGGGCATTGGATTACGCACTCAGTCGAGCATGGGACCATGTCCACCAGTGTATGATTCCCCTTCCCCTATCATTGGTCGTTGCGCTAGTACCTCATCAGGGTGCTAAATAGTCTAAAAAGCACGAATCAGGTAGTTGAAGAACAGAAGAAATATCATTCACATCTTCTCGACACCATCGTCACATCATCTAGCATTCTAGTTGGCAAAACCGCAGCCATTCACCAAGCCGGACTGGCAACGTGAGTTACAATTTGGAAGTTCAGCTAAATCATGACGCTAAAACGCCGAGCCACCGGCAGGGCAACGACCACATCTTGAGCCGATCCTACGCAAACGCCACAGCTCCGAGGCAGCAGCCAACAATGCCATTTGGACGTAATGTACATGTGCCACATAGTGTCGTTCCGAGTTAGAAATAGGTATCAGACGATGGAAATAATATCATGGCCGGATGGGTATGGGTCAGTCGAGCAGCAAACAACTCGTGGATCGACAAGGGTAACCAGTAGGTAAGGAGTACCAAACGTCAAAGCACGGAATTTGCATGAAATGTAGTAGCAGTTATTGATCCGTGTCCTCCCCTCATTCCCAAACGTGGACAGCAACAGGATGACCGAAGAGCTGTCGCGCAGAGGTGAATGGCCAGAGGATTGTCTGCACAGTCGCCAATTGTTGATTTCCTTTAACGAAAATGCACCGAAGCGCGGGCAACACGGTTGTTGCTGTTTCCGAGGTAAGCCTCTGCAGAACCCGCGCAACACGCACTGCAGGTTCCTTGCATAGGTACAAATCCTTCACATTAGTAAATATCCGTAAAAGTTCCAGCCATCTCGTGTTCTCCATGTCACGTTTCCAACACTCAGGAGAAGCCCCGTCCAAGATATCGAGATGCTCCAAAGAGGAGAGTCGGAAGGGAGACGAGGATGGCCTTGATATTTCTTCCAGAGAGGAAATCTGCAGTCTTGATGGGGTGCAAGAGATATAAAAAGCAAGTGTTGTGCCTTTACCGGGGTCCTCGTGGAGAGAGAATTTGACGAAGGTGGATATGCTAGAAACGTGTAGAATGCCGTGACGGGGTGCTTCGAAATTTCCTACCCAATCAATGAACTGGGAAAGGTGTGAAATGTCAAGGTGCGACCGGTTGAAGAACGATACCCGGATATAGAAGAGTAGAGGGGCGTTGATCCGAGCCACAAAGTCCTCTATGTACTCGTTGGTGCCGTTGAAGGAGAAATGGGCGAGAGCTGGGAGTTCAACCCGAGTTAACGACGGATTTTGGCTCGGTGGATCAGAGAGAGGGAGACGGGAAAGGAAACCAATGCGAAGTTTTTCAAGCCTGGTCAAAGAAGACAGGCAAGTGACGATCACATCGGGTGAAATGTAACCTGATTGGGGAATCTTCTGAAGTTGAAGGGAGACAAGGTCCTTGACAGACAAAAGTAGTTTAGGTAATGCTGGAAACGGGATGTTCTCCAAGAAGAGCGATCGTAGACGTGGTGCAGATCCACCCAAAAATGAACTCGATAGGTCCCGTGCTGAGTCCCATTTCGAGAAAGGGTGAAGGTGCAGATCCGTCAGTGCGAGGAACGACTCCTGCATCATCGGGGTAAATTTATGAAATAAGCCAAGTGGAATCTTGAGAGTGATTTTATAGATGCGATCGCGATGCCCAAGCGCGGCAATAACACTATCGACGTCCTCCATACTCGGTAGGTGGACACCAAGTTCCCAGAATCGAAAATCTACAACAAGGGGATAGGTAGGCAAATGGCCCAACATTGCCCTCACAGGTCGTTTGTTTGTGCAGAGAACTCGCAGGTTCAGGCGCCGTGGCGATGCAAACACCAGGATTCGCCATCTTCGACAAACGTGCGCAAGTGGCCACGCCTCTATCTGCCTGGTTTGAATCAGGTAGTAATCGAATATGTCCAGGAGGGAATCGTCGGACAGAATTTCAATGGTTGCTTTTTGGTGAAGGTGCCCAACTCAGTACGCAGTGCAAAGGAGGACACGCAAATAACGACTCACCTCCAGGACGCCCGAGATTCTCTTCCTTTTGTCGACGCAGAACACTCATTCCCGTAGTTGAGCCTTCAGTAGTAGAAACAAAAAATGTAGTGGCAGATGCATGGTCATTGGAGCAAGGACTTGGCTGCGAGAATGAATGACTGGTGGTGTACGGAACGCGCCGACGTGTCAGTAGAGATTTTGTGAGGATCGATCAGTGCCAAGTAACATTCCTCGCGGGGGGAGGGATCTCGGACGTACTTCTCAGAGGACATGCCGGTGTCAACTAATGAAATTTTGGAGATTCAGGCTGTATGAATTGAGCAATAGCTTTGTATTATACAGTACGGATGGACGCTAATTGGCACACGCTGAAAGGCAGTAAGGGTCTGCCGTTATGTAAGCGAGTTGCCGCCGCTGAGTCACGGACAGTGCCAAGAACACAGCACGTGACAAGTTTGTGTCGCCCGCACATGAACATTCCCATCCGGGGGGCTCCTTGAACCGCAACCAACACCAGGTCGGTTTTTCCCACGACTCAGTCGGGGCAAGGATTCAACAAAGGACACACCATCCGCCCACGCATTGTCAGAATAGTATGAACTGATGATGAAAACTGTCCTGTGAGACCCCACCAATATAACAATGGTCTAACTGCCCTGTCACAATGCACGGGTTGAATATCATTCTCCAGGATGCTGCCACGTCAGCACCAGTTGGAGCCACCGCTGCACCCACCGCCCCTTTCCCAACCCACATGCCGTTCAATAATACCAAGGAGAGAACGAAAGAGCATACCTCTTAACCGCCCGTCCCCATTATCTGTACCATGGGTTTACTCCTATTGCCATTAACCCTGTATTCTCATCACACAGAATACCCCACTGACACCCCACTTCGACTTCCGCATAACCACGAATTCCCCCCTGCTCTAGGCGCACACAGATCCCTCACCCATTCCACTTTGAACTCCGGCCCTGAGCGCTGAGCCGCAATCCTGAGCTCCACATCCCAGACAGGATGTGCATAAACGCATTTTCTCCGTCGCCCTGTGGAATTCCCACCTACCAGTCGTCCAAATCCTGCAATTATCCATGGGAAGGCCCAAGATAGGCCAGTAAAATTTATTATTGCGTTTACAATGTACCTCGTATAGACTTAATTCCTTCCGGGGAGTACAAAGGTATAGAGTAGCTCTACTACAGACCTGACATTGGTGCAACACCTATTAAGATGCCCATCAAGGGGCACACAGTCTACCGTCCCCACCGGTTATGAACACCAATGTGAGGGATATTGAGCCTGCAAATGTTTGACATGTATGAATGAAAAGGAACACCACTGCCAAAGGTGCTGGAATCGAGCTTGCTGGCAGGGCCGAGATAGCTACCGCAGCAAGACCCAGGGCGCAGGGGTGATGCGCTGCTGTAATGGTGAGGCCAGGCATAGTCAGGACACCGCCGCGAGGGAGCGAACGAGAGCTCAATACCCTGCATGGATGGCTGGCACAAACCAAAGGCCCTGCCAGGAAAGAGAAAACGCGAATCAACGCGACACTGTAAGGAGGCCCGAACGAGGGCAAAAGTGGAGTAAAACACAAGCGCTGCGACCGAGCAGACACACGTTTGAGACGCTGCAACGAATGAACAGGATGGAGGGGAAGCTGGCCGCACCAAAACCAGTCAGAAGGCGGAAACGCCATCAACAAAATAACTACACACCTTGACCCAAACACCTGTCACCCAATGCTGCCATTGAGGGGTCCATTTCACTTTTGAGGCCCGCACATAGAGTGCAGCATCGCCCACGAGATGTAGAAGTGCTGCATAGGCAACACGCATACCAGCATAAGGCATTCTGGCGGTCATCACGCCCATGCAACCCATCGTCACGTGTGGCTCTGCGCTGCACACAATGCAATGACCCAATGGGAGTGCTTGACCTGAGTGTCCCGGACAACTTCAACGTCCAAGGAGCAAAACTGAAGTCACTCACCCAGGCCCTGGCCTACAGAGGGATCCGCAACAGCAGACCCCCTCCCCCCCGACCATCGTCCGTGCGCAATACCCAGCGGGCGAGAGAAGCAATACTGCACTACTCCGGGATCGACGAAACCGACGCCACTATATGGGCAAGCATCTGGAAAAAGCCCATCCGCCCCAAGATCAGCCAGTTCTTGTTTAAAACCTTCCACAACACCTACAAAGTAGGGGACTATTGGACCCCGATCCAAGCTGTCGCAGAGCGCAGACTGTCGTCTGCGGCACAACCGAATCTATGAGCCACATCCTACTCCAATGTCAATGCCGCCCCACTCACCTGATCTGGCACTTTGCCAAAGGGGCTTGGCCCTACGATGAGATCCCTTGGCCCGAAATAGACCTCGGTACCATTCTGGGGTGCGGCTGCATAGCCCTTCCTCGCCCAGCTGACCAAGCAACACCGGGCACCAGCCCATGCATTCGAGGTGCCTCCCGCCTGCTCCAAATCCTCATCTCCGAGTCGGCCTACTTGATATGGGTGATGCGATGCGAGAGAGTGATCCAGGATAAGGGACACAATGACTGAGAAATCAGAAACAGATGGCTTCGTGCAATAAACATCAGACTCACCGACGACAAAATCATAGCAACCAAAATAAAACGAAGCAAAGGGTTCACCAACCTAGTGGTGAACACCTGGGAACATGTCCTATCCAAAGAAAGGGACCTCCCGAACAACTGGATTAACCTGCGTGAGGTTTTAGTGGGTAGTGGAACACGTTTGACCACAAATCACGTGTCCTGAGCCCCACACTATCCCTGACCGGATGTGCGTAAACGCATTTTCCCTCACCCCCGGCCCGATGGCCGGCTCCAGCGTGCCCGGGCTGCCGTCTCGCCTCCCGCCATGTGGCAATTCTCGATAGTGTAGTTATTTTTAGCTTACATTATGAGAATATAACGCTTTCCAAAAAAAAAAAAAAAAAAAAAGAACATTCCCATCCCTTGCTCCGCCACCGCCACCAACCTGCCTGCGCTACCGTCTCCCGTCAACTTCGCCCCAACCCACAGCTTCTTCCACACCCGCACACAACTACTCACGATAATTGATTCCACAACATCCCTTCTCTAGAGTTCAAGTTGAGTGCCATAATGCACCCCGAAAGTCAACGCCACTCCCCGGCTCAGTTCTTTCTCCTTTCCCTCACTGCGACTCGTAAGTAAAGCGACAGTAGTAAAGGACAAGAGAAGGCTGTATGTAAATTGCGCCGAATGTCAGCTTTTGATAGCATGAGAGGTATAATAAGGTACCTATCAATCTATTTCCCAATACCATCGTTTCCAATGGTAGATGGCCACAGGGTTACCGGAGACTTGACGCGTGGCAATGAACGGCCTGATGGTTTTCTGGACAGCTACCAATAGCTGACGCCCTTGTACGAAAATATTCTGGAGCGCAGGAAACAATTCTGTTTCCTTTTCCGAGTCCCCAACATGGTCTTGAAGGGCCTGCGCGACACGTAGCGCAAGTTCCTCCGATAGGTATAGATCCTTCACAGCGGTGAATGACTGTAAAAGTTCCTGCCATTGGATATTCTCCATGTCATCGTGCCAGTGTCCAGGCGGTGCATATTCGACCAAGATGTAGAGGCGTTCCAAAGAGAAGAGTCGGAGGGCCCAGAGAGATTGTGACGTGCTACAGATTTCCGCCAGAGAAGAAAGCTGCCATTCCGACTGCGTGCATGTGATATAAATCACAATAGTTGGGAAATCGTCTGTGTTTTCAGAAGAAGAAAGCGTGATATAGGCACGTTGACCTTGAAAGCACACCTCTGCTTGATGGAGCGTGTTGAAAAGTTCCACGCGACCAATGAACCCGTTAAGCTGTGACGTGTCAAAAAGCAGTTGATTAAAGAAAGATATGGTGATGCCATGGAGTAGGGGGGTATTGATCCGGGCCACAAAGTCTTCGATGTACTCATTAACGCCTTCGAGCCGAAAATGGGTGAGAACGGGGAGATCAACGCGCGTCAATGAAGACGGCCGTCGGCTCGATCGACCAGGGTGAGATTGAGGGGAACGGAAGGCAAGGCAGAACTTTTCGAGGCAGGTTAAAGAAGACAGACAAGTGACCATCGCCTCGGGTGATATGTACCCAGAATGAGGAACATCCCAAAGGCGAACATCGACAAGGTCGATGGAAGACAAAAGAAGTTTCGGTAATGCTGGAAATGTAATACCAGATAAGACGAGTGTTCGTAGACTTGGGGCAAATCCACCCAAGAATGAATCCGGAAGGACATGCGCTGGTTCGATCCTCGAGAGAAGGTACAAATGTGATAACGCATGGAATGACTCCTGCATCATTGTGGTGCATGCGTAAAATATGGGAATCGAATCAAACCCAAGGCAGATTTGATAGAGACGATCGCGATGCTGGAGTGCAGCAATGATATTATCAGCATTCTTGATACTCAATTGTGCGTTACTGTCAAGTATCCACTCGTGTAAAACAATTGGAAAGGTTGGCCAAATGTCCAGGATCTTCTTCACAGGTGTTGTGCTCGTGCAGACGAGTCGTAAATTGAGGCGACGCGGTGATGCAAAGATGAGGTTTCTCCATCTCTGGCACACGTGGACCAGAGCATACCACACCTCCAGCCTTTTGATTCCGAATTCACCGTCATAGGTTTGATATTCCCCTTCCACATAAATGCTAAAAATCTCTATGAGGGCATCATCGGGGAGTGTTCTGATAGTCACCGGTCCGTACGGTGAATCTGAGACGCCCAAGCCAAAGTCAGTTTAACTCAGTTATTAAGACAAGGGCGACCTGCACGTTACCGCGTTACCACTCACCTCGTCCATATTCGCCCCTTAATCCCTTTTGTCGACGTGGAGCACAACTTTCCACCTTCAAACCCTTGACAGTAGGCATGAAAGAGATATTTGGGAACAATCGGTCGGTGCAGTAACGAGTTGGCTGAGAGGATGAATAACTAATAGGGTTTATAGCGCACCCGAGCAAAGATTGGTCGGAGTTGGGTAATAGACAAGCGACACCTTCCCAGTGGGGGGCTACACGTACTTGTGAGAGGATGACGTCGGTAAACCAACTTGGAGACTTCCGCCAAGTTGGCAACGGACAGAGAGGTGTCGCTCTTGCGATTCCCGGACCTTGAGGCTATGTTCCTTGGAACGGCCATGAGGCTGTGTGCTCACGTGACTTTTGTACAGCCCGAAATCGAATTACTCCATGCTGTACTTTGGCTGAAAAGCAGTGTAAGGGTTGCCTTACAGCCATCCCTGCGATATGAGTGAAGATGAGAGACGAAACAAGAAGAGAGAAAGATCGGGTTGAGGACACAAGACCATAAAGACCAGCAACAGCACAATAGCTTGATTTGTCGTCAAACGGTCGGCGAAAACGAGAACACATGAAACAGAAAGGAAGGGAAAGTTGGGCCTCGATTGCCTGCCTTCCACGAGGCCAGGCGAAGGGGGTTTCATACGTGAAACAGAGAGGGACAAATACTATATGAGTGAGGCGAGAAGAAGGGAGAGAGAAATGATGAAAAGCGAAGGCGAATGAGGTTCTGCTAGCGACAGACCCGCGCGGTGACGGTGGTGAGGAGAGCGGTGACCAAAACGAGATTTTACTGAATCGTAGGAAGGTGCGCGACAGCAAGCGCGTAGATGACGGGCGCGATGAAGGTGTGGCAATGTTAGATGGTAAAGGCCTAAGGCAAAATAGGAAACTGTAGAATGAAGGGCGGGAGATATAAGACGACCGGAAACATACGGGAATGTACGAAAAGAGGCTTGACCAATCCTATGTATAGTAATAGTCCTTCCCAACAGAGACACAGCCCAAGTTTGCGAGGGCCTATGCACGACGTGCGCGACGTGGAACGACAGGTTTTTTGATTCGGCGCGCCCTAGTAGCGTCGGCTGATGGAGGTTGGGCGATGCGCGTGTCATCAGCAGGAGAAATGGGGTGCGGCGAGAGGCTGGGTCGTGGAGGAGAAAAGGTCAAGCACAAGGAAAATGAGAATGGGTGACAAGGAGTTAGAGGCAAGGCGAGCGGTGTCGGGGATGAAAGGATAGACAGTGTCTTGAAATGCGAATTTGTCATTGTGTCGAAAAGGCCGGTTCTGGGTCATTCCGCGCGTGTAGTGTGAGGCCACCTCACAGTATACACGCGACGACGGGAAAAGAACTGATTCAAGCTCAGAGATCTATGGCAGCGCTTGTGGTGCTTGTTCGGTCGGAGTCGTTCTCGAGGCCACAGCGCGTGCTGGCCGTACACCCTTTCCATGTACATCGTCGGTGGGCGAGCTCAGGGTTTCCGGTTGTGTTAGATGATGGGAAAGGTTGGCTAAACATCGAGCATCCGCTTCACAGGTCTGTTGATTGTGCAGAGCAGTCGTAGATTGGCGATGCATGCAAACGCAAAGGTTTCTCCATCTCTAGCAAATGTGAACTAGCGTTCACTATGCTTCCAGCTGTTTGAATTTTATCGATTTGATCCGCTCCATAAGCTTCATAGGCTCTCGCGGTCTCGCCACGTAGAAGCTGAACAGTTCTAGGAGGTTATCGTCCGATAGTCACTAGCCGACAATTAATGGTGGTCTGTACCGTTAATGCTGTCATTAGGACGACGTGCACATGCATGTTATCATGAAGGTTAGCACTCACCACTGCATGCAGACCATACTATTTGACCAAAAAATAGTTAGAGAAAACTTTTCTTTCAAAGTTTTCTGAACCAGAAAACCCTTAGAATTATTTAACAATTCATTAAAAAAATTTACAATTATTTTTCAGTTAAATAGTCTGATTTGCATGCAGTGCATTTCGACCCTCTTTGGCCCAACTCATTAATATTGTGACAAGCCATTCCCAATTTAATTCGCTGGCCTTCGGCATGACAATGGAGAAAGGGCCTGATTCGGCCCGGGAGAACGGAGATGACACGTGATACGTACACCCAACATTTGATATGTCTCGGTCCGCTCTCCATCCATGGCATTACCCTGCTACCGTCTGCTGTCCACTTCGCCCCAACCCACCCCTCCTGCTACTCTCATGGCCATTGGACTCCACAACATCCCTCTCTAGCGTTTAGTCCCATGATGCGCCCCGAACGCCAATGCGGCTCCCCGGCTCAGGTCTTTCTTTTTTCCCTCACAGCGACTCGTAGGCACAACTGTCCCATTTCATGCGCCCATACATCAGCGACATAGGTTGGCGGTTTATCCACCATGACTTTGGGCAAAAAGTAGATTGATATACCACGTTCAAGTTGTTCGGTCCGTTAGCGAGCTCTCTTTTCTTTTGCCGCCGGATCTGTCCCGTGTTGCGATGGGGCAATCTTTGTACTCAGATATGCGCAATTTCGTTCTCTTGTTTAACCCGTTGCTTTTGGTGCTGTCATGCTATTGATGCTCTTTAGCCGATCCCGTATTCCCTGGGTGCTCGTCGTCGGGTGACTCAGGTTCGGTATTTCCCCGTCCAGCAGTAGGGCTGACTCTGATCGAGCACAACAACGACAGTTGCTACTTGCGTAGTATGGCCCAGCTCATATCCCGGGGTCATGGAGAGTGTGATAATGGCGCTCAACGGCACGGACAAAAATCAATTTGGCCCGTGTGGTTCAGAGCCGCACGAGAATCACGTGATACAATACTAAATGCCCGTGTACTCTCTTTGCTGCTCACAAGACCAGTCATAATCACACTATTCTTTCCACACTTGACGTGCCAGCGATGGTTCTTGTCCCTCTTGTCTGGTCGATGCCAATCGGGTTGGATGTGATTCTAGTCCCGCCGCCTGGCGCGTGCATGATGGACTGGTCTACGGCTATCCGGGTATGTGTGCTTCATTTCGTATGCTTCCCACATGATGTCAGGTATCCTGGTCTTGCGGATATTTCCCTCACCGGCGTCGTTGCGTGTATAATATCTAGTCGCCGTTCCCATCCGAGAAACTAGAACCACACCATTCGCTTCCCAGGTAGCACGATTGCGAAGTTAGGTTTGTCGTATTGAAACCTGTGCCCATATGCATTACCAACATGGGTTGTCAGTGGATTTCTGGCCGCGGCACCAAACTGTCTCGGTGTTAACCAAAGTGATGGTCGCTATACACTGCACGGTCGTCCCTGCCGCTGTGGCATTGCCGTATACTTCTCCCTTGCGGACGACCTCTTAGGAATGAGTAAAGGTGGTAGGGGCGTAGAGCGACTGCAAGTGGATTGGTGTGGATAACGAAGTCGTTTAGGCATAGTGATGGTCCAAGTCGAGATGTTCCGACCGCGTTCGATTCTATCAGCAAAGTTACATATATTCACAATAACGGGTCGAATGTCCCGAGATTATTAAGACGATCGTCGTTCAGGCTACTACTACTGTAGTATACCACATGCCAACAAGCACGCCAAGTTTTAGAAGGCGACTGACGGATGGCTATCATCGTCCTCTTCCCAGCTGTCATCCTCTTCCCAGCCATCATCCTCTTCCTGGCCATCGTCCTCTTCCCAGCCATCGCCCTCTCCCCGGCTGTCATCCTCTTCCCAGCCGTCGTCCTCCTGTAATCCCTCCCAAGGGTGGACGGCCACAGGGCGACCAAAGAGCTGCCGCGCGGCGATGAGTGGCCCCATGGATTCACGTAGGGCCTCCAGCTGCTGACTGCCTTGTACGAAAACATGTTGCAGCGCAGGCAGCACCTCTGCCGTGCTTTCCCCGGAAAGGTCCCGCAGCATGCGCGTAATATGAGGCACAATTCTATTGCCAAGGTATAGATCCTTCACTGAGGTAAACGGCTGTAATAGTTCTAGCCACCGAACCTTCTTCATATCGGCAGCCGATGTGAATCTGTTCCGGATGTCGAGGCGTTCGAACGAGGAGGGTCGGAGGGGAGATGAGGGTGAACTAGAGAGGAGTGCCAGAGACAAAAGCTGCCATTCTGGTGGGGTGCATGAAACCAAAAACTCAAGAGCCACACCGTTAGCTGGATCTTCGGACAGTGAAAATTGGGGGAAGGGAGATGAACGATCAAAGTCTACCACCGCCCGATGAAGAGTTCTGAAAATTTCAGCGCGGCCGATGAATTGGTTCAGCTGTGAAATGTCAAAGAGCGGCTCATTGAAGACTGCTACAGAGATGTCTCGGAGTAGAGGGGCGTTGATCCGGACCACAAGGTCTTCGATGTACTTGTTAGTGCCAAGGAACTCAAACTGAGCGAGGGTGGGAAGGTTAATGAATGTCAATGAAGATGGATGTTGACTCGACCCGTCAGGGGGGGTTCGTTCATCGTAGCGAAGTGCAAGGTTCTCGAGCCTGGTCAAAGACGACAGGCAAGTGGCCATCGCCGCAGGTGAGATGTATCCAGAATCGGGAATACTCCAAAGGCGAAGTTCAACAAGGTCCTTGGTAGTCAAGAGTAGTGTCGGTAATGATGGAATTGGAATGCTACCCAGGGTGAGTGACCGCAGATGTGGGGCAGATCCCCCCAAGAATGAATGTAGAGGCAGCACCGGAGATTCTACCTCCGAGTCAAGTTCGAGGTCGAAGTAGAGACGCGTTAGCGCGGGGAAGGACTCCCGCATCCTTGGAGCGAAAATACGATATAAGGGAAGTGGAAGGTTTGCGAAGGTGATTTGGCACACTCGGTCGCGATGCTCAAGTGCAGCAACGATGTTATCGGTATGCTCCTTGCGTGGCAGCCCGAGTAGAAGGCGACTGAGTAGCCCATCATCTATAACAATAGGCAGGTCTGGCCAAATGCCCAGCATCTCCCTCACGCGTCTTCTGCCTGTACAAACAAGCCGTAGATTGAGGCGTCGCGGCGACATAAAGACAAGGTTTCTCCATCTCCGGCAAACGTGCACAAGAGGACGCCATGCCTCTAGCTTTTTGATGCCGCTAAATTGATCCGGATCGTAGGCCCCGTAGGATTCTTCCACATAGAAACTGAATATTTTTAGGAGTGGATCGTCAGGAATTGACCCGATAGTCCCTGGTTGGGAAAGTGGCCCTACACCGCCTGACAAGTAATCAGGCAAAATGGCCCGGGAAATGCACATTGTCGCTCACCTTGACTGGCTTCGACCCCAAGTTTGTTTCGTTGATGTAAAGTCATCCCCGCATCCGAGTCACTGATAGTAGGAATCAAAGGGGTTGTGGGGGATTAACTGTCGGTGGAGCAAGGGGTTGGCAGTGAGAATGGTGGGGTTTGGTGCACGGCCAAGAAAATATTGATCAGTGTCGAGTGACGTCGCTTCCAGGGGCAGGTTTTGTACATACCTATCAGTGGTCGTGGTGATGCTCAAAGTGGGTGGTGAATCAACCTCGGGGGCTTGATGAACGGATCGCCTTTTAAAAATTATTTTATTGTCTCTGCGACTCAGATGCGATCTCATCATCCGACGATCGAATGAGAATCACATGCAGAACACATGTGACCTGGTTATATGTCATTTCATTTCTATTCATGGCACCTTCTCTTCTCACTTACATCTGCTGCCATGTCGGCTTCACCCTCACCGGCCCTCAAAGCTCTTCAGCCGACCTCATCGGGTGTTGTTTGAAAGTCCGGTTGCCTTCGATTGCCGTCCTGTATCCTGTTCGGGAACATGTTTACGTCGCGAGGTACCATCCGAAGTCATTTTTCGTCGAAATATTGTTTGAGAGTGAAAAAACGTGCTGTTGGAACAATTTCATGCATGTGAAATCGTATTTCGCTTCGTGATAACGCCAGCCGTTTCGACTTGGTCTTCATCGGCAGAGTCCTCCACCTCCTCTGTGGCTGTCCATGTGTCCAGCCCCTTCTCCTCCGCCACGGCTGAGCTGTTCTTGGACTTGTCTTTGTCCTTGTTCCTCCTCGGCCCCTAACCTTCCTTACGGCTCCCCTTGGTCCAGCAGTCGGCTTTGACATCGCCGCGCTTAATGCAGTTGCTGCATTGCTACTTGGACTTGGGGGATTTGGCGGCAAAGACTTCGTCTTTTGAGCTTGAGGACTGCTGCTTTTGAGCTCGCGCCGAGTGAACTCATCGAGGATGAGACACTGTCACACCC
>Ga0307510_10004493_pt1 | contig 16409 bp, 16 predicted proteins | sample 12_EM_MG_FD_207224 | JGI IMG/M metagenome (GOLD analysis project Ga0307510, IMG submission 207224) | Populus trichocarpa ectomycorrhiza microbial communities from riparian zone in the Pacific Northwest, United States - 12_EM | ecosystem: Host-associated > Plants > Roots > Unclassified | place...
ATCTCGCAGCCGCCGCCATAGGCCGCGCCGTTGACGGCGCCGATGATCGGGACCGGGCAGTCGATCAGCGCCCGCACCATCCGCTCGAAGATGACGTGCTGGCGCGTCCATTGCTCGTCGGTCATGCCGCGGCGTTCCTTCAGGTCGCCGCCGGCGCAAAAGGCCTTGTCGCCGCTTCCGGTCAGAACGATGCACCGCAGATTGGCCGGGTCGAGTGCCACGTCCTCGAAATAGCGCACGAGATCGCGGCCCATCTGGGTGTTGAGCGCGTTGGAAACGTCCGGCCGGTTCAGTCGGACCATCGTCACGTGGTCATCGACCCGTTCCAGCGAAAGGGTCTCGAAGCCAGGCGTTTCCGCAAGCGTGCTCATATCGCCTCGCAGGAAAATCCGTTGCCGGCGCGGCGGATTTTTCCCGTCGACGGCGAGGGGAAATGCGCGGTGCAGCACAGCGTATCGGTGTCGCAATAGCGTTCCATGAATTTGCGTCGCGTGGTCGCTGCCTGCGCCTGATCGATGTCGAACATGATGGACAGTTCCGGATAACGCGTTTGTAGCGGCGAGTGCATCAAATCGCCTGAGAATACCGCGTCGTCCTTGCCGCGGCCGAAGGTGAAGGCGACATGGCCGGGGGTATGGCCGGGTGTCGGCAGGATGCGCGCGTGATCGCCGATCTGGTAATCGTCGCGCACAATCTCGGACTGTCTCGCCTCGACGACCGGCAGCACGCTGTCGCCGAATGGCGGCACCGGCGTTTTGGCGTGCATCTCGGTCCAGTAATCGAACTCGGTTTTGCCGAACACATAGCGCGCCCTCGGGAAGGTCGGCACCCAGCGGCCGTTCTCCAGCCGCGTGTTCCAGCCGACGTGATCGACATGCAGATGCGTGCACATGACATAGTCGATGTCGCCAAATGAGAATCCCGCTGCGGCAAGCGCGCGCGCGTAAGTGTCGTCGGTTTTCATGTTCCATTTCGGACGCAGCGGCCGCGACTTGTCGTTGCCGATGCAGCTGTCGATCAGGATGGTGTGGTGCGGTGTCTTCACGACATAGGACTGGAAACACAGGGTCAGCACATCGTTGGCGTCGATCGCCCCGGCCTTTTGCATCCAGCCCCGGTTCTCCGCCAGCAGTTCCGGCGTCAGGCCCGGCAGCACCTCCAGCGCCGGCAGAAAGCTGGTTTCCTGCTCGATGATGCGGTGGATGGTGAGGTCGCCGATGTTGAATGTGAGGCTCATGGTTTATTCCTTGTTTTTGGTGTCGCGAACGGATGGAAGGATGTAGTTCGCCATCATGTCGAGCGCCCCGTCGCCCTGGCGCGGCTGAAAATAGCGGCCCGATGTCGTCATCACCACGAGGTCGCGGTCGGGGACGATGAAAATGCGCTGACCGCCCGAGCCCATCGCGGCAATCCACTTCACTTCCTGCTCGCGCGCAATCGAGCGCCCCAGCCACCACTGCTGGCCATAGAAGTATAGCCCGCTGAAATAGCCGATCGCCTGATAGCGCGGGCGCACCGATTGATCGATCCATTCCGGCGAGACGATTTGCTTCCCATCCCACGTGCCGCGATTGAGCACCATCTGGCCGATTTTGGCGGCATCGCGCGGCCGGATGCGGAGGCCGACGGCGGGGGCGATCTTCCCGTTTATGAGATAATTCCTCCACTCGAAATCGGCAATTCCCAGCGGCTGGAACAGAACCTCACGCGCGAACGCTTCCAGTGGCTTGCCGGAAACACGTTCGAGGATGCTGCCGAGCAGGTCCGTCCCGCCGCCATTATAGATCCACTCGGTGTCCGGCGGTTTTACGATCGGCTTCGAGAGGATATAGCGGATCGGATCGGCTTCGCTGGCCAGATGCGGTTCGTCGTTTTTGGGATCGTTCCAGTCGCGGTTTTCGTCCCATTGTATGCCCGACGACATCGTCAGGAGATGGCGCAGCGTGACCTGATCCCAGCCCGGCGATTTGATTGCGGCATAGTCTGGAAAGAATTTGACGACCGGCTCGTCGGCGCCGGCGATCAGTTTGCGATCGATCGCAATCCCGACCAGCAGCGAGATCACGCTCTTGGAGGCCGAGCGCATGTCGTGCCTGGTCGTCGCATCATGGTCGAACCGTCCCGCAATGTCCCACTGCTCGTCGGGACCGGAAAAGTATTGTTCGAAGACCAGTTTGCCGTGACGAACGATGACCACGGCGTGAATATTGGCTGCGGTTTCCTTCATCCGTGCCGCGATGGCGCAGAGCCGCGCGCCGTCGAGACCGACGCTTTCGGGCGTACCGATGGTCCAGCCATCGTCGAGCGTCGCGGGCGTGCCGCACGCCGGGCCGGTTTGCCCCTGTGCAGTCGTGATCGACGCGGCAATTGTTTGCCGCCCTCGCGCATGCTGCCGTCTCCGATTGGGTTATTGTGCCGGCGGCGGGACCGAGATCTTCACCGAAGGCCGCTCCAGCATTTTTTGATGGAACGCATCGAGCTTCGGATAGGCCTTGCGCCAGCCGCAATCGGCAAAGCGGAAATCGGCATAGCCGAGCACGCAGACGAGGCCGATCTGCGAGATGTCGAACGGCCGTGACAGCATCTCGGGCTGCTTCTCGAAATGCGCCATTCCCATCCACGCCCGGTTCCAGTGATCGTCGGACCATGCCTGCCATTGCAAGCCGGCCGGCCGCACCATTTTTTCGTAGCGGCACAGCAGCATCGAATCGAGCATGCCCTGGATCAATGAGTGATCGCTCTTGACCTTCCACCGCGTCGGGCCAGATGTCGGGATCAGCTTTCCGCCGCCGGCGAGTTCGTCGAGATATTCCACGATGACGTAGGAATCGACGATGATGTCGCCATTGTCGAGGATGAGCGCCGGCAGCTTCTTGAGCGGATACATCTTCGAATATTCGTCGTTGGGTTGACCCGGCACGACGGCCGTCGGGACGAAGTCGATCTTGTCGATCAGCCCGGTCTCGATTGCCGCAATGCGGACTTTGCGGGCGAACGGCGAGGCGGGAGAGAAGGTGAGTTTCATGGGGTGCCCCTGGGCAATAGGAAGGATCTGTTCGTCATTGCGAGGAGCGACTTGTTCCGCCGTAGCTCAACGAGCGAAGGCGGAAGCGACGAAGCAATCCACACTTGCTTTGTCGCGATGGGTTGCTTCGCTTCGCTCGCAATGACGTGGCTCGCGCCGGAGTCCGGTGTCAAAAACCTCACGCCTCGACAATCTCCTGCCGCTGCTCGCCGAGGCCCTCGATGCCGAGCGTAACGACGTCGCCGACATTGAGGAAGGTCGGCGGCTTCATGCCGGCACCGACGCCGGGAGGCGTACCTGTGGTGACGATGTCGCCGGGCAGCAGCGTCATGAACTGCGAGACATAGGAGATGCACTTGGCCATGGTGAAGATCATGGTCGAGGTCGATCCGGTCTGGCGGCGCTGGCCGTTGACGTCGAGCCACATCGACAGCTTCTGCACGTCGGCGATTTCGTCCCTGGTCACCAGCCACGGACCGACCGGCCCAAAGGTGTCGTGCGACTTGCCCTTGGTCCATTGACCGCCGCGCTCGGTCTGGAAATGGCGTTCGGAGACGTCGTTGCAGACGCAGTAGCCGGCGATATGATTGAGCGCGTCGGCCTCGCTGACGTATTTGGCGCGGGTGCCGATGATGGCGGCGATTTCGACTTCCCAGTCGAGCTTGATCGAGCCGCGCGGCTTCTCCACCTTGTCGTTGGGGCCGCTCAGCGCGGTGTTGGCCTTCAGGAAGAAGATCGGCTCGGGGGGAATCGGATTGCCGGTTTCCTTGGCGTGGTCGACATAGTTCAGGCCGATGGCGACGAATTTCGAGATACCGGTGACCGGTGCGCCGATGCGGGGCTTGCCGTCAACGGCGGGAAGCGTGGAGGGGTCGAGGGCGGCGAGCTTGGCCAGGGAGGCCGGCGCATAGGCCTCGCCGTTGAAATCCTTCACATGCGCGGAAAGGTCGCGCAACTGGCCGGATTTGTCGATCAGGCCGGGCTTTTCCTGGCCAACCGCACCGTAACGCACAAGCTTCATTTTACTGCTCCCTCAGGGGTTTATTTACTTGGCATGCTTCATGGAACAGCGGGCGGAGAAATTCAACTGCGGATGCGCATCGCATTGCAGGTCCCCGCATTCGTGGGGTTACCCCAATGCGATGAACTTGAAGCTGGTCCCCTCACGCCTGATGTGTCCGGCACTGAAATGCCCGCCGATGACCAGCGTCGGCGCGTCGGCGAAGCGCGAGAACAGCTCGCGCCGCGTCGCCGCCGATGCTTTGGGGTCGGAATCCGCGGGCGATGACCAGTCGAGATGGGCCATCTGGCAGGGATGATGGGCGACGTCGCCGGTGAGCAGGCCTTCGTGGCCGTCCGATTGGATATGGATGCTCATATGTCCGGGGCTGTGGCCGGGCGTCGGGATCAGGGTGATTTCATCCGTTAGCCTGTGGTCGCTCGGCACCAGGTCCATTTTGCCGGCATCTGCGATCGGCTTCACGGAATCGGTGAACACGGCGACCTTGTCCGGCCCGTCGCTGTGGTCGCGCCAGTACTCATATTCGGTCCCGCCGAACACGTACCGGGCATTGGCGAAGGTCGGCATCCACTTTCCGTCGACGAGTTTGGTGTTCCAGCCGACATGGTCGACATGCAGATGCGTGCACAGCACCGTGTCGATGCTGTCGGGCGCAAAACCTGCCGCGGTCAATCTGTCGAGGAACGGGTCCTGCCGGTTGTTCCAGGTCGGCACGTTGCGGCCTTGCTTGTCGTTGCCCAACCCGGTGTCGACGATGATCCGCCGCGATGGCGTCTCCACCAGCAGCGAGTGGACCGACATTTTGAGGCGGCCTTCCTCATTGGCAAAATGCGGGATCAGCCAGGGCAGTTTCTGGATTTCCTGGTTGGTCGCGAGCGGCAGGATGAAGCGGGTGCTGCCGACCGTCTCCAGTTCGACGATTTTTGTGATCCTGACCTTGCCCACGGTCCAGTGCATCCGGCATTCCCCTTCTGGCCGATCGTGCGCTAGCGCGCGCAATCCACAATAACCGTGCCCATCTTGTCGCCCTTCTCCACGGCAATGTGAGCTTGTGCGGTGTCCGACAACGCGAACTGAGCGGCGATGTTGTGGATGCGCGTCCCCGACGCCAGCCACCTGGTGATATCGGTCTGGGCCGCCTCGAGCAGTGGCGGCGGCAGCGCGAATAGCACCAGCGTTCGCACCGTGATGCACTTTTCCATCAGGTCGCGCATCGGGATCATGGGGGTGCGATTGCCGTTGGTGGCGTAGACGGCAATGGTCGAATTCATGGCCATGAGCTTCAAGGTGGTCGCGATATTGCCGCCGAAATCGACGTCGATCACGCGGTCGACGCCGCGGTTTTCAGTGAACGCCATCACTTTCGCGACGACATCCTCGGTCCGGTAGTTGACGACGAGGTCGGCACCGGCGAGGCGGGCTTCCACATCCTTGATCGGCGAACTGACGGTTGCGATCACGCGGGCGCCGCCCCATTTCGCAAGCTGCACCGCGTAGTGTCCGACCGCGCCGGCGCCGCCGGTGACCAGCACGGTCTGGCCTGCGACCGGGCCGTCGGCGAAAAGGCTGCACCATGCCGTCATGCAGGGGATGCCCAGCGTGGCGCCGGCGGCAAAGGAGACCTCGTCCGGTAACGGCGTCACCAGATAATCGGCCAGCGTAATATACTCCGCCGCCGTGCCGAACGCGCGGCCGTTGCGTTGGCCGTTGAACAGCCAGACCCGGTCGCCGACCGCAAACCGTGTCACGCCGTCGCCGATCTGGTCGACGGTCCCGGCGCCGTCGCTATTCGGGATCACGCGTGGAAACTCCATCGCGCGATAGCTGCCGCCGCGACGGCCGACATCGGCCGGGTTGACGCCGGAGGCTTCCAGGCGAACCCGAACTTCGCCTGGACCGGCCACAGGCGTTGGCATTTCGCCGACCGTCAGCACCGTGGACGCAGCACCCGCTCGCTCGTACCAGACCGCTCTCACAGCGTTCCCGGGAACGCGCCGCCATCGAGCAGGATGTTCTGCCCGGTGATGAAGCCGGCCTTGGCGCTGCACAGGAACGCGCAGGCCTCTCCGAATTCTTCCGGAGTGCCGAAGCGGCCGGCGGGATTGAGCTTGGCGCGCTCGGCCATCACCTCCTCCACCGCAAGACCGCGTTTCTCGGCTTCCGCCTTGCCCGTGCCGCGCAAACGGTCGGTATCGAAGGGGCCTGGCAGCAGACCGTTGATGGTGACGTTGTTGATTACGGTCTTGCGCGAGAGGCCGGCGACGAAGCCGGTGAGGCCGGCGCGCGCGCCGTTGGAGAGACCCAGAATCTCGATCGGCGATTTCACCGCAGCCGAGGTGATGTTGACGATACGACCGAACTTGCGCGCCATCATGCCGTCCACCGTCGCCTTGATCAGTTCGATCGGGGTCAGCATGTTGGCGTCGATCGCCTTGATCCAGTCGTCGCGGGTCCAGTTGCGGAAGTCGCCGGGCGGCGGGCCGCCGGCATTGTTGATCAGGATGTCCGGTTCGGGGCAGGCTTTTAGTACCGCCTCACGCCCGGCCGGCGTGGTGATGTCGCCGGCGACTTCGGTGACGGTGACGCCGGGATGCGCTTTTCGGATTTCGTCGGCAGTCTTCTTCAGCGCCTCGGCGCCGCGCGCCGTCACGGTGACATCGACGCCTTCATTGGCGAGCTGCATGGCGCAGGCGCGCCCCAAACCCTTGCTGGATGCGCACACGATGGCGCGGCGGCCTTTGATCCCAAGATCCACAGTTTCACTCCCGTCATGTCAGGTGATTTTTTGAAGGCGGACCGCGTCACTCTAGCCAATCGAGGCGGCCGTGATAAGTGCTGTCAGCTTGCGCGAAATGCATATCAGCGTGTCGCTGCCCGCTAAATCCGCTGCGTTTGCTTCAATCGATTGACGATAGCGGCGAGATCCGGCGGCAGCGACCTGAAGCCTTTTTGCCCGGCCGTCGAAAGCAGCGGCCGCAATTGCGAGCCGGTCAGGAATGCCGGCTGGCGATCGATCGGAACGAGCTGATCGAAAATCAGCACCAGCGTGATCGCGACCAGCCCGACACGCACCGCGCCGAGAACAGCGCCGCCAAGGCGGTCGCCGAACCCGGCTTCCGATCCGATCGTGTCGTCGAGCGCCATCCGCGCCAGCTTTCCGAGCGCCATGCCTGCGACCAGGAAGGTTCCAAAGAACAGCAGCGAATTCTGGACGAGCGGCAAGCCGAGCTTGCCGCCGATCTGCGGCGCGATGAATGACGTCGCCGCCACCGCGATCGGCATCGCGAGCAGATAAGCGAGGATCGTGACCGCGCTGCGCAACAGGCCGGTGTTGAAGCCGGTGACCACGGCAATGACCAGGGCGAGATATACGACGACATCGAAGCTATTCATGGCTGAATATGTTTGCCTGCTCTACGCGCCGCGATGATCAATGAAGCGGGCGTGCGATCGCTAAAATCGTAGGTATCGAGGAACTCGCTTCGTTGCGGGACTTCGCCATGTCTGACCTATTCGACGTCGGTAAAGAAATCATTCTCGTCACGGGAGTTTCGGATTTGCCATCATTGCGAGGAGCCCTTGCGACGAAGCAATCCATTCTTTTTTTACGCGGAGAGATGGATTGCTTCGCTTCGCTCGCAATGACGACCCGAGCGACCGCGGTGTACGGGATGCCCCGCATACGCGATCAACCCGCCCGCATCTCTCCCTTGATCATGTCCGCTGCCTTCTCGCCGATCATGATCGTCGGTGCGTTGGTGTTGCCGCCGATCAAGGTCGGCATGACAGACGCATCCACCACGCGCAGGCCTTCGAGGCCGTAGACTTTCAGTTTCGGATCGACCACCGCCATCGGGTCGTTGACGCCCATCTTGGCGGTGCCGACCGGGTGATAGACGGTATCGACGCGCTGCCGCAGCACGGCGCGGATGTCGTCGTCGGTGGTTACGCCTTCGGTGAACATTTCCTTCTTCTGAAGCGCCCGCAGCGCCGGCGTCTCCATCAGCCGCCGCGTTGTCTTGTAGCCTGCGACCATGGTCTCGAGGTCGGCCGGATCGCCGAAAAAATTCGGATCGATCAAAGGTGCTGCATAAGGATCGGTGCTGGCGAGCGCGACGTTGCCGCGGCTCTTCGGACGCAGCAGGCAGACGTGACAGGTGAAGCCAGTGCCGCGATGGCGCTTGCGGCCGTGATCGTCGGCCAGCGCCATGCCGAAATGCAGTTGGATATCCGGCACGTCGAGGTCGGGCCGAGTTTTCAGGAAACCGCCGCATTCGGCGAAATTCGAGGTCATCGGCCCACGGCGTTCGCGCCGGTACTGGCCGATCGCCCGCAACAGCCGCGGCAGCGCTTTCAGCGAGATGCCGTTGAAGTTCGGATTGTCGGACATGTAGCCGAACACGAAATCGGGATGGTCCTGCAAATTCTGTCCTACGCCTGGCAGATGCTGCACGCTTTCGATGCCGTGCTTGACCAGGGCCGCGCCATCGCCGACACCGGACAGCATCAGGAGTTGCGGGGTCTGGAACGCGCCGGAGGCAACGATCACCTCGCGCCGGGCGCGGATCTGCTTCAACGATTTGCCTTGGCGATATTCGACGCCGACCGCGCGCTTGCCTTCGAACAGGATGCGGGTCGCATGCGCGCCGGTCTCGACGCGCAGATTGGCGCGGCTGTTCATGTGGGGGTGGATGTAGGCGCGGGCAGCACTCCAGCGTTCGCCGTTCTTCTGCGTCACCTGGTAGATGCCGAGGCCTTCATGGTCCTCGGCATTGAAATCCTCGCGCAGCCGGAATTGCGCCTCCTGCGCCGCTTGCAGGAAGGTCTTTTGCACCGGATTGCCGGTGCGCAATTTGTTGACGGCGAGCGGGCCGCCCTTGCCGTGATATTCGCCGCCGAAATCGGCGTTGTCTTCCGCGCGCTTGAAGTAGGGCAGCACGTCGGAGAACGACCAGCCGGCATTGCCGAGCGCGGCCCATTGGTCGTAGTCGCTGCGATGGCCGCGGATATAGACCATCGCATTGATCGCGGACGAGCCGCCGAGCCCCTTGCCGCGCGGCTGATAGCCGATACGGCCGTTGAGGCCCTTCTGCGGCACGGTGTTGAAGGCCCAGTTGTTGACGTTGCCGGCCACCATCAGCACCAGGGCGAACGGCGTCGTGACCACCCAATTGTCGTTCTTGCCGCCGGCATCGAGCAGCGCCACCGACGTTTTGGGATCCTCGGAAAGCCGCCCCGCGACGGCGCAGCCGCCGGAGCCGCCACCCACCACGACGAAATCGAATGTATCGGTCACGTCTGTTTCCCCCGATTTGTTTCTGCCCGCACTTGGTCCCGGGCGTTTCGGCGACGGTCCATTTCGGGGATTTTGTTGCACCAAAGCTCCGCTTTTACGCTTGTCATGGCAAGACCGGTTCCATGAGGTCGATTTGTGCCGTTTTGGGCGTCACAAAAACCTCAAAAACCGCCCCTAGGGCCTTTCCAAAGCAGCACTGCGTTGATACATACCGCTCGCACCCAGGGGCCTTGCCCGGGTCGCCTTCTCAGGAAGCCTCTGGACGGGACCGATCGACGCCAAAAAGCGTTGGCCGCTTTCGCTTCCGGTCCGGTTTTTCGAAAGGCTCAGCAACGGTTTAACGCGGGGTGGAGCAGCCCGGTAGCTCGTCAGGCTCATAACCTGAAGGTCATAGGTTCAAATCCTATCCCCGCAACCAAGTTGATCGGAAACTCCAGCAATCTCAAAGGATTGCTGGAGTTTTTTTGTGCCTGAATCATCAACCGCCCGGTCGCGTAGCGGCGGCGATCAATACCGGCCAGCTCAGGCACTCCTCAGGTACCTCATAATGCAGCTGCTGCGCCGGAGTGGTTCCGGCGCAGGCGAGCGTAAGATACGCGCTGGCGAGGACGAGCAAGAGATTCTTCAGCGCTGGTCGTCGGCCGCGGGCGTGGACGGAGCATGGCATCGGGGACATCGGCAAATCGAGACCGACCGATACAAGCGAAAGTCGGCGATACCGAGCGGCAATGATTCCCCCGGTTGCGGTCCCGACGCGGCGCGAATGATGACGGCGTGCGGCGAAACTCTCATGCGGCGGTCCCGGTACGCGATTCGGAATCGACGACGGCGCGCGATGACCGGCGCTGCCTCGCGAGCGATTGGCCGTGCTGCGACCGAAATAACACAACTGCTAGTTTTGTCTGGTGTTAGTCACCTTTAGCTAGTTGACCTTCACGCAAATCCCGGTTCAGATGAACGGCAAGTAATGCAATATCTCAGCAGATCGCGGGGGCGCGAGGGTGGCCACACCGAGTTTGCGAGCAGCGATGTTGTCATCCCGCTTCTTGTGGAGCCCGGGGCTATTTGATTCGTCTTGGTATTCCAAGCCGCCGTCGGAGATTGTATCCTGTCTCATCCGATACTGCGGAAAGAGCCTGAGAAAACGCTCAAGTGCCACGTCGTTGCGTCTTTCTCGATCGTGATGGAGTCATCAACGCCAGCGTCGAGCGCGATGGCCGGCTGGTGGCGCCGACCGCAGTGGCCGATTTTCGGATCTTGGCCGATGTCGATGTCGCTATTCGAAGTCTCCGTGAGGCAGGGTTTCTCGTGATCGTCGTTACCAACCAGCCGGATGTTGCCACGGGCCGCGTCAAGCGGGAAACGGTCGAGGCGATGCACGCCATTTTGCGCGATCGATTGGCCGTCGACGACATAGAGGTCTGCTATCATGTCGACAGCGATCATTGCCCGTGCCGCAAACCCAAGCCGGGCATGCTGCTGGATGCGGCGCGGCGTTATGATATTGATCTGACGAAAAGCTATCTTGTCGGCGATCGCTGGCGGGACATTCTGGCCGGCGATGCGGCAGGATGTTTCACGATTCTGGTTACGGGTGGTGACGATGAGCGTCCGTCAAACCCGGGGGTGGTGGTGAATTCGCTGTCGCGTGCGGCAGAATTTGTGTTGGCTCGGGAAAATTGACGCGGGGGAACTCTTGATGGAACCACATTTTAATCAGCTCACGATCAAGCTGTTTGGGGATGGCGCTGATCTTGCGAGCATCGAACGGCTGGCAGCCGATCCTCGTATCAAGGGATTCACGACCAACCCGACCCTCATGCGTGCGGCGGGCGTTACCGATTACCGGAGCTTCGCGCATGACCTCCTCGATCTGGTGCCGGATCGACCGGTGAGCTTCGAGGTGTTTGCCGACGATCTCGCGACGATGGCAGATCAGGCGCGCGAGATCGCGTCCTGGGGACAGAATATCTATGTCAAGGTGCCGGTCAGCACGACCGAGGGGGAGTTTTGCGGTCCGATTATCGCGGCGCTATCGAGCGAAGGCGTCAAGCTGAATGTCACGGCGATCATGACGATCGATCAGGTCGTTGATGTGCGCGACGCTCTCGCAAATGGTACGCCCGGCATTATTTCGGTGTTTGCGGGGCGCATCGCGGATACCGGACGTGATCCGGTTCCGCACATGGCGAACGCTGCAAGCCTTCTGCGTGACCGTCCGGAACTGGAGTTGCTGTGGGCCAGCCCGCGCGAGCTTCTCAATGTTTTCCATGCCGATGCGACCGGGTGTCACATCATTACGCTCACCGCCGAATTGATCAGGAAACTGAGCGTGATCGGCCACGACCTCGATGTCTATTCGCGCGAAACGGTCACCATGTTTCGCAAGGACGCGCTGGCCTCGAAATTCGAAATCCCACTTGCGGCGATCGAGAGACCGCGGCAACGTGCGGCCAGAGCGGTTTGATGGCGCCATCTGCCGGCGCCGTCGAATTGAGACCTTCGCGACAACAATCAAAAAAGCGACCTAGATGTTGAAATCCGTGCTTGTTACCGGCGGGGCCGGCTATGTCGGCCACGTCCTGACGCCACAGCTTCTCCAGGATGGCTACCACGTCACCGTCTTCGACAAGCTGTTTTTCGGTTGTCGGCTGCCGAACCATCCCAATCTGCGCGTCGTCGTCGGCGATATCCGTGACACCGCGAAACTGGCCGAGGCGCTGATTGGGCAAGATGCGGTGCTGCACCTGGCCTGTATTTCGAACGATGCGAGTTTCGAACTCGACGAGAACCTGTCGCAATCGATCAATTTCGATTGCTTCGAGCCGATGGTCGTTGCGGCCAAGCGTGCAGGGGTCAAGCGGTTCGTCTACTGCTCCACCAGTTCGGTCTATGGCATCAGCGATGCGCCTGACGTGACCGAGGACCATCCACTGGTCCCGCTGACGCTGTACAACAAGTTCAAGGGTATGTGCGAGCCGTTGCTGTTCAAGCATGCCGCGAGCGACTTTACCTGCGTGACCATTCGACCGGCGACGATCTGCGGCTACAGTCCGCGGACGCGGCTCGACCTCTCGGTCAACATCCTGACCAACCACGCCGTCAACAAGGGCGTCATCACGGTGTTTGGCGGCGCGCAGATGCGTCCGAACCTTCATATCGAGGATATGGTCGACGCTTATCGGCTGATGTTGACCGCCCCCCATGACAAGATTCACGGCGAGGTATTCAACGTAGGATTCGAAAATCATTCGATCGCAGGGCTGGCCCGGATGGCAAAGGCGGCTGTGGAGGAGCAATTGCCCGAAATGGGCGCGATCGACATCGTGACAACGCCGTCGAACGACAACCGCTCCTACCACGTCAATGCCGACAAGATCCGGCGCGTGCTGGGTTACGCGCCGCGCCGATCGGTGAACGATGCGATGCGCGACCTGACCAGGGCCTTCCGCCTGCAATTGCTCCCCGACAGCTTCGATAATGACTGGTACTATAACGTGCGGACCATGAAAGCGATCGGCGCGAAATGAGTTCGGCGCCCGTCACGGCCATCGTTACCGGCGGCGCCGGCTTTATCGGCAGCCACATGGTCGATCTCCTGCTGGCACGCGGTTTTCGCGTGCGGGTGATCGACAATCTGGTCGGCGGGCGCGAGGCTAATCTGGCTCGGCATGCGAGCAATCCCGATTTCGCGTTCGAACAATCCGACATCCGCAATCATCGCCCGGGGAGCGCGCTGTTCCGGGAGGCCGATTACGTTTTTCATTTTGCCGGTATCGGCGATATCGTGCCGTCGATCGAAAACCCCGACGCCTATATGTCGACCAACGTCCAGGGCACCGTGCAGATGCTGGAATGCGCCCGCCATGCCTCGGTGAGGAGATTCGTCTATGCGGCGTCCTCATCCTGCTACGGGCTGGCGGACACGCCGACGCGAGAAGATCATCCGATCGCGCCGCAATATCCCTATGCCCTGAGCAAGTTCCAAGGTGAGCAGGCGGCCTTTCACTGGCACCAGGTCTACCGGCTCCCGGTCAACGCCATACGCATCTTCAATGCCTTTGGCACGCGGTCACGGACCTCGGGCGCGTATGGCGCCGTGTTCGGTGTCTTCCTGCGTCAGAAGCTTGCGGGAAGGCCGTTCACCGTCGTTGGCGACGGAACCCAGACCCGCGATTTCCTCTACGTGACCGACGTGGCCGAGGCGTTCCTGCGCGCCGCTGAAACCGACAAGGTCGGCGAGATATGGAATCTGGGCGCCGGAGCGCCGCAATCGGTCAATCGGTTGGTGGAACTGCTGGGCGGACCCGTCGTCTATTTGCCGAAGCGGCCGGGCGAGCCGGATTGCACCTTTGCGGATATTTCCAAGATTCGCCGCGAACTGGACTGGCAACCCAGAACCAGCTTTGAAGACGGCGTCCGGCATCTGCTGGCGGATATTGATTACTGGCGGGACGCGCCGCTGTGGGAGCCTGAATCTATTGCCAAGGCGACCGAGGCATGGTTCCGGGCTTTGACGGTTTCGGAGGCTTGATCATGGACGAAGCCAGCGCTCGGTTCGTCAACCACAAGATTCGTACAGCTGAGAAGGTCGCCGAGGCGGTCGGATCGCGGCCGCGCGACAAGAAGGTCATCATGTGCCATGGGACCTTCGACATCGTGCACCCGGGGCACGTCCGCCACCTGTTGTACGCCAAAAGCAAGGGTGACATCCTGGTCGCCAGCCTTACGGCCGACGCGCACATATTGAAGGCGAACTTCCGCCCTTACGTGCCGCAAGAACTGCGGGCCTTGAATCTCGCGGCACTTGAAATGGTCGACTACGTCATCGTCGACGATCAGCCGACACCGGTCCGGAATATCGGCATCATCCAGCCGGATTTCTTCGCCAAGGGATACGAATACGGCAAAGATGGCGTGCATCCACGCACCGCCGAAGAGAAGGTCGCGGTCGAGTCCTATGGCGGCGAGGTAATCTTCACCCCGGGAGACATCGTCTTTTCGTCCTCTCACATCATCGAGACGCGGCCGCCTTCGATTGCCATCGAAAAGCTGATGCAGCTACTCGACGCCGAGCGGATCGATTTCGATGGCCTGCGTCGGACCCTCGATCAGGTCAGCGGCCTGCGTGTTCACGTCATTGGCGATACCATCGTCGACAGTTATACGCACTGCGCAATGATAGGCGGGGGCTCCAAGACTCCGACCATCAGCGTGCGCTTTGAGGAAAGGACCAATTTCGTCGGCGGCGCCGGCATCGTGGCCAAGCACCTCAAGGCCGCCGGTGCGAAGGTTACGTTCTCGACGGTGCTCGGTGATGACGAACTGGGGGAGTTGGCCCGGAAGGATCTGATAGCGGCCGGAATCGATGCCGATCCGGTGGTTGATCCGACCCGTCCGACCACCAACAAGGATGTCATTACGGCGGCGGGCTATCATTTGCTCAAGGTCGACAAGGTCGACAACCGGTCAATTTCGGAACGCATCTCCGATACATTGATCGAGCGCATCAAGACGATACCGGCCGATATCGTGGTTTTCAGCGACTTCAGGCACGGTATCTTCAATCGCGATACCATTCCACTATTGAGCGCCGCAATTCCCGATGGCGTGTTTCGCGTCGCCGACAGCCAGGTGGCAAGCCGTTGGGGCAATATCCTCGAGTTTCAGGGGTTCGACCTGATCACGCCGAACGAACGCGAGGCCCGCTTTGCGCTGGGAGATCAGGACTCCGTCGTCCGTCCCCTCGGCAATGAACTCTATCGGCGGGCCCACTGCAAGACGCTGATGTTCAAGCTCGGCGAGCGCGGGCTGATGACGTTCAGGGCAACGCCCAAATTGCCCGAGGACGTTCGCGCGTTCTTTTCGCTCGACAGTTTCGTAACCAGCGTCGTTGACGCACTCGGTACGGGCGATGCGCTGCTTGCCTATGCGGCACCCGCGATGTTTCTGACCGGCAATGCCGTCATTGCCTCCGTCCTGGGATCTCTGTCGGCCGCGGTCGCGTGCGAGCAGGAAGGCAATATTCCCGTCCGCCCCGACGAGGTCCGGGCCAAGATCGATCAACTCGAGCGCCTGGCACACTACCGTTGAGCAGTGCGACGCACGCCATGAAAATTGTCATCATCGGCTTTGGCGTCCAGGGTCGAAAGCGGCTGAGGATTGCCGGGTCCGATGCCGTCGGGACCGTTGATCCCCATGTCGCGGAGGCCGATTGGCGGGATATTCGTGACGTGCCGCTCGATCGCTACACCGCTGCCGCAGTCTGCACGGCGGATGCCGCGAAACTGGACATCCTTCGCTACTTGCTCAGCCACGGCAAGCACGTGCTGGTCGAGAAGCCGTTGCAGGGCGCCAGCGCCGAAGAATTGCTGAATCTCGAAAGCGCGGCAAACGGGCACGGCGCCGTCTGCTACACGGCCTACAACCATCGCTTCGAGCCGCATTTCGTGCGGATGCGCGATCTCGTGCAGTCGGGGGTACTCGGTACGATCTATCGTTGCCGCATGTTTTACGGCAACGGCACGGCCCGTCTGGTGCGCAATTCCGCCTGGCGTGATACCGGTGCCGGGGTCTTGCTGGATCTCGGCTCGCACCTGCTCGATACGGCGCGCTTCTGGTTTGGCGATGTCGGCGATCGTTTTCGGCTTGTTTCGGTCAATTGCTTTGAAAATCGGGCGCCCGATCATTCCGTGATCGTGACCGATGCATCCCGCCCTGCGCTGGAGCTCGAGGTGACATTGCTGTCGTGGCGCAACCATTTCACCTGCGACATTTTTGCCGAGCACGGCTCCGCCCATATCGAGTCGCTTTGCAAATGGGGCCCTACAACCTTCACACACCGCAGACGGCTGCTGCCGAGCGGCATCCCGCCTGCCGAATCCGTCACCCTGACCCAGGAGGACCCGACCTGGGCGTTGGAATACGATCACTTCAAGCAGTTGATCGCAGCGCGGGCCAAGGCCGATTTGTCGGGCGATCTTTGGCTTCATCGCGTGCTGGCCGACTTGTCGGTCGAAGTGCAGACCAGGATCGGTAGCTGATGGCGAAGCCGCGCATTGCCTATG
>Ga0307510_10004494_pt1 | contig 16407 bp, 20 predicted proteins | sample 12_EM_MG_FD_207224 | JGI IMG/M metagenome (GOLD analysis project Ga0307510, IMG submission 207224) | Populus trichocarpa ectomycorrhiza microbial communities from riparian zone in the Pacific Northwest, United States - 12_EM | ecosystem: Host-associated > Plants > Roots > Unclassified | place...
AAGGGATTGTGTTGCTGCACTGCTGCTGCACTGCTGCTGCACCACTGCTGCACCGGTCGTGTGGGACGCATCACGTGCGCTTATGTAAAAAATTTTCGATGAAATGTTACCTAAGCCAAAGCCAACTTGAGAAAAGTGACACTCCAATTGTGTAGCGTCACGGTCACATCACACCCCAATTGCAGTCAGGCACAACCCAATTGTGGAATTTAGTTCCCACATCCAAATGCGGGCAGCTCGGAAATCCCGAGCCTGGCGGCTCGGCGCCCTTATTCTCTTACTGGAAAGATCACATGATGTGACGCTACTGTGATGAGGATGTGACTTTACCGTGACCAACACCTAGGACCATATCAAATACCAAAATAGATTGGACTGTTCCCCTGTCTGCCACATTGCCCTTTCTTTTTTGTTTATCACAATGTAATAAGTTCTCTTTTTCTGATTTCAAAAGATTTATACTTCATCATTGGCAGTTGGTCATATATCATTAAGAGAAACAATAATAGTGAGGTTGAATGGTGTAGTTAATAAGTTTTGCTTACATGAGTGAGCAGGGTGGGTGGGTTTGATCCCGCGTCGACGCTTTTTACTATGTTGCCCTAATTTCGACACCAAAAAGCTATCTCCTTCTTCAAAACAGCTCAAACAAAATTTCAAAAACCACAGAATTGTTTTAATAACATATCTTCAGGTTGCCCTTTTCCCCAAAATCTCATTTTTTTCCCTTCTCATGTGTCTAAGGCATAATCTCCTCACCATCTTGTCACATTTTGTCACCTTAAGGTCATGTGATATGAGTAAACCAAACATAGACAAATCTGAAATTTCGACACCAAAAGTCTATCTCCTCCTTCAAAGAGGCTTAAACAAAGAATTGAGAACCACAGTTGTGTTTGAATAACAAATCTTCATGTCACCCTTTTCGCAGATTTTGCATTTATTTCTTTTCTCAAGAGTGTATGCACAGTTTTCGCTATTGTCACACTGGTCATGTGATATTAGTTGAAAACTGAATGAGCCCTGCCTTACAAACAACCGACAACTGACCCTGGGTTGTTGCCAATGAAATATTGATGGCTCCGAAACGAACAAATCGCAAGATTAAACGAAAGCTGGTGAAACCAGCCGCTATCACCACATCTACCTATCCACCCTCCATCCTCCTCCATCTCCCCACTGAATTGCTTGTCAAGATCTTGACCTACCTCCCGGTCAAGGATCTGTTCTCTGTGCGGTGGACATGCCGCGCGTTGAGCGACATCATCGCCGGTACCGCATACCTGCAGTACATTATCCGTGCCCATATAAATGGCGTGGAAGACTCTCTACCTCCTGATTTTCCGTATTCCGAACGTCTTGAACTTCTACGACGCCACGAACAATCATGGAGTGCTCCACAATTCAACTTGTTTACCAAATGCGTTACCAAGAAGTCGTTTCCCGAAGATTTTATCCTTCAAGACGGCTATTTAATCTACGAATCCATATTGGAAGACCCACCGCAATATAGATATACAGACCTTTACTCTGCCGCTCGGAACGAGGAATTGCGTTGGGTACACATCACAGTAGACAATAGTCGTGTTCCTCCTCTATACGGTGTCACATTTGCGATAGACCATAACTTGGTCGTGGGACTCAGGTTCGTATCCCTTACAATTCCACGTTGGGTGCAAAACTTGACAGAAGTCTTAGCCACGAGCGACTTGGAGACGGTGATGGTTTCCATATACAACTTGCCATTTTGGAATTCACGACTGGTTCACTTCATCCTCTCTCATCAACTCATATTGTGTCGCTTCCACAAGTTCATGGGAACCGCGATTCTGTTGTGCGCGCAGAAGTCCTAGGAGAGCACATATTGGTTTTACTATGGAATGACAACAAGGATATCGCCTTCTATTTGTTGGTCTCATGGAAGGCGGGAACCGTGACGCTTGTGAATGGCCTTGGTATGTCTCATCCCTTCTCTGGCTCAGGCAGAATTCTGAAGCTTTGCGAGACCCCCATACGACAACGCCAGAGCCCGAAGCGTTCAAGCCATTGGTCGCCGATGACCACGTCTTTGTACTGACGAAGTATGACGAGAATCACTTAGAGGTCTGTAAACTTGAGATCACCTCCACTGGCCCGTCCCTACAGACGATATGCTCCCTTGAGCTACCACCATTGATGTCAGGCGTTGAGGTTTACTCAACTGGGATATTTGTGGAGTGGGTCCCAACGTCGAAGAACTACGCACGATCCAGGTCCTCCCGAGCAAGTCACTCTCATTTCTACTCCTCCACATTCGGCACGATAGCGCTTCTTCTCGATTATTTCAAGCCATCGGACCCATCTTTGGGTTCATCTAACTACGTACTAATCATTGGCATTGAGGCACTCCTCTATACTATTCGCACGGGCGTACGCAACGTGCCGTGGGCGGACTGGGGCCCATCCAACACACACTTCTTCAAAAGAACCCTGCTATTCCCAGCTGGCCCTTCCTGGATCACAGGACGTTCACCGCTAGTGCTACGCCAGTATTACCCTCGACGCACGCGGTACGCCCCGTCAATACCGGAAGACACGTCGTCATCATCACACACTGAGCCCCAGGTGTGCCCTTCAACAGAAGTATTTGGCAAACTTTTGGACGAGCACAATGTCGAGACAAACCTGCCATATCGCGACGTCGTGGTGAATAATCTAAACCTCGACCTTGCCGAAGTAATATTGGCAGATAGGGAGTGGATTGTCGGAATGGCAAAGACATCAGTACGTTAGATCTGTGTATACATACTCAAACCGTTCCGGTGAGAAGCTGATTACACCCGCCAACAGTTGCGGGGAAGTTCTGTCCGTATCAAGGTGTGCCACTTAGGTTAAACACCGTCATTATGAGCGGTAAATTGAGACGTGCCAAACGTGGTCATGACAAATAATGCAGCGGCGGTGACACCCATGTGAGATCCCCAAAGCTACTGCAAAAGTCGGGGGGTCCACCTCACGAGCACGGGATGTGATATATGTGATATGTGGTAAACCGTTGCGGTCGTTGTCGATCACACTCGGCGGACATAAGATGAGGCTGGGTACCATTTTTATAATCATCATGATCTAGGCAGATTAGGGCGTTAAAAAAAACACGCCCACGGTATTCCCCATCAACACAATGCGTCGGTCTCGAAGGCACTTCGAACTGCCAGGGCCGTGTTTCTACAGTAAGTGCTTCAAGTCGGGCGCCAGCGGTGCGACCTCTTTGAGATCGAAATTTGCGTTGTGAATTGTAGTACATAAGCCTGAACACGGCTTCCATGTCCCAGACTGTCACTTTGACACTTCCAAGATGTAGCACGAAACTTAGGACAAAACCAGCGGCTGGTCTGCACCCTTACTGTAACATTGGAAGATTTCGAGTCAACCCTGGGAGCTCCACACACATGGCTACATGGCTGATTACCCATTGTATGATCACGTTGCCCGAACGGAGTGAGGTGAGGTCAATCGGTATTTTTGCGAACCCTTGGATACCTTGTATCCCTCTCCGTGCCTGAGGAGCCCCCAAGTGGGACTTACATGAGAGTTACGTGCGAATGCTGCCCACATGGGACACTATTTTTTAAAATTAACAGCCAGGCGTAGCGGTAGTGGGGGTTGGTAGGGAACTAAATATAAGTATACAAGGGATGATCCGAGACGGGGGTAGAACAGAGGGGTATTTGGGGCAACGGAGGCTGAATATCTGTGGTAAGTGTATACGCAACGCCATGGGTCTGCAGTGGAAGAAGGTGCACAAACGGCGTCAGGTTGTCGATTGTTGTCGGGTCTAAACACGAGGGAAACCTAGGCAATACGTTCCCAAAAGCCTTAATAGGGAAATAAAAAGAGGCACAATAAGTAAATGTAAATGGGAGAGTTGGGTTGGGTTGGGTGGAGGCAGAACCTGTAAAGTGTCAAGGACGAGGAAGGTGGGGGAGATAGCCACTGGTAGGACCGGACTCGGTGGCTCGACTAAAGTTGTATCTTACACGCGACGTCCTCGTTGTTCAATACCGACATACTAGTCGTCACAGTTCCTGCCGGATGTCCTTTACCTGATCCCACTTCGGCAAGCACGACCACACCATGTGGTGATCTGTACAAACGAATATGAGGTACGCCACGCGAACGAGCAAGCAAGCAATATTAATGGCGGCGTCCCGCGACGTACCAAGAATGGGTAATGTTCAACCCCCGCCCCAACCCTGGTTATCAACCTTCAATTGTGTCAGCGACTGGCAGTCAGGAGTATATCGACGAAAACACAGGATTACGTCATATTTCAAGGCGCCAGGCGTCATAACCGCTCGATCTCTGCTCGTGTTAATACAACACAGAACAGAGGCAGCTAGCTTCGAAGACAGCAACTTTAATTATAAGTACTGCATGCTAGAGGGAGTAGCGAAGAAGGCATCCATAATGCATGCGAGCAGTGCGCAAGTCATATTAGATATGGGTGAGAATGCCGGGAGCAGAGACCCCGAGAGCTATTTCTTAGTCTCTGACACTACTATAGTGTCAGTGGCCTCTCTTTTCTTTGGCCCGTTTCGTTTCGAACACCGCACTGGCTGGATTTTCCCGGCACTTGTCGGTGTGATTTGGGTGGATACGTGGATACAGGCCTTGAGTTGGATTGAGGGTCAGATCTGCTTTCGGCGAGTCTGGATCGGCTGCTTGGGCCGAGGTTCGACGTTTTTGGAGGGGCACTGCTTCCAGCGATTGATCATTGCCACATGACTGGAGTATAGCTTGCGGAGAAGGACGATTTAGAGACAGGTACGTCAGGGTCCTCAAAACTAAAGGGGGATAACACAGTATCGTCAGCGTAGGAGGACGACGAACATCAAGATCAAATGCTGAGTCGGCCGCTAGGCCCGCAATTGACCGGTTCATGTGTGAAGCAAAAACGGCCCGGTCAACAAGCACGTGACCGTGAACCTGTGGACAACACACGGGTGAAGCTGTCTGACTGAGTCTCCCCCTGTTGCTGGTGAACTATTGATGTCTCCAAAACGATCAAATCGCAAAGTTAAACGAAAGCCGGTGAAACGAGCTGCTATCACCCACTATACCTACCCATCCTGCATCCTCCTCCATCTCCCGACCGAATTGCTTGTCAAGATCTTGACGTACCTCACTGTCGAGGATCTATTTTCCGTGCGGTGGACATGCCGCACTTTGGGAGACATCGTCACCGGTACCGCATACCTGCAGTACATCATTCATGCCAACATCAATGGTGTAGAGGACTCTCTACCTCCCGATTTTCCGTATTCCGAACGTCTCGAACTTCTACGACGCCACGAACGATCATGGAGTGCTCCACAATTCAACTTGTTTACCAGATGTGTTACCAAGAAGTCCCACAATCCCAATAATTTTATTCTTCAAGATGGCTATTTAATCTACCAATCCCTGTGGGACTCGGAAGACGTGCAACAATATGGATATACAGACCTTCACTCTGCCGCTCGGCACGAGGAACTGCGTTGGGCACACATCACAATAGACAATAGTCTTGTTCCTCTTCTAGACAATGTCACATTTGCGATAGACCATAACTTGGTCGTAGGACTCAGGTTCGTATCCCTTACAATTCCACTTTGGGTGCAAAACTTGACAGAATTCTTAGCCGCGAGCGACTTGGAGACGGTGATGGCTTCCATCTCCAACTTACCTTTCTGGAATTCACGACTGGTTCATTTCATCCTCTCTCATCAACTCCTACTGTGTCGCTTCCACCAATCTATGGGCACCACCATACTGTTGTGGGCGCAGAAGTCCTGGGAGAGCACATCTTGGTTTTACTGTGGAATTTCGGGAAGACAATCGCCTTCTACTTGTTGGTCTCATGGAAGGCGGGAACCGTGGCGCTTGTGAATGCCCTTGGTAGGTCTCATCTCTTCTCTGGCTCAGGCAGAACTCTGAAGCTTCGCGAGACCCTCATACGACAACGTCACAGTCCAGAAGGTTCAAGGCATTGGTCATCGATGACAACGTCTTTGTACTGATGAAGGATAGAGGGAACCGCCTAGAGGTCTGTAAACTTGAGGCCACCTCCCCTCACCCGTGTCTACAGACGATATGCTTCCTTGAGCTACCGCCATTGATGCCAGGCGTTTCTGTTGACTTGTCTAGGATCCCCGCGGAGTGGGTCCCAACGTCGAAGAACTACGCACGGTCCAGGTCGTCCCGAACAAGTTACTCTCACTTCTACTCCGCCACAGTCGGCACGATAGCCCTCTTTCTCGATTATCGCATATCATGTGAATATCGAGATCAAAACAAATACGCACTAATAATTGGCGTCAAGGCACTCCTCGACACTATGCACACGGGCGTACGCAACGTGCCGTGGGCGGACTGGGGCCCATCCAGCACACAGTTATTCAAAAGAACCGTACTGTGCTCAGCTGGCCCTTTCTGGATCACAGGATCTCCATGGAGCACAGAACTTTCACCACCAGAGCTACACCAGTATTACCCACGTCGCACGCGGTTCACCCGGTCAATGATGGAGGACACGTCATCATCATCACGGACTGGGCCACAGGAGTTCTTATCAACAGAAGAACCTGACGAACTCTGGGTCGATTACTGTATCGAGACAAACCTTCCGTATCGCTTCGACTTCGTGAATGATCTGGAAATCGGCTATGTCCAACATATATTGGCGGATAGGGTGTGGTTCGTCGGATTGACAAGGATCTCGATATCAGTACGTGGGTTTTGTGTATACATACTCAAACCATTCTGATATGGAGCTGATTACATCCGCCAGCAGATTGTGGAAAGGGCTGTCAGTCTCACTGTGTACCGTTTAGAGTAAACACTGACATTTTGAGTAATAATGGAGATGGGTAAACGTGAAGAGAGTTGCATAGTGCAGCAGCGGTGACATCTTCATGAGATCCCCAAAGAAATTGCGAAAGTCGGGAGATCCACGTCACTAGCACGGGATGTGTGCCAAATCGTTGCGGTCTTTGTCAATCACACTCAGCAGACATGAGATAGGGCTGGGAACCATTTTTAGAATCGTCATGATCTAGGCAGATTCGGACGTTAACAACACGCCCACGGTGTTCCCCATCAACACAATGCGTCGGTCTCGAAGACACTTCGAACTGCAAGGGCCATGTTTCTACAGTAAGTGCTTCAAGTCGGGCGCCAGCGATGTAACATCTTTGAGATCGAACCTTGCGTCGTGAACTGTAGTACATAAGCCTGAACATGATGGCTTCCATGTCCCAGACTCTGTTACTTTGACACTCCCAAGATGTAGCACGGGACTTGGGACAAAACTAGCGGGTAGTCTGCACCCTTAATATGACATTGGAAGGGTCAACTCTGGGAGCTCCACACATATAGCTACATGGCTGACTTACGCACGCGTTGCCCGACCGGAGTGAGGTGAGGTCAATTGGTATTTGTGCGCACCCTTGGACCCTTTGTATCCCACTCCGTTTCTAAGGAGCTCCAAGTGGAACTTACACAAAAGTTACGTGCGAATGCTACCCACATGACAAACACTATTTTTCAGAATTAACGGCCAGGCGTAGCGATATAGGGGGTAAGAGACGAGTATCAATATACAAGACGTGACACGAGATGAGGGTGGAACAGAGGGGTATTCGAAGCATCTACGAAGGCTGAATGTCTGGTAAGCGTATACACAACGCCACGAGTCCACAGTGGAAGAAGGTGCACAAACTGCGTCATGCTATCAATTGTGGTCAGTTCTAAACACGGGGAAAGTCCAAGCCGCGGCAACACGTTCCCCAAAGCCTAAATAAGGAAATAAAAAGCGACACAATAAATAACTGTAAATGTTGGGTTGGGTTGGGTGGAGGCAGAACATGTAAAATGTAAGGACGAGGAAAGTGGGGGAGATAGCTAGGACTGGACTCGGTGTCTCCACTAAAGTCGCACCTTAGACGCGACGTCCTCGCTCTTTAGTACAGGCAGAGTCGTCACAGTTCCTGCCGGATGTCCTTCACCTGATCCCACTTCGGCAAGCACGACCACCCCATGTGGTAATCTGTACAAACGAACATGAGCGACGCCACGCGAACGAGCAAGTGAGCAATGACGGCGTCCCGTGACCTACCGAAATTTCTTTCCTGTTCGCAAGAACACCGACCACGTTCCCACATCTCACCTTGGGGGCAATGTACGAATGGGTAATGTTCGTATCCGATCTCCTCGAAGAAGTGGACTTCGTCTTTGTCCGCGAGGAGCGCCGCGGCGATCGTGTGTACGGGTGCGTCACCCCAGCGCTGTCGACACACAAATCTCAATTTGGAACCTGTTCGCATTGAAGAGCAGCGGTGAGAGACGCACCTCATAATAGAAGCCGCCGCTGCGATCGAGGTAGTCGAAGAACGCCGAGTAGGCCTCTCCGCGCCATAAATTCATATCAGCAATCTCAAAGTTGTTAAAGACTATTTGCGCCGTGTCATGATCAGCCGGTCCGGTTCATCTGTGGAGGATTGTGGGGGAAAAGACGTACAATAGCAGTCGTTGTAGTCGATACCGCCATTGTCAGACAGGAAGTCCATCGCGTTGTTCGGCGCGAGGTATTGGGGATGCTGGGCTATAAACTCTGATAGGGGAGGGGGATGTGAGCTCGTGGTTGGCAGAAGAGAAGGGTGGATGCACCTTTCACAGTGGGCCACAGGGACTCGATCGTTCTTGAGTCTTCCGGCATAGAGAGAACGAACCCTGGGTTGGGCGGAATTGGGTTAGTTGTCCGTTGCCAGCAAGGTTAATAATACGAGAGGAACGAACCGTATTTTTTTTTGTTCTCGCGCATGAAGGCAAATGGGTCAAAGTTGACGTCACAATGGTAGTGCGCTTCAGGCCTGCACCAAATCAGATGAGCGGGGGTGAAAGATCAGTGTGAAAACGGAGGACGCACTCGACGCGCCAATAGTACCGGTAATTTTGTAGTAATGGGTGGTGATAGAATTGCTAATCAGAATCGTCAGTACAGGACGGTCTGTGGGCGAAAAAGGGGATCGGACCCCAGAGAAGAATCGGCACATATTGTGATACCTAGATAGATGCTCATCGTCAGGACTAGCTTCAGAGATGAAGGACGAAAGTCTGACCCTATCCTGCCACTTTTTGCGATGCCGTCGTTCTCCATCTGCTCCATCCGTTCCGTTGCCTTCGTCCAGTTGAGATACGGGGGGTGATTCCAAAGTTCGTCGGGGATCTGCGCAAAATGGACAGGCCCAGAGACGATACTCGACATGCGGCTATAGTGAGGGGAGAGAACAGTGTCAGTATTAAGGAACATTTAGATGGCAATAGATGCGTTCGCACCGCTCAAACTCCTTCGAGAATGGCCGATCGTTCAGGAAGATCCAGGGGTAGTTAAACTTGCGGTTAAACCTGTCCTCCACTTGGCCCACGACACGCAAGGCGTCATCTATCTCCCGGTCGCTCGTGAGCATAAGGAGCGTCGCATTTTCACGTCTATGCAGCGGGGGTATCTCTGGTTGCGAGGGTGGGTTGGGCTCGACCGGATGCGATGGGGGATTGGGGTTGACCGGATGTGACGGGGGATGGGGCTCGACCGGTCGTTCCTCGGTGGCGTCATGGAATACTGGAGGTACCACGTTCGGCGAGCTTTCATCCGGAGATGTGAGGGACGGGTTGAAGCGGAGGGGGTTGTAGGGATGTTCCGATAGGGTGGAGAGGGAAAAGATGGCGAGCTGTGGTTGTTAAGTCGATTTTAAGCGGTCCCACGGTCGCTCCATCTACAGCATCGATACGCACGGTGATGACGCCGATGAGGAGAACAGGCCGCGGAATTCTCATCGTACGCGGCATTGTGGTAAGTATAAGAAAGTGCAAGGGAACCCTGGACTACGCGACGATGGCGTGGCTTGAAGCACGGAACGAGGGGCACCCTTCTCCGGGTCAGGGGAGCGGCAGCGTTTGATGGAGTACCTCTGAGCGCGACGAGACGCGTATGGCACAAAACACACGGGCAGAGAAATGGGCTTCGAATGAGGGAGAGAGAAAAAAAAGGTCCTCCTGAAAGCGTGGGGAATGTCTGTCGGTTTTGTTGGATGAGGTCCCGCCCTTAACACTCCCTGAACAGGAAAAATTGGCTCGGAATGCGCTCTATTATCTCCGGTATCAATAGTCCCTGCACGCTTATGGGTACTCGAGCAACGGATGGGCGCCATGAGCGAAATTATGTTTTTGCAATGATTGGTGGAGAGGTTCTCGTGGGACGCCCAATGTCGGAGTTGTATCTTTGATAGATTGCAAATAGCTTATCACCCAGCGCCGCAATATCGTTCCCACTCAATCTTGCGCCACGCAGGGCATCAGCCAAGCCCCAAGCCAATGGACGACCTGTTCTTCGGCGCGGTCAGCCAGTATCCCTAAGAAACCTTGCCAGGTGTTGCATGCTTTTTACTGTGATTTTTTGTCGGTCAATGCTTTGGTTCCTGAGCAGGCATGTTGTATGGTAAGCAAGGTACGCCACATTGATGGAATGCAATATTCCGGTTTTGCATTTCTCATGCCTTCAGCTTCGTAAGAATCGTAACCCACGAAGACAGATACAGAGATGTCGTACAAATGACCTTCTTCATTCATTCATTTTTTTGAAGAGAAAAAGAGTTTTCACTGGAAAGATACGAAAGGGTTTTGTCTCCATTCCACTTGGTTCCATGGTCGCGCTGGTGGAATGGAATGATTGAGAGGGTTGGAGGGGTCGGTGAATTGTACCGCCGTGTGCCGCCGGGGCGAAGTGCTCGCCTGTGGTTGTCAAGGGGATTACATAAGCACTTATTTTTATCTCAGTCAGGTACACAGCCATTTTAGTTTTGACTTGACCCGGAATGCCCCTTGGCGTCTCGCCGTCAGGGACCCAAGCTAAAACATACTGTATGTCTTTCTTTGAGTGACTTAGAAAGTTGTGCAACGGACTACACTTGCGCTGCACCGTGGCTTCACACCTCTTTCCAAATACAAACTTATACAGGACGTACGCACCGTGACAACACGAGCCGAGTTTGTAGGCCACCCTACGACATGCGCGCGTCAGCGACGCACAGGTCATGGAAAGGCGACGCTTTAGCGTCAGTTGTGAGAGCGCAGAGTTTGTCCTACTCTGGCCAAAGGCAACCGACTCGAAGTCCGCTTTACCCACACCCTGTAGCGTAGCACCTCGGAGTTATCCCCACAATGTTTGGCGACTACCGGAGTGGCTTATAACTTCGACGGTCCCGTCGTCCAATTCACTCAGTCATTAATCGCAGACTGAATTGAAACAGAGCGAAGAATAGCACAGGGCTTCAAAAAAAGACTTCATGCGATTATCCTTTCTATGACAGAATGCAAAGTTATTTGGTGCAACCTTTCTACACGTTCTATGGTCTTCGTCCGTACAATTTAAGCCCCGTTCTTGACAGCCTGCCACGAGGGCCTAGACGAGATGTCATTCCACCACCTATATTTCACTTGTTAGCGGAGCTGAACTGCCAGATTGGAACATAATATCGCTTGCCTCTGGACATTCGGGCGCTTGTCCAGACCTCCCAATCCGAGCTGCTCAAAGACAAGGGTGCAATGAGGTAAATGGAATAAATCCGCGAGGGTGACCTCCTGTACAAAGCAGCTCCATCAGATCGACGACTTCTCGGCACGCGTTTCGAAGGAAACGAAACGCACATCGCCAGCGAGGTACTTCTGCTTGCTCAAGATGGCCTCATACCCGTCGAGCTTAGCTTCGAGTTGAGGGACCAGCTCCTTGACGCGCTCCTCGTTCGCCGCCAACCCGCGGAACTGCTTGAATACCCTTTCCACAAGGATGCCGCTCGCGATCGGCTCAAACTGCGCATACTCGACGCTCGCCGCCTGCTCGAATTTTGCGCGGGCCTTGGGATCGGTGGGGACCAGCTCGGGTCCAGACCCGAGCGTCGCGAGGTAGCGGCCGATGGCGCGCGATTCGAACAGTTCGAAACCATCGTCTTGCTGCTCAACGTGGTGTTAGAGAACACGCCACAACGATGGTGGAGGAGGGGGACACAGAGGGAGGAAGAGCGACGACGTACAGTTATGTAGGGTATCTGGCCGAAAGGCTGGTGAACGAGGTGCGCCGGCTTCTTGTGCTCGGCCTGTTGGAGGTTGACGGCGACGACTTCATAGGGGACGTTGCGCTCTTTGGCTACCAGGGCCACGCGGCGTGTGCAAGTGGAGAATGGGATTCCGTGAAGCTTGAATGCCATTGTGCTAGCGAGTGCGGAGGATGACTTTGGGTGGAGGTGTAGCTAACCCCCCTCAAGAGTGACGACATTTATACCTGCGCGTCCGGTCTTTGCGTGTACGGTTCACTGTCATCTACATCTACAGTAGGGATACTTGTGCCACGAGACACATCACACCAGTGTCAAGTGCTTACTTTGCTTACGAAATACTGCTGATTCATTACTAATCAACCACCACTGTGCGCTAGCTAAACATGAACGGAACCATACGTTCCGTGAATTTCCCGATAGCTTACTGTAGAAGAACTGGGTTGTCGCATGGTCCTGCCATTGTCATGCAATGGGGTTGCCATCTTAGTTGCAGTGTGGGGTATATAGACGCGGAGCGGTGCCAGTTGTGGCTGAAGCTCAAGGCGTCATCACCGTGACGCCGCTATATGCCGTGGTGATAGTGCGATGGCCCGTCCAAAAATAATGTCATTCGTCACTCCGATGACAACGGTGAGTCGTCGCAAAATACGAATTACGCGCAACCGGAGTCCAGAAGTATCACGCATCAAGACATGTAAAGTTCCGATAATATTAAGCATGAGATGAACTGCAAAGCGAATTAGGGCCCGAATGAGAGCCAGAAGCGGCACTACAGTAGCAGTGCTAACCATTGACACGGTATCTCACAGTTGGGATGCTCGATCCTGCACTCGTCGCTGGAGTTGGTGAAATCTGAAACATCGCGCACTGGTTCGTACGGCTTGTCATCAGGTGAGACCCGCCGGGGAGCAAAAAAAACTCTCCATCAAGTGCTCCAACCTGACCGACGGCACAGCGCACGGGCCACGGCATAAATAAAGGGCGGTGGTGTAGACTACCTTTACAAAGCCGTTGCAGAGCGAGATGAGACACTCGGCTACCCTGACCCTCGAAATATATGCGCACGTGTATTGCATAACATATACCAGCTCTTCGACGTCATGTGGGTGGGGACACACGTTACTTGCTCATGAGTCTCATTATCTGACTCTGATAGATCTGATCTGAACTCTCGCGGCGTGGCAAATGCCCTGTCCACATGTCTATCACGGGACACCATCGCACCATATGCGATGGATTTGGACACCCTTGATCGTCCTGGACAACTTCCATGGTGCATCCGTTCTGTACTCGAGGTCCCTGCGGAAGCTTCCAACTGCCATCCATCCGAGATAAAAGGAAGAACCAAAGACCAGACTTAGGGTGGGTCTCGACCCTTGGTTGAGTCTTCACAAACGAGTGAGACGAGACGAGGACAGTAGTGTGGTTACGAGAAGTAGCCGCGGGGTCGAATGTTCGTGTATATGCGTAGGGACAAGTTACAGCTCGGTAGTAGAAGGTACACAAGTTGAGCGTCTTATCGTCTGTATTCGTGACAGTGAAAGTCCAGGTGATATGGTCTACAAGCCCCCCAAAAGGTCAAGAGTAACACACTAGATAAGAGAAGGACTGGATTCAGACTGCTCAAAAAAGATGTTTTGAGGGCGAGAAAACGATGAAAGCAGAGAAGCCCCCAGAACTGGGCTAGATGTTTCCGGAAAAAATGTGTCTGAGCCTACATGACGGGCCTCTCACCGTTTCAGCATTCATCGCTAGCTCACTGCTGTTAACGTTGGTCGATCGCCTGCTCCCACTTCGGCAAGCAGGACCATCCTCCGTGGTAATCTAGGCACAGAAACATCAGGGAAACTGTATGAGCAAGCAACGACAGAGTCTTGTCACATACCAAAGTTTCGCTCCTGGTCGCAAGAACACCGGCCACGCTCCCACATGTCGTCTTGGGGGCAATGCGTGAACGGATAATGTTCGTATCCGATCTCCCGGAAGAAGTGGACCCCATCCTTGCCCCCGAATAGCGATGCCCCGATCGTGTGGACTGGCGCATCACCCCATCGCTGTTCATACATGAAATCTCAATTGGATCTGCGCTGTTCATATTGACAAGTAACAGTGAAGGACATACCTGGTAATAGAAGCCGCCGTTATGATCCAGGTAGTTGAAGAACGCGGTGTAGGCCTCTCCGCGCCATAAGTCCATGTCAGCAATCTCAAAGTTGTTGAAGACTGTTCGCACCATGTCAAGGTCAGCAGCTGATCATCCCTTCATCTGAAGCGGGCTGAGAGGAAAAAGGACGCACATAGACAATTGTTGTAGTCATCACCGCCGTTGTCAGACAGGAAGTTCATCACGTGATCCGGCACGATGTATTGGGGGTGCTGGGCTATGAATTCTGTTCAGGGAGGGGGGTCAACGCGCATGCCGACCGGCTGGGAAGGGTTGACACACCTTTCACTGTGGGCCACAGCGAGTCGATCGATCTTGGCTCTTCTGGCAAAGTTAGGACAAACCCTGAATTGAACAATGTTGGATTACTTGTCCTGCAAGCACAGAGTAAGAGAAACGAACCGTATGTCTTCTTGTTCTCGCGCATGAAGGTAAACGGGTCGAAGTCTACATTGCAATGGTAGTACGCTTCAGGCCTATGCCAAGTCAGATGGGGGTGGAAGATTACGATGAAAGAAAAGACGCACTCAACGCGCCAATAATATCGGTAGTTTTGTAGTAATGGGTGGTGATAGAAAGTCTAGCCAGAATTGTCAGTACAAGGCGGGTAACGAGCAAGAGAGACATGGGTAGATCATACCCCAGAGTAGAATCGACACATATTGTGATATCTACAACAGACAGACAGAAGTTGTCAGAACTATTTGAGAGCTAAAGGACGAAAGTCTCACCCTAGCCTGCCACTCTTCGCGATGCCGTCATTCTCCATCTGTATCATCCGTTCAGCCGCCTTGGTCTTGTTGATCCATGGAGGAGGATTCCAAAGCTCATCGGGAATCAGCGAAAAATAGACAGGTCCGGATACGAGACTCGACATGCGACTGGATGTGCGGGGAATAAGGACCATTCAGAAGGGAAGAGGTACGCGCGCAACGTACCGCTCAAACTCGTCCGAAAATGGCTCGTCGTTGAGGAAGATCCAAGGGTAGTTGAACTTGCGATTGAACCTTTCCTCCACTTCGCTCACCACACGCAAGGCACCGTCCATCTCCCAGCTGTTTGTCAGCATGAGGAGCGTCGCATTTTCACGGTTGGGTAGCGGGGGCGCCGTGACGTCCGGATGCGGAGGAGCGCTGGGCTCAACTGGGCGGTCTCCAGGGACCTCATGAAATTCTGGGGTTGCTATGTGAGGGGAGCTTTCGTAGGAAGGGATGAAGGATGGGTTGGAGCGAAGGGGATTGTAGGGGTGTGGTGACAAAACAAAGAGGGAAAGGATGGCGAACTGTGTGATGTCAATGTTTCTTCAGTTAGTGGTCGTGTGGATTTCCAGTTGCGGCCATGACGTACAGCTATGAGAACGGTGAGGAGAACTGGACGTGAGATTCTTCTCGCCTGTGGCATCGTGGTGGGCGAGCGTAAGGAGCTCTGGAATTAGCAACGATGGGACCTTCAGGAAAGCGTGTAAACACAGAACGAAGGAGCACTCTTTGGGTCAGTGAAGCAGTGGCTCTGGAGGCTTGGTTGATGGAAAGAGGACCGCCTTGGAAGCCCCATGGGCCCCATGGATTGACAACGCCTTGCTCTTCGTGGGGATAAGTTCGCACGGAATCTTCTTATCTGCTAAAAAAAAAATACAGAGGAACAGGAGCGCTATGAGCGAAGTCGATGTTGGTTCAATTGATTTGATGGTGTTTTTCGGTGGTGGAACGCCCAATGTCGGAGTTGTGTCCGAGTGCTGTCATGCTCCACAGCGAGTGGTTGGCACGGAACTGATCGGCCAATGCCGATGACCTTACCCAAACTTGATGAAACATAACCAAACATAGTTCGATATGTGTGCAGGCTCGGTAACGTTACGGCTACTGGTGAATCGCCGTACTTCGTATTTTTTTGAGTATTGGTGCATCCTGTTTGCGAATAAGGAATACAGTAGACTCCTAGATTCATTTATTCCCGATCAAAATACTATTTCCTCTCCCTTCAAGGTCTTGTCCGGTCTCCCTCTAAGCAAGTCAAAAAGCAACGGGCGAGTCGGAACATCACTCCACTGTATTCCCCTTCCCGCCGCCTCTCACTATCGCACTGGTACTTTGTCACTTTCTTGCCCTTGGGGAA
>Ga0307510_10004495_pt1 | contig 16407 bp, 9 predicted proteins | sample 12_EM_MG_FD_207224 | JGI IMG/M metagenome (GOLD analysis project Ga0307510, IMG submission 207224) | Populus trichocarpa ectomycorrhiza microbial communities from riparian zone in the Pacific Northwest, United States - 12_EM | ecosystem: Host-associated > Plants > Roots > Unclassified | place...
AAAATTAAAGTAGTATAAAATAATTAAAAAAATAATTTTTAAAAATTATATAAAAAAAAAAAAAAAAGCAACCAAAAGAATGATAACCAAATCTAACATATTAAAAAATAAAAGGAGGATGAAATTGAAAAAAAAAATCTAATTTTATATATTTTTTCAAAGAAAAGAAATAGTAATCAAAAGAACATAAACCAAATTTAAAAGAAAAAAATTGAATGACCGCACATGGAAATTGAGGAGGAGAGAAAAAAAAAAGAAAAGGCCGTCAACATCAAATCGAAGATCCGTTGACCACACGTGCTGTCTATGCATGGAGAGGTCACCAAGGAGGTTCCAATGCTGCCTCAAAAGCTTATGTTTGGCCACCTGAAGAGTGCAACCACTACCCACGCGCTAATGCGTGCAACAAACACATCAACCACTTTGTTTTTAATAAAATTTATGTTCATTGAATTACTAAATCACTCATAAGTGAACTTGATAATAACAAAAAAATTATGATAGAAAAATGAAAATGACACTGAATGCAAGTTAAAAAATTTTTGATTGTAAGAATAATATAGATATTTAATTGTGTTTTAAGTAAAAATACAAAAAATTTCCAGAATGTTGGTTTAATTTTTTTATTTTTTTAAAATAATTTAATCATTTCATGTAAATATAATATAAAAAAACCAATTTATTTTCGAGTAATATAATAATTACAAATGAATCAAATGAAAAAAATATTTATTATCCCAACTACAAGTTATATGATTTTGTTATAAAAAAGTGAAATAGTAATTATATTATTTCAATCTAATTAGTCTGGAGCGTAAGTGTTTTACTTATATTTTTAGTTTTTATTTTATTTTAATTTTGTAATTATAATTTGTAATGATAAACCAGTATTAATTAGAAATTACCCTAACCCAGCCCAAAATAAAATCAACCAAGCCAAAATTATCTTATCGAATATATATCATCATTAAAAAACCTAACAAATGAGGATTTTTTTTAAAAAAGAAAAAAACCCAAATTGAACACCCAATATAAGCCCTGGGTTAAAAAGGTAATAACCCCCCAACAAAAAAACTCTCCCCCAAATTCGCAGGCTAGTGTCCCCTCATTCTCCTTCTTCCTTCTCTCGACAGACACCCTCCAACTTCACAATCACAAGTCCTTAGTCTCCCTAATTTTTTTTTCTTTTTCCACCTCCAATAATAAATATTAGGGCATTATTAAGCATTAAAAATCACAAACATAATTATAATAATACTAATTTAATTATTGGATGGATGATGGTTAGGACCTTAGGTCCTCCATCTCTCCCTCTCTCTGCAAACATCGAGGATCGTCTACATGTAATCCTACATTAACTAACATAAACCCTCTCGATCTCTCTCTCCTTAACCATGTCTCGGGAACAACCCTCGCCTTCACCGATCTCCCAAAACGACGCCCAAACTCCTCTAAACGACGACGCCCAAGCCCAATCCCAAACCCCGCCTGTTAACAGGAGCAATCGGCCGTCGCGAGCTTGTACAATACGGGCGGCGGCGAGGCTGCAACAGCAGGCGGTGATCGAGCGGAAGCAGAAGCCGAAGAAGCAGGAACAGCAACAGCAGTTAGATAAGTCTTCGGTGCAGCAGAAAGAGCAATGCAGTGGTGGAAGTAGCAAGATCGTGACGCAGCTGGTGGCCCCTCCTGAGCCGGCACAGTTGCCGAGGTGGAGCCTCCGCTCCATGTGGGAATTAGCTTCAGTACTCCATTTTTTAAATGTAAGTTTTTTTTTTTTTGGTTTTGGGGTTTTGCTAATTTCTTGGAGACTTTGATTTGTTTAGAAAAAAAATATCATTAAAATTGTTGATGGTTCAGGTATTTAGGCATCTATTGAATATAACAGTGGAGTTCTCAGCTGAGGAGTTTGAGACAGCTTTGATTACACCTAATGATACTTTGGGGGATATTCATATGCCTTTGTTAAAGGTTTAGTGCTTGCTTTCCTTCCCTTTTCAACTTCAACAACTTTTTTTTTGTCCTTGCTTTGGATGGATGGATGGAACCTCTTGAGTTCTGCATCTTTAGAAGCTGAAGTTACAGCAAATATTTTTTACTTTGCTGAGGGTCCAATGTTAGTTGGTAACATCAAATTATTTGTCTTTTTTTTTTTTTTTTTCATTTTCTACTGCTGCGAACAAAGTTGATTGTTGCACAATAGCATTTTCATGGGAGATTAAATACCTTAAACAAATAACTTTTTTTTTAATGTGTCAATTTGAGTATTGAATGCTGCTTTCTCTTGTTTCTTCCATTATGGAACTTTACCTTTGAAGTATGCGGTTGGATGCGCAGTGTTTATTTTACAATAGAAAGATAAATTGGAGTTTTGTGGGTTTTAGTTTAGGCTCTTGCTTCTATCTGTTAGGGACTGCTTGAGATCATATGTGCCACATGTTCAAGGCTTGTATAGGCTGATCTGAAATTATTACTTGTAGGAAGTTTGGTATCATTGGTCACCAGAGATACCACTGGAGTTGGTATCCTTAACAACTTCTTGAATCTGTGGATGTTTTGGGGCCCTCAAGTCAGACATGTCGAAAGATTTGTCATAGGTGTTGGGAATTCACTATAATTTCAAATAAGTTGCCTCCAGAAAGTTGCAAAACGTGATATGTAGGTGGAAACATGCCTAAATATTTGCTGGATAAATGGCTAGTCTTTTGTAGTCTAACAGGAAGAAGCAGTAATTTGTTTGCCCAACTTGAGTTCATGTGATGTTGCTGGTGTGCACCTTTAAAATCAGACTAGGGTTTTCTCAAGTTTGATAGTAAAGTGATAACCCTGAATAGTTATTGTTTTTGGCTATCCCCACAGGAGGATAAATTATTCTCCACAGAGAAAGAGAGGGAAAAAAACATGATTAGCTATCATAATTTTGGAAGCAAATATGGTGTTTTATAACATAAAAGGTGCAAGATGACTTGGATCATATTTTGGATAGGGAATGGTACTGCTAACCTACAATTTTTCATGCAGGAACTTCTTTTAAATTTAAACAATATTATCAATTTTGCTGTCTTGATTTGAAATGATATCACAAGTTTCTGGAGTTCCTATACTGATATCATCACCTATTTTGATGAAATCATTGATTTGGAGGTACTGTGATTCTCACTAATGCACAATTGACTTGCATGATTCTTAGGTATGCTGTAGCTTATTAGGGTTGCATATGCTGCTAGGTTAGGTCTTTTAGTTAATGCGGTTTCTCCCAGTGTTTTTTTTTTCCTCACCACTGAAGTATAAATTGCTGCAGAAATAATTCCATTATCCATGCAGTTTTGAGCACTATATCTAGATGATCATTTTAAAATGGGAGATGCTTGAAAGAAGTTCTATCATGTAGCTGTGATCTGTGAAATTTTTGAGAATGTTTTTTGGTTCCTTTCAGTTTATCTTCACCTGTGACTTATGGATTGATTTCTAATTATCTATACAAATCTATGGTCTGGCTTTAGTTTGAATTCATGCTTGAGAGTTTCAAGGCAAAGGTTTTAAATCTTAGAAGTAGAGCAAACAAACATTATGGATTTGTATTTAAGTTTTAGTTGGGAAGTATAGCATTTCACATGTTGCTATTTTGCATTGTAAAATCACATGCTTGAACTAATTGATATTTACTGAAGATAGGGCACCAAACCAATGTGTTACATATTTGTCATCATCCTTTTCTTTTCTTTGTTATATGTTGTGTATTTACTATTTTCTGATTGATATTGTATTTGTAACATGCATTTCCCTTTATAATGGCATGTCTTCCCTGCAACGTAACGCCTAGATTACATTACCCCAAAAACCAGATAGATGGGATATCAACTTTCAATAAATGCTCTAAGTTTGGCCATAAATGGTAAAACCCAATTATGTATTGGCAGCAAACTATATGTGGTATTTTGTATGGTCATCTTATTTGACAAAGGAAACTTTTCTTATGGTTTGGTTTGATTGATATGATAAATTATGCTTGGAAAAGCTAACTGCTACTTAAATCAAATTGCATTCTGATGCAGTATTTGAGGTGCAACAGGATCATATTTATGCTCTTCCTGATGGAAAGCCAGCTTATATTACATTGATGTGCACTATTGCAACATTGATTTCTCATCGCTTTTGATTTATCTCATTTTAGGCAATCCCCCCTGTTACCAGAATGGCCCTTACACGAGATACTTGGGTTACTGTTTTGTGCAGAAAATTAAGAGACTGGTGGCACTGGGTAATTCACTATACTGTTTTTTAATTAATGTTGACAGTATTGAACAAAAAAAAAAAAGGGACCAGTGGGGGGGGGGGATTTAGCTATTGCGAATATCATTTTAAGATGACTTTGGTGTCTTTGCAGGTTGCAGATGGGGAACTTCCCTTGGTTGCTTCACATGGGTGAGCAGATTTGCATTCCTGGATACTCTTGAATCAAATGTTTTTAGATTCTGATTTGTGTTTTCACCTTAATGTAGGGTGGAGGTTGAAGTGTATAAAACACTTGATCCTAGTGTCCGTGTGGTGATACTGAAAGCATTATGTGACATTCGTGTTGAGGTATTGTCACTGGCAGCAAAAATTTTGTTGGATTCTTGGTCATTTTACTACTGCTTGGTTTCTCATTTTACTGTTCAAACTGGCAATACATGTCAACTGCAGCATTAAATTCATGTTAAGATTTGTTTGATTGGATGGAGAACAGAGCATGATACCTTGATGACCATTTTGTTGGGACAGATAAATGAAATTTCTGGAGAATTTGACTCTCTCTAAGAACTTTTACCTTTGTTTTTGTACAATGTGACCACCAGTCCTTTTGGCATTTGTTTCATCTTGTAGTCCCTTCAGCTTGAATCAAATAGGTCCCAACTCTTGTTTTATTTGTCTTTGTTGTGCATAACTGAGCCCCTTATTTTTCTGTAGAGTAGTATATATGGTAGATAATTTACTTGGTATTCTTTTCATTTATCTCAATATCATTGTGTCCTGTATGCATGTACTTCACTATTCAAAATATTATTTGTTGCTGTCGAATACTTTTTCATCACAAAGCTTTGGCATCCTTGTAATCTCAGGAAAAGTTTCATCTCTTATGTATTCCACAGAATAATTTAGATGCTGTTCTTTATTATGTATTCTACGCATCATTCTAGAAGTACCTTGTGTTTATTTATAATCATGTTAATCATTTCCATATAGAAGTATTTCCTTATTGTCAAACCTTCCATTAATCACCTAAGTAAGGAACACCTGCCACAGGTTATCTCCTTTTATCAAACTGAATTAGTTTGTGGCTTGCAATAAAATCTTGCTTTTGAAAGCTTTTGTTGGGATGTTTTACTAGAAATTATGATGGGGTTTGCCATTTATTATTATTTTTTTCTTGGGATATTATTTTGTTTCTTTATTTGTCTTTGAACTTTTTGAACATCTTGGTTGCTTTGCACTAGTTTCTTTGGACTTTTTTTTCTATAGCGATGGAATTGAATCTGGGTGATCTTTGGCAGCAAGAAGATATACGGAATTACATTGACAACTCCCTCAAGCATGGCATTCAACTTTCATTATTTCGCAAGGAACGTATTGGAGGTGATTCACAAGGAATTAATTACTGGTAATGGAGATAAGCTTCTAATGATGCATTTAATTTACTATGGTTGTGTTTGCTTATCAGTTTTATAATGATTGAAATGATCAGCTGGATATTTTTATGTTATAACTAGAGATTTTTTCTTCTTTTTTTTTTTTCCTATTATTTTGTAGTTTTTGTGTCCTTTGTGTAGCGTAAGTTCTACAATTACAGTTTTGTTGTTGATGCAGGTATGAAGATGATCCGACGATTGGTCAAAGGTTATACCGGGAAATAAGAAAAACTGAGGTGAAGGCTAAAGCAAAGGCAAAGGGATCTCAAATCATCCCTAATGTGACATACCTGTGGGAGACAGTTGCAACTAATTTCGAAGAATTTCAAGATGTTTCCGTAAGTTACTTCAATGGCATGATTTTGTGTTTGTGCCTTGTTCAAGTATTGATGCAAGGTTGTCATGGTTTTTATAATCTGAACTTTTCTATTTATTTCTACAAGCATTCATGGTAAATTCACGATCATATCTCATTCCCTTTCTTTTTTTGTGTGGATGATAATGTGTTGTTGTGAGATTATGTTTTGAATCTGTGATGTGCCTTGACATCCGTGGCAGTGTGCCTTCCTTGTAATATGTCTCCTCTATAGATTCTTTCTCCTGCAGTAATGATTATTGATGAAACCGAATTATGGATGATGAGAATGTGAGATATTAATCTAATAGAGGATTACTACAGTAAAGAACAAAAGAGAATTATTGTGCGCAAAGAATGTCAGGTTGTATGATTCTGGGCCTTGTATAAGTTAGATATTATGATGCCCTCCCTGCTTCCTGTTAAATTTGACTGTAAAACAGAGTGGGTTTTCCAATCAATTTCTATCCAAGTCGGTGAAAAAATGGATTCCAAGATTGTACATAAAGGGTTTGCTTGTATGTGCCCATTGACATATGTTAGTTGAAAATGGATTGGGATGAGATTTTCTTTAGGCTGCAGGAAGTCTATATAGATGTTTGAGCTGTGCATCAAAAAAATCATCTTAATAATGGATCCTTTTAGTGGCAGTTAAATTTTTGAGACTACCTATCATTCACAATGTAAAACGCATATCCAGTCAAGAGGTCTAGAAGCTAGACCCATTTTTTTCAACTGTAACTTCATGGCCAAATGCCAAATTGTGGTGATGTTGTCAAAGCTATCCTCTATGAGCCTTGACCCTCTCAAGTTCCATATTTGGATTTCTCATTTGGTGGATTTTTATTTCATACCATTCTTGGATTTGTATTTCATACCATTCTTTGTGCCACACTTTCCTTTTCTGGTCTCATCAGAGCAATTGTACTTGTAATGAGTACTTTTAATTTTTTGTGTGAGGGCTAGCCTTCTCTTCTACAATTTTATACTCAGCTGCCATTGCTGACAGTTCCTTTGATAGGTTTAAAAACCTGAAAAAACAAAGTAAAAATTAAGTTGGTATGATACACTAATTACGAACCAATCTTGCTATCTCAAAATAGCTTCTTACTGATCTTGGGAGTTCAGTTGTTGACAGTGAAACTTCGCTATGTTTAACAATTCTATACACTAACCTTTTAGTGCCAGTGGTATTCCAGTTGTGGTAAATACATTTGGTCCACCTGATGGTTTCTAACGTGGCCATTTGCTATATACTTTTGTGGGGGTATTGTTCCTCATTGAGGCTTTTTTAAACTGCTGCAGGAGAAGCTCTTTACTAGCAAAAATAGAACAGAGGCTTCGTTGGGGAAGAAATTAAAGAATGACATGCTTCCCGAGATTGAGAAGGTTTACAAGGTACTGAAAATTGCTTAGTGATTAACATGTTTTAGGTAATTGGATTTCATCAATCAAGAAAGAAACATTATTTCTTTCTTGCCTCTAGGTATTCTTGATTGAAATCTGCTTTAAGTTCTCTTTTCCTAAAAAGAAATCATATTCAGGATTCCTTCTTTTATACTTGTGTTTGCTCAGAGGAAAGAGAGGTTGCTGAAAAAGCAACATAGGCAGGCTTTACTTCTTGATAATTTCTTGAACATAGATGGACTTGCACCAGGACGTTCACTCCGTGATAGAAAGCCTGTTACATATACTTTTGGTAAGCAAAGAAAACTTATGAAACATGCAGTGGCAATAGATTTATTAGCTGTTGTAATTGATTACTCTCGACACCTGTTGTATTTTCCTATTACTATTTCTCTCAAAGTAGATTTTACCTATAATGCCTAGTTCTCTATGTTTACCATTCCAGGAGTTTTGTTTTTGGGAACTTGAGGGATGTTGAACAGAGAATTTATATTAACATTGGAAAGTAAACCGGGAAATCTACTTTTTGCAACTTCATCCCTCTAATGTTCTTGAAATTCTAATTTGAATAAAACTTTCATATGTTACCTCAGTTTTGCTGAACTTTCAGACATCTGTTCTGGCTGATGAGCACTTCTAAATTAGGATGTGCTTTTATTATAGTAATAATTGTTCTCATACAACAATGGGCAGTCTGATTGCTGTATCAAATATATTTTGCAGATGATTATGATCGGTCAATCAATGAGGCTATCAAAATAACAAAGTAAGCTACTGATCATGGACATTCATCATTTATTTGTTTCGTTCCCATGCTTGGAGGAATTCATTTTATCTTCAGCCATGGAATATCAATCTCTCTCATTCTTTACTTTTTTTAGGCGCAAACCACCATCCCCAGAACCTGTTCACAGGAGAGAAGGTTTTTCTAAACCTGAAGCTTCTACAAATGGTAAATGGAGTGGTCCTTCACATGCATCGCAACATGGCACTTTCAGTGCTGCATCTCCTAATTCTCTTGATTACGATGACATGGATGAAGACCATAAATCTGAAGGTTTGGACCGGAGGTAATATAAGTTTCTGTCTTTCAGAACTTACAATGTTTTCTTGATCTTGCACATAAACTTATCATTGCATAATGGCTTGCAGCAATAGACGAAGACAGAGGCCTCAACGGTATTCAGCAAAAGAGTTTGTTGAGGCAGTTTCAGATAACGAGGCAGACTTTGACAGTGATGATGATATAGTTGGAGAAGCTGTCTATGATGATGAATACTTGAGGAAACGTAAGCAGAAGAGGCTGTCTAGCAGCTCCGAAGGGGATGAAGAGTATCAGTGGGATGATGAAAATGGTGAAGAGGAGGAGGAAGAAGACGAAGAAGAGGGTTCCTTGAGTGTCAGTGAGGATAGTGATGAGCCCCAAAAATTCAAGAAATTGCCAGGGCGTACACGCAGGGAAACAAAATTAAGGTCTGTTGATGAGATCCAGTCAGGTCTTAGACGCAGTAGAAGAGCCACCCGAAACCAGATTAATTACCGACAATATGAGCTGTCTGAGTCAGAAACAGAGTCAATAAAACGCGAGAAATCAAATGCATCAGATGAGCACTCAGATGCAAGTGAGAATGGAGAGTATTCAGCCAGAAGTCAAAGTGGAGATTCTGATGGCAATGATGATGAGCAAAATATGAAAGTTGATCAGCCTGTTGAAGGTGACACCGTGATAGCACGGGAAGAGCAAAATCAGCCGCCTGAGGAATCGAATAGCCCAGTCCAAGAAGAAGTTGAGGGTGTAAGAAAAAGACGTTTCCTTGATCTCAATGAACTTGCACCGGGTTCTGGTTTTGATGATAGTCCAAACACGGTAATGAAAGATGAAGATAGAAATGATTTTTGAGGTTCACTCTCTATTGGAAAAGAAGCTCAATGTATGATAGTAAAATGTTATTAAATTTTGTGATAAGCCTGTGGAGGAAATTACCGTCTGGGTTCTTCCATGGCATAAGCTAAGCAACAACCTTAATGCAATTTGCAGCAAGGAGCAACTTGATGCTGAGAGTTCTGTAGATTAGGTAGTCATTTTTTAGCATGTCTACATTCATAGAAGCCTACAACGGGTCAATGAGAGTTCACTGGGGTTACTTATGCTATCCAATTAATGTACAATAACCTTAACTGATATTGTAGCTGAAAGATTTGGCTTTTAGATGTTCAGGCCCTATAGTTTAATCTTTCATGATCGTGGCTATGATCTGCCTCATGAACATTTTGGTTGGTTGTGTTGATAAAATGATCAGGTCAGGGCATTGTTTTCTATATGTGATGGATCATCCTCCCTTGAAAGGTAATTATTGTATCACTTTCCAATTTAACATTTTTCCTACGTTGTAATTATCATCCTTTTTGGATTTTAATGCCCAGATTTTTCTGCCAGTTTGACTCAATTAAACTATATCATGATATTTGTAACTCTTATATGATGCAACTGCATGAATAGTGTTAAGACCCCAATGGATTTGTGGGTGCAGATTTTAATTTAAATTTCTGCTTGATTATAACCTCTGCACTGCAACCTTGGACCAGAAAACGTCAAGGGGAATTAATACAACTGATGGTACTGCTAGTTCTAATTCATATTTTGGCATTTCGGTGACTATTTTCTTGTGGTTGGGCAACATCTTCCGTGGCAGGGACCTCTGCTGCCTTGGTAGCTGCTTGAGCTTTTTTTGTGGATGCTTCTCTCATCATTTTCTGTAGCTTCTGCTGCTTCTTTTGCTTCCTCAAGAGCTTGAATTAAGCGTGAAAGGCACTTCTCTGCATCATCCAAAGGGGACTTGGGCACGAGGTTCTCTGCAACATCTGCTGGTGTGATCTTGGTCTCCTTCATTAAGCTTTCAATTTTATCAAGCAAAGGATGCGCTTCAAGTCTCAGGTAATTCCTTGAAAGCACTTCGAATGCCTCAAAAATGCAGTAAGAGAGCTCAATATGCTTGTCCATTCTTCCCCTTCTTGTCAGAGCAGGATCAAGCTTCTCCACGTAATTAGTAGTGAACACAATAAGCCTCTCCCCTCCACTAGCAGACCATAGCCCATCAATGAAATTCAACAACCCAGAAAGTGTCACTTTGCTGCTGCTCTCTTCTTTATGTTCTTTGCGAATTTCTTTCTCCGACTTCTCCTTGTCCTCATCTGGAGATTTCTCTTCTTTCTTAGCCCGCTGACCAGTCAGATCAAGCGAGCAATCTATGTCTTCAATCACTATGATGGATTTTCTAGTACTCTCAATCAAAAGCTTCCTAAGCTCGGTATTTTCTTTCACAGCTTTGAGCTCGAGATCATAAACATCATAGTTTAACAAGTTAGCCATTGCAGCAATCATGGTAGACTTTCCGGTCCCCGGTGGACCATAAAGAAGATACCCTCGCTTCCACGTCTTCCCAGTTCTGGCATAGAAATCCTTGCTCTTGCTGAAAGTCACCAGATCTTCTATAATCTCCTTCTTTGCAGGCTCCATGGCTAACGTCTCGACTGTGGCAGGATGCTCAAACACTATATGGCTCCACGTGGTCTGCTTGTAGATTTGCCACTTGTTTCCTGAATCATTAGTGTAAAGCTTCCTGTGTCTCACCGTAATTTCTTTCCCTTGCTGTATCACATGCTTCAAGTAAGCCTCAGTTATGATCTCCCGGTACCGCTTATGAAACGTGAGCCTTCAATACCTTCTCTCTTGCTGAGGATACATGGACTGTGGTGGTGGCATCACTTTGCTCGAAACCCACCATACTTGTATACCCTGAAATTCATCTTTGACTCTCTCATACTCGTCCATTAGTAAGCACCAAGTTGCTGCAATCTTTTGCCATATTGTCTCTTAGCGCACTTGGATGAGTTAATGCTGAGATATGCCACAACAGCAGCATAGTAGGCTTCACTTCTCTCGAGGCGATCTCCGGTGTACTCATGGATTGATATCTTAATGTAAGGATAGAAAAAGCTCATGATTCTTTGTGTATACTTGCCAAAGTAAAGGCGAACCTCATACGGGGCCCAAATGAACATGAAACTGGCAATGGTTGAACCCGTTGTTGCCCACACCTCGCCATTGTTTGAGGTACAATCATGGTTTTTTCTTCTCTAGGCTAATGGTAAACCACTTTTGTGATCCTCGTTTTCTTGCTAGCTATTGTGTTTCTGTAGGCTTACTGCAAGTCTCTTTTCGATGGGTTTGCATTTTGCAATCGCATTCCCTTGTGCAAAGTGAGTGACGAGGACTAGAAAAAAAAAAAAAAAAAAGGTAAAGAACGAGATATGATCTTTGTTTTGCTAAAAGGGAAGCATTATGGAACATGCGTCACTCAACTGGGATTTTTTTTTTTTTTAGTTTAATGTGGGTGTCCGGGTCAGCTTGCACGCACCTCGACTAATCCCACGGGCCCTGAAGTTAACGACCATGTAAGCCTCCAGTGGCCATCATATAAGCAACCACAGAGCTTGAACTTGAGACCACAGAGGGAACAAATCTCTTGATCCCAAGCTTTTACCACTACGCAACTACCTAGATTTTTTAATTTCAAACGAAATGGACAATTGTGGACGGATTGGGAGGTCCTTTCTCGATTAGTTGTAGTGGGTTTTGTTTTTCCTTGCCTTTTCAATATTTGTTCAATTTAATTTAATTAACAGACATACGACCTTGTCATTTTCTCGGTGAAGTGCAAGAGAGTGAAAGAAACCGGCGAGTTTCAGTTCACTTTCTGACCACTTGGGACTTCATATGATGTGAATCCACGTACGATTCTCATTTGCCATGCCTTCGAATAAACAGCTCTCGGAAATGGTTGCATTGCAGTTTTGCAGACGGGGAAGAAGAGGGCAGGTTCTTATGACGTACAGAACCTATGACGTACAGAAGCAATGGGTCATCGCATCTCATCTCATAAGCTTTTTGCAATGACCAGTCAGTAGTCATCGGTCAGTCATCCATACTTTTCCATCAATCAAGATGAGAAAGGTCATTGCAGTTTTGCTAGATTTTTCTTCTTTAAGATTATTGTTTGAATTTAGAAGAGAATCGATTCTCATGCTGCTCCCCATCGTGGACAAGTTCAATCATTAAAAATTGAACAAAATGTAGAATATTAGTACCAGGACTCAACACTGAAATATCCATAAAAGATGAGAAAATTTAGGGTATTTCCACTTAGTAACACCTTTTTTTAAAAAATATTGGCCAAATAATACAATTTTTTTTTTTAAAAAAAATAACACAATTTGATACATGTTGTGCGATTGAGAAATGTGATATGTTGTCGTGATTAGAAAACACAACATTTCAAAAAAATTATTAAATGAGCTAGCACAAATTATAAGGAGAGGAGATAAGAGATGATATAGAAAAAAAAAGAAAAAGATGATAGAGAATCATCAAAACTCTAATTATGCATCACCAATATCATTAAAAAGATTTCAACAAGACAAATCTAACGACACAAAAAAAAGATCACCAATAATTATCAAAATGGATCATACACGTTGTCCAAAGATAAGCGACCAATTACAATGAGGAGAGATGATAGAGAAAAAAAGACCTCAAAGGCACATTAAAGCTCTGATTTCGACACAACCAGTACTATCAGAAAGATGTTAATGAGATTAATCTAACAACATTAAGAAAGGTCACCAACAGTGACATGAGTGAGCCACACACATCGTCCAAAAATAAGTGAGCAGTTACAATAAGAAGAGAAAAGAAAGAAAAAATTGAAACCAAAAAACAAAAAAAAAAGATCTCGAAGGTATACCAAATACTTGATTAGGACACCACTGTTACTATTAAAAAGATCATGACAAGATAAATCTAACGACACTAAAAAAGATCATCATCGATGATTGGAGTGGGACACATGCGCCGCCTAAAAGTAAGTAAGCCACTTGTCGTCTTTAGGCACAACATATGATCCATTTCAATCATCATTGGTGACCTTTCTTTGTATTGTTAGACTCGTATAATCAAAATCTTTCTAATGGTATCTGTGGTATCGAAATCAGAGCTTTGATATGCCTATGAAGTTTATGTCTTTCTTTTTCTCTTTTCTCATTGTAATTTGTGTAAGCTCATTTAAGAATTTCTTTGAAATGTCAAGTTTTCCACCAACAACATCTTAAGATGTCACGTTATTCAATCATGACATGTATCAAACTATGCTATTTTGCCAAAAAAAAAATTCAAAATGTGTTATTTTGCTATTTTTTTAACAGTGCTAATTTTTAGGAAAAAAAATCTAAAATCTGACTAGTGAAATATTTGAAAATAATTTATAAAACATAATTAGTACAACAAAAATACAAAACAAACGCTTGATTTTTGATATGCTGGAACAATTTTTTTTCAAAGTAGCATAATAGGAAAAAGGTTTTAAGAAAATAACATAGTTGAAAACTTATTTGGAAAAATAATTGACAACCTTGTTTTTGTTTTCTATGTGTTAAGAAACAATCTGCTAACATTATTAAACACTAATTAGTAACCAAATAAATATAAATATGAAAAAATTAAATGAATAACTTATTTGTTTATAAAAAAAAAATCTTTTGAAGAACTCTTCAAAAGATAAAAAAAACCCTTCGGGGACGCCAAACCTAAAATACACAACTTTCACTAGTTTAGAAGATTACAAGAGAAATATTTATAACTACAAATCCTTTGTAACTATACTATCTTACTTATCAAGGAAAACATTTTGTTTTATCTTCTACCGTAGTAGCTTGCCATAATACTTAGCGATCTTCAAACTATTGTCATCCTAATTGGAACATCCAGTTGCTAATAGTTAACTCAGGAACTCCCCTTGGATGTTTGCAGGCTTTCCAACTCTACAACGAACAATTCTCTTTTAGAATTTTCTTCACACTCCACTCATGTGTTAAGAGTATATGTTGCGAAACTCTGTGTAACTTCTTAGCTAGTTAGACACTTTTGCTCCGATATAAGTGCTGCACTCACCTTACTGATGGTTCAAATTTTCCTTTCTTATATACACATCCATGTGATAAGGATAAGAACATTATCTTCAAGCTTTTTAGTCTGTTACATTCTTAACAAACTACTATCTATGTTTCATAAAAACACTTATGTGACAATTATCTTTGGCCAAGTTGTATTTATCTTCTACATGAACTTCCTATATAATTTATCCAAACAAACAAGATAATTACAAAAATAGTCACGTTATATCCTATAAGATAAACTTGACTAATTCTTTATCTAATTTGGATAAACAATCTAAACAAATTCATCACAAATAATCCTTCACTAATTAAAGCGAATCATTTTGACATTTTCATTCTTCCTTTCTAGCTGATTTGTGACAAAACATAATAAGGATGAATTATCATGTAAGTAGTTCAAATAGTTTGATCATAAATAGATACTTCAAATGTAATGAGTGTGAGATTTTATACTCTTGTGCTAGAATATAAATATTTAATTTAGCATCACTTAGGATTAATGATTTCTAGTTGATTTTTCTTTTGGAATAGCTTATATATCATATATGTTTAGAATCTCACTTTAATTTTGCATTATATATATATATATATATATATATATATATATATATATGTTTTCAAAAGAAACTAGCTGTTTATAGCTATTGGAATGCCTCTGAAGGCTAAAGCGCTCGATCGGTTCAAATGATCATACCATTCGGTCGACCGGTTCTTGCAAAATTATCAGGTATTCATCATGAATGAACAGTGATCAACCGGTTTAGCTTAAAAACCAGTTTTGATTGTTTCAAACTTAGTGAAACTTAAACTGATTAAATGTATATCAATCCTATTTATACATGTAATGTGAAGTTTGTGAGTTCATTTTAGTTTGTTATTTAGTAAAATATAAAGATTTAACAATAAGCTCTAAAATGAATCATTAATAGCTAAGTCTTCAATTGCTTTACACATCTTGGACTTGGTGATGAATTTCTTCATTCCATTCCATATGCTTGTTGATGTGATCTTAATATAAAACATATTTAAACTTAATTTCATTCAAGCATATCATTAGTCCATTTTCCATTTAATTGTTATAATCAAAATATAAGATATTATAAATATTAATATGTGACGTATAGGTCAAAAATCTCCCTATTTTTTTATGATAACAATTAATGTATTCTTATAGATATAAAGATATGTACCCCCCCTATATTTTGCAATATACCATTGGAGATTTAAACAATAATATGCAATATATAAATATATATCTCCCCCTTAATTATGTAAGCATTCATATATATATATATATATATATATATGTTCTCTATCTAATGCTTATTTTCCCATTTCTCTCTCCCTTTGTCATTAACAAAAAGTAAATAGAAAAGGTGAAAAAGATTAGAGAAGTGAGACATAAAAACATAATATAATATTCAAAATACATCATTCATTACAAACAGGGAAATAAAGTAAAATGAAAAGCATGAAAAACATAAGAAGCCAATGGTACAATCATCTAGGGTAGAGGATAGCGAGAGAGCAAGCTAGTCATTATATCCTTGATATCTCGTAGGTCGCCAAGCATATGCTCTTGATTAGAGAGGATATGTGCTTGTGATTCTCGAAGATAACTCACATCAACCTCAATATGGGTTAGGCGATCATCCATCCTAAATCTCAATGAGCTAGTACCAACATCTTTAGGAGAGGAAGATAAAGGTGGTGTCTCAAATACATTAGCAAATTCATCATCACCAACTTGTTGTTCGTCTTCTTCATCACGCACTTCCTCTTTAATTTGGTCTTTCGGAACCCATGCACCATCCTTATTTAAGATAAATTTTATCTTTGTTAGGGTCTTATTATCTATCTCTAAATGTTTGGAATACGGTGCCTGATCTGTATTCGTGAATTCAATATCAAAATGCTCAAAGATAGTTGTTAAGCAATGACCATAAAACAAGGACTTTTGTTTTTGAC
>Ga0307510_10004498_pt1 | contig 16399 bp, 5 predicted proteins | sample 12_EM_MG_FD_207224 | JGI IMG/M metagenome (GOLD analysis project Ga0307510, IMG submission 207224) | Populus trichocarpa ectomycorrhiza microbial communities from riparian zone in the Pacific Northwest, United States - 12_EM | ecosystem: Host-associated > Plants > Roots > Unclassified | place...
TTCCCTCAAATTACTAGATGGCGACTCCAATAAAATCTTTGTTTCCCCCAATTGAGAAAAAACCCTTTTTGTTAAACAAACAAAAAAGCGGGAGCCGTCACCCGACGTCGTGTATCGACAGTTACAATACTAAAAAAAATTAGTTATCTTGAGCTTTTTAAAAGTTAAACTATACTTTTTATCTGGTGTTACATGTTAAGTCACTTAAATCATATATGAGCAAATTTCATTCGCTTTATTTATAAACTTAGATTAAATAAAAAATCAAATTAAAAGTTTATAATGCTAACCCACCAGAGTAAGTTTTTTAAACTATACCAAATAGTTTCTTGTGGCTTGAAATTTATTTTTTTTACGTTCAAAATTTGTTTTATTCAATCTGCAATATAGAGTAGACCTGTAATCTAGTCAATTGCTCTCTGTTTTTTTTTTTTTTAACGAAAAGTAACCTTTTCAATAGGAGGAAGGTCCTTTAAGGATTTAAGTTTTAGGGGTAGGAAATGAAATATTATGAAAATAATGGAATATAGAGTACTTGACTTGTTGATCTGGGTTATTGAATTTTGTAGTTGAATCTGAATTTATATTATTTTTTAATATATATTATTAAATGAAAGCTTTGAACTTCAAACTTTTAACAATATAAAAAATGCATGTTAGGATAAGTGCAACACACGATTAGCACAAGTGAAGTGAAAGAGAATGATAAACAAAAAGAGTGCCCAAGATAATTAAGGATAGAAATAGCTAGTCTGTTGGTCTAGCATTTTGATAGAGTATTGTAGATGGGATTTAACTCTTATGTAATTATCTCTTATGTACTAAGTCTTGCAAGTTGTAATGATCAACTATGCATGCACGAGTTGGAGTACAATTTTCAAGTTAATTAATTCTACATCGTCTTGCATTATGGTTGAAGATAAGTGAAAACCACTGCACTGTAAACGTATAACACAAACAAATGTGTAGAGCAAACTGTTAACTTTTGTTAAGTGAACAGTGCGGATTGAATTAATTCACTTTACACTGTTAACTTAATAAAAGTGAATAGTCCCGGCAAAGCAGGTATAACTTGCTTCTTCCCTATCTGTGTTTTTATGCGATTTTCAGTGGGTTCTATCAACTAAAAACACTGCTTTTCATTTTAATCAAACAGTATAAAATTATGGTTTATTCAAAACGCAACTGCTGCCGCGTAAACAAACACAGTCTAAGTCTTGCACGTTGTAATGATCAACTATGCATGCACAAGTTGGAGTACAATTTTCAAGTTAATTAATTCTACATCGTCTTGCATTATGGTTGAAGATAAGTGATGGTAACTTTAGGTAATAGCATTTTAAAATTAACGGACTAATCAGTAAGCTTATAGAGTTTCTTTTCTTTTCTTTTGTGACCTCTCTGGCATGTTGCTTCTTTGGTTCTGATTTTTTCTTCTTCGTACATGAGGACCTGTTTTGCTTTTGTTTACCAGTTTTCCATCAACTTAATGGCTTTGGCTTCTTAGTAAAATAACTCAACTATTATATATATACATATAAAAAACAAGAAAATAAATCTTGTCAAGAGCTTAAAGCGAGAATTACAGTTATGGAAAGGTTTTATTAGTTTAAATTTGGCATCACAGTCAGGCTAATAATCAAAGGGTTTTAACCAACAAAAGGGAGTTGGCTGCGGTTATATTGACTGTTTTTTAGAGGTGTTGGAGTTGCAGTTTCTGCCATTCTTATTGTGTTGCTTCTATGAATGTTGAGTAGTGATGAGAAAGTCCTCTTTTGCCAAGCCTGACTGTTTGAGACTAGTACTCTCATGATTTTAGAAATGTTTTTTTCTTTTTTCATCTTGTCGGACCTTGGTGAGGGTGTGGATATATATTCTCTCATGAGATGAGAACATTTCAATAATTGTCTACAAGCATAATTACCGTGAAATCAGGTGTTTTAATTTATAATTTCTAGGTAGTCAAATTACTAATCTTTTTTTCTTCTTTTTTTTGCTGTTTCTACAAAAGAGAGGGCATGCCTAGAAATTAATTACCAATAAATCGGCTTAGCTTTTTTGGAATGAGCACTCTATTGCAGTTAATGTGCAAAATATAGGTCAAAAAGTGACCCTAACTTATTGACACTATTGAATAATTAAAGAAAAGCGATTACATGGACAGTGTGTGCCCATAAATCCTCCCCCCCCCCCCCCCTATTGAAATTCATTATCTGTTTTAGAGATCAGCTAGCAGAGACCAGTGGGAGTATAGATGAAACTGTAACTCTGCTCAGGAGTTGGTCCCGTGAATACTCTCAGCTAAAGCTTATGAATATCTCCAGAGCCCTTCTACTCAGGTGAACTGGGATCGTGTAGTATGGGAAACCTGGTCTCTGCCGCGATACAATTTCATTCTATGGCTTGCGGCTGTAGAGAAGTTTAAAATGAAGGACAAATTATATTCCATCCCATTGGACACCTCCCGCATGTTTTGTGGGCAAGTTGAGGAATCTCACCAACATCTTTTCTTTGCTTGCGGTTGGACATCATGCTTACGGGGGAGCATAAAATCCTGGCTGCATATACATAGCTGAATGTCGACTCTGAACAGTGCCATTTGAAGGTCTAATATGAACAGGGACGGAGCTTGGATTATTTGTTAAGAAAATTAAAATTAATATAACAAGATATAATATTTATTTTAATTTATTGTATATGAGTTGTAAAACAAAACATATATAATTTAGTTTTATTCAAATAACTTGCTACAAACATATAATAACCTTTGTATAAGGTAAAATGTTTGGAGCAATATCAAATTGAATCCAAGCAATGAAGTTAATTTCATCTTCATAATGTATCCATCACTTTAATATTGTTGGTCTTTATACCTATCAAATATAAACATACAAAATATATAAGAAACACTAGCTAAAGCGAAGCATTATTTATGTTTGATAAACTTTGAAATAAAGCAAAAAATAATAAAGAATGATTTTTACATATTTATTTTAATTGTGCTCGTCGTTCTTTCATAGAATAGAAATCATCGATTATCATATTAATTGTGAATCTTTCAGTAATTTCTTTTTCTATATAGACAATCAAATAATTTTTAAGAAAATTATCTTCCATTCGATTGCGAAGTCTTGTTTTAACAATCTTCATCACTGAAAAAGCTCGTTCAGTAGGCTATGAGTTATCAATATTTTTCCTTTTTTTTCAAAAAAAAATCAATTCTTCTTATTTTGTTCATGGTTCAACCTAAAATCAAAACAAATATCGTAAGAAAAAATTGATAATTTTGGTGACTCTGCTAAAGATAAAATATAAAAAAAAATCCAAGCATAATCAAAACAAATCAATAAAACATATCTAATTAATTAGAAAAAAATCACTATAACAACAATTCAAAAAATAATTGGTAGAACTAGCAGATATGAGGGGAAAAAAAAGAGCAAAAATGGTAGAATTATAAAAAAAAACCTCATCAAATTATTAACAAACATCTCAAAACAAAACAAAATTAGATTTTAAATTTAAGTTACCTTGTTTTGTTTGATGAAAGATAAATTAATTGGTGTCTCTGCTTTAATTTTTTTGTAGAAAAATTTTACTCGTAATTTGTGCTTTTATTTCTGTTTTTGATCGGCTGCATGATTTATATTAGGGTAAATTGGTGGCTCTATTTTTTATTTCACAAAGTAATGCCTTTATATTTTTTTTCTTTCCCACGTAGGTCAAGAGTAAATTCAAAAGAAATCAAAAGTAAAGTCACACTTAATTTAAGGCTCCCCTCTTTAAAAAAAAAATATATAACATCTATCCTCACATTTAATTACCCAATAAAACCCAGTAATAAAAAAAAATGTCTTACAGGGAGGCCCAGGCCCTGCTTGCGCTCCCTTTGCTTCCGCCCCTGCCTCTAGAGGAAATAATATTGAAGCAAGAATACGGAGAGTCTTTTTAGGACTCACAGTCTATCTAATTTTAGGGGAAAGAAACAAGATGATATTTGAAATCCTCTTGCATCTCCATGGAATCTCTCTTCCGGAAATTCTTAGTGATGTTCTTCAAAGTTTTTCACTTTCATGAGAAGGATCACAATTGCCTTATTAATCTTGGCTGATGTGCGGTTGCCGCCTGACCTATGTTCGATAATTTTTGATGAGTTGAATCATATTTGCATGGTTGATAATTATTCTCTCCTAGTGTCTGCTCTCCTAGCTGGCTTCTGCTTGGTTTTAGGATGCAATGCTGAATCTATGATTTTTGTTTTTGATGGCGTGCGGGTTCGGAATGGCCTGGCCTCTCTTTTCTTCTTGATATGCTGTAGTGACTGGATTTTTTAGCGCTGCATGGCTCTTTTGTTAGTTAACTTCAGCACCTGTTGTAGGTATAGGTTCCTTAGTTAACCAATTTTGTTTATATTTTTATGTTAAGGGATCTTGTTTCCCTCTCCAGTTTTGCATTGTAATCTGTATAATGTTAGTTTAATTTGCTTTTCTTGGAAATATGTTCCTTTAGATTTTTCATGTTTGTATATGTGACTTGCTTCCCAGCTTTGTTTTTTTTTATCTTCATTTAAACTTACATATGATAAAAAAAAAAAAAAACAATAAGAAAAGAGATCACACGTGCATAATTAATAGAGAGAGAGAGAGATCACATGTGCATGCTCATAAGCATTATTTAAAGCTACATCTTTTGGAGTTCTGTTTACATGAAAAATTAACAAATGCATGTCTGGTAAAGGAAAAAAAGAAAAAAAAAGAGGGATGCAATCGCAATATTAAATGATATATATATATATATATATATATATATATATATATGCGAGAAATAATATTTCACAGAAAAGAAGTTCAAACTTCAAGCTGCTTCTTCTTCTTCTTCTTTTATAAATGAAGGAATACTAAGGGTAATTGATTGAGTTATACTTTATGGTCTTCTTTTAATATTTGAAAATATATTAAAATAATATTTATTTTATTTTATTTTTACATTAACACATCAAAATGATCCAAAAACACTAAAAAATTAATTTAAAGCAAAAGAATTAAAATTTGATAAAAAAAAAAAACCGGTTCAATCGCAGCCTGATGTGAACCTCTAAATCACATGGTAAAGGAACCCCCAACAAAGATAATACTTCCATAAGAAAGTCGAAAATCAGGTTTGAGAAGTGTGACATAATGAAAATCTATTCCAAGGCACCAATACAATTAGAATTGAATCGAATGACCACAAAAGCTTAGTTATACCTTAATAAGTCATATTTGATCTTTGTCCTAACAAAGATAATGTGTTACATAACGTAAAACACAAGTTTATTTCATAAACTCATCGTTACCTGTTTTTCAGTAAACAAAACACTTGTATAATGCTTCAAACAATCCTAATGGATTCCCATATATAAGCTGATTTGAGCTCACTTATAAAATTGACCAAAATAAATAACAATAAACCAAAGACTATGAAGAAAATAATAAAAATAAAAAATTAATATCTTAGATATGCTAGAATTAGATTTGTCACCTCTAAGAAGTTCCAAATAGACTAGAAAATTTGATTTAAATGTGGAATTAATTTTGAAGTTTTCGTGTCTTGTTGTGCTTGACTTTCTTGTTTTATATGGACAATTAATAAATAAAATCTCTCTTTTTTATACCTGTCAATTTAGTTTTCTTCTTAGAATGGGAGAATCGTTAATTAATCCTTCCTAACTTAGAAAACCAGATCTGGCAGCCCCTAGCATCCTTTGTTAACTAGGAAACTTTCTTCTTTATAGATAAATATTTTCCTAAATAATAGGGAAAATAATGAACAAAATCTCCTTGAATATTTTGTTGATTTAACCTTGTAGAATTAGAATATCAACTCTAAACAAATCTGATTTAATCCCAACATCTTAATTAACCTAAGTTAACTTTGGATCTCATGTGCCCCAAACTCATATTCATTAATAAAGACCAAATTAGATTCAAAATATACTCTAAATAAACTTTCTTTGCTGCAAAAAAATATCTCATGTATAACCTATCCCGATGTGGCTAAATTATCCATAAAAAAAATTGGGTCGAACTTATTATTCATAAGAACCTTAATTTAACCGAATGGATCTCTAGATAAAAACTCACCATAAAACACTCAAGGCTAAACTACGTATTAGCCCTCACTTCCCTTCGAGCGCGCCTTTGAGCCCTCGCTTTCTTTTTTCGAGCGCGCCTTTGAGCCCTCGCTTCCTCTTCGAGCGCCTTTGAGCCCTCGCTTTCCTTCGAGCGCGCCTTTGAGCTCTCGCTTTCTTTTTTCGAGAGCGCTTTTGAGCCATCGCTTCCTCTTCGAGTGTCTTTGAGCCCTCGTTTCCTTTCGAGCACGCCTTAGAGCCCTCGACCATTCTTTTGAGTGCGCCTTCGAGCCCTCATTTTCCTCTTTTTTTTTTTACTTGGGTAGGTCACCCATCACAATGAGACCCTTTCTTTGTATTTTTCCACTTGGGTAGATCACTCATTACAATAAGACCACTTCTAAACAAAAAAACAAAACAAAACACAAAAACAAAAACAAAAAAATTGGTCATCTTCCGAATGACTTGTTTCTTGATTTCTACATTTCCCTGTAAAAGTCATATTTTAATCTACTGTTTTCAAAGTTTTCAAGACTCTTTAAAAAAAAAAAGGGAAAGTTCTTTCTGTATCTACTTTTCTTTATAAATTTACTACACAAAACTAAAGGAAAATGAAAATTTTCCAATATTTTTGCATCGTAAATATTATAAAGAGGGGGCAGCTGTCATAACCTAATTTTTGACCCTTTTATGTTAATTATTATTATTTTATTTACTGAAAATGATGAAAAAAAAATAATGATGAAAAACAAGTAAAAATGAAATAAATGAAGAATGAATTAAAATTTGGGTTAATAGCAACATGATTGGAAGGTTAAAGATTTAATTGAATTTTTTACTAGTCAAGAGTTTAATTGGAGAATTGATAAGTTTTGAGACTTGATTAAGCTTGAAATTGATTTAATTAATCCAATCAAGGGTTTGATTGGAAAATTGATAATTTTTGAGACTTAATTAAGCTTGAAATTAATTTAATTAATCCAATCAAGAGTTTAATTTGAGAATTGACAAGTTTTAGACTTAATTAAGTTTGGCATTAACTTATTCAGGGACTTAATTGAAGAAATATTAAAGTTTGGGGTCAAAATTGCAAAATTAAAGTCCAAGGATTAGCTTGTAAAACGCGCCGAAATACAGGGGTCCAATTATAATTTACCCAGGGGCTTGATTACACGATTTCAGAACTTCAGTGACTAGATTGAAAATGGCCATTCCCATCACACAAACGGCGCCGTTTTTAGAAATCATTCATCGCCTTCTTCGTCTCCTTCCACAGGAACGGTTTCTGCAGTAATGGCTTTGAAGCCGTTTCAATTGTAGAGATGCTTGGCATTCTCTGGCTATAAAGCCAGATAAGATGAGAGAGCGCGGAGAGAGGAACACGAAAAAAGACTGGGAGAGAAACAGAACCAGGGGAAAATTTTGGTCCATCAACCAGCAGCACCTCGTGCTTTTACAACCATTGTCTTCGTCTTGAACGGAGATGACTGGACAGAGAACTAGAAAAGGAAAGAGCAGAACCGAGGAGAGGAAGAAGAAAACAGGAAGGAGGGAGAAAAACTAAAAAACAGAGGGGGAAGAGAAACGAAAAAAAAAGAGAACAACCAGAGGGAGCTTACGTTCAACCGGCAGAGCGTCATGCCTTTATTACCATCTCCTTCGTCCTAAGCAGGGGGGGAACCGAGAGAAACCAGGGTAGCAGACTTTCGTTCCCCTGTTTCTTCTCAAGAAAACAGAGGAGGCCACGAGCGGAGGACGAAGAAAAGAGGCAGAAGACGCAGGACACCGAGAGAAAACAGTGAGCATAAAAGGTAGGAGGAGACAAGCAGAAGGGAAGAACCTAAGCAGAGGAAAGCCACCGTGACCAGAACCATCGTTGCTACTGCCTTCGGTGTTTCCAGAACCAGGTAAGTAAGCTTCACTTCCCCCGCTTTTCATTTTAATTCACTTCCTTTACCTGCTCATGCACGCGTGATTTAGTTCACGCGTGCTTCATGTTGCCCAGCCGGGTCACTGGCTTGGGCCAGTGACCGGGCCGGGCCGGCTGGGTCCAGCCCAGCCCCAAAAAAATAAAAAATAATAAAAACGAAAAAATAAAAATAGAAAGTGTAGAAATAAAAATTTTGCATGTCTTAGAAAAAAATGCATTTTTGTCCATTTATTGACTGATATCAGGATCAGGAATTAAAAAATATATATATATATATATATATACTGATTTTTTTTGTAGTTACGAATTTTTACCAACGCCAGAGTTAGAATTATTCATGGTGGAATTTTTACCAACGGAATTATTCGGGGTGGAATTTTTACCAACGCCAGAGTTGGAATTATTCGAGATCGAATATTCACTGGCGCCAGAGTCAAAAATATTATAAACAAATCATCATAGCATAAGCGAATAAATGTTTAGTAATTTAAGACAAAACCAGTAATACAGTATGTCTCAGTCAGAACGTTTAAGGGGTGATAATATCTTTCTTTTTATGTAACCAGTCCCGTACTATAGAATCTAGGTTGATCAGTTAGGGTTTTTATTGATCATAATATTAGATGACGACTCTTTAAACAATATATTTTTCTCTAAAAAATAAGATGTTGGATATTTATTTTTTTTTATAATTAAGAAATTTTAAGATCATCCCGTTACTGAGACAGTTATAATTAAAAATTAAGCAATAGTATGTGCGAGTTGAGTCTATTCGAGAACAAGACTTGTTATTTATTAATTAATGCATAAATATGTTTGAAATTTATAGTACAATTTGGTAGCAAACTAATACCAAAGCTTGAACTCAGGGGATAAGAAAAACGGATACTACAATACTAGTGTTACGTCAATCAATATCTTGTAGCAGGCACGAAACTTTTCTAATAATAATAATAATAAAGTTTTGTTTTTTCAATCTAATCAATTATGTCAGGATTTCTGGAATCGGTCGTGGGATGAACTCGTGGTCTTCAATCTACCAGCTGTTTTTTACTATGTCTGCAGCCAAACAGGACAAAAGCATTTTTCATGAGTCTTTGTAAGCCATTTATCAATTATTTCATTCCAAATATTTTTTACTAATAAATATATTAAAATAATATTATTTTAAAAAATTATTTTTGATATTAATGACCTTAAAGGGACAAACGAGACATACAAACTCAAAGAAGCAAGAAGAACACAACCAAAAGATCCTACTACTGAAACTAAACTAAAAACCTGAAAAATATGAATGGAGAGGTGAGTCCAAACACTCATTGAAAGGTAATAATTATAATACATGCTAATATATATTTTTAGATAAGTGAATACGGTTACATAAATCAAGTACTGAACGAAACATGTATATTAAAGGTATCATACTAAATGGTGTACAAAAGAAATATGCATGTTAGAATTACATATCATATTATTGACATTCTACTCGTCATTTATATATGTATATAACTGTGGGAGGCTAATCCGCACAGTACTAACTACCCTCCATTAGTTTGAAGTTTTTGACAGCTGTCTAAATAGAGTAACAAGAATCATGAGCTCAAATGAACAAATAGTATGGATATAGGGTTCATGGTTTATCATTAAGATTCATAATGTAAGCATGGTCACATCAGAACAAATATAAAAGATATATGAACCATGTTCAAATCAAACAAGCATATGATGAGTGTGTGTGTATATATATATATATAGTATGGATATATTAGAAATTATCTCACTCATTCAAAAAATGGAGCAAAAAGATAAACAAATGGAAAACCAGAGATTACTAATGCTTGCTAGGAGGAACGTCGATATAACCTTTAACGGATATGAAAAACACGAAAAACCAACTTATAACAACATAACATAAAAGATTAAAACCCTAAAATTAGAGACTGAATCCTAATAATAAAGTCGAACTGATTCACTCAATCGATTTTGAACATAACCCAAACTAATCCAACCTAATAGACTCGATTAACCGCCACTGCAGGGTCAACTAGTCATCTAGTTAACCAACTAGTCGACCATCACATAAACCAACCAGTCGGCCGGTTTAGACCAATCAGTTGCCTGGTAGCAATAAGTGAATCGATCAAATATTTGCAGAACCCAAAAATAATAGACATTTTGTTCTTCAATAAAACATAATCAAGACATGAACTGGTTTGTTTCAGTCCAACTAATCACCCTAAAACATCAATTAGTTTTCTTAATTCATCATACCATCAAATCAATATAAAAACCCTAACTTCTTCATTAATCCTTCCATAAACAACCTAAAAATAAAAATAAAAAACACAGGAGGAAAACACTCACTTATTACTTTCACCTTTCTTGAACCTAAAAAATCAAGATAAAAAACTAAAATCCTTGGTTTGATGAAGGGAGGGTCACGACAACTAGAAGAATTAGAAGAGAGAAAACAATTCTCTTACAACTTTTCCATATATACCTAAGTTAATTAGGTTGAGTTTGGGCTGAACTTTGGGTTCGGGTTTGATGGGCCAAAACATGGGTCTTACATCTTTATATACCTTAATCAATATATAGACAATATCCTTAATACATTTTGTTTATTCTCAAATCAGAGAGAAAAACATTTTGTTAGATGTCAATGGCAAAACACCTTATTATTTAAAAAAAAAATTACTTTATGTCAACATAATCAGTACATACAAGAATTTGAATCCCAAAACTGAATGTATATTATCCCTATAATCTGAAACAACTCTAATTGACAGTGAAATTCAATAGCTTTAGCATCCTTCTTAGAAGGGTTACTAGTTGACAAGTTTCGAGGCCGTTTGTTTTTACAGTTTAAACTGATTTTCATGATTTATTTTCAATTTTTTTTATGTTTATGGATCAATTTTGATGTGCTGATATCAAATATAATTTTCAAAAAATGAAAAAAAAATGATTTTCATGCATTTCTGAGCGAAAAGCACTTTGAAAAGCAACCAGCACCACACTCTCAAACACTAAATCAGAAGTGTTGTTGTGCCCCATTACTTATTTGAGCCACATGAACATTGCATTTGGTGTTGTCGTTGCTAAAGCCTTTGTTGGTGAGGTATGTTATTACATAAGTGTGCTATATATATAAATACACATGAATATAATAAAATCACGGGTAACCAACCAATTGGCTTCAAGGTATATTAAACCAACATATGGTATGTGATAATCAAGTGAATTATCTGGAAAGAGGAGCCTAAAACTAATTTGTTGGTACTTGTTATAAGACATATACACTTAACTGTTCTGAATGAGAATTCCATATGGAGAGATCATATATGTCTATAGAAAGGCTCATATGACGGTTATGTAAGTGATCTATAGACTTGAGATCATTAAGTTATCTTATATAGAGAATGTTACACTTTGATCCTATTACATGTTATCTTAATCAAGATAACGTAGGGGCAGACATTAGGTATAATATGAATTATATGAAGGTACTTGAGTGCTCAAGAGAGGATTCATCACCCTAGGTGAATTAGAAAAAAATATTCCATTTGTTCTCAAATAGTGTTGACTAAGAAATCCTTGGCTAAGGTGGAATGAGATTTAAAAAGAGTTTCAAATCTTATTCAAATGATCAATGACTATTATATAAAGAACAAATATTATTTAAAAGGACTACTCATGGAAGCTGTGAATGACATGTTGCTTAAAATTGACGAGCCTACCAATTACTTGGAAGTAATATATGATATTTATTTCAAGAAATGACTTAAAGCTATGGACTTCATGTACTAACCAATTTTGAAATTTGGTCGATCCACCTGAAAGGATAAAACCTAATGGATCTAAACATGTCTTTAAGAGAAAGACTAATATGAAGGGATAAAACTCAATGGATTTAGAATTTAGGGTTCTTAATTTGGGATTTGTAAAAGGTTTAATTTAGTCATTGTTCTTCCAATTATGGCACATGCACCTTTAATTGAAATAAAAACTTTTAATTGCATGCAATTTAACCTCGCTAGACTCAAATATCATCCCTGAAGTTTCACGCCATTTTTGTTTATTTTTGTTTTGATCTTTGGTTTTTGATTTATTCAATTGGACTCCTAATTGACCATCAAACTTTCAATTTTCTTCAATTTGGCCCCTAATTCACCAATTTCTACCCCTGAAATTGCGCGCCATTTATAGTTTAGTCCTTGGTCTTGCATTTCTTTAATCAAACCCCTATTTGGCTACCAAACTTTAAGTTTTTCACAATTAAGCCCTTGATTTGGCCAATTAAGCTTTTCAAAGTCTAATTTCAGCCCCAAACTTCAATTTCTTTAAATTAACACCCAAAATTAACTCCAAAAAATTGATTTTGTTTGCAACTAAGTCCTCAATAAAATTAATTAAGCCTTCCAAAATTCTTATTGAGTTCTTCTTCATCCAAATTTGTATTTCTTTACCCCAAATACAAATATTTTCATCCAATGGATCTTTTTTCAATTAGAATCAGGTTGTCAATTTTATCAATCTTGTACATTTTATTCCTTTAACTTTTCACTTGTCATTTTGGTATTTCACCATCAACTTGGGCAACCTTTTGAGCTTTCTTATGTGTATCCTCTTATATTTTGGATTGTTTTTCCTTTTTTTTTTCCTTTCTTGATTTTTATTAGTGTGTTGGTAAACTGTTAGAAAATTAACCCAAAAATAAAATAAATATATATGTATTAAATTATGTAAAATGAAGTTTTATGGATTAAAACATAGAGGAAAGGCAAGTTGTACTAATTTCACCGAGATAGAATACTTGGGTAAGATATACTTCATGAATTATAGCATAGTGACAATATTGTAAATAATAATTTATAGGGGCAAATAAATAGCTTTCTTGGCTTCTCTTGGAAGCCGAGAGCTTCAACTATAGAGGAAAAAAAATAGCAAAAATCTCATGATTTCTTTTAACTTTTTTCAATAAAAACACTTAAAAGAGGATGATTTAAGTGTTTAAAGAAGTTTTTAAGCATTAAAACAAAGGATTTCAAGTTTTGGGAAGGGTTATAAGCTTAGAAAAATAGATGCTAGAAGTTAGGGAGAGAAAGATAAGAAGAGGTGAAGAAAGCTTGAATTTCTCATCAATTTCTTTGTGATTTCTTGTGATTAGGAGGTTTCACCATGATTAATTTTAACTTTGGTATGTTTTGAAGCTTAGGAAGACATGTGTATATTATAGAAAATTGAATTTTTTAGGTTGAAATGTTTAAATTTATATTCTTTATTAAGAATCATGTTCTTGGGCATGAATTATGAATGAGTAATGAGTGAATTGTGAAAAAATTAAAGAAAAACCATGTTCCCCTTTGAATGGCCATTTCGGCCAAGTTAGTGTGAATAATTCTAAAATGTTTTGTCCAAATTAACATGAAATTGATGGTCAATTATGTGATATGATGAAATAAATGATTGGGTGAAAGGAGTTTTAAATCTAAAGGTGATGAGTTGCAAGTGACATAATGGGTATCAAAAACAAAATAATGCATTTGTATGGTTGAGAACAATATAATATGAGTTCGAGAAAAATGAATATGTGGGTGAACCAATGGTAATTCATGATATGATAAGTAGATTGGATGGATTAACAAATCCATAATTGAACTACATTATGATTTATGGGTATTATTTGAGATTTTTAAATCTATGAAATAAATTAAGTATGAAATATGGACAAACTATTGAATCCATGGTTGAACCAAGATTACTAGGTTAATATGAGATGAATTACAAGTCAATGTGTATAAAGATATGAAGTTATGTTTATTTTAGGGCAGATTTATTTAATGAAAGATTATGAACACACATTTAACTGTCAAGTTAAAAGGACAAGATGTACAAAGAATGTTTGAAATCAAAATGTGATTTTGTATAGCAAATTTATTATAATCCTTAAAAAAGTTTGAAATTTTAAGAATTGAATAAGGGAGACTATCTATATACTTGAATGCTAATAAGTTATTGTTGGAAGACATAATCAATTGATTTATATAATAAAAGGAATTATAGAGTCTAAACTTGAAGGATTATACATTAGAAAAGATAAGGACTATAATGTTACATCCCATGTGATGTAATAATAGAGATAAATTGTTAATGTAAATCTGAAAGAAAATATAAGTGTAGCATTTATGAAGTATGTTTGTAAGAGAATTGCAAGCATGCGATTAGCAGAGTCGATCATGGTATTATGAGAACAATTATATATATATAATTGTTATATATTATGAGAACAATTATATATATAGATGTAGTGTTATGATGTGTTTATATTTTTTAAAGGTAGTCGTAGTTCTATTAGTTTTATATATGATACAAATATTTATAATGGATCTTAATTTTATGATATAGATACACCTAATCATTTGTCTCAAAAGTCGACTATCTCATGGATTTATTGGAGAGATAAAAATTTATATAGAAATTCAATGTTTTATAAGTAAATTTGTTTTGCACTCTTTTAATTAATAAAATACTAGAAATTGTTGAACTAGAGTACAAAAATGTCTTGTTATTATTTGATGTCGATAATTATATCAAAGGGCATGGCTAATGTTGATTTATAATTGTATATATAGATTTATATATTTTAGGTGCATATTCAAAGGAAATTGACAAGGATTATCATTAAGGGTATGCCTAAAGCTATTTGTGATTTGGAATATAGGTGGATTGTTTTGCATTGGATGTTATTGATGCCATTGTAGGTAATTTAGAGCATGAAAAAAATTTAGATGGAGCTCTAGAATAGAGAAAATTTTGCTGAAATTTCATTGAAGTGGGTAGCTCTAGAATAAAATGTACTATGAAGGTTACTCACGTCGTGGGGTGGTCCGCGCCGCGACGTAATTGATGACGACGGAGGCTTTTATCATGCCTCTTGATGAGGTGTTGTGTAAGAAAGGTTTTTGGATTTAATCATAAAATTATAATTAATGTTCAGGAGTCATCACCTAGTATTATGGTCATTAGGAACCTATGGTTTGCGAGAGTCTGGGTAAGGGACTCGTTATGCAAGGGGAAGACGCATAACTCCCAGTGCACCCTACCTAAGGTAAGCTGCATTGTTGTTTAATTGTTTTTCTAGGTCGGGTTTATATTCGTTGGTCTTTTTTAATGTTCAAGGTAGATCTCTCTTCATGAGAAAATCTCTACCTTATTGGGTTAAATCCTAACCGTTCTAAAGTCTAAATTTTAGCATCGTATTTATTTACACCTTGTATCTTTAATACCTGATGGTGTACTTTATCGTGTAATTTTACACCCCACAAATATTAAAGTCTACATCTGGACCTTAAAAAAAGATTGAAAAAAGGTTTTTGATATTTTGGTCAAATGCTAATGGATGATCATAAACTGGTTACAATATCCATTTTTTTGGATTTTCAAAACATGAGAAAGATGCAATTTTTTATGAAAATATATTTGGAAAAGTTTTAAGATTTGGGCGTATACATGAAAAAAAAAATTTGTTTTTTTTAAGGGGAAATTAATTTAAAAGATTTTTTTATATATTTTTTAGAAATATTTTCGAAGAAAACCATGTATTTTAATACCATATTTATATTTTACAGTGTAAATATACAACCCGATATAATGCAAAATTGGTAGAAAAATATTTGAGAAAATCACAATTTTTATGAAATGATTTTTGAAAAATTTTGGATTTTTTTTTAAATATTATAATATATATCATTATAAATAAATATATATTAAATATACATGGGCTAGGCTGCCCCAATTGACTGGGTCGAGCCCAGGAATGTTGGATTGGGCCAATCTTGGCCCAATAGATTTTTCCTTCTTTTTGGTGCCGGGCCGAGTCTGGCCCATATAGTTGGGCTGGGCCAGAAGTGGCCCGACCCAATGTTCACTACATGAACAGTGGACGTGAATTATAATTCACGTACTGTTCACTCTGTGAATAGAGGCAGTGAAGAAGAAGAAGAAAGGGAAGAGAAGAAAGCTACTTGGTGCGGTGGCGGTCTGGCCGTGGAGGACGACGTGCGGTGGTGGCTGAGGCTGTGGCAGAGGTGGTGGCCGGTCTTAGCCGCTGGTAGAGGAGGAAGAAGAAGTTGCAGAGGAGAGAGAGAGAGAGAGAGTTGGTGTAACCACCACATGAGGTAGTCGGAGGTTGCTTGTGGTAGAGAGGATGGTGGTCAAGCCAACAATGATACTGGTGGTGGCCGAAAGCCACGACAGAGAAGAAAAAAGAGAGAACTCGTTGCAGAAAAAAAAAACTTGGGAGGAGAAGGCTGGTTTTTTTCAATTTTTGGATTGGATTTTCTCCCTGCTCAAGCCAT
>Ga0307510_10004500_pt1 | contig 16395 bp, 13 predicted proteins | sample 12_EM_MG_FD_207224 | JGI IMG/M metagenome (GOLD analysis project Ga0307510, IMG submission 207224) | Populus trichocarpa ectomycorrhiza microbial communities from riparian zone in the Pacific Northwest, United States - 12_EM | ecosystem: Host-associated > Plants > Roots > Unclassified | place...
ATCCCGCACCAAATGCAGCCATTAAACTGCCATTTCCAACAGTTCGAATGGTAAGGTACGGTAAACCTGCCAGGTGCTTTTTGCCGACAGTCACAAAATCCCAGACCACAAATCTTGGATCTTAGTGCAATACTCATGTCATGGCCAAGAATGCCTAGCCTAGCCGATGTTTTACGGGTTGGGTTGCTTCGGCTTGACAAGGGAGGATTACCTAACATCAGAATTTCGAGTGGGAGAGACCGTTTCCGGGTATTTCACCTCCCTAGTGCAATTTACAATAATTTACCATATGGTATCAATGGTGTAAGGTGCGGTAACGTACCGTATTATTTAAACACTACACATACCTCAATGACCGTGTTGGAGAGTTCTTCCATATCCAGCATGACACTATAGGGGAGTACGCCAGCCAGTGAAGCGGGTAGGTAAGGCTCCGAGTGAGGCCACGTGGACCTGGGAAATGGTCGCTGGTGCTTTCCTGTATAATTGGTCGGGGACACCCCCTGTTTCTTTCTCAAACAACCTCAGTTGTTTCAACAGACCGTTGACTATCCAACCTGTTTCTTCGTCTACTCACCCCGACAATTATGAGAGAAGGACCGATCTACGGCATAAGCGTCTCAATCTCGAGTGCCGTAAAATCTCTTGAAACCCACCATCTCTCAGCCAGCCCTGTTATCTCCGGGTTCCGAGCCAAATCCTCATGAGGAGGATTAGCATTTCCCCGAAACTACATATGATCAGCACACTGGATGTGCTAGTTCTCGTCAACCGGTATTCGTAGTTCTATTAGCTTGCCAAACTGAACCTATCCTAGGCTGGCGGAGGTGGTGAATTTCACGAGATTGTAAGGTAGCTATCCCCTAAACAGCTGGAGCATTCGGGCCCATTTACAATGTTGAACACAGGCCTATTTGGGTAATCAGGAGTAGATATATATGGGTGATGTCTTCTCCATCATAGCCATGCTCGGGAGCACAGATTTCGCCCTTTTCTGAGGACTACACCCCTTCCCAAGCACGAGGTTCCCCTATCAAGATTCCACGAATATGTTAGTATTCGACATCCCAAATGTGCCCTAATGTTTCAGCTGTATAGGGGATACACACCGCGGCGGATGCCCCGGGAATCCAAGAGTTTTGGTACTAGACGACGGACTACGAAGGTTTGGTTTTGGGGTGCAGAAGTGGGGGGAACAGGGGTAGAGGGGTTTCACCTTGTTAAATGATACGATTTCCTCTCCTGTATGGCCACAGGACATCGGTTGTGTGACGCACCCCAGTGATAATATGGCTCATAAATATTTCCTAGGTACGAGGCTGTGTACCATATAACATTGGAAGGGTATATATGGAAGAGGGTTTTCCCTCAAGCTTACCATATAGCTCGATATAGGCCAGTTGCACTAATTTTCCGTAAGGGAAAACAGTCCGTCTAATTCTTAGCTCAATGGGAGGAGCAAGCAGTGTTCTCTGAGAAGTTGAGAAGGCCCTCGAGGGATCCGGAGCAAGTTCGACGGACTCACCCTTCATGCTCCGTACAATACAAAATCAAAGTCTGGTAATTTGAGCTACTCTTGTCACAGCCGAGTATCTTACTAACTTCTCTCGTTTTCCCACAGTTCTACCTAAGATTAACTGACACTGAAAATAGAAAAGAATTGGAAAAAGAAAACAATTCCCTACGCTACAGGGATTTCTTAATAGGTCTGAGAGAAGGAAACCCTCCTGTTCCCATCAATGCCGGCCCAATGCACTTCCAGCTCCTGTTCCCCCAACCATCAAATCTCAAGACGCTCACCCACTACACATGATATAGTACCAATATTACACCTCGCCAACTATACAAAATTAACACTTGCCAGATATGAATTCCCGGCTACCCATACTAGTAGGAATACTAGATCTATATCGACAGTGTACTCCGCCCAACATGTGATTGGCGCCAGCCACTCCTATATGAAACAGCTCCAGAGCTATCTCCGCAGAAGTCCCAGGCAAACAAAGGGGGTTGAGTTGGAAATCGACTTCGATCCCGAAGATGTTCGACTTGAACTCCTCGTGGTCAGTTATGTCGAAGAGTAACTAGCCTCCGGGGCATATCTTAACAACCCACGCGCCCAGCCCATCAACCTTCGGGGCCGGAGGGGACGGATAACGGTACCAAAAAGGAAACCTAGGACGGACGGGTATCTTGGCGTCATTCCAGATGACTGTCTAGGACGAACAGATGGGGGGTACAGGTGGCTCAAATTGCGGAATCTCCTAGGTTTCTCCGAGTGACGAGCTAAGCGAACTTACTGGCGGGCCCCGGCACTTCGTGTCCGGGGGTTATTAGTTAATCGTGGACGACTAGGACCTGCCATCACATCACGCTCCTCTGTCGCCCCCCGCCTCTTCCTCTCTTTAGCTTCGTGCTTTTCTACCCCAGCTGCATGCGACCCCTCTAACAATTTCCGCTCTGCTGCTGCCTCCCCGGACCTCCCGCGAGCGCTTTCTAGCTCTGTCGTAATAATCCGGCTCATTTCACCATCATTCGCCTTTGTAGCTTCCCAGTGCTTCCTTTCTAGATATTCCACTTCCTTCTTAAACCTCTTCTCTCGGGCGGCCAATGCCTCGTTAAGGAGCTTTCCTGCATCGGTCTGAGGTAGAGTCATCTGTTGCCCGACAATCTGATTCTGGATATGGAGGGGTTTCCGTGTGGTGAACATCAGCTTGTCGATAAGCGCTAATCCGGATTCTCTGGTGCCGTGGAATCTCTGGAGAGTAGCACCCTTGCTCATAAGCCCCCCCCACAAACCCTCATCCCTGAGGTTATCTTCGCGAGCCTGCCCCTCTGCCGGGTCAACGTTCGACCACTGTGTTGTTGTGAGAAGCACGTTCTCTAGTACTTCCTGACCGCACAAACTTTGGAACAACCTCAGGTTCCTCATGGCAGAACCCTCCATGCGGGTATGGGTGATGGGGTGAAGGTAGATGATACCAGAGAGGAGTTGCTTCTTCCGGTAGGTTGCCGTGGTCCAATCAGCGATTTCTTGCAGGACCTCGGTATCGCTTCTCTCCGTATCATTGAAGCCAGGAGTGTCAACTAGTGTGATTCTCGTTCCTGCGTAGTCAAAAGAGTAAGGCTGGACCTTGCTAGTGTCTTCTCCCCGTCAGAATCCGAGTCCAACTATAGCAGGGGTCTATCTTACGAGAATAAAGACTGGCGCTCACTTTGACCTCCGGGTTACCAGTGACCTCCCTGATGAAGTAGCTTTTACCTGCACCTACCATTTATGTTAGCTGATCAATGCAGATTTTGAATAGGTTTTGGATTTTACCCTTGACCCCCATTACGGCTATGGTGATTCCCCTGTCCGAGCGGCTGACTCCTGATCGCCTTTTATCCGCTCGCTGCTGGGTGGGTTCTTGTGGCTGGCCGACCTGAGGCTGGCCGCGCACCCGACGCGGGCGGCGCTCTCGAGGTGGCTGTGAGCTGTCTCCAGTCGCGTTCATAGGAGGTACTGGCGGCCTGTCTGCGAATTCTTGCCCTTGAGGAACGGGGATGTTATATCCTGATAGTCTTCTCGACGCTCGGTGCTGGCTGGATGGTCGGTGTTGGCTGGCCGGCCGGTGCTGGCTGGATGGTCGGTGCTGGCTGGATGGTCGGTGCTGGCTAGATGGTCGGTGCTGGCTAGATGGTCGGTGTTGGCTAGATGGTCGGCGCTGGCTAGATGGTTGGTGCTGGCTGACTTGATGCGGGCTGCGCGCCCGACGCGGGGCGGGCTCTTCCTGCGGGCCGGCATTCGGCTGGGGTTTCTCTTTCTTCCCGAAGCACATTGGGGCAAATTTCGAATGGGGTGCTCACTCCCTTTCTCCTGCGGGGTACGCTCCAGGCTGGTTATTTGGAGCGTAGGAGAGTGGTGGACTGTATGCTGATGAATGAGAATTTATCTTAAGATAATCTGGCCGTTTAAGTGCGGGATATGGCGCTTTTTCGAGCTATGATATGCTTTGGTGTAATGGGAGGACAGGTTGGAAGCTTTGGATTTTAGGGTGTGGTTGTAGCAGCTATCCAAGGAGCAAAGGAGCGTCCCTATATCAGCATCAAGGCCAAGCTCCAGCGTCACAACCACTTACTGTCAGATAGGCTAGTTTCCAGTTGGGTCGGCTTGCCCGGCAAAGCCAATGGTTTTGGGCGGAAGCCTTGTTGGCACGGTTCAGCGGAGTTTCGCCATACCCCGGTGGCGACTGCACTTGCATGAGGGTGGGGTCAAGGACCGTAAATTTGTATGGATTTTTTTTCCTGAGTGAATCCCCGCTCCGGGTACCCACCGCTACTCGAGTACCGTATAAGTGCAAGTCCCCAGCATGAGCGGAGCGAACACAGAGGGGATCCCTGAAGCAGAATTTTGTATGGCTGGTTGTCTGTGCGCACCTGAACGGCCACACTAAATTCCATCCCCAGGATCCCCCCGTGTTCGTTGCGCTCATGCTGGGGACTTATAGTTGCCCTGTTTCTCCAATATGAGGGGCATGCAACATCAGTTCTTTTTAAAAGCGGTTCGACAACAACAAGCAGAATCCCCTCCTTTCAGATCGCAGGGGGGAAAGACGGTGCTCTAGTACTTCGCACGTCGTGTTTCGCCAAGTATCGTAACCAAGTACACAGGTAACTTAAGTGATTACTAGACCGGAGGAGTCCTTCGCAAGGCAGCAACCTTAGCGCGGTTTGGCAAATATTGGCAGTTGACCGGGATTATACTGAAAGTGCGCTTGACGCCAAGCCTAGCCCCGCCAAGGATGCCGCCTTGCAGAGGATTCCTCTGGCGAAGAGAAAGGTTTCATAAGTGGAAATTTTCCTGTCCTAGCAGACGCTAGAAATCTGGATCTCACGCGCAAAATAAGATATGATGAGCTGCCCAGCGCGTGCCGGCATCGCACATCCCCGGCCAAACATCCTCTCAACACAAGCATGGACGTGTAGTTCCCTCCAGTAATTTGTTTCAAACAAAGATATATTGAATCTCAAAATAACACTATCTATCACCATTCACAATAGTTGCCCTATCCCCCTCCTCCCCTGCCTTTCCGCAATAGCCCGTGTCACTATTGGCATGATTTTGGTTACAGAATAGATTAAGATTCCTTGGTGGGATAGTTCGGTTATTTTTAGTGGGGAGAACGGGCGATCAGGCCCGACCGTAGCATTTAATGTACGAGTCTACAGCTAAATCCACCCATCTCCCATCCCCCTCCCGCTTGGCTGAATTGGACGCTCGACACTTTGTATCATAATTCGCTATTTAGCATCAGCTCGGTCACATAGTCTGAGTCGCCTAAACGAGCTGTTCCAAAGGCCCGGTTCCCTTCCCTTTAGTTTTGATTGTGCTCTATCCCATTTTAATAAATTTGCCCGTTCAGAGTCACAGACGGTCACTCGGCGCTTCCCACCGCCTTTCCTAATCGATTAGCGCCCTCACCCTTGTTTCGCCACCCAAAGTTTTCCTTTTCTACTATATTACTAATGCATAATTGCTCAAATATGCAGGCCCTTTTTTCCTCCTTAACAATTCGACAGGTTTAAGGATTATGCATCAGGGCTGCAGGGTAATAGTGACAACACTAGAAGTGTCCTTTTTGACACGTAGCAGCCCACCTTAAGGACTCTTAGGGTATTCAAAAACTTGGTCGTGGAGTTAGATCAACACACTGAGTTCTGATTTGGAAAATCAGAGGTGCAGGTCGAACTTATGGCATACTCTGTGCTTGGCTCCAAGCATACAGTATGGTAATGCAAAGTGAGCGTTATAAAAAAGCCAATAAAAAAATCCCTATCCTATGCGATCACTCTCGTATCGCTGCCTTCTTCCACCGCCTTGGGATATTGTCGGGGAAGAGCAGAAAGTTTACGACAATGCGGCTAACAGGAGATATGCTCCACGTGGCCTACTTCCAAGACCTCACCAAAACCCCGACAAGGCTACAGAAATCTATCGCTCAGAGCCTGCAGCTGTGCAATCAAGCCATCCTCAATAAACTTATTCTACTCGTTCCTCCCAGCCAAGATCTTGTTTCCCCATTTACCGTAGTAAGGTTTGCAAGGATCCTTTCACCGAAGAAGTGCTAGTGCGCACACTAGTATCCGGACATACCGTAAGGAAGCCCAACTCCATTAAACACCGTTCACGATGCCTCGTGGAATTCGCTATCTGATAGTTTGGCCCGCACTAGTTATGCACCGCCTTGCACACCATACCTCTTGTCAATGGATCCTTGCGAATCTTACTACAACAAATGGGGAAACCAAATCCTAGCTGAGAAGCACGAGTACTCGAGAAGCGCATCATCAGATTGCATTACGGTTGTGGTATCATAGGTTCCAGGTCATTTTTGTACTCTACAGTACAGTGCTGTCAGACCCTTAGATAGTTTTTTATAACCCTCGGTAATTGTCGTGGGCCGGGGAGCTAGTTACATATCATAGCCGCACAAGACAGCAGTCACGGTGGACAAGGGTTTGTCTGTTAGTTAGTAGGGAAGACTTCATAGGAGGACAGAGGTGGATTGTGGATTTTCCTTTGTCGTTGGGAACTGTTTGTTATCAATCGTCGATCATCTTCTTTCCGGAGGTTAAGCATTGGGGTTTATCGAAACCGCCAGTGTTTGTCTTTCGTCTTCAATTATCAGTTTTAGTTTCTTTTCTTTTCTCTTGCTGGTGATCTTCACCAGTACCGGTACCGTCTGTAGTCAAGATTGCCAATACCCACGAAAGAACGCCTCCCGTGGAAGACCCACGACAGTACATCAGCTGTGGCAACGGTCGACATGTCCTATACGGCAGTTCATTACCGGCACTACCGCATTATCTACTCGTACTGTATGTTGAAAATAAAGTAGGGGTTGAAGTAAAACATTCAACACAGTCAGGAAGAGTCCAAAAATAAGCCTGGTTTTGGCCAAAAATGGTTAAGGGAAGGCGTTTTATTGCGAATCTGAGACAGATTACTACGAAAAAACTCTTATTTCAATGTGCGAGTGGCAGGCGAGCAAAACCCAGATAATGAAGTATAAGGTAAAAACGAATCCAGAGCACTGTCGAGAACGATTGAAGAGAGAGCTCACACGCAGTAAGTCCTTGGGCCTATTTATAGACCTACATGCCCCTCATCACCACGATTAACACGCCCTCCTAGTTCCACGCTGTCCGGCGAAATTAAAGTGTGGACCTTGCCGTCTTTCTCCGAAGGGAGCAGAATATATTCATCAGACTAGAGCTCTGTATACAGTTCTACAACACCTGGGAAATGGCCACCGCTCCCCGTAAGGTATATGTAGGCAAGAATAAGCAACCACAACACATATATACCTTCTCGATTCCCTAGCGGCGCATTATTAAGTCGATTGTGGTGTTTTCCAGTAAATACAGTACGGGAAGCTCCCTTATCTGAGTTTCCCCAATAATTCACTAGTAGTCTATCGACGACACCTCCAAACCTGAGCTGAACAGACAGGATCATGGGTGCACACTTACCTAATGATCAGGGTCCGTCTCGTGGTGACTTCTAGGTTCGGTTTCCCGGTTGACTGAGCTACAATCCACCCCAACGCTTAGTCCCGGCCTCCTCTGATCACCCTCAGTCCTAACATCCATATCACTATCGCATTTAGCCTCTATCCCACTTCCTACTATTTGCATATCTCCAGTGACTCAACTTACTATCGGCTACCACAGGATCACACATATCCCTTCAGCAGTCTATTCTGCCGGGCGCACAGTCTGATAACCGATCTCGCGGGATTCAACACCTCCCTAACACCTGCATTACCCCTCTCAAATGAAGATTTATTCCAACCCACTCCTGATAGCCATCACTCTTGAGAACGCTGAACACCACCAAGGCTTTCCATATACACTCTCACAGCAGATACCTTCAGTATATGTTAGTGAGCCCAGGCTGATCGAAAGTCTAAGGTTCGGAAAAAGAGGGGAATTGGTGAATAACTCATGGTGGGGAGCTTACATCTGGGGAAGGGTGAATACCGCAGAATGAAGGAGATATCAGATGTTCTAGTCTAGCGAGAGGTGAGAGTTAGCGGTGTTGCGGGGAATAAATCGCGTAACGGTCAAGCGGTCGAACCAGGCTAGGGCTAAACTATAGGGTAGGTTTAATCGGAAACTTTATTCGCTCGCCTTCATCATCACAAAACTAACTAACCAAACGTAAGTGTATAATAATAACTATTATAAAAATAATAAAACCATCTCAATCACTCTATCGCTCCCTACACCTGTCGATATCTCTTCATGAATGACCCCATTTGCCTGCGTACTTCCATAATAATAAAGGAAAGACATGACCATAAACCCTTCCGTCAATCATTTCAACTCCAGAACAAATGAAACGACCAATGCCATTATGCCTCCTTGTCCCTCATCTATCCGCTTCCCTTACCTCTGACAACTATCCGCTTCCGTCAACTTTGACAAGCGGAACTACTAGAAAGATGAAGTGTGGATGGGCCATCCTGTACGCGAGAGACCTACGGGAAGGGGCCGGATCAACCCGGATGTTATCCTAAGAGATATCCATAAATATATAGTGCTACCAGTGGAGACCTCTAACCCTCCTAAACGCGCATTCATCCACCACATTATCCAGCCCTAAGTAGTGAATAAAGCGCGCCCGAGTCTTCATGAGGAATAGCGACCAGGGCCCCTTGCCAGACATCGCCCAGCTACTCAACCAATTAACCAATTGGCGTCCTCACCTGCTTGGTGTCGCTGGCCCGAGTCAATATGGAAATCAGTTATACTCAGGGGGGTCATTAAAAATCGGAAGACATGACCGTCGTCTACATAAAGATTTGTACGGCATCGGAAAAAACAGATAGTTTTCCGTACTGACCCCCGAGTATGAAAGAATACCCTAACTCACCAGCAGTGCTCAAGGTGGTATTTCCAAAGCTCGTACTATGATATAATATCATAGCGGAAGAAAAAAGGGTACCGTATCAGAAAAACATCTGAAATCCACTATCAGATTATCAGCCGAAATCAGCACGCCAGCCTGTGATATGTTTAGTTGGAAATATTGACGAATTACGGTACGAATACCGGCTAACGAGATCCAGCGTGTCCAACGGGCCAACCCTATTCAGTGTCGGAAAAACCCTAATCCTTCTCAGTACCTTTCCACTCCGGATCTAGAGCTTACATGCCTCTCGAAGATGATGGATTTCTAGAGGTTTCACGCTACCCCTGCAGCTCCGGATGCCGGCTATTAAGGGATTGCGCAGGGGGAGAACTGCGACGCCCCAGGGACCCGAATAATTAAATTAGTCCATGAGCCATGCAGTCGAAAATTTCCTACTCCGGAAAAGTGCGAGCTACTCCAACTCGGAGAGACAGAGAAAAATTGCGCTAAACCATACCCAAGGTGGCAACCCCAAAGACATACCGTAGCACTCGGCCAAAATTCCCGAGTTCCTACGGCACTCGTACACTACTACGAAAGTAAAGTCGTCTTAAGAAACAGTCGGCACCTCCGGCGATATCCAGCCCGGAGGTGTACCGTACCATCCCTTATGGCCCTTTCACTTACCCAAGCTTCAGGCAAAAGGGCGAGTGCTAACTCTCCAGAACTCCCATCCTTCATTATTATTATCACCCAGAACAAGGATGTTACTTGATAAGTCACAGTTGACTTTCACCCGGCCACTCTCCCGGAGTGCAAATACTTCTTGACCGGAGTGTACTTAAGTACAAAGCCAGTATACGAGCAGCTTGATTGCGAACCCACCATAGCTGATTACAAGGCACAGTACCCCATTAAACTTCTGTTATTTTCCGAGAACACCCTGACCGCAGTATTTACTGACATTGAGATGGAGAGAAAACAATGATAACGAAGCAATTTCCTACGCTGCAGGAGTCCTGCTAATAGATCTGGGAAAAGGAAATCCTTCTGTTCTTCTACAAGCCCCACTCATCTCTTGCACTCCTTGTCAATACCAAGTGCACTCCCTGCTCCGCCTCCCCCCCAACCTTCTTATTGCAAGACATTCTCTCAACGCGCACGATATAACACCAACACCATATCCCACAAACCATCCAAAATTAACCCTTGCTAAAAATGAAGAATTCTTGGCTATCTATTTCGGTAGGAGTATCAGATTTGCACCGGTAGTATACTCCGTCCAAAACAATGTGATTCGTGCCAACCACGCCCATACCAAACATCTCCTGAACTGTCCCATCAGAATTCTCCAACACAGAAGTAGGCGTGCGTTGGAAATAGACCTCGATCTCGAAGACGTTCGACTTGAATCCCTCGTGGTCATCTGTGTCGGGAACCAACCGGCCTCCGGTGCTATAGCTCGAGAATCCGCTTGTGGCATCATGGGGAATTGCAATACCCTCAGTTTCGACAGCAATCACTACCTTCTTGGGCTTCTCTACCTCTTCCTCTCTCTTCTTCTCTTCAGCCTCGCGCCTTTCTGTCTCCTCTGCATATAACCCTTCCAACAACCTCCTCTCAGCTACCGCCTCTTCGAGCATCTTCCGAGCTTTTGCTCGCTCCACCGCAAAGTCCACCACAAGGGTCTCCTTCATTTCATCTCTTGCCTTTATAGCTTCCTGACGTTCTCTCACTAAGGACTCCAGTTCCTCTTTATATCTCTTCTCTTGGGCAGCCAATTCCTCGTTAATGCACTTTCCTGCATCGGTCTCAAGCAGGGCAACATGTTGTTTAACGATTTGATCCTGGATAAGGAGGGGTTTTTGTTTGTTTGACATCAACTTGGAGATAAGCTCTAATCCGGATTCTCTGGTGCCGGAGAATCTCTGGAGAGTGGCACCCTTCTCAATGAGCTCTCCCCAGCACTCCCGACTCCGGAGCCTATTTTCGCGAAACTCCGCCTCTGCCCAATTTGCTCTAGACCATTGTGTTGTCGTGAGAAACACGTTCTCCAGTGCTTCCTGACCGCATAAATTTTGGAACACCCTAAGGTTCCTCAGGGCAGAACCTTCCACGCGGGTATGGGTGATTGGGTGAAGGTAAATGATACCAGAGAGGAGTTGCCCCTTTCTGTAGGTCTCCGAGGTCCAATCGGCAATCTCTCGCAGGACCTCAGTATCGTTTCTACTCATACCATTGAAGCCAGGAGTGTCGACAAGTGTGATTTTTGCCCCTGCATACCCAAAAGAGTAAGATTGGACCTTGTTGGTACCTTCCTCTTGTCAGCATTCGAGTCCAACTTCTACAACAGAGGGCTATCTTACAAGAACAAAGATCGCTACTCACTTGGACCCCGGAGTCACCGGAGACCTCCCTAATGAAGTAGCTTTTGCCTGCTCCTGTCGTTTATATTAGCCAACGTATGCAGGTTTTGAACAGACATCGGATTTTACCTGTGACTCCCATCAGTGCTATGATGATCTCCGTGCCAGGGGTGACTTTCGGTGGAGCTATGGGTAGGTATGAGTGGTACCTAGTATCAGATATGGGAGGCATTGTCGACATTCCAATGTTGGATGATTGTATATCATAACGAGCGCCAGCTGTGTGAATAGAAAGTGGGATCATACAACCTCCTTGTGGAGCCACCATGTAACCAGGAATCGGTTGGTTGCTAGGTCCCGGCATGGTCATATTGGGTTGGTCTATAGCAGAGCGAGTCTCCCCGCCGACCGTACCGGGGGTACTGGTTTGGGAGCGTGGTGGAACTAAGTAGCCAGGCATCTCGGGATAGCTGGCCATCTGAGGGTGCCCAGGCATTTGTGGGTTACTGAGCATTTGTTGGTAGAGGGGCATTTGTGGAGCACCAAACACCTGTAGATTGCCGGGAATTTGTGGATGACCGAGCATTTGTGGATGACCAGGCATTTGCGGATGACCGGGCATTTGTGGATAACCGGGCATTTGTGGATGGCCAGACATTTGTGGATAGCCAGACATTTGTGGATGGCCGGGCATTTGTGAATGACCGTGCGGTAACATGCCCGGGCCAGGCGATTGCATCCTCGGCGGGGTTTCTCCGGCTTCGTCGTCTGTGTCCGGAGTGTGAGAGCGTGACGGACGGTATGCTAACAGCCGAGAATCCATCCCGAGATAATCTAATTGTTGTTGAGAGTCGAATTTTCAGCTATTACAAGCTAAGTACTTCGGTGCAATGGGAGGAATGGGTTGAAGGCCTTAAAATCCCTAGGAGTTGTCCCAGCAGGGATCCCAGAGCGAGGGGCCACCCTATTAATGCCCCGATGGTTAGGGTTGTGACTCCGCTGCTGCTCAAGGATCAGTGGCGAGCCGCCGAATCCCAGAAGCCTATAAGAAGTCCCTGCAGCTGCTACAGTTTCTGCAATCTTTCTTGCAGCAGCGAGAAACTACTCATGTTCACCTGGGCCAAAGCCCATCTACCTTTGCTCTTTAATTCAGCACCCTTGGTAGTATTTTCGAGCATGAAAATGAAAATCTGGGCCCGATCAAAGCAAAAAATGCAACCGGCTCTATAGAACCGCGAACGAATTTCCAGCTAGAAAAGGGCCACTACAGTTTCTCCACGCTCTCCTCCATTTCTTATTTGCTCTCTTATTCTAATCAAGTAGAGTCGGAGTTTCTCCCATGAGATGTGCTGTTTAGTCGACACAACCCGTCGTCATTCATGCAGTTTTTGAGCCTAATTTTACGGCCCAACCATCCACCCAAGTGTGATCTAATCGCCGTCTTTTTTTTCACGGCAACAAGTCTTGAGCTATACGCGGAGGACTAAACATATCCAGGGTCTGTATACTTGTACCAGTATCACCCTACAGACTTGTGTTGTCGGTGAACAATTATATTCGTTGACACTTTTCGCCAATTCTGTATAGCTGCCGGCATCTCTGGGTGATGGAACAGCTCACACGGTAAACCGTAAGAACCCGAGTGCGGCGAACTCCCCTTGACTGATCGTGCGGTGGATCCGGACTCCTTGATTGATAGAGAGCTCATGAACATAAGTTAGCATCATTCGAGACCCCCGCCGACCATCCAAAGTGGTAGAAACTACTGCAGAATCAGTTCACCAGTAGGCGAGTTCCCCCAGTACCCGAGTACTCGTACAGTATTACACTCACAGCACCGGATGGGAGCCGTCGATCCCGACTGCAATATCCCGACCGTCAGGTATGGACTCGAGTACAGGCACTAGAACTTTTTCACAAAAGGAATTCAGGGGATTCGGGAAAAGGCCACTAGCACCAGACAATAGTGATCCCAATCCAACTGAACCACTGGAGCGACTTGTGGTGGTATTTTTTTTACATAGGTAACTTACCCTCTCCACCTAATGCCCATTCACGCCGCTCTTCTCAACCACCGTCGGCGAGCACTGGTCTGATGCTCAATCCCATACACGAGTCCTGGCGTGCGCAGACACTCATAGCTAAACCCATAAGCTGCAACAAAACAGGTACCAACAACAGGCTCCCGTCTGCAGGAAAGCTGCCAGACCTGCCTAACAATCCTCTCCGGGCCTCTCCAAACCCCCAGGATCTCTTTCTCATTTCTACTGTCATTAGTGCGGTACTAGAGTCCACTGTTATCGGCTGCCGCCCACGGACACCTAATCCCACGACAATTCCAGTTGAAGAGCCCGAACAATAGGACCTCCCGCCAAAACGTTCAGAATTCCCTCTTGCAAAAACCGACCCCTCAGCTCCAGCTTCGGACAGCTTAAAACGAGAGAACAATAAGGCTCCGGGCCTCACCAGCAAAGGCGACACCAACGTCCCAGAGCAAGGTCCAAGTATTAGGGGTTCTTACAAGTACAGTACAGTATGAGCCTCGCCTTGTCCCGGCAATGCACACTCGTGTCCGCAAAGTTCTCGTAACGTCTGATGTATCGCGAAGTCTTGATAGCCTTAAACTGGGGGATTGCAGAAGCTATTTGAGGGGGAAAAAACCTGAATATGCTCTATGGAATCTGCCGTTACTGGATTAAAGATCTCTCAAAAAAGACTTGTCCCTTTCTTGTGGTCTGGGTCCGTGTTGATAGGAGTACCGAAGGTGTTACGAGAACTTTGCGGATGCGAGTGTACCGCGCGAATATTCTCTGATAAACCCCCATTGCAGCAGAGCAAGCTACGTTATTTCCACACGGGGCCCAAGAAGCACGAAGCACGAGTACGATAGCAGATCCCAGTGACTTGTAAAAACCGGTTACCCAAATGCAGCTAGATGCGATACACTTGAGGGCAGGAATGGATGGCTTTTGACACAAAATCCTCTTCCATAAATACCGTACAACATAATCCTTCTCACACGTCACCAAACCCTCATCCTCAACTCTTTTGTCTAACCAGTACAACTTTCAACCACAAAGAACTCAATTTACAAGATAAATGCAGATAACGATTGGCGAACACGTTTTCCTTTGCCATGATACCACCTGTCAAGATAGCCAAGCAAACCACCGCTAAGAAGGTATTGAAGTAAAAATTCAGCCTGCTCAAAGTTAAGCGGTGATCAATCCCCAACATGTTATGTGAAGCTGTCGAGAAGTCTTGGCACACGAACAAGTGGCCAGGAAAAAGGCAGCTGTCACCCCCCGTCGGTATTTAATCTCGAGGGGTTGAGCATAAGTGAGGCGAAAGGGGTTTCGATTGGCCGGAATTTAGTGAGTGTAACCATATAAACGGCCAATTCTAGCCGCCTTTCCGAGGGGGGGAAAAATTCAAACCCCAGGAACCTCATGAAATTCTACTCGCTCATTGGCTGAGTAGCCTGGAGCCAATGGAACCACTTCGCCTCATACCCTGAGCCCCCGGTACTTGTCCCAGGCAAGAAAAGTATCATACTCGTACAGTATCACAAACGAATCCTCTCGAGGCTGCCCTTTGCTCCCACACAGAGCGATCCAGGATAAGGAACCCCACCATTAAACGAGAGCACCTCCGAACCCGACACACATTATGCAGGAGTCCGGCTATGCTTAAAAATCACGTGAAAAAATAATCCGCACTCGAGACACATAAAACACCTACGATAAACTGCAAGCAGGTAAGACCGAACGATGATGGGACACAAGCCAATAGCTCGACGACAAAAGGCAGGTCGGATGTCATGGCAATGGGCAGATCGCATCTATCACAAAATGGAACGTATGTTTGTTTGTGCCCACCAAGAGGCAAGCGCCGAAGCGATAAAACCCAAATTTCCGTCATCCCCTCGCACAGCGGCCAGTAGGATAACGGGAAAGAAAAAAAGATTCGCGTCAACCGGAGGCAGTGCAATACCGGCGACACAGTGGAACCAAGCATGGCAAGCCAGAGGCAGGGTCCCGAAGTAACCAAAAATAAGTATAATCAAAAAAAGGTTCCATAGAACCGTTTCAGAGATTAAACTGAAAAGAACAGATACTACACTTGATCTAAGCCTGGAGGGGTATTAGCAATATGATCAAAAAGATAAAGAAAAACCAAACCCCCGAAAACTTGATGAGAATAGACCGTCGGAGTGTCAAGACATCTCATGATGATCCATTGCCAAAAAGCGTTCGAGATTTTGGTGTTGAAAGCGGAAGTTGGGGTGTACTGACCAAAAGGCAAAGAGAGCTGGTGAGAGAAGAGGGGGGCGGGGAGGAACGCTCTTATATACTGTTTTCCCTGCCAAGTGCCAAGAGCATTTTGGCCGACACCTAGGATGGATTGGGAAAGCTCAGGGCTCAGGGCTCGAGGCCTCAAGCTAGCCATACAGTCTCTCATGGGGGTCGTGGCGAATGTCAGGAGGTGACGACTAGGGGTATTTGGCAACAAAAAATCGAATTCGTCAAAGTAGGGTAACAAAAAAATACCTGCTACCGATCCCCGCTCGTCACCTCCTAATATTCGTCACGACCCATGAAAGACTGTACTCGTACATGTATCATACCATTTGCCAGCCCCGAAAGCTAGACCAAACGCCACTTCTTGGCATCTTCACGCCCGGATACCCAGGGGTTAAGCAGCTGGTGCGATGCCTCCCAGCGCTTTGGAGCCTCATGCCACCAGCCACCCAACATCGACTGACTTTACGATACAACTTGTGATAACGAGCCTCGCGGACAGAACTTTTTTTGCAAAAAGACCTTCCGTAAAGCCTTCCTAGTCGGCTATTCAAACATGATTACAGAGCGACTTTCTTCTTAGTCTTCTAGTTGGGCTCGTGGCCTTCAAAGTTTGGATAGGAAGGCGAGCGCTGGTATGATAAGGCTTGCACGATACCGATATGGGGACGAAAGTTCTTGCTGAATAATTAGCCAGGAGGCCTGGTTAGGTATTGTCCACCCCAAGATGAGGACTAGCTTTCCAATTCGACATGGGACCCAGGGCAGGCTCGAAGGTGCCGGGGCCTTAAGAATCGCTGCAGCACTAGCACCATAAAAACTCTTCGGA
>Ga0307510_10004501_pt1 | contig 16394 bp, 19 predicted proteins | sample 12_EM_MG_FD_207224 | JGI IMG/M metagenome (GOLD analysis project Ga0307510, IMG submission 207224) | Populus trichocarpa ectomycorrhiza microbial communities from riparian zone in the Pacific Northwest, United States - 12_EM | ecosystem: Host-associated > Plants > Roots > Unclassified | place...
GGCTTTCGTAGGCCGATCGAATTCGGCCTATATGGGCCTAGGCTGTCTTCCGGAGCGGCCTGCCTTAGCCCGGCCTACGGCCTATAGGCCGGCCTACCATCGGCCTGGCCCGTTGGGAACACTGATTATGGCTTTGAATAAGGGAGTTTTATCCTGTTACTTGTATGTTACCAATATGACATTTTAATCCATTTACAGCACCGCGCTCCGACTTTTGAACTTTGATATGTATGATACATTTTTAATAGAAATTCACGTAATCTATGCAATAAACGATGTTAGTCCTCTACAGTGATCCCACGCGGCCAGCTCAGCCACGGTTTTAAAACGCCTGGGTCAGTCAAGTGGAAACCACAGATGGATGTCAAAACCCATGGCGCCCAGACAACCACCAGTGCTGTACTGTACACAGAGTGTTCGTAAAGATATGATCGCTTTATATCTCCATATGCTTGTGGTGTTAATCGTACTCAATCTTCCTAATCTTTCAAGCCTTCTGAAGTGTACAGCACTGTGATATGTTAGACTGCTACGCCAGAGCATAAATTCAGAATCGAAATCCGGCATGATAGTTGATATATTAAGTCTCCCCAGCAGCCTGGGGTCCTACAAAGCCCTGCCGCGGGAGTGTCAAAAGTGCGGGAGGGGACTGGACCCCCCCTAGGACGACCCTGGGCTGCGTCACCCCCGGGTGTAGTAGTTAGCTGGGAAAGCGGGCCCTTTAGAGGGTGACAGGGCTTTTTCGGGGCAAGGGTGGGACTACAGATGATGACAGGTGGTAGCTGGGTGGGACGCGAAATATCTGGGGGACAAATGGAGACTGGATGAGTGATCTTTTGTTATTTCTGTTGAAAAACATGAAGGTTACATATCTACAAGGCTACAACGGAACTGTAACACGGAATGCTGTTAGATGGAGCGAATATTATCAGTGGGCCCAAGCGTCCAGTCCGTCCGTCCCCGGGTCCGGACGGGATGGACGGCAGTGCCTGAAAGGGGTGCTCGGGACGGACGGGCGGGCCCTGTAGGTGTCTCAGGTGGCGCAATTCGCCGGATAGCTCCGGGTGACAAGCGGGCCCTGCAGGTAATTGACGGGCCCTATAGGTAATCGGCGAGGACTGCAGGTGACGGATGAGGACTTCAGGTGGCGGGCAAGGACTGCGGGTACCGTTCGGGGATTACCGATCGGCAGAGGACTGTTGGGCCTTACAATCACCTTAGAACGTAGCCTTTACAAAAGGACGGATGCCCTTGCCCTACAGCTTGAGACAGACTCCCGGGACGCCCGGGACTGGAGTCCTGTAGGTGCCTACAGGGCGGACGGGATGCTTAGGAACACTGAATATTGTTTGAAGATAGTTGGTTGATAAGGTAGTTGAAGCAATGGTGCGCATGGTTGAAGTTAGCCCCAGCGGAGATGTTTGGGAGGTCCTAGGCCCTGCTGTAGGAGGGATCCAAGGGTTGGGACTAAGGTTAACTAAAAGATAGAACAAGCGGGATGTTACACTATATCATACTGATTGGGAAATAAAGGACAATGTTAGAAGGGTTTAGGATTGTGGTAAGAGAAGGAAATTGTGTAAGAGGATGAGACAAGTGAAGAGACGCAAGGGAGTAAGGTTTGAGGAAATGGTTTGAAAGGCTTGAGAGGAGCAGAGGGTTGAATAAAAATGGGAGAGAAAATGGTGATGATAGGGGAAAGATTTTTTTATGTAGGGTCGAGCTTCTGTATATACAGGGGACCTCCGGATGATATAGAAATAATAAGGATGGCAAGACACTCTCTACCAAACATAGCCAAGTTGCGAGAATTTCGGCTTACCCATCCCTACTCCGAAATCTGGAGGACTAATGGGGTGAATAACCTGGGTAAGAATGTTGGGATATAGCCCGGGTCGCGAGATGCTGCTCGTCGGGCTCGTGATTTTTGTTTCATTGTTCGTATAGTTTTCGGGGATGCGCTCAGGCTTCGGCAATGTCCTTGATCCATCCGAGGGAAGGAGAGCGGAGGAGCCGGAAGGGATAGTGAAAGAGTCGCATATCTGGAGGCTACCATGAGTGTGAGCCTTTGCCTTTCCCTCGTTAAGACGGGAGTACAGAAAATGGGAGGGGAGGCATAGGCGAGCAAGCGTAGATATGTGTGGTGATGGATTAAAGGACCGGAGGGCAACTTAGTTATTCATATACTCATATTTTTATTATTTGTTGAGCGACAGAAAAAAGAAGAGAATAAGCGAGCTTCACCACTCACCCATGGTCTTACGCTAGCGATCGTATTTTTATTACGAGCTCTCGGCGTTTCATTTCGCTGTCGCTATCGACCCGTTAATCCGCTAACAGTCTAATTTGTGAATATGCCTTCTGCTCGGGAATGAGTCTTCAGGTTTTATCTGCTGCTTACATTAATGGCATGTTTAGGCGCATCCCCCATCCAAAGGATCATTATTGAGCTACTAACCGTATCCCAAACTCTATAGAATGGCGAGCCATCCATCGTTATGAGGCGCCAAAGGTAAATTTGTTTACGGACGATGGATAAATAGAGTCGTGTGCCGCCATGATAGATGTGTTCCAGTCGTATAATGGATATGACGGCGAGGGTGTTGGCATGAGGGCCTGAGGATATTAGAGTGTTTGCGCATGGGGAACTTGATTGAGGTTAGCAGAAAAAGGCCTCGGCGCAAGAGTGAGTTTGTGCAACAAGTGCGGGTGGCTCGGTGGTCAGTAGCTGGGAGCTAGGGGAAGGGGTATAGTACTGAAAGCGAGCTAATCTTTGTTCAGTCTTGTGTCCACCCTGCCATTGGAAGATGATCTATACTTGAATTCTCCCTCGTGCTCGTAATTTCCTGAAGATTGTAAAATAGACTGCCTGGCAAGCCCAGGGTTCGCCAGACGCTCAGGCTTTTATGAGTATGCATGAAAGCAAATTTTCATTCTCCTCACGAGTAACAAGCCAACTTATAAACCATATCTCCTTATAGGATGAGATACTCAAGTCGTTATTTTCTGGCGTTTGTAAACACAACTGCTATTGCATATAGCCAAAGAATCGACTAGAGCCTCAGGATTTTAGTGTTATGCAATAGCAGTCGTGTTTACAAACGTCAGAAAATTACGAGTACTAGCCCGCTTGCAAACACATTAGGCAATACCAAGTGCAGTTGCACCTCGCGATCCCCGATGGCTAAAATCCATGAATCTGGCCAGGACAAGCGGATTATCCGGGACAGCAGGCTAGGTTTTGGTGTCGAAACAAAGGTCAGAATTCGGGAAAGTTGATCCGGGACAACGGGTTGTTCGGTAGGGTGGAGTCCTGGGCAACCGGGTGAGATGGTACGGCGGTACAGCACCCGAGCGTTGTACCGTATCATAGGCGAGTAGTAAGGTTAAAAGAAAGATAAGCTCTTCTTTTTACATTTGACAATGCGCTAGTCATTCCAGTACTCGAGATAGCTCTGGGGCGGCCGACAGTGTTTAGAGATGTTGCCAGGCAACTGGATGCAATTTTCTTCGCCGATGGCCGCCATAGAGTAGGGTAGCACTATCCCCTCCGTATGCCACGTGGGCATGGCTGCTCCTTCTCGTTTCCGGGATTTCCTTTGCCTGGCCCTGTGATTCCTTCACTTGATGTCTTACTCGTTCGATTTCGTAGGCAAGCCTCGCTTCGGCCCTCGGGAGCAGGAACCTCAACTCCCGGCATATCGTCTCTCTTCCGCTCACCCAATTACATTGGGGCCACCACTCTATTACTCCTTTTTCGCGTGGGAGTCCCATCTTATCCCCGTAGTGCCCAGCCGCATTCGCAAAATTCTCGTACCTTCCGAGTACCACTTAGCCATTGGAAACGCTTCGCCAACACTCTACCGGTAGTAAGTACTTTTATGATTTAGTACAACGAATTGTGATAAGAGCTTCCAGTGTCCGATCTTGGCGACAAAAGAAACTGACCCCTCTCACGTTTTACACCAAAAATGGCTGACTTTGGACATTCATAACCCATTCCAAAGTTGAATAGATTTAATGTAACCAAGGTATAGTGGAGACAGTTGTTGAAACTTTCTGGGTAAAAATTATGCGAATTTTCCCATTCTCCTACAGAGGTCGAGGGCTTGGGATTGTCATTGGAGGTGGTTGCAATGTACCTTTTGTATGGGACACTCATACAAAATTTAAGGTACCTTTTGGCCGCCATCACAATCTCTCGTATTGCACTATGTGTATTAACTAACAGAGCTTGTCACATATAAATGATAATATATAGATGCTTCCAAAGATTCTGAGGAATTTTAATATTTTTTCGCAAAACAACTGGGCGTAATTTTATGAGGTGAAAATGCCCATTTTTGGTGTAAAACGTGGGGGGGGTCGGTTTCTTTTGTCACCTGGCTCGTCCATAGGTATATTTGAGAGAAAGATGTTAAAGGGGCTATCTCCTGGACTGCTGAGACATTGCAAAATTTTGTGCCGCCCCTGTCAGTATCTAAGACACAGGTTAATAAGCGACTCTTGGTTAGTTACTACAAATTCGCAGATGTGCAAACTTCAGACCATAGTTAATATTAGCTATGTGATCGTACCTACGCACATCATCGCTGGAGAGCACTAAGGCATCACTTTAGTCATCTCTGTCTCAAGATCTCCAATCTCCTGAAATATATTTTTTTTCCCGACAGTCTGTCTGACGCGGCTGATGATCTGGCGGTGGGTTTCACGAGTTTTTACAGTAGTTCAAGCGAACCTTCTCGCTAGGTGCAAGAACCTTTAGCTGTGATACGGTAACCCGGATGGAAACGAGCTGAATATTGCTTGGTTGTGTTTCCACCTGGCCTTTTGAAAAATATCGGCGCTTTGATTCTTCCTCGCACTCATCGTTGCTTGTGGATTGTAAGATGGACTGCTTGCGCATACAGGCCAAGAATCGTTCAAAGCCTCAGGACATTGGCGGTACGCAATAGTCCGCTGTACTCAGTACAGCGCTAATGCGGGTTGCATAAACTACTCGAGTACTCGCGATGTCGAAGCGTTTTAAAAAAAGACTGCTATTACATACCGCCCAAATCCAAGAAAAAAGGCCGAATTTTGGTGGTATGCAACAGCAGTCTTTTTTAAAAACGCTCCGACACCGCGAGTGCGTATCCAGCCGGCATCTTATCACGCTGGGAACTTGGCCGGAGGTGACGCAGGAGTCAACCGATAGTTTAGCTACTATTCGACTATTAGAGGCAGTGGCCAACTTGAGATACTGGTAGAGGTATTCACAGCTAGAGTAGATCGCCAAACCAAATTATCGACACAAAGGAAATCCTTGACATTCACTTATGGAACTGTTGTTATGGGCTAGCTTTAGGGGCACTATGGATTTTGAAGAATAAACCCCAATTTTGAGAATTGACGCTATGGGAGTCATTCAAGTTGTGGCGAAGGGGAGGACGGTATCTAGAGTTATTGCCCGGAACTGGGAGTCTTTCCTTCCGTTGATGGCAAAAATATCCTGGGAGTAGGGAGATGTTTTGACTACGAGCACAGAGGACAAGGTTGTGAGTGCCTCTTGTTGGTTCGATCGGTGGGTAAGTTTTTCGGCTTGGCAAAGAAATGATTGGATAGAGGAATAGGTTTTGGCATTCCAATCTCGCGGCCTGCACTGCAGGGGGAACTATGTTTCATTGGAAGCAACACACCGGGAAAAAAGCAACTTCATTTTGGAGTTTTTGGCCCGGGACAGCACCAGTCCTCGCTTGGTGCTTGAAAAGCTTTAATCTTCCGCCTCCCGTCCCCTTTGCCCAAACCTGCTTGAAAAAATCGCCTTCCAATCCTTGTTACCCCCCCCTCTTAATCTACGAAAGACACCCACCACCGCCATTAATAGCAACAAGAAGAGCGATATACAGGTCAAGATGGGTTCTGCAGCATATCAAAAGCCTGCCGTTACTATAAACCAAAACGTTGGTAACGTGACGGATAGTTATAAGAATGTGTGGAATAACTGCGAGATATCGGTGTCGGACGAGAAGCGCCAGATCCTGGAGTGGTTGTCTCCTATGGCACCTCGGGAAAGGCACCAGGCGGTGCGTGATGGCCGGATGGAGGGAGTAGGGGCCTGGCTTCTTGGGACGAGTGAGTTTGAGGAATGGCATGCGGGCGAAGATCGGGCAGTTAATCCTGTGTTATTCTGTTATGGAGATCCGGGAGTGGGGAAGACATATCTGAGGTGTGTAAAAGCAGCGCTTTTGGAGTACCTGTGTAGTTCAAAACTAACTCGGGTCCGAAAATGAAAGCTCTCTTGTAATAGATACATTGTGCGATACGTTTCATGGGCACAGTGTGGCCGTGGCTTGTGTCTACTGTGACTTCCACGCTCATAAATCACAATCAGCGACTGGAGTGTTAGCAACCCTCTTGAAGCAACTAGTTGCGGGGGTGGGATCAACCCAGGGAGAGATAAAGGAGGCTTTTGAACGCGGGCAGGGGAAGCTTGACGGCAGGAAGCTCCGGCTGACTGAAATCCACACAATGCTCATCAAGTTCGTCACATCATTGCAGCGTGCATTCATTTGCATTGACGCTTTAGATGAGTTTCCCACAAAGCATCGCCCTGAACTTTGGGACTCTTTACAGCACATTTCCAGGGAGTGCCCAAACATTCGACTATTCGCTACAGGAAGGCCACATATTCGAGAGGAAGTGAAGAAATATTTCCCCGGATATCCCGATCTATCCCCTATAAGGTCTACCAAGCAGGACGTTCGTGAATATGTTGCTATGAGGTTGAAAAAGGACCCAGAGCCAGATGCAATGGATCCAGAGTTGGAAGCCGATATCCTTAGAATAATTCCAGACAAAATCTCGGGGGCGTATGTAAAATACTGCCGTAGTGAATCAAAGGTTATTAGCTAACGTTAGTCTGTAGATTTCTTCTCGTTTCCCTAATTATGGGCGCAATTCTCGAAGATGCGACAATACATCAGAGAAGACAAACGCTCCTGAAGATGACGAACGGCTTTGGTTTAGATGATGCATACAGCACAACATTGGATCGCATAAAGGAGCAGAGGGGGAATCGAGTGAAGCTCGGAATGGAAGCACTGATGTGGATTTCATGCTCCGAACGGCCACTAACGGTGGCAGAGCTCAGCCATGCGTTGGCTGTGGAAGCCGGAACCACGGACCTCAATGCCCACAATATCCCGTCAATACGGACCTTGTTGAGTTGCACATTGGGACTTGTGACGATCGATGAGCAAGCTTCAGCAGTCCGTCTCATGCATTTTACACTTCAAGAGTATCTTGCAGCACATGCAACCTTGTTCATCACACCCCACTCGATGATGGCCGAAATATGCCTCACCTATTTAAACTTTCAGTCCGTCTGTGAACTTTCAACTACTCCCGGGTCTATACCATCAACAATGCCATTTCTCCACTACTCCTCATGTTACTGGGGATTTCATGCCAGGAAGGATGTAACAGAACGTGTCAAGCTGCTAGCACTACAACTTCTTGAACGGGGCGCGAACCACATATCAGCTCACATCCTCCTTAGCGAGGAGACGGTGGACTTCTTGTCCTTCCAAGATCGTTGGGGTGGTAGGCAACCCGACCTTCACGGGTATACTGGACTACACTGCGTCGCATATATGGGGGTTCCAGAAATCGCGATTGCTCTGGTGGACATGAAAGTATGGGACTTGAACGGGTGTGATCACAATGGCTCAACACCACTAATATGGGCTATTAAATATGGGAATTCCGCGGTTGCGAAGCTACTTCTTCAGCGGGGAGATGCAGATCCGACTTTACCTGACCGACTGGGTCTGACACCACTCACACATGCCGTGAAGGCCGGGGATCAGGACTTGGTCGAGCTGCTCCTGCAGCACTGTAGTGTGAGTCCCGATGAAGAGGATGTGAGGGGTTTGGGGCCACTATCATATGCTGCCAGATCTGGACATGAGAGTATATTGAAGATAATTCTGGAGCGAGGGGATGTCAAACGCGATTGGCCGAATAAATACGGCAGGACACCACTATCGTATGCTGCCGAATTTGGGCGTGAGGGAATAGTGAAGATACTCCTGGAGCGAGAGGATGTCCGTTCGGATTCGTCAGACGTATTTGGCCGGACACCACTATCACGTGCTGCCGGGTCCGGACGTGAGGGTGTATTGAAGATACTGTTGGAGCGAGCGGATGTCGATCCGGATTCGTCAGATGGGTATGACCAGACACCACTATCGCATGCTGTCGAATCTGGACATGAGTGTGTGGTGAAGATACTCCTAGAGCGAGCGGATGTTAATCCGAATCCGTCGGATGAACACGGCCGGACACCACTATCACACGCTGTCCGATCTGGACGTGAGGGTATAGTGAAGCTACTCCTGGAGCGAGCAGATGTCAATCCGAATTCGTCGGACATATTTGGCCGGACACCACTATTGCGTGCTGTCGAATCTGGACATGAGGGTGTGGTGAAGATACTCCTAGAGCGAGCGGATGTTAATCCGAATCCGTCGGATGAACGCGGCCGGACACCACTATCACATGCTGTCCAATCTGGACTTGAGGGTATAGTGAAGCTACTCCTGGAGCGAGCAGATGTCGATCCGAATTCGTCAGATGGGGATGGCCAGACACCACTATCGCATGCTGTCGAATCTGGACATGAGGGTGTATTGAAGATACTCCTGGAGCGAGCGGGTGTTAATCCAAATTCGTCGGATGAACGCGGCCAGACACCACTATCACAGGCTGCCGAATCTGGACATGAGGCCATAGTGAAGATACTCCTCGCACGAGCTGATGTTGATACGAATTCGGCCAGTAAAAATGGCAGGACACCACTATCATATGCTGCTAGATCTGGACATGAGGGCGTAGTGAAGATACTCCTGTGGCGGGGGGATGCCAATTCGGATTTTCCGGATGAATTCGGCCGGACACCACTATCATATGCTGCCGGATCTGGACATGAGAGTATATTGAAGATACTTCTGCAGCGAGGGGATGTCAAACGGGATTTTCCGAATAAATACGGCAGGACACCACTATCTTATGCTGCCGAATTTGGGCATGAGGGCATAGTGAAGATACTCTTGGGGAGAGAGCGGATGTTGGTTCGGATTCGTCGGATGTATTTGGCCGGACTCCACTATCACGTGCTGCAGGATCTGGGCATGCGGGTATAGTGAAGATACTTCTGGAGCGAGGGGATGTCAATCCGGATTTGTCGGATGGGTTTGGCCAGACACCACTATCGTATGCTGCCAAATATGGACATGAGGGCGTGGTGAAGATACTCCTAGAGCGAGCGGATGTCAATTCGGGTTCCCCGGATGAACGCGGCCGGACACCATTATCACATGCTGTTAGATCTGGACATGAGGGCATAGTGAAGATCCTACTCCAGAGAGTGGATGTCAATCCCACTTCTTCAGATCACCGCAGTCGGACACAGCTCGCCTATCTAAAACGGTTTGCCGGTACTGATGTGATAAAACTTATTATTATTATTATTATTATCATTAACATTATTATTATATATCATTAAGCTTATAGAGTCATTAGGCTATGAAGCTGATTAGTATACAAGATAGAGAGGTCATGCTCGCCCGTCAGATATTCCATCTCCTATGGGCCCTACCAGCCTTTGAACAAATACCCGAGTTCAGAGGCCTACAGGAGCTTTGCATCATTAACATCACTCCACCAGTTTCTCATCTTACATCTCCGAAAAAGACTATCTTTAACCTGTGTGATAAAACTGTTATCAGAACTAAAGCCTTTTATCCACAAAACATCACAAACCAGTGGCCCAATATGAAAGTCTTTGTCCCTGCTCCAAGTGCTCAAGAGGAAATTAAATCTGGCTATGGATCACAACAAGGAGCCACTATTCCTGATATAAGACATCAGATCAGTCACGCCACTCATCTCGCCCCACTTGACCAGTCTCCATCGAATCAACTTGAAGCTTACCTTCCAGTATCCGCTCCATCACCCATCCTCAAATCCGACGCTACCCCTGATCTTGCCTTCTCGAAACCTTCAAGGCCCTTGAATCCTTGTATTACAGCGATCCCTCAGTTTTTGCGGCACTTCAGGTGCAACCTTTTCCCTCACCCCTAGCACCTTCTACCACATCTATCACTCCTATTGGGGATGGATGCACACATGTCGTGAACCCACTCCTTCATACCCTTTTCACACCACCAAGCTGCCCCCCAACCCTTGATATATTTATTTCCCATGGGCTATTCGATCAAGATACGAAGTCCGAATTGTGATTGGAACAAGAATACACACCGAGGATATTCTGCGCGGGTAGCCTCCTCTTTACCAATTCACCTCCTGTGCTTCCACCATTTCTTCTTTCTTGTCTTATCCTTCACCTTCCCTTAGTGGATTCCTGGCGGAGTAAGCTACCTCACGTTTCTGTGTATCATAGTGCTTTTTGTTTCCTATATCTTTCTTCTACTTTCCCTCCCCATTGAGGTTATTTTAGAACCTGAGCCCCCAGGTGAGGATACATCGCACGGTTGGTATTTGGGATAGCTGTGAGTTGGTTGGCATACGGTGAGATTGATAGAAATATTTCACTCCCTTTTCCTGTAACATGTATACATGTTCCGGTAACGGTACACAGGAGCGCGCAGTGCAGGATCTTCTATGTTTAGTTGATTTATATTTGGTTTATTTGATTTGATTTCAGCTCCACCACTGTCTCTGAGTCAGATAGGCTATGCTATCATATTGCTATGTTTAGTTTGCTTTGCTGGAAGTTTATATTTAGGATTCGGGTATGGAATGGTCATGTAATACTGGCGAAGGCTGAGCATTCTTTGTTTCTTTCTTTGGTCTTGCAGGGTTACAGGATTCTGGTATGTGGGCAGCTACTCGTAATGATCGTGATTGCAGGAAGGCTATCGCTCTTGGGTTTTGTATTTAAACCAGTCTCCTGGCTAGCAGGAGACAGCAGACTTCGACAGACCTTCAGTCTAGGAATACACTTGGGTGAACGGCAATCCCTGAGTCCAATTTGTCCTTCAACTATTATCCTTCTAGCTACCGGTCCCTTGAAGCCTCCCTTCGTACCAGCGCTAGCAGGTCTATCGCCGGTCCTACTGTATTTTTGTTAGACAGGAATAAACCTGTTACACCTTTGCCCTGGCCAAATACAAGCATTCCAAAACTGCACCCCCTTGGTACACCTTTTAAGCACTTTCCACCATATGTTCTACCTTTTGAGCTTTGGTATGAGTGGTGGGTTGTTAACAGAAATTCACAAACTATAGGATAAATCCAGGAGTGACCTACAGCAATCCCACCCTGTGATCCCCGCCAAGGGGTTTCAAAAAGCCTGGGCCAGCCAGGTGGAACTACAGGTGCCTTCTAAGGCCGAGTAGCACCCAGGCAACCGCCCGTACATTACAAGGAGTTTTCATAGAGATATGGCCATCTTGTTCTTCTTCATGTTTGTGATTTTAGTCGCACTCAAACTTCCCAATCTTACAAGCCTGGTATACCCTAAGAACTTGAACAATTGGATGGTGTCATTGGACTTTCCTCTCCTAGTAGGGTCAAGAATTCTTTCCTTTTTCTTTTCCTTTTTCTTCTTTGTTTTCTGTCTCAGAGGGGGGAAAGGGGCCATGTTTTTGCTGTGTTTTTTGCCCTGTTTCTAGAGAAGGGAATCCCGGACTTCATAGCACACCGTCCAATTATTCAAATTTCTACGGTAGTATACAATCCTATCATATGTTAGACTACTAGATTATGCTTGAGCATAAATTAAGCACCGAAATAGTGGGGACAACAAGACAGGATCAGTGATTTTTCGTGATTTATTTGTGCTCTACAAATCCCTACTCCGAAGTCTAGGGAAACTAATGGAATGAATAGCCCGGTGAGGAATCTTGGGGATATATTGGATGTCGCAAGATGCTGCTAGGCGTTATTGTGTTATTGTTTCATTGCTCGTATAGTTTTCAGGGATGCCCTCACGCAATGAGAACGTGCTTGATCCATCTGCTAAAGCGAAAGCGGAGGAGCTGAAAGGGATAGTGGGAGAGTCGCATGTTTGGAGGCTAACAGGGGGGACTTTGTCTTCCTCTTGTCAGCATGGGAATAGACAAAAGAGAAGGGGAGGCATAGGCGGGGAAGTGTGGATATCTGTTATGATCGGGTGTACAATTCCCCTAGTTGAGGAGAGCATTCCTACTCACTCCAAAGTCGTGCAGTGGTAATTGTATTTTTGTTGTGAACTCTTGGCATTTGTTTTTTTTCCTTTGTTGCCTTCGATCATTCAATCTAACTGTCTAATTTATGCATGTCCTTTCTACTGGGAATCAGTGTTCGAGATTTATCTACTACCTCTATCAACCGCATACTTAGGTACATTACCCCATCAAAGGGAGCATTACTGGGCTAGTCCTGGGAAAAAGTGGAGTTCACGCTTATGGCTCTGCACTACCGACAGTAACACCCCCGCTTTCCCAACCTATTGCTCCTCAGCGACAAAATGCCTTTTCTGATAGTGGCAGATGACGAGATCCAACTACTCCGGGGAGTATGTAAACATATATTGTTATAAGTTCCACACACTCGTGAAGAAGTGAAGAAATATTTCCCTGGATATCCCGATCTATCCCCTATAAAACCCACTGAGGAGGAGGTTCGAGGATATGTTAGCATGAGGCTGAAAAAAGACCCGGAATCAGATGCAATGGACCCGCAGCTAGAGGCCGATATTCTCAGAATTATTCCGGAAAAAATCTCGCGAACGTATGCGAAATTCGTCCATGGTGAACCCGAGGTTATTAGCTAACATTAGTCTAGATTTCTTCTCGTTTCCCTAATTATGGACGCAATTCTCGAAGATGCGACAATTCGTCAGAGAAGACAAACACTCCACAAGATGACCAATGGCTTTGGTTTAGATGATGCATACAGCACAACCTTGGATCGCATAAGGGAGCAGAGAGGGAATCGAGTGAGTGAATCTTGGAATGGAATCAATGATGTGGATTTCATGCTCCGCACACCCGCTAAAAGCAGACGAGCTCTGCCATGCATTGGCGGTAGAAGTAGGAACAACAGACCTCACTGACAGACCTCAATATAGACAATTCCCCTTCGACACGGACCTTGTTGAGTTGCACATTAGGGCTTGTCACACTTGATGAACAATCATCAATAGTCCGTCTCGTGAATTTCACGCTTCAAGAGTATCTTGCAGCACACGGCAATTTATTCGCCACACCTCACACCATGATGGCTGAGATATGCCTCACTATCTATGCTTTCAGTCCTTCTGTGAAATTTCAACTACTCCTGGTTCTATACCATCCACCATGCCATTTCTCCACTACTCCTCATGTTACCGGGGGTTCCACGCAAGGGATGATGTAACGGAAGGCGTCAAGCTGCTAGCACTACACCATCTTAAACGGGGTGCGAACCACATATCAGCTCATATCCTCCTTAGCGAGAGGACGGTGGACTTCTTGTCCTCGGTGGAATGTTACTACAATAGACATCCCGACCTTCACGGGTATACTGGACTACACTGCATCGCATATATGGGGATTGCCGAAATCGCAAATGCAATGGTGGACATGAAAGTATGGGACTTGAATCAGCGTGATTCCAAGGGCCAGTGTTCGCAACGGTCTGGGGGCCCTGGCGGCCCCACGGGGAAACTGCCAAGAAGACTGGGCCGGACCGGACGACAGTTTTCACTCCGTCCCGTCCTGGGACATTTTAGGACTGCAGGTTTGAGCGAGGACCACGGGCCCGACAAGGTGAGACACTATTATGCCATCCTAATACAAGGACGATAGGGCGGTGGTGGACTGCGGATCCCCTGACGAGGACGGTGGGGATCTGTGGGGATCTGTCTGGCCTCACACTCTGAGACATTCTGAAAACTGGTTGTGGGGCCCACCGTCTTCCCCGTCCTACGGCCATTAGCCCCGGGAAAAATTCTCTCTAGGACTAGACGGACTACGATCCGTAGTCCATCCTGGTCCTACCCTCAGGACGGACGGACTGCCCCGTTGCGAACACTGCCAAGGGCGCAACGCCATTAATATGGGCTGCGAAATACGGGAATTCCGCGCTTGCTAAGCTGCTTATTGACCAAGGAGAGATGTCGATCCCACTTATCGGACGAGCGGTGCATGACACCACTCACACATGCTGCGAAAGCTGGACATCTGGCAGTGGTCAAGCTACTTCTGCAGCGGGGGATGTCAACCCTGATTCGGGGGACCAAGCCTCGCAATTGGGCCCGGGCTTAGACCGGGTCAAGGGGTTTGGGCCGGGTCGGGTCGCCCAAGTGGCAAGCCCGCGTAGCCCGGGAAAAGCCCGAAATAAAGCCCAAAGAATTGTCACTTTTATTTATCAAATCACAAGATATCACTCATATCTTCCAAAATTGCTGTGAACTTGGGACTTGTGTCATCGCCAAGCTAGTATTTTGTTCAGAAATTTTCACATTTTTAATTACCACTTTTCATCCCAGTCTTGTAGCTGAACTTTGATTTTTGACAAGTAATCTCTATTGAGGAACATCTTTTTTCAAGATTTCGGAATGTCACGGGTCTTGATACTGAACCACCAATACTATCAGTTCCTTTTCTTTTCCATCATTCATGTCATGGTGACTAACTCTCATTCAACTCTAATCACCTGTTTTTCCTAGAGTCAATGCAGCTTGAGGGTCTCCCAAGTATAGTACTAAAGTTAAAATAGCTAACATCTTTAAATAGAATTGGATTAATCACTGTTCATGCATAGTTTGGGCTGTTTGGGCTGCCTGGGCTTTTTTGGGTTGGGTTGGGTTCGGGTGGGGCCCGCCATGGTTTGGGCCAGGTTTGTGCCTGGCTTAAGAATTTGCAGCCGAGGCCGGCCCATTGCGAGGCTTGAATTTTTTCCCGTGCCTATTTTTTGTGCTGATATAACATATTTTACGGGGTTCCGGCTCGGTACCTTGATGTGGCTGTCCATGGCAACAACTAGAACACCAAATGTTTATTTTATTATCTGCACAACTAGTTGTAATACTATATTGAAAATATGTTAGAAAGTACATCAGCAAAAAAACCGTTTACTCCAGACGGATAGGGCCTGCGTCCGGACAGCGTGCGTCCGCCCTATTCGTTCGGTAGGTCCTAAACGTCCGCCTTTGCGTCCTGTGGGTCCTGTGCGTCCTGAAAGTCCCGAACGTCGGGGCGTCCTAGGATTGCACCTCCTGCGCCTGGTGCCTCCCAAAATCCTTGTTCCTGTCCTCACTACACGGCGCACTTGTCGCGGCCTGATTCCGTCCAAACACCCACCTTCAGTCACTTCTGGCCCGGGGGTCTCACGAGTAGACCTGCCAGATTCTGGGAGCCCGACGGCCTAGATTCGTCCGGGGACGGCCCATAATGCTTGCAACACCCTACCGACACTCTACACGGACTCTTCCTCCTCTCGTCCCCACCCTGCCAGCGCCCTTCACGGACTCTTACCCTCGTCTGCACCCTGCCGGTCCCACGATGCAGACGCCTACCTTCGTCCGCTTTCACCCTCTCGATTTCTAGCATAGCCTGTATATAATTTTATATATTTCATTAATGGTAGTCTGCTACACCCTCGTGGCCGAGGTGAATCCGGGTACCTGGATGGGAATTGCCATCTCACACGTTGGGCTGCAACTCGGCTGCGTGCGTATTATACACAATTCTGTAGTCTAATCCACAACATGTTTCACAAATCCGCCCTACTCTCACGGCCGAGTTGAATCCGGGCACCCGGGTGGCAATTGCCATCTTAAGCGTCCAGCTTCAACTCAGCTGTGTGCGTATTATACACAATTCTGTAGCCTAATCCACAACATATTTCACACATCCGCCCTACTCTCACGGCCGAGTTGAATCCGGGCACCCGGGTGGCAATTGCTATCTTAAGCCTCCTGCTTCAACTCGGCTGTGTGCATATTATACACAATCCTGTAGTATAGAATAATCTAATATATTTCATTAAACGTCCGCAGATCAATCTTGTGATTTACTATCCATTGGCCCTCCCCGGTGGGAATTACATGCGCCTGTCCAATTACTGTCCCTATATCAACTATTCGCATCTTGCGCCCACAACGCCGCATCCCGACTCGTATAGGTCCGCTTGCCAGATGGAATCTACCAGAATTGATCGGATCGAGTACGCGAAGTAGTGCTACGCGCCGGACAGCAGCGGCCTTGCTGAAGACGTTTCTGATTTTGAAAAGGGCTAACAGTGGTGCCACCCCCCGCCCCCGAAGATCTCCATAACGGTCCTCTCCGGACGCCTGGATCCATACCCAATCATTGCTGGGACCACTGCTACGGAAAGCCATTGTTCCGGTGCTGCGTGCTCGT